>Ga0194127_10001184_pt1 | contig 38734 bp, 20 predicted proteins | sample TA2KigC100mmetaG_FD_148624 | JGI IMG/M metagenome (GOLD analysis project Ga0194127, IMG submission 148624) | Freshwater microbial communities from Lake Tanganyika, Tanzania - TA2015036 Kigoma Deep Cast 100m | ecosystem: Environmental > Aquatic > Freshwater > Lake | place: Tanzania: Lake...
TTCCTGTCGTGGATGGTGCTGCCGTCCGATCCGCACCGCGCCGTCATGCCCCAGACCGTCGAAGCGGCGCCCGGCCGCCTCGTTGCCGCCGTGCGTCGGCGGGACCGGAAGACGAACGAGTGCTGGATCGATGCGTATGCCTCCGGTGATTCGGCGCGGACATGGTCGTTCGCGAGCCGGATCGGGGAGACCGGGGGCTCCAACGGCAACCCGCCCGCGCTGATCCGGCTCGCCGACGGCCGCCTGTGCTGCGCCTACGGCAACCGCACGACGCGACGGCTGCTCGCCCGCACGAGCGCAGACGCCGGTCTTACGTGGTCCGCCGAGACCGTTGTGCGCGACGACTACTTCTCCGGCCATGACGATGCGGATTTCGGCTATCCGCGGCTCGTCCAGCGCGCCGACGGCAGGGTCGTCGCCATCTGCTACTTCGCGGACAAGGCCCACCCGCAACAGCACATTGCAGCAAGCATCTGGAAGCCGTAGGCCGCGCGGCGATTCCGTGGGGCTTCGTGAGAGCGACGGGGGTGACCCGAGGCGCCGCCCCGGGGATCCCCGGCTGAGCGCGGCCGGCCAGGAACGAGCGACGCTTCGGGGGTCTCCCGAACGGCGCCGACGGAGCGGCGCCCTCCAAGCCCGTCCTCGCGTATCCAAGTCGAATCAGACAGGACGGTTCCGCCCTGCCGGCCGCACCGCGCCGTCGACACGGGTCGCCGGCCGCGATAGGCTTCGCCCGCTGTGAACAGGCTGCATCGGTTCCGGGTTGATTCCATGGCGGCCGGCGTCGCCGCTTTTCTGGCGGGCGGGGCCGTCGCGTCCGCCGCCGCGAATCCGCCACCCGCCGATCCGCTCGACACTCCCGCCACTCACGATCTTCCCGACCTCCGCGCGATGATCAAGGCGCTCGGCGCGCCCGCCGGCGCGGCGCACCTCGCGCAGCTCGAAGCGCTGGCGACGCGCGGCGCGGAGATCGCGACCGCGGGCGGCGCGCTCGACGCATGGGTCGGCGAGGTTGCGGCGCTGCGGCGGCGCGCGCTCGTCACGGAGAACCCGTCCGCCGGGTTCGACAAGCTCGTCTTCGTGACCCGGAAGACCTACGGCGCGAACCACTATTACACCGAGTTCATCAACAGCCCCTGGACGCCCGGCGGAAACCTGTGCGTGCTCGACCTCAAGGACGGCTCGGTCCGCGAGATCGTTCCGCAGTTGAAGGGCGGCGTGTTCGAGCGCTTCGACCTGTCGTTCGACGCGAGCCGCATCGTTTTCGCGTGGAAGGCGGGCGCGCAGGACGGCTACCGCATCTACGAGGTGGGCGTCGACGGCAGCGGCCTCCGCCAGCTCACGTTCCCGCAGTCCGACGAGGCCGCGCTGGTCGCGCGGTACCGCGTCTTCGGCCACTACCACCACGGCACCGACGACATGCAGCCGTGCTACCTCGCCGACGGCGGCATCGCGTTCATCTCGACCCGCTGCCAGTACGGCATCCTGTGCGACGTGCCGGACGACTTCACGACGACCGTGCTCTACCGAATGGACGGCGACGGCCGGAACCTGAAGCGCCTGAGCAACAGCTCCGTCAGCGAGGCCTCGCCCGTGCTGATGCCCGACGGCCGGCTGCTTTACACGCGCTGGGAGTACGTCGACAAGGGCGCCGTCAGCGTGAAGTGCCTCTGGGCGATGCGGCCGGACGGCTCCGCATCCTCCGAGGTCTACGGCAACGACATCGACCTGCCGCCGACGCTGATCTACGGCCGGCCGATCCCCGGCACCGCCGACGGCTACGTCGTGCTCGGCACGCCGCATTGCCCGCAGAACGGCATGGGCACCGTGATCCGCCTCGACACGAGCCGCAACATCCGCACGCGCGAGCCGATGACCTACATGACGCCCGATGTCGACATCCAGGACGAGGCCGGATTCGCGTTCCGCGGACCCGACGGCGCGTGGCGGAGCGATGGGGCGGGGCGCGGGCGGTTGTTCAAGGATCCGTTCCCGCTGTCGGCCCGTCTCTTCCTCGTCGCTCACAAGCCCGCCGGGCCGGTGTGGAAGGACCGCGAGGCCTACGGCCTCTACCTGCTCGACGAAACGGGCCGTGCCGCGCTGCTGCACCGTGCGGAGGGGATCTCGTGCTGGATGCCCGTCCCGTTACGGCCGCGGCCGGTGCCCCCGGTTCTGGAATCGCCCGTCGACGCCGCGCTGGCCGCCTCGAACCGCGCGGTGTGCGTCGTGGCGGACGTCTACCAGGGCCTCGGCGGTGTCGAACGCGGGACGGTGAAGCACCTGCGCATCCTCGAGCAGGTCCCGCGGCCGTGGTCGGCACGGCGGCGGTGGGACGGCGACGTCTACGACCAGCAGCACGCGACCATCTCGAAGGACACGCACCTCGGCCTCAAGGTCCAGCACGGCGTCGTGCCCGTCGAGGCCGACGGCTCGGCCAACTTCGTCGTCCCCGCCGGCGCCAACGTGTTCCTGCAGGCCCTCGACGCGAACTTCATGGCGGTGCAGACCGAGCGCACGTTCGTCAACTACATGCCCGGAGAGACGCGGAGCTGCGTCGGTTGCCACGAACTGCCCGGCGGCGTCGCCGCCGCGCCGTCGGCGTCGCTGCTCGCGATGCGCCGCGCGCCGTCCGTCCCCGGCCCGCAGCCCGGCGAGCGCGACGGACGCCGGCCGCTGGACTACGTGCTCGACGTGCAGCCGGTGTGGGACCGCCACTGCGTGAAGTGCCACGGCGGCGCGGAACCGCGCGGGACGCTCGACCTCCGCGGCACGCCCACGGCGATGTTCAACGCGTCCTACGAGTCGCTCGTGCCCGAGCGCCGCCGCAATCCGCTCCGCGACCGCGGCCTGCTCGGCCCGGTGATCGGCGAGAACCACCCCAAGACCGGCAACATCGACTACCTCCCGCCGAAATCGCTCGGCTCCCACGCGAGCGTCCTCGTCGCCATGCTCGCCCGCGGCGCCGTGCGGCTGGCCGACCCGAAGCAGGAGGCCCGCGCCCGGAAGCTCGTCGAAACCCACCGCGACCTCCACCTCACGCCGGAGGAACTGCTCAAGGTGACGAACTGGGTCGACACCAACGCGCAGTTCTACGGCACCTACTTCGGTCGCAAGAACCTCGCCCACCGTGCGCACCCCGCCTTCCGCCCCGTCCCGACCTTCGAGATGGCCGTCAGCCGGGAGGATCCGTTTGCGGAGTGATCGAGTGAGCCTGCTTCATCAGGGCGGATCAGATGGAGCAGGGGGGGAGAGTGTGGCCGAGACGCCGGGCCGTCAGGCAGGCTGCGGCGTGCCGCGTGGCCTCCAAGGATTGGAACTTCGCGGGCGGGGACGGTCCAACGGTTGGACGGACGGGCTCACGGCCGCTCGCCCCTCCAACGCCCGACGATCGGGCGCGAGTTCCGGCCGGTCTTCGTGGAAGCGGCGACCTGGCCGCTTGCTTCGGGGATCCGCCGGGCTCGGCGGAGGCGCCGGTTGTTGGACGTCGGTCGATCGGGCATGATGGCGCGGGCGCGGCGGGGATGACCGCGCGCCGCGCGGGGAGGCGTTCATGAACATGCGGATTGCGGCGGTGTGCGGCGCGCTGGGGATGCCGGTCGCGGCGGCGCCGGCGGACGAGTTGCTGGAGAGGATCCCGTCGACGATCGAGGCGGCGGCGGCGCAGTACGAGGGGATGCTGGCCGCGATCCAGGGCGATCCCGGCCTGCCGCGCACGACGGCGGGCGGGAAGCGGGTGATGGTCGGCCCGAAGGACTGGACCAGCGGCTTCTTCCCCGGGTCGCTCTGGTACCTGCACGAGGCGACGAAGGCGCCGCGCTGGCGCGAGGCGGCGGACGCCTATACGCGGCGGCTCGACAGCATCCGCCACTTCACCGGCAACCACGACGTCGGCTTCATGCTCTACTGCAGCTACGGCAACGGCTGGCGGCTGACGAAGACCCCGGACTACCGCGACGTGCTGCTCGACGGCGCGAAGGCGCTCTCGACGCGCTTCCATTCGGCGGTCGGCGCGATCAAGTCGTGGGACAATCCGAGGTGGAAGTACCCCGTCATCATCGACAACATGATGAACCTCGAGCTGCTGACGTGGGCGTCGGCCGAGAGCGGCGACGCGCGGTTCCGCGACATCGCGGTCCGCCACGCCGACACGACCCTGGCGAACCATTTCCGTCCCGACGCCAGCACGTGGCACGTGGTCGGCTACGACCCGGAGACCGGCAAGCCCGCGGTGAAGCAGACGCACCAGGGCGCGACGGACGACTCCGCGTGGGCGCGCGGCCAGGCGTGGGGGCTGTACGGCTACACGATGATGGCGCGCGAGACGAAGAACCCTTCGTACCTGGCGCAGGCGAGGAGGATCGCGGGCTTCCTCGCCAAGCACCCGCGGCTGCCGGCCGACGCGGTGCCCTATTGGGATTTCGACGCGCCCGGCATTCCGGACGCCCCGCGCGACGCTTCGGCCGCGGCCATCATGGCCTCGGCGCTGATCGAGCTCTCCGGCCTCGCAGGCGGCGACGAGGGGAAAGCGCTTCTCGATCTCGCGCGACGGCAGCTCCTCTCGCTCACGTCGCCCGCCTATCTCGCGCCGAAGGGGGAGAACGGGAGCTTCCTGCTGATGCACTGCGTCGGCCACCTGCCCGGCGGCAAGGAGATCGACGTGCCGCTCGTCTACGCCGACTACTACTTCCTCGAGGCCCTGCTGCGCTACCGGGCCGCGGTCCGGAGCACGCCGCCAAAGTAGTCCCCACGCTCCGCGTGAGGACCTCTCCGTCGTCCGGATGCCCTCACGCTCGGCGTGAGGACCGCGCTGTGCCGCCGGCGCGACGGTCCGCCCGCGTTCCAGGTCGCATTTTTGGATTGCACGCCGGCCCGCGTTGGAGTTTCCTCTCCGCCTTTGCCATGAACAAGAAAGCCATTCTGCAGAAGATCATCGACGACCTCACCGCCCGCGTGACGTTGCACGTGGAGGCCGCCCGCACGGCGCATGCCGAGGCGACGGATGAGGAGAACAAGGCCGAGGACGAATACGACACGCGCGGGCTCGAGGCCTCGTACCTCGCCGCCGGCCAGTCGCGGCAGACCGCCGAGACCGAGCGTGCGATCGTCGAGTTCCGGGCCCTCGAGCTGCGGCGCTTCGGACCGAAGGACCCGATCGACGTCGGCGCCCTCGTGGACCTGCAGCCCAAGGGCGAGGCGCCGGTGCTCTACTTTATCGGCCCCAGCGCCGGAGGCACGGAGGTCGTCCACGACAAGCGGTCGGTCCTCGTGATCACACCGCAGTCGCCGCTCGGCGAGCAGATCGTCGGCCGGAAGCAGGGCGACAAGCTCAGGATCCGTATCGCCGGCGAGACGAACGAGTACAAGCTGCTCGCGGTGTCGTAACCCCGCGGTTGACGCGCGGCCTCCGCCGGGGTTTCATGGCCGCCATACGCCCGGCAGGGCGGGGAGGGTGGCATGGACAACCGGCGGCGGATTCCTTTCAGGATCGGTTCCTTCGCGGCATCGGCGCTGCTGTTGGCGTCCACCGCCCCCGCGGGCGGCGCGGCCTCGGAATCGCTCTGGTTCGACCGCCCGGCCACGAAGTTCTTCGAGTCGCTCCCGCTCGGCAACGGCCGCCTCGGCGCGATGGTCTTCGGCGGCGTCGACGAGGAGCGGATCGTCCTCAACGAGAGCTCCATGTGGTCCGGCTCGCGCGAGGAGGCCGACCGCCCGGACGCGCACAAGGCCCTTCCCGAGATCCGCCGCCTGCTGATCGAGGGGAAGAACCCGGAGGCGGAGGAGCTGGTCAACTCAAACTTCACCTGCGCGGCCAAGGGCTCCGGCCGCGGCCGCGGCGCGAACGTTCCCTTCGGCTGCTACCAGGTCCTCGGGAACCTCCGCCTGAAGTTCGCGGGCGCCGCCGCGACGGAGGACTACCGCCGCGAGCTCGATCTCGCCACGGCACGGGCGCGGGTGACGTACCGCCGCGACGGCGTCGCGTTCACGCGCGAGCACTTCGTCTCGGCGCCGGACGAGGTCTTCGCGAGCCGCCTCGCCGCCGACCGCCCGGGCGCGCTGTCGTTCGAGATCGCCCTCGACCGCCCCGAGCGCTTCGCCACCTCCGCCGCGTCGAACGAACTCGTCATGGCCGGCGCGCTGAACGACGGGCTCGGGGGAACCGGCGTGACGTACGTCGCGCGCCTACGGGTCGCGACGAAGGGGGGCGTGGTCCGGGCGGACGGCGCCCGCCTGCGCGTCGAGGGCGCCGACGAGGCCGTGCTGCTCGTCGCGGCCGCGACGGACTACCGCGGCTTCGCCGGCCGCCAGCTCCGCGATCCCGCCGCCGCCACGGCCGCCGATCTCGACCGCGCCGGCGCGAAGTCGTTCGAGGCGCTTGCGAAGGCCCACGAGGCGGATCACGCGCGGTGGTTCGGCCGGGTGTCGCTCCGGCTGGGGGACCGCGCCGATCCGCCGGAGGCCACCGACCGCCGCCTCGCCGCCTTCGCGAAGGGCGCCGCCGATCCCGCGCTGGCCGCGCTCTATTTCAACTTCGGACGCTACCTGTTGATCGGCTCGTCGCGGCCCGGCGGACTGCCGGCGAACCTGCAGGGGATCTGGGCGGAGGAGGTGCAGACCCCGTGGAACGGCGACTGGCACCTCGACATCAACGTGCAGATGAACTACTGGCCCGCCCCGGTCTGCGGGCTCTCGGAGCTGCAGGAGCCGCTGCACCAGCTGATCGCGTCGCTCGTCGAACCCGGCACGAAGACCGCGAAGGCCTACTACAACGCCCGCGGCTGGGTCGCGCATGTCATCACGAATCCCTGGGGCTTCACGGCGCCCGGCGAGCGCGCGTCGTGGGGCTCGACGACCGGCGGATCCGCGTGGCTGTGCCAGCATCTCTGGACCCACTACGCATACACGCTCGACCGGGAGTTCCTCGCGTGGGCCTATCCGGTCCTGAAGGGCTCGTCGCTGTTCTACGTCGACAACCTCGTCGAGGAGCCGAAGCGCGGCTGGCTCGTCACGGGGCCTTCGAACTCGCCGGAGAACCGCTTCAAGATGGCCGATGGACGCGCCGCGAATGTCTGTCTCGGCCCGACCATCGACATGCAGCAGCTCCGCGAGCTGTTCGGCAACACGGCGCGGGCGGCCGCGATCCTCGGCCTCGACGCGGACCTGCGCGGCGAGCTGCTCGCGAAGCGTGCGCGGCTCGCGCCGAACCAGATCGGTCCCGATGGACGGCTGCAGGAGTGGCTGGAGCCGTACGCCGAGGCCGAGCCGAAGCACCGTCACGTGTCCCATCTCTACGGCCTGCATCCGGGCAGCGAGATCACGTCCGACGGCACGCCGGACCTTGCGAAGGCGGTCCGCGCCTCGCTCGAGGGCCGCGGCGACGAGGGCACCGGCTGGTCGCTCGCGTGGAAGATCAACTTCTGGGCGCGGCTCGGCGACGGCGAGCGCGCGCACAAGCTGCTCGCGATGCTGCTGCGCCCCGCGCACACCGAGGGCAGGCGCGCCATGGGTGGCGGCGGCTCGTCGGCGAACCTCTTCTGCTTCCACCCGCCGTTCCAGATCGACGGCAACTTCGGCGGCACCGCGGGGATCGCGGAGATGCTGGTGCAGAGCAGGGAGGACGAGGGACGAGGGGCGGGGGACGAGGGACGAGGGATACAGCAGGCTGTCGACCGGTCCACCCCTCGCCCCACGACCCTCGACCCTTTCCTCCTTCATCTTCTCCCCGCGCTACCCTCCGCCTGGCCCGAGGGCGAGGTCCAGGGACTGCGGGCGCGCGGGACGGTGAAGGTCGACATGGCGTGGTCGAAGGGAAGGCTCACGTCCGCGACGCTGACGGCGGCCAAGCCGGTCACGGTCCGCGTCCACCATTCCGGCCGCGAGCAGACGTTCGAGCTTGAACCCGGGAAGCCGGTGGCGATCCGGCCGTAGAAGCCCGGCGGAACGGCGAACCACACGAACGGCGCGAAAGAGGGCAGGGCAGACCTGCGCTCCTCGTGGGATGGAGGGGCGAGCTACTGCGAGCCCGAACGCCGCGCTCACGACGTATCCTCTCCCCCCGGCCTCGCATAGCTCGGCCCTCCATCACGGCGGGTGGATGTCGGTTGTTGGGCATTTGGAGGGGCGAGCTACCGCGAGCCCGAACGCTGCGCTCACGACGCATCCTCTCCCTCGGCCTCGCATAGCTCGGCCCTCCATCATGGCGGGTGGATGTCGGTTGTTGGGCATTTGGAGGGGCGAGCTACTGCGAGCCCGAACGCCGCGTCCACGGCGCATCCTCGCCCCCGGCCTCGCATAGCTCGGCCCTCCATCACCGCGGGTGGATGGCGGGTGTTGGACTCTTGGAGGGGCGAGCTGCTGCGAGCCCGAACGCTGCGCTCGCGGCGCATCCTCGCCCCCGGCCTCGCATAGCTCGGCCCTCCATCATTGGATGTTGGACGTTGGGTGTTGGATGTTGGATGTTGGGTGTTGGTCGCTGGTTCTTGGAGGGGCGAGCTACTGCGAGCCCGAACGCCGCGCTCACGACGCGTCCTCTCCCCCGGCCTCGCATAGCTCGGCCCTCCATCATTGGATGTTGGACGTTAGGTGTTGGATGTTGGGTGTTGGTCGTTGGTTCTTGGAGGGGCGAGCTACTGCGAGCCCGAACGCTGCGCCCGCGACGCATCCTCTCCCCCGGCCTCGCATAGCTCGGCCCTCCATCACGGCGGGTGGATGACGGGTGTTGGACTCCTGGAGGGGCGAGCTACTGCGAGCCCGAACGCCGCGTCCACGGCACATCCTCCCCTCGGCCTCGCGTAGCTCGGCCCTCCATGAGCAAGGACTGCTGCGTCACCGTGGCCCGCTCGCGGCCTCGCATAGCTCGGCCCTCCATCACAGCCGGCTGGATGTCGGCGGTTGGATGCCGATGCCCGTCACTGGGTCTTCTTTCTCTGGAGCCGCTTGCGGGAGCGCTCCTTCTCAACGGCCACGGCGGTTTCAGAGATCGTCTTGCCGCCGGCGGGATTGAGTTCGGCAAGGACCGCCTGAAGCCGCTTGCGTGCGGTCATGGAAGCCTCGTCCTTCGCGTCGGCCGGCACGGGAGCCTCGACAAACGGCGCATCCTTCATGTCGAAGAGCTCGCCGGACTCGGTCAGCTTCCAGCCGTCGTCGCGCGCGTACCACTTGCGGCCGAGCTGCACGTAGATCCACTCGCGCGGCTTGAAGTCCGAGCCCCGGATGCGAGGCGCAAAGCTCCGGCCGTCGATCTTCACGCCTTCCGGCAGCTTCGCGCCGGCGAGGTCGGCAAAGGTCGGGAGGATGTCGCTGAAATCGATGAGGTCGGCGTGCACCTTCCCGGCGGGGGCGGTGCCCTTCCAGTTGGCGATCAGCGGCACGCGGGAGCCCCCCTCGAGCATCGACGCCTTGTTGCCGTTGATCTGCCGGCCGTGGATGGTGCCGGACTTCCGGGCCGTGCCGTTGTCGCCGGAGAAGACGATCACGGTCTTCTCGCGTAGGCCGAGCCGGTCGAGCTCCGCGACAAGCGAGCCCACCTGCTTGTCCAGGTAGGCGATGTTGTCGTCGTACAGCGCCTCGCCGTCGGTCGTGTCCGGTTTCGTGTCCGGCGTGCGCAGGATCGGCCCGTGGACGAGGTGCGACGGGTAGTAGAGGAAGAAGGGCTTGTCCTTGTTCTTCCGCAGGAACTCCAGCGCGTGATCGTGGCAGAAGTCCGGGTAGTACTGGTCCTTGAGGTCCACCGTCTCGCCGTTGCGGGTGCAGGTCTTCTCCCAGAAGTAGCCGCCGGCCGTCGGATCGGTGACGTAGTCCGCGAAGCCCCAGTCGGCCGGCGTCCCGCCGACCTGCCGCCACTTGCCGACGTTGCACGTGGCGTAGCCGGCCTCGGTCAGGATGCGCGCGAGCGGAACCTCGTCCGCCGCCTTCGGCTGTCCTGCGGTGCCGTTGGTCAACCCGCCGGTGCGGAACGGGTAGCGCCCGGTCATGATCTGGCAGCGCGTGGGGCCGCAGAGCGGGGTCGAGTAGCACCGCTCGAAGCGGATCCCGCCGGCCGCGAGCGCGTCGAGGTTCGGCGTGCGGCCCTTGTGCCGGTCGGAGCCGTAGCACCCGACGCCGTCGAGGCCGTGGTCGTCCGACAGGATGAACACGATGTTCGGACGATCCTTGTCCGCCGCCGCGCCGCGTCCCGCCCACAGCGCCGCCCCCGCCATGACCCCCGCCCTCAGGAAGTCCCGCCGCCCCATCGAACTCATGGTCCGCCTCCTTCCGGCATCCCCGCCGGTCCCCATCCAACGCCGCCGCACCGAGCCTATTGCATTGATCGACCGGAGCGCTATCGTTGCCGGCGACGGCTGCAACTCGGACAGGTTGTGGCGTGAACGCAAGGAAGCCAACCGCCGCGAGGAGATGCCATGCCCCGAGCCATCAGACTCCTGTCGGCCCTCCTGCTCGTGCCGGCGGCGGCCGTCGCCCAGGCAAAGCCCGAGGTTGCGAACGCCGAAAGGGCCGCCCGCCGCGCCTGGGAGTCCGCGCCGGAGGAGCAGAAGGCGCGGTGGCAACGGCAGCGCGATGCCTTGAAGCCCATCGACCTCTCCGAGGATACGCAGCGGCAGATCGTCATCGCGCGCGGCACGCCGGAGCCGGGCGGGTATCACGCGCACCCGACGACGGCGATGCTCGCGGACAACCGGACGATCTTCTGCGTCTGGAACATCGGGCACGGCGGACACGCGGGGCCGATGGCGCGCAGCGATGACGGGGGGCTGACGTGGACGCGCATGGACGACGCGCTGCCGCCGAACTACGTCAACTTCCGCAACTGCCCCAGCATCTACCGTCTCAGCGATCCGCAGGGCAGGGAGCGGCTGTGGGTCTTCGCCGCGCGCACGGCGACGGACAAGGAAGTCGTCAAGGACGTCCCCGACCGCCTGCAAGGCTACATGCCGCGCATGGTCAGCGAAGACGACGGCAGGACGTGGCGCGAGCTGCCGCCCCTCGGCGGGCGGATCTCCAAGGATGATCCGTTCCGCTGCATCATGGCCTTCTCCAGCATCGTGCGGCTGAAGGATGGCTCGCATCTCGGCATGTTTCATCGAGGCGGCGGGGCGGGGGAGGGCGGCACGCTGCAAGTGCTGCAGTCTGTCACCCGCGACAGCGGCATCACTTGGTCTGAACCCACCGTGGCCTGCGATGGCGCCACGCTCGACGGCAAGCAACCCTGCGAACCCTACGTCTTCCGTTCCCCCGATGGCAGTGAACTCTGCTGCATTCTGCGCGAGAACCGCCGCAGCGGCACCAGCCTCGTCATGTTCAGCCCCGACGAAGGTCAGACGTGGAGCCGGGCTGCGGACACGCCGTGGGGACTCACCGGCGACCGCCACCACGGCATCCGTCTGCCCGATGGCCGGCTCGTGATCGTCTTCCGCAACGCCTCGCCCAACGCGAAGGACAAGGGCTTCATCGCCTGGGTCGGCACCTACGAGGACATCAAGCAAGGCAAACCCGGCCAGTATCGCGTGAGCCTGCTGAAGACCTTCAAGGACGGCTTCTACCCCGGCATCCACCTGCTGCCCGACGGCACCATCGTCGCCACGACCTATACCACCTATCGCCAGGACGACGGCGGCTGTTCCATCGTCAGCGTGCGGTTCAAGATCTCCGAGATTGACGCGATGAGCGCAGAAGCTCAGAAGTAGTCACCCAAGAGACAATGCCATGAAGCCCTCCCTCACCCTCCTCATCACCCTGCTGCTGGCGCCGCTGGCCGCGCTGCAGGCCGCGGCTCCCGCCGTGGAAGAAGGACCTTCCGCCAAGCAATGGGCGGAGAGCCATGTCCTCGCCGAGTCGGCGAAGTTGCCGTTCAGCTTCACGCTTGCCGGGGAATCATCGGCCGAACGGCTGCGCGATGGGCGGCGAACCGATGCCACGCGTGAACTCGATGCCCGGCGTCGCGAGCGCACGAGAACTTGGATGGATGCGGCGTCCGGCCTGCAGGTACGCCTCGTGGCGACGGAGTATGCGGACTTTCCCGTCGTCGAGTGGACGCTTTGGCTCAAGAACACCGGCCAGGCCGACACGGCGATCATCGAGAACATCCAGGGGCTCGACGTCACGTTCGAGCGCGAGAACGCGGGCGAGTTCGTGCTGCACGGCGTGCGCGGTGACTCGTGCGTCGCCGAAAGCTCCCGACCGTATGCGCTAACGCTCGGGCCGGACGCCGTGAAGCGGTGTTCGCCGCCGGTCGCGGGCGAGAAGGTGTCGGGGAAATCGTCGGACGGTCCGGATGGCTGGCCGTATTGGAACCTGCAGAAGCCCGGCGGCGGCGTGATTCTCGCCGTCGGCTGGCCGGGCCAGTGGGAGGCGACGTTCACGCGCGATCACGGGCGCGGGCTTCGCGTGAGGGCGGGGCAGCAGCTCACACGCCTGGTGTTGAAGCCGGGCGAGGAGATCCGCGCGCCGTCCATCACGCTGCTGTTCTGGCAGGGCGATGACGTGGTGCGCGCACAGAACCTCTGGCGCTCGTGGTATCTCGCGCATGTCCTGCCGCGCATCGGCGGCGAGCCGCAGCCGCCCATAACGCAGATTCAAACGGGCGGCTCCTTGGCCAACTGGCCGGGTGTGCAGGCTTACATCGATGCGGGCATCAAGCCGGACATCTGCTGGCGTGACGCGGGCGGCGGCAACACATGGTATCCGAGCGCGGGAGGCCCCTTCACCGATCCGAAGAAGATCTGGCTGAACACCGGTACGTGGGAGGTTGATCGCGCGAAGTATCCGCAAGGCTTCCGGCCCTTCAGCGACAGGGCGCGCGAGAACGGCATGCAGTTCCTGCTGTGGTTCGAGCCGGAGCGCGTTGGCGATCCGAACTCGTGGCTTGCCAGGAATCATCCCGAATGGCTCATGCCCGGCAACAGCGCGGGCGACGTCCTGAACCTCGGCGATCCTGCCGCGCTCAAGTGGCTCATCGAGCACATCGACGGCATGGTGAAATCGGAGGGGCTCGACTGGTATCGCGAGGACTTGAACGGCGGCAACTACGGCACCGCATGGCGCAAGCACGACGCGCCCGACCGCCAGGGCATCACGGAGAACCTCTACGTGCAGGGCCATCTCGCCTTCTGGGATGAACTGCGCCGCCGCCATCCGCATCTGCGGGTCGACTCGTGCGCCTCGGGTGGACGCCGCAACGATCTCGAGACGATGCGCCGCGCCGTGCCGCTGTTGCGCAGCGACTGGTCGGTGACGGCGTTCGCGAAGGAGCCGCTTCAAATCGAGGGCAACCAGGCGCAGACCTTCGGCCTCTCGTCATGGCTGCCCTGGCAGGGGGCGGGCGTGCCGTTCTTCACCGATCGCTACGCGGTGCGCAGCTACTACCTCACCGGCTTCGGCATGATCTCGGCGGGCGACTGGACCCAGGACGAGCAGAAGCGCGCCGGCACGATCCGCGGCTACACGGAAGCGCGCCGCATCGGCCCGTTGCTACTCGGCGACTACTATCCGCTCACGCCCTACAGCCTCGACAAGACCTCGTGGATCGCGTGGCAGTTCCACCGCACCGACTTGAACGAAGGCGTCGTCCAAGCCTTCCGCCGTCCCGAAGCCCCGGGCGAAACGCTCACCGTGAAACTGCGCGGCCTTGACCCGAAGCAGCGCTATGAAATCGAGAACCTCGACGGCGGCAAGGAAGTCCGCACCGGCACGGAACTCATGCGCGGCTTCGACATCACCCTGCGCGAGAAACCCGCCGCCGCCGTGTTGGTTCTGAAAGCGATCAAGTGAAACAAGCCCTGAAACACACACGCACACTCCTCACCGCCCTGCTGCTCGCGCCACTGCCGGCGGACGGCGCCGTGACCGGCAAACCCGCTGCGGGCGAGAATCAGAAGGGTGGCGCCGGGCAACTCGCTGCCGCCTTCGTATCGCCGCCGGCGGAGGCGCGGCCGCTGGCGTGGTGGCACTGGATCAACGGCAATGTCACCAAGGCAGGCATTCGCGCCGACTTGGAGGACATGAAACGCGTGGGAATCGGCGGCGCGCAACTGCTGGACGTGAGCATCTATCTGCCGCCCGGGCCGGTGCGATACGGCACGGACCTCTGGCACGAGCACGTGCAATACGCGATCCGCACCGCCGCCGAATTGGGTCTGGAACTCGACGTCATGAATTGTCCGGGCTGGTCGGCCAGCGCGGGGCCGTGGAACACGCCGGAGCGTTCCATGAAGCAGTTCGTCTGGAGCGAAACGCACGTGGACGGCGGTCCGACCGTCAAGGTCAGCCTGCCGCAACCGCCGACGAAACTGGGCTTTTACCGCGACGTCGTGGTACTGGCCGTGCCGTGGAGCGGCGACGATTACAAGAACACCCTCGCCGTCCCGCCGCTCAAGGGCACGACGCCCACGCCGCTGGCGGTGAAGATGAAGCCCATCGCGCCGGAACAGGTGTTGAACGTCAGCCGGTCCATGAATCCGTCGGGCGCGTTCACGGGTTCGCTGCCGCCCGGCCGATGGACGCTCCTTCGGTTCGGCTTCACCACCACGGGCAGCAAGAACCACCCCGCGCAACCGGAAGGCGAGGGCTTGGAATGCGACAAGTTCGACGTCGCCGCCGTGGAGTTCCAATTCGAGCACGCGCTGGGGCGCGTCATCCGCGAGGCGGGCACGAACGCCGGAAAGGCGCTGAAAGGAATCCTGTTCGACAGCTTCGAGGGCGGCTATCAGAACTGGAGTGAGGCTTTTCCGCAGGATTATCAAAATCTCAAAGGCTACGACTTCCTGCCCTTCGTTCCGGTGCTCACCGGGCGCGTGATCGGCTCGGTGGAGGAATCCGAGGCCGTGCTTCGCGACTTCCGCAGCGCGGTCAGCGAACTCATCGCCACGAACTACTTCGGCACGATGCAGCGGCTGGCGCACCGCGCCGGCCTGAAGGTTTACGCCGAAGCGCAGGGCGGGCCGCTCAATCCGTATCTCTGCAACCGCTTCACCGACGTGCCGATGAACGAGTTCTGGATGCCGGACGCCGCGCCGCGTTCTTCCAACATGAAGCAGATCGCCTCCATCGTGAATGTGTCGGGCCGATCCATCACCGCGGCGGAAGCGTTCACCGCCAAGCCGGAGGACGGCCGCTGGCTCGCCACGCCCGCCACGTTGAAAGCGCCCGGCGACTGTGCCTTCACCGCCGGCATCAACCGCTTCATCTTCCACACCTACATCCACCAACCGTATTCCGACATCGCGCCCGGCTTCACGCTCGGCCGCTACGGCACTCACTTCGGCCGGCTCAACACCTGGTGGCCCTTCGCCGGCGCGTGGCTGGATTACGTGGCGCGCTGCCAGTTCCTCCTGCAACAGGGCCGCACGGCGGCGGACATCGCGCTCTTCGCCAACCAGCATCTCGGCGCTTCGCTCTCCGCCAGGGCCGTGGAAGCGCCAGCCGGCTTTGACCTCGACGTGGTTTACCCGCACGACCTGGCGCGAATGACGTGCTCCGACGGCTTGCTGCACCTGCCACAAGGCTCGACGTATCGCGTGCTGGGACTGCCGGAACGATGGTCTGCCGACCTCGCCACGCTGCGCCAACTCGACGCCCTCGCCGCCGCCGGCGCGAGAATCGTCGGCCCCGCGCCCGCTTCGCCGGCAGGCTGGCGCGACTTGCGGGGGAACATTTCCGAGTGGACCGCGCTCGTGGAGAAACTGTGGGGCAATCCGAAAACCAAGACCGCCGGCAAAGTGCCGCTGCAATCGCCCGCCCAGGCGCTGCAGGGGCTCGGCGCTGCGCCAGACTGCGAACTCGCCGTCGAACCGGCCGGTACGACCGTTCGGTTCATCCATCGCACCGCGGCGGACGCGGACATCTACTTCCTCGCCAACCCGAGCAACGCGTCGGTTCAAGTGGCCGCGCGCTTCCGCTCCGGCGATCGTGTGCCCGAACTCTGGGACGCTGTCTCCGGGCAGATTGCTGACGCGCCGGAATATGAACTGAATGCGGGCCGCGCGCGCGTGCCGCTGGCGCTGGCAGCGAACGGTTCCATTTTTGTCATCTTCCGTCGTTCCGCACCCGCAGGGGTGACGGCGGTGCGAACTCCAGCCAATGCAACCGCCCCGCTCATCGTGCCAGTGACCGGGCCGTGGCAGGTGCGCTTTCAACCCGGTCGGAACGCGCCCGCTGAAATCCGCCTGGAGAAGCTCGGCTCGTGGACGCAGCACCGCGACCCTGGGGTGCGGCATTTCTCCGGCATCGCCACCTACGAGTCCCGCGTGAACGTCGCGGCGGATCCCAGAGAAAGGACCTCCCGCTGCATCGTGAAGCTGGGCGAGGTCTGGGACGTCGCGGAAGTCACGCTCAATGGCCGGCGCGCGGGCGTGGCTTGGACGGCGCCGTTCGAGTTGGACGTGACGCCGTGGGTGCGCGCCGGCGAAAACACACTGCAAATCGCTGTCGCCAACCGCTGGATCAACCGCCTCATCGGCGACGAATCGTTGCCGCCGGACGCGCGCTACGAACTCACCGGCTCGAAGTTCACCACAGGCCGGCTTGCGGAACTGCCCGCGTGGTTGGGCCATCCGGAGCTGACCAAGCAACGCCAGCGGGTCGCGTTCGCCACCTGGCAGTTCTACACGAAGGACTCGCCGCTGGTGGACTCCGGCCTGCTCGGCCCGGTGCAGCTGGAATTCCGCGCGGAGACTCCCGTGCCGCCCTTAAGGTGAAAGAATGGACGTGAAGAACAGGCTTATCACCGCCCTCCTGCTCGTGCCGCTGGCCGCCATCCGCGGCTCGGAACCACCCGGCGATGCCGATCGGTATCTCACGATCGTCCGCGCCTACGCCGACTGTATGATCGAGCGCGGACGGGACACCTACGGCAAGGAGCACTCGCCGCTCTTCGCCGAGGCGCTCGACCGCCGCACGTTGAAGTTGCTGGAGGGTGATGCGCTCCAGAAGGCGAGGGAGCTTACGTTCGAGGAGTGGCTGATCCGTCCCAACGACCGGATGTTGACCGGGGCGAATCCCATGCACTGCCTGAACCTCCACCAGGTGCTCTACGCGTTGACCGAAATCACCGGCGAGAAACGGTACGCCGCCGAGGCCGACGCCTCGCTGAAGTTCTTCTTCGAGCACTGCCAGAACCCGGCGACGGGGTTGCTCTACTGGGGCGAACATGCGGGCTGGGATCTGCTGAACGATGCGCCCATCCCATCGCACCGGCATGAATTCTACCGTCCATGGGTGCTCTGGGAGCGTTGCTGGAGTCTGTCGCCGGAGGCGTGCGAGAGATTTGCCCGCGGGCTGTGGGATCATCAGATCGGCGATAAGGCGACCGGCCTCTACTCCCGCCATGGGGATATCAGCGGCAAGAACCCCATACCGGCCGATGCGCCGTATCCCCGGCATGGCGGTTTCTATATCGAGACGTGGGCTTTCGCCTACCAGAGAACGCAGGACAAGGTCTTCCTGAAAGCGATCGAGACGGTGGTGGACCTGCAGGAGCGGATGCGCCTGAGCGACGGCATGGTGGCCGGCGGAAACCTCAAGAGCCCCGGCACGCGGAAGGCGCAGGACGTGGGGTTCGCCGTGTCGCTGTGGGCGGCGGCGGCCTCGTTGCCGGAGCCGCTGGCGGCGAAGCTGCGCACCGTGGCGCGCGCCAACGACATCCCGGCCACCGAGGATGTCGCACCCAAACTCAAATCGCAGAACCTGTGGTCCGACGGCTACGGCGGTGCCGGCGGGCAGATCGCCGGCCCGGCGAATCTGCTGATGGTGCGGTATGGGCAGACGAAACCGGAGCGGGATCGTGAGCGCATCCTCGCCGTGGCTGATCTTCATCTCAGCAATCCCGTCAACCTCGACTTCCCGCTGCATCCCGTCATCTTCGGCAAGGTGATCTACCTCATGCTCAACGCAGGCGAGATGACAGGCGATGCGCGATACCTCGACCGCGCCGACGATCTGGCCCGCAAGGCCGTGGAGCTGTTCCTGTCCGATGGCTGCCCATTGCCCAGGGCCACGCACCAACACGATCACTACGAGGCGGTGACCAATGGCGACTCCCTGATGATGTCCCTGCTCCAGCTTTGGGCCGCGCGCCAGAATCCACCTCGGAAGCTGCCGTTGATTTACACCGACCGTTGAATTCGAACAGAGTCACGAACAGCGATCATGAATAAGTGCCGCGCTCTCTTCATCCTTGCCCCCGCCGCCCTGCTGCTCGCGCCGCCCGCTGCGCTTCGGCTGCCGAACGGCCGCCCGCGTTTCCGGGGGCCGGGGGCCACGCGAACCTCGGGCACTACCTGAACGGCCTGCCGGTCGTGCCGTCGGGGTGAACGGTGCCGGCCGGGTGTCCGGGGTTGTGCCGGTTCCGGGTTTGCCCTACCGTGCTCGCGCCGCGCGGGTCCGGCGACGGTCGCCGGGGCGGAGCGCGGGATCGTTCATTCGCAGGGGGATCCGGACATGATGTCAGCTCGGGTCGGGATGTCGCGGCGGGAGATGCTCGGGGCGCTGGGCGTGATGACGCTTTCGGGGGCGGTCGGCCCGTTCGCGGGGGCCGCGGCGAAGAAGGCGGGCATCGCGCTGCAGATGTACACGATGCGCGAGCCGGCGAAGAAGGACCTCGCGGACACGCTGAAGAAGTGCGCCGACATGGGCTGGAAATACGTCCAGTGGAGCGGCATGCCGGGCCTGCCGGCGGAGCAGGTCCGCGCCGCGCTCGACAAGGCGGGCCTCAAGTGCATCGCCGCGCACACGGGCATGGAGGCGTTCGAGAAGAGCTTCGAGAAGGAGGTCGCGTTCTGGAAGACGGTCGGCTGCCCCGACATCGCGCCGGGCGGCATGATGAAGGACTGCACCGGCAGCCTCGAGGCGTGGATCAAGGGTTGCAAGCGGCTCGACGCGATCGGCGCGAAGCTGCGTGCCGAGGGCATCCGGCTCGGCTTCCACAATCACGGGATGGAGTTCGAGAAGTTCCCCGGCGACCCGCGCACGAAGCACCAGATCCTGATGGACGAGACGAAGCCCGAGAACCTGTACGCCGAGCTCGACATCGCGTGGGCGCACGCGGCGGGCGTCGACGTGCCGGCCTACATGCGGTCCACGCTGAAGAACCGCTGCCCCGTCGTGCATGCGAAGGACGTGCTCCTCGACGGCGGCAAGAAGAAGCTCGTGCCGCTCGGCCAGGGCTCGGTGCCGTGGCCCCAGGTCTTCGCCGCCGGTCGCGAGGCGGGCATCGAGTGGTACGTCTACGAGCAGGACAACGGCGAGGGCTCGCCCTTCGACTACGCGCGCACGAGCTTCGAGTTCCTTTCGAAGCAGTCGCTGTAGCGGCCTGGGCCGGCCCGCCCGGATCGGCGAGGATACCGCCGCCGTCGCCATCGCGGCGGCGGCGGTTGTCGTCCGGACGGCGGAAGGAGCGGGGGGAGGGGAGCGATGCCATGATGGGATGGATGTCGTGGGCCGCCTTCGTGCTCGTCACGTGTGCCGCGGCCGAGCCGCAGCCCTCGGGCTGGCCGCTGACGGAGGAGGAGCGGGCCCACGTGCTCAAGCCGGAGCACGAGCGGCGGCCGGGGCGCGAGGCGAATCAGCACAAGCCGGAGCTGTGGCCGGTCGTGCCGTCGGCCGGTTCCTGGGGCGGAACGAGCTGGCTCGACACGCACGCGAACCTGGTGAAGGTCGTGCAGGCCGCCAAAGGCCCGGTCGATGTGTTGCTCGTCGGCGACAGCATCACGATTCAATGGGGCGAGTCGTGGAAGAAGCACTTCCCCGACCTCGAAGCCGTGAACATCGGCATCGGCGGAGACAAGACGCAGAACGTCCTCTGGCGCCTCGACCACGGCGGGGTCGAGGGACTCCAGCCGAAGGCCATCGTGCTCATGATCGGCAACAACAACATGTTCTTCACCCCAGAGACCGGCATCGGGGCCGCCGCGCTCGGCATTCAGATGTGCGTGAAGAACCTGCGCGAGAGGTTTCCCGCCGCCGCGATCGTCGTCGCGAAGATCCTGCCCGCCCACGCACCCGGCCATCGCTTCTACGAAGACATCAAGAAGACCAATCTCGCGCTCGATCCTCTGAAACTCGAGAGCGATCCGAAACTGCGCGTGCTCGACCTGTGGAGCGACTTCACCAACGCCGACGGCACGCTGAAGGCCGGCCTCTTCACCCCGGACAACATCCATCTCACGCCCGCCGGCTATGCGGTGTATGCGGAGAAGCTGAAGCCCGTGCTCAGGAGGATCACGCCATGAAACACACCCTCTCCCTCCTCGCCGTCCTGCTGCTCGCGTCGCCGGCCCCTCTCCACGCCGCCGACGTGGCAAACCTCCGTTGCGAATACCAGAACAACCCGCTTGGCATTGATGTGGAGAAGCCGCGGTTGAGCTGGGTGATTGAAACAAAGGATGAAGGTGGAAACCTGAAGCCTGAAAGGGGAACCAGGCAAACTGCCTACCAGATCCTCACGGCCTCGACGCCGGAGTTACTGGCCCAGGACAAGGGGGATCTGTGGGACAGCGGCAAAGTGGAGGGCGAGCAAAGCGTCCACGTGGGGTATGCCGGCAAGTCATTGGTGTCACGAACGCCGTGCCATTGGAAGGTGCGTGTGTGGGATCAGGACGGCAAGGCTTCGAAATGGAGCGTCCCGGCGTTCTGGACCATGGGGCTGATGAAGCCGGACGACTGGCAGGCGCAGTGGATTGGCGCGCCGGTCGAGCCTCCCCCGGCGGCCGGCAAAGCGAAGCTGACCGTCACCAAGGCGACCTATCGGACCCTGGACGGCAAGGTGGCCGTGGACGTCACGGAGATCGTGCGGAAGCTACTGGCGGAGAACAAGCCGCTCACCGTGGACTTCAAGACACTCGGGGGCGATCCGGCGCGGAATATCGTCAAGGAACTGGTGGTGGACTTCATTGCCGACGGCAAACCGGGCACCGCGAGGGCCAACGATTTCAATGTCCTGCGGCTTCCGGGGCAGAACTCGCCGACACGTGGCAAGGTCGCGCCGCATTTCCGGAAGGAATTCGACCTCGCCGCCGCACCGGGCTCCGCCTGCATCACGGTCCACTCGCTGAACTACTTCGAGGTCCTCATCAACGGCGCGAAGGTCGGCCAGGATGTGTTGACGCCCGCCGTTGCGAACCCTGATCACCAATCCTTCACCGTGACCTATGACATCGGCCGGCATCTGCGGCCGGGCCGGAATTGCGTGGGCCTCTGGGCTGAAGAAGGCTGGGCGGACGGCATTGCCGTGCGCGCCCAGCTCGAGGCCGCGGTGGCGGGCAAGCCGGTTACGATCGGCACCGACACCTCGTGGCAGACTCGCAAGAGCGGCCTCTACAGAATCGGCGGCCGGAAGTGGAACGACTTCGGGGGGGAACGGGTCGATGCCCGCGAGCTCATCCCCAACTGGAGTTCGCCCGGTTTGGACACCGCCTCGTGGGCGCCGGCTGTTCCCGCGAAGGGTCCCACCGCGCCGGCCCGTTCGCAGCCCTGTCCCCTCAACCGAATCGGCAGCACGATCCCCGCCGTGGCGGTTACAGCCCTCGATCAAGGGCGATACGAAATCGATTTCGGAACGGCGCTTACCGGGTGGCTCCGCTTGAAGATGCCGGTGCTGCAAACGGGCGCAGTGATCAAGATGACCTTCGCCGACGTCCGGCGGGGAAAGGACTACCAGGACTTCAAGCAGGTCAGTGAGTTCATCGCGGCCGGAAAGGCCGGCGAGGTGTTCGCGAACAAGTTCAATTACGCCGGGTTCCGCTACGTGGTTGTCGAAGGGCTGCCGTCGGCGCCGGCCCGGGAGGACGCCACGGCGATGCTGATCGAGAGCGATCTGGAGGAAGCCGGCGCCTTCGAGTGCTCGAACGACCTGTTCAACCGCATTCACCGGGTCAATCAATGGACCCAGCGCTGCCTGAACCTGGGCGGCTACTACGTGGATTGCCCTCACCGCGAGCGGTTGGGCTACGGCGACGGCCAGGTGGCCGTCGAGGGCTTCATGACCAGCTTTCGCGCCGACGGGTTCTATGCCAAATGGCTGCGTGACTGGCGGCTCCGGCAGAGCCCCGACGGCAACCTGCCGCACGTGGCCCCGTTGAGCGCGGGCGGAGGCGGCCCGGGGTGGGGCGGCTTGCTCTCCGCGATCACCTGGCGGCACTACCTCTACTACGGCGACCGGCGCGTGCTGGAAGAGAACTACGAAGCGGTCCGCCGCTACGTGGATTACCTGGAGTCCATCTGCAAGGACGGCGTCATGCGCACGTTCGGAGGAAAGTGGGACTTCATCGGCGACTGGGTGCCACCGAACCGGGGAATGGACACGAAGAACTGGCCCAGCGCGGAGGCTGCCGAGTTGTTCAACAACTGTTACCGGATCAACCAGATGGCCCTGCTGGCGCGCATGGCCGCCGCCCTCGGCAAGTCGGACGACGCGGAGCGCTACAACCGCCGCCTGGCCGAGATCCGCCCGCTCGTGCATGCCGCCTTCTACAACGCCGGGAAGCAGGAATACGTCATCGACGAGCAGGCCTACTACGTCATGCCGCTCATGACCGGCGTCGTGCCGGAGTCCGAACGGGCGCTCATGCTGAAGAAGCTCGAGCAGAACATCCTCGTGAAGAACCAGGGGCATCTCGACACCGGCATGCTGGGGACGTATTTCATGATGGAATACCTGCGCGAGATCGGCCGGAGCGACCTGGTATTCACGATGTTCAACCAGACGAACCATCCCGGATGGGGCCACATGCTGGCGGAAGGCGCGACCACGCTCTGGGAGCAGTGGAACGGACACTGGTCCCGCATTCACTCCTGCTTCACCTCGCCCGACAACTGGTTCTACCAGGGCCTCGCCGGCATCCAGCCCGATCCGGCCGCGCCCGGCTTCAAGAAGATCATCATCAAACCGGCCGTTGTCGGCGATCTGACCTGGGTCAGGTCTCACCACGACTCGCCCTACGGCCGCATCGTCAGCAACTGGAAACGTGACGGCAAGAGCTTGACGCTGGACGTGAAGATCCCTGCCAACACGACCGCGACGGTTTTCGTGCCGGGCGAATCGCCGCGCGAAGTCGCTTCCGGTACCCATCAGTTCACGACGGTGTACCCATAGGTCTCACGGACCATCAGCATGAACCCAACCCTCCCCCTCCTTACCGTCCTGCTGCTCGCGCCGCTGGCGCTACCCACCGAGGGCGACGTGCAGAGCGCGGACGCGTTGAAGGGACGGGCGAGCGCCCGGGAGAACGCTCCGGGCGCGAAAATGGCGGTCGGGGCTCGCCCAGGGCCGACGCCCGCCACGCCCGCCCGACGGCGGTCAGGCTCGCCGACAACAAGGAACCAATTCGCACTATGATGATCCCCATGCGCCAGCAACTCCTCAAATGGCTCGCCGGTTTGCTGCCGGGCATCCTGCTTGCCGCCAACTCTCCCCGCGTGGCTGCGGCTTCGATCTGGATGGAAGGCGAGAACCCCGTCGTCAACAAGATGAACCGGCATCCGTGGTGGTACGATCAGGTGAAACGCGAGCAGTTCTCCGGCGGCGATTTCATTTCCAACTTCAACAAGGATAAGGCGGGCGAGGCCGAGTATCGCTTCAAGGCGGACCAGGCCGGCGATTACGAGTTCTGGGTGCGTGCCAATCCGCTGATGGCGAAGTTGACCTACGCGCTCAACGGCGGCGCGGACACGCTCCTGGATCTCGCCAAGGAGAAGCGCGACGAGCACAACGTTGCCGCTGACGGCAAGCCGGACCTGCGCTTCCTCGCGTGGTGCAAAGTGGGCAAGGTCGCGCTCAAGGCGGGGGAGAACACCATCCGTTTCCGCATGACGAGCGAGAACAACCACCACGGCTATCTCGACTGTTTCGTGTTCAGCACCGAGCCGTTCCAGCCGCGCGGCGCCATCCAGCCGGGCCAGATGGCGGAGGAGATGAAGCGCCTCGCCGACGGGAATAAGGGCTGGTTCGCCTTCGATCCCAAGCCGGACGCCTTCACCGGCGCCGCCATGGATCTGCGGTTTCTGAACGAGACGTTCGCGGGCGAGAACGGGTTCATCGGCGTGAAGGATGGAAGCTTCGTCCATACCAAGACCGGGGACCCCGTGCGCTTCTGGGCCGTGAACGGGCCGCCCCACGATCTCGCGGGCGACGATCTCCGCCGTTGCGCCAGGACGCTGGCCAAGCGCGGCGTCAACCTCGTGCGTGCGCATGGCGGCGTGTTCGACAAGAACGGCGACCCGGATCCGGCCAAGGTCAGGCACGCGCAGGACGTTGTCGCCGCCATGAAAGCCGAGGGCATCTACACGCATTTCTCGATCTACTTCCCGCTGTGGCTTGAGCCCAAGCCCGGCACGCCCTGGCTGCAAGGCTACAACGGCAAACAGCACCCGTTCGCCGCGCTCTTCTTCAATCCCGACTTCCAGGCGCAGTATCGCAAATGGTGGACCGCGCTCCTCACGACGCCGGATGCGGGCGGCAAGACGCTCCTTGATGAACCCGCGGTGTTCGGCCTGGAAATGCAGAACGAAGACTCGTTCTTCTTCTGGACCTTCGCCGAAGGTAACCTGCCCGATCCACAGCTCCGCCTGCTGGAAACCATGTTTGGCGACTGGTTGAAGAAGAAGCACGGCTCGCTCGACGCCGCTTTCGCCAAGTGGAACAACCTGCGTGTGAAACGCGATGCAGCCACCGAGGGCCGCGCCGGCTTCCGCCCGCTCTGGAACATGTTCAATGACCGCACCGCGCGCGATCAGGAGACGGCGGCGTTTCTTCTCGAGCTGCAGACCAAATTCTACGCCGACACCCGCGCATTCCTGCGCGGGCTCGGTTTCAAGGGCGCCATCACGGCGTCCAATTGGACCACGGCCAGCCCGGAGTTCTTCGGGCCGCTGGAGAAGCTCAGTTACACCGTCGGCGATTTCATCGACCGGCACGGCTACTTCGACAGCAACCGCAAAGGCGACTCCGCCGAGTGGTCCATGCGCGATGGGCACACCTACTCGGACCGCAGTGCCTACCGTTTCGACAGCGAAGCGCCTGGCAAGCCGAAGGAGTTCTTCCATCCGGCGATGGATCCGCACTACAACGGAATGCCCTCGATGATCTCCGAAACGACCTGGTGCCGCCCCAATCGTTTTCGCGGCGAGGCTCCGCTCTATCTCGCTTCCTACGGCGCGCTGCAGCACAGCGATGCCATCGTCCACTTCGCCCTCGACAGCGCCCATTGGGCGGTGAAACCGGGCTTCTTCATGCAGCCGTGGACGTTGATGTCCCCGGCGATGATGGGCCAGTTCCCGGCGGCCGCGTTGATCTACCGTCGCGCGCTGGTCGCGCCGGGCGCGGTCGTCGCGGAAGTGAATCTGAACGAGGAGGACCTGCTCCGGCTGAAAGGAACACCCCTGCCGCAAGGCGCCGGGCTGGATGAACTCCGGTTGAAGGATGTTCCCCAAGGCGTGGAAACCAAGCCCGGCCAGCGCCTCAATCCGCTCATGCATTATGCGGGCCGCGCGAACGTGAACTTCGTCTCCTCGCCAGCCTCCACCACGCTGGCGGACCTCAAGCCTTATCTCGACACAGCCGCGCAAACCGTTCGCAGCAGCACCGGCGAACTCAAACTCGATTACGGCAAAGGCACGCTCACCATCAATGCCCCGCAAGCCCAGGGTTTCAGCGGTCTCCTCAAGGACGGCGGGGGAGGGGCGGACTTGAAGGACATCGCCATCGCTTCCGATATGGAGCTGGGCCACATCATCGCCGTCGCACTGGACGGCCAACCGCTCGCCACGTCCGGGAGGATCCTCCTGCAAGTCATGTCCGAGGAGAAGGAAACCAACTTCCAGGCCGAACCGGTTTCCCCGAACCTGAAGCGCATTGTCAGCCTCGGCACCGACCCGTGGCTGGTGAAGGAACTTCGCGGCACCGTCCGCTTCAAGCGCGCCGACGCTGCCAAGCTGCAGGTCACCGCCCTCGACTTCAACGGCTACGCCATCGGGCCGGCCGGCACCGCGCAGGAGATCAGGCTCCAGCCCGGCACGGTGTACTACCTCATCGGCGCGCGGTAGGATGTGGTGGCGGGTGACTGAAGGAGCGAAAGAAGCATGCGCCAAGCCCATCGGTCCGGCTCACGCATCCACGGCTGGCTCCGCTCCGTCGGAGCCACGCTCGCGGTGCTTGTCGGCGCGCCTTCCGCGCTCTATGGCACAGCAGAAGCAACCCGACCGAAGACGAAGGCGAACCAATGAAGAGGCACTTCCTCACCCTCCTCGCCGCCCTGCTGCTCGCGCCGCCGGCCGAGCTGCATGCGGCCGATTTCGTCCTCGTCGCCAAGGACACGCCGCCTGCGCCGATCATCGTCTTCAAAGACGCACCGCCACGCACCCGCGATGCGGCAGTGACGCTCGCGGACTACATCGAGAAGATGAGCGGGCAGCGCCCGGTCGTCCTGGATGGCGAGCCGTCGCCGCCACCGCCGCGGGCCATCTGGGTTGGTGTGCAGCCGGCGGCGCGGGCGCTGTTCCCGAAGATCGACTTCGATTTCCAATACGCCGAAGAGACGCTCATCGTGGCGAATGAGAACAACCTGGTCATCGCAGGGCGGGACCGGTGGAATCCGTCGCAAAGGGAGGCGAAGGGCCGTCTGGCGATGCGGACCGGCATCCAGCAGGAGTATGGCACGGCCAACGCGGTGTATTCGCTTCTCCAGGAGCAGCTCGGCGTGCGGTGGCTGTGGCCGGGCGAGGAGGATGTGGTGAAGCGCGAGCGCATTGCCCTTGCGCCATGCGAGGTGCGATATCATCCGACGATTCGCTCGCGGGGCGGGATGTTCGTGAAGAGCTCGCTGGGTGACAGCAAGGAGAATGGGGATGAACTGTGGGCGCGGTTTCAGCGCGTGCAGCTCGACTCCATGGACCTGAGCGGCGGGCATGGCTTCGGCGATTGGTGGGAGAAGTACGGCAAGGACCATCCCGACTACTTTGCCGCCGCGCCAGACGGCACGCGCAAGGCCGTCGCGTCGAACCCGCGCAACACGAAGCTCTGCGAGGCGAACCCCGCCGTGTGGAAGCAGTGGCTCGATGACACGACGGAACTGGTGAAAACCAATCCGCTGCTGCGCGTGATCAATGTCTCGCCCAACGACGGCTACACGAGCGCGCACTGTACCTGTTCCAACTGCCTGGCCTGGGACCATCCCAAGGGCGAGACAATGGAGTGGACCTTCGGCGGCGGCGTCAAGTTCCAGGGCGTTTCGCAGACGGATCGCGACGTTCGTTTCGCCAACACGCTCGCGCGGATGCTCAAGGAGCGATTCCCCGACCGCGAGTTGTTCGTGCAACTCAACGCCTACGGGCTCGCGCGCAATCCGCCCCTCGGCATCGCGCCCGACGACAATGTGATCATCTCCAGCGTGGCCAATTTTCACCTGCGCTCGCCCGCGGAACGGGAACGTCCGATGCAACAGCACGCCGGCTGGGCGGCGAAGGCGAAGCACCTCATGTGGCGGCCGAATCTCGGCAGTCCGGCGGGCTTGAGCTGGGGCATGCCGGATGTGGCGATGACGCAGGCCGGCGAGGATTTTCGCTTTGTCGCCGACAAGCATTGCCTCGGGCTTTTCTTCGATCTGTTCTGGCTGCACTGGGCCACGCAGGGACCGCATTACTATGTGCTCGCACACCTGGCATGGAACCCGCGCGCCGATGTGGCCGCCGTGATGGACGACTATTACCAACGCGGCTTCGGTCCCGCGTCGGCGGACGTGAAAGCATACTGGCAACTGCTGGAGCGCACCCGGATGGAATTCGTGGCCGAGGAGCCCAGCCGCCATCGCGCCTTCGACCTGCCGAAGAAGTACACCCCGGAGCTGTTTGCGAAGGCGCAGGCACACCTCGATGCCGCCGCGTCCCGATTGAAGGACGCCGATGAGAAATACCACCGGCGCCTGCATTTCGTGCGTTGCGGGCTGGACTACGCGAAGCTCGTTGTCGAGACCCGAGCCGGGATGCAGAAAGTCGAAGCCAGCAAAGGCAAGGATGAGGAGGCGAAAGCCAAGGTCTTGGCCCGTTGGGAGCGCATCGGGCAAATGAAGAAGGACTTCCCCGAGTTCGCGATCAACTGGCAGGCCGTCTTCCGTCCACCGACCGGCGCCGAAGAGGCTGGCAAGCGCGTCATGGGCCTCCACCCCGACGCGCCACTCAGCGGCCGGACGCTCAGGGAACTGAGGACGCCGGGCTTGGAGTGACGCGTTCAGCCCCTACCCATGAAGATGGAAACATGAAACACATCTTCCTCCTCACCGCCCTGCTGCTCGTGCCGCTGGCTGCGTTGGCCGCCGGCGAACCACTGAAAGCGACTACGCCACCTCCCGATGTCAGCCAGTGGCGGCTGCCAGTTTACGACGACGCCTTTTTTCATGATCATTTCGCCTGCGGCGAGGAAGCCCTGACGTTCTGGATGCAGAGCACGGCACGCCGTGCATATAAAGACGGCAAGCCAGATAGCATCCCGCAGTTCGAGCGGTTACTCAGTGGGAACCCGAAAGAGGTTGCCCGTGTCAACAAAGAGATCCAGAGCGCGTGCAAGAGCGCTCTCGCCGATGTCGGCGCTTGGCGCAAGAAAAACCCGCACAGCCGAACTCCATCGTTCTGGATCATCATGGCGTTGCGTGCGCCCGACAAGCTGACGGCGGAGACGCACGCGGTCGTCCGCGAAACGTTGAAGGCGCTGGACCTCGGCGGCAAAGAATGCGGCTACATCGGCTGGATGGGCGTCAACGGCGCCAACGGCGCGAACGTCCACGGTTATCTCACACCGCTGGTGCTCGCGCCGGCGCTTATTGACGACGCGAAAGTCCGCACCGCCGGCGAGCAGGCGTTGTTGGCCGAGCTCGCCCACATGAACCGCACCGGCGACATGGGCGAGTTCAACCTGCTGGAGAGCCATTGGAACGGCACGGCGAGTTGGGAAGTCATCACACGCTACATCCCCGACCCGAAGTTGCGCCGCATGGCACGCCTGATTCGCGAGCGGCTTTGGATCAACCGTTTCCTCACTTGGTCGCCCACGGTGGAACGCAACACCGGCCCCGGCAGCCGCATGTCACCGAGCGAATGGCTGGGTTGCGATAATGAGCGGATGCTGCTGGCCACGGGGATGGCACGGCCGATCTGGCTCAATCTCTACTTCGATTGGCAAGTCTGGAACGAAAAGCAATACCGCCTCAACTTTCCGCTGACTCAGACCGAGGCATTCGTGCCAGATCTGCCCGCTTATCTGCAGGATCTGGCGTGGCACAAGTCGCTGCCGAGCGAGCTGCAGTGCCGGCTGGTGGCAAGCGAGAAAGGGTATCGGAACAATTTCGAACTGGAAGGCATCGACCAGCCGGCCGAGAACCTACCGAGGAAATACGTCAACTACCAGGGCCGTGGTTACACGCTCGGTTCGACGACGTGGTCGTGGGTGGTCGCCACGTGTGTGGTCAACGCCTCCGCTTGGTGGAACAACAGCCGCAATCCGCACGCGCCGCTCGGCAGCCCAGAGCGATTCTGCGTCCTCTACCCGCACTACGTCATCAACGGCATGAGCACGCTGGACAAGGGCGAGATCTTTTTCGACACGAAACCGGACCAGCCGCTTAAAGACGAGCGAGGCGGCCCCGGCGGGCCTTGGCTGCGCGAGTTTGTCGAGTTCGGTCGCGTCGGCACCTTGCAGGATCGCAACACGCTGTTGATGACGTATGCCGGCAGACCCGGCACGCACTACGCGAAATTCGTCAAAGACAAAGTCCAGCGTGCCAGCGCCGCGATGTTCCTGTTCCGCTGGACCGATGGCACCGACGGGCTCTTCGTGAACCGCGAGCCGGTCCGCAGCCTGCCGCGCGAACTGGCGCCGGGCGACTGGTGGTTCATCGAGGACGGCGACGTCTATGCCGCCATCCGCCCGCTCGAAGCCACGCGCCTGCGCGGCGGCAAAACGATGTTGGAGAAACGCACCCGTCACGTCGTGCTCTACCAGGACAATGTCGCCGCCGAGAACATCACCGGCATCGCCGCCGCCGACTGGATCAAGGCCCGCAGCGGGTTCGTGGTGGAAATGGGCGACAAGGCCGAGTTCGGCTCGTTCGCCGCGTTTCAGGACAAGATCCTCGCCGGCAAAGTCACCGCCGACGAAGCCGACGGCTTCACACGCCACATCGCCTACGAGCGCGACGACCGCCGCCTCGACATGCGCTGGCACGCCTACACCGAAGAATATGCCACTCGCAAAATCAACGGTCGCGACGATCCCTGGACGCAGTTTGCGCAGTCGCCCGAGTTTGCCGTCAGCGACAGCGGCCAGCTTGCCGTGAAAGACGCGAAGCTGTCCACCACACCCGGCAAGACCGCGTGGCTGCTCTCCTGTGAGCCTTCCCACACGTGGGTCGCCTACCAGCCCAACGCCGGCGCTGCGCTCCCCCTCACGCTCGACTGTCCCGCCGGTCGCGTGACCAGCGAGCGGTTCCCCCTCGGCAAACTCGTCATCGCCACTCAGCCTGACGGCAGCCTCCGTCTCGATGCCGATGCCGAAAGCGCCGAACTGACGGTCAACACGAAAGCCACAAAAGTCGAAGCCCGCATCAACGGCCAACCTGCGCACGCCACCCTAGCCGGGAACGGCCAATGGACTATTCGAGGCAAGTGATCGCCATGAAACACACCCACACACTCCTCGCCGCCCTGCTGCTGGCGCCGCTGGCCGCGCTGCATGCCGGGCGAAACTTGCCGGGAGTTCCAACGTTTGGAAAACTCCGTGCCGACTCTTTCCAAGCCTTGGCAAATCACGGCACACAAACTTCCAATGACTGGAACTGACGAACAGATGAAATCGAAAGGAACCAAACAAATGAAACACACCCTCACCCTCCTCACCGCCCTGCTGACCTGCGGCCTGCTCCTTGCGCTCTCCAGTCAAGCCAGCGAAACTTCCCAAACCACGCTCGACGTGGTCGAACCGCGCGTGCCGGACAAGCTCTGCCGGGTGACGCTCAATGGGCAGGAACTGGGCGGGGAGATGGATCGCCGGCTGCGGAATCTGATTTATCAGAATTACATGGTGGTGGACCTCGACGGCAAGTGGCTCAACCATTTCCACCAGCGCACGGACCGCGGCAACAAGTCGAGCGTCTATTACGGCATCGGCAAGGTGTTCGACGCGGGCAGCCTGTTCAGCGCCTACACGGACGACCCGAAGGTGGCCGCGCGCACGCGCTACATCGTCGAGGAACTGGTCAAGTCGCGCGACGCCGACGGCTACCTTGGCTTCTGGAAAGTCGAGCCGGACAACCGGCAGAACCATATCAACTGGATTCTCCACGAGCAGGAATACATCAACCTCGCGTTTGTGCGGCATTACCGCTGCACGGGCGATGCGCGGTCGCTGGCCCATGCGCGGGTCATGGCCGACTACATCCTCAAGACGTTTCCCACGCCGCAGCATCCGTGTTACGACGCGGGCGCCATCTGCACGGCGGGCTTGCCGGAAGGAATGCTGGAACTCTACCGGGTGACGGGCGACCGGCGCTACTTCGACTTTGCCGCCGATGTGCCGCACGGGAATAACCGCGGCGAGATCAAACTCGCGTCGCTGCGGACTTGGGAGCAGGATTTCAGCCGCCGCCCCTGCCACGTGTATGTCATGCTCGCACGCTGTTATGCGCAGACGGAGCTTTACCGTCTGACCGGCGAGGAGCCGCTCCTGCACATGAGCTATTTCATGCGCAACGAACTGCTCAAGCGGGGTGAGGGCGGCCTGCTGGTCACCGGCTCATGTTCCGAGGGCGAGCATTTCACCTATAACCAGAACGGACGCGGGGCCATCGGCGAATCATGCGTCACCGCCTACATGCTGCGCTGGATGGACAGTCTGCTGCGGCTGGAGGGCGACTTGCGTTACGGCGACCTGATCGAACGCACCATCTACAACGCGCTGTTCGCCGCGAACTCGCCCGACGGACGCTGGATTCGCTACTTCACGCCGTTCACCGGCGAGCGCAAATACGACGCGCGCGATTACTTCTGCTGTTGCGGGAACTATCGCCGGGCGGTGGCGGAACTGCCACAGAAGGTTTACTACCGCACGCCAGACGGCGGCATCGCGTTGAACCTGTTCACACAGTCGAAGAAAACGTTCGACGTGAAAGGGCAGACCGTCACGCTGCTGCAGGAGACCGCGTATCCGAACGACGGCGAAGTGAAGCTGACGTTCTCCACGGCCAAGCCGGTCGCGTTTGCGTTCCGGTTCCGGACGCCGGCATGGTGCGAGGCCGTCACACTGCGCGTGAACGGAGAACCGCCGGTGACGCTGGATCCGCAACGCCAGAAACTCGGCGGCCACACGCTCGACCGGACGTGGAAGGACGGCGACGTGGTGCGAATCTCGATGCCGATGAAGTGGCGCTTTCTGCGCGGCCGCGCCGTGCAGGACGGCCGGGTGACGTTGCTGCGCGGCCCGGTCGTGTATTGCGTCGCCAAGGACCAGAACGCCGAACTGCTCAAAAAGTGCCCCGACCCACTCGACCTGGTGATTGACCTTGCTTCGCTCGCCGAGCCGGTGCGAGATGATTCGATTCGACCGAACGGTCTGAAAGTCGCCGCCAAAGCCTGGCGGAAACCGGACGCGACCGGCGAGAAAGTGGACGTCACACTGACCGAGTTCATTGATCCGAGCGGCCTGGATGTCTATTTCCGCGTGCCGAACTTGGCGGACACCTCGCCGGTGCGGTTGCTGGATGACGAGATCGTTTCGTGGCCAAACGAGTTCGTCAACGCGCATGTGCTGAAGGCGCTCTACGGACCGAAGGCGAAGGGCGATCTCGCAGCGGCATTTGAAATCCGCGGGGACGTCGTCGCGGATCTCGCTGCGAATTACGTCAACCCGCGCGGACGCACCGGCGTGTCCGCGGAGTTCCCCGACAACACCGGCGGACGCTGGGCCTGTTACAACTGCGCGAACAGCGGCTTGCTCTCCACCGCCGCGCCCGGCGACGTGAAGCCCTTGAACTCGCAATTCAAGGCGTTTGGTTCGCCGCTGGGCTACGCCTACGGATTGGAGAATCAAGGCGATGAACTCGGCTTCGTGTCGAACTACGCCCCCAGCGACCGGCAGGAGGACGCGTGGCGTGCTCACTACACCGAGAAGATGTTCGACCGCGTGCTCACCGCCGCCGAGCGACCGCGTTTCCTCTACACCCACCCAGTGGCGGACACGGCGCGCTACAACGTCTTCCGGTGGACACCCGCCGACACTCTGCGCAGTAAGGACGTCACGCTCTACGGCAAGCTGTTCTCGAATCTGGGCAATGGCGTCGAACTGCGCGTCATCCGCTGGCGCGATGACACGCGGCACGAGATTCTCGGCACGTTCAACACCAAAGACCTGAAGGTGGGCGCGTGCGGCACCGCCGAGTTCGTGCTCCGCCTGCGCCCCGGCGAGGTGGGCCGGCACCTCGACTTCGTCCTGCACAACGCCGGCAACCACATCTGTGACGCGACCGCGCTGCAAATCACCGCCTACACCAACGTGCCGCAGACCACTCCCCAAACCGACGTGACGGAGAAAGTGCAGGCGAAGTATCACAACCGCCTCGTGACGCCGCTAGGTTCCTACGCCGAAATCTTCAGCGATCCGTCGCCCGACAAGGAAAAGACCTTGAAGGTCAAAGTGAACTACTGGCGCGACGGCACCGTGAAATATCTCGAACTCCCGCCCAACTCGCCGCTGGACCTTCGCTTACCAGAAGGAAACAAATAGAGCACACCCTCACGCTCCTCGCCGCAATGCTGCTCGTGCCGCTGGCCGCGCTGCATGCCGGGCCAAACTTGCCGGGAGTTTCAACGTTTGGAAAACTCCGTGCCGACTCCTTCCAAGCCTTGGCAAATCACGGCACACAAACTCGGAACTGACGAACAGATGAAAACGAAAGGAACCAAGCAAATGAAACACACACTTACGCTCATCACCGCCCTGCTGCTCGCGCCGCTAGCCGCGGTGCACGCCGCCGAACCGCCTGGCAGTGTTCGCTTAGCAGGGACTCGTTTGGAGGCAGGGCCGTTGCAGAACGCGATGGCCGCCAACGTCAAGTATCTGCTGGCCAACTCGGACGGGGACAACATGCTGTGGCTGTTTCGGTATCTGACCGGCGATGCCCATCCGCCCGGGCGCAAGGATGGCTGGGAGAAGTCCTATCCGGCCCACGCGGCACAGTTCCTGATGGGCGCCGGCAACACACTGCGCTGGCAGGAGCAGCCGGAACTGCGGCGGCGGCTGGACCAACTCATCGCCGGCATCAAAGCTTGTCAAACCACCGACGGCCGTTTGCTGGTTCCCGGCGTCGGTAACAAGCTCGACAAGCAATGGGGCTACTCGATGCAAATGTTCGCCCACGGCATGGTGGCCGCCGCTCGCTCCGGCAACGCCGACGGTTATCCGCTGCTGGCCGCCGCCCACCGCTACTACGCTTCGCTGCTGCGGTCGCAGCCGCCGGGCTTTGCGTTGAACACCGACCTCAATTATCAAGGGCACATCGCCAGCCTGTTGGTGCATTTGTCGCCCGTGGGCACGCCCGACGAATTGCGGCTGGCCGAGCAATGTTTCGTGAGTGAGCCGTGGCTGGAGGCGTTGGCCGCGCGTCGGCCGGAGGCCATCTGGCGGGACTGCCCGAAGTGGCCGCATTGTTACGAGATCGTCGCTTTCGAAGCGTATCTGGATCACTACCGCGCCACGGGTGACCAGCGTTACTTGAAGGCGATGTTGGGAGCGTGGGAGTTGATTCGCGAATCGTGGCGCGATGTGGGCGGAACCATCGCTATCTGCGAACACCAACAGTATCCGCCGAAGTGTTATCCGATGAGCCGCAAACGGCATGTCGGGGAGTTCTGCGGCAGTGTCTTCTGGCTCCGCTTCAACCATCGTCTGCACCAGTTGTTTCCAGACGACGAGCGTTACGTGGACGAGATCGAGCAGGTGATTCTCAACGCTGCGCTTGCGGGCCAAGACCCGCACGTCCCAGGGATACACTACCATCTGGTGTTGGAAGGCCGAAAGAGCGAAGGCGACAGCTACGCGCAAGGTCCCGTGCCCTCGCAACGTCACACTTGCTGCGAAGGCAACGGCACGTGGCTTTACGGGAATCTGCCAGAGTATCTGTTCTCGGCGGACGCGGACGGGTTGATCGTGAATCTCTACCAGTCCGCCACGACCACGTGGAGCGCGGGCGACAAGAGCGTTCGCGTGTCGATGCAAACGCGATTTCCGGAAGACGGTCGCGTGGTGCTGAAAGTCAGCGCCGCGCAGCCGACCCGAATGGAGCTGCGGTTGCGCATTCCGCGGTGGTGTCCGAGCGAGGTGGTTGTCGCGGTGGACGGCCGCGAGGCCGGCAGTGGGCGGCCCGGAAGCTATTTGCGTTTGGACCGGACTTGGTCCGAGGGGAATACGGTTTCGTTCCATCTTCCGCTGACGTTGCGCGTCCACCGTTACGCAGGCGAGGCCAGGCTGCCGGGTGCGGAACGATACGCGGTGCTATACGGCCCGGTCCTGCTGGCGTGCGTGGGTTCGCTGGACGGTGGCGTGCCCCGCATCGCAGAGGAGCCGGCGCGAGTATCCGACTGGCTCATCCCCGATCCCGGTCGCCCGCTTCATTTCCGCACTCGCGGTGAAGCACCGCGCCAGTTTACTCCTTGGTGGCGGCTGGGACACGACGAGCCGTTTACATGTTATCCCGTGATCGGAAAACAACCCTGACCCATGACGGAACAACCCCAAGACAACGGAGTTGACTCATGAAGCACACTCGCCCACTGATCCTCACCACCCTGCTGCTCGTGCCGCTGGCTGCGCTGGATGCCGCAGAGTCGCAACCTGCAGACAAACCCAACATCACCCGCGCCGACGTCGTAATCTACGGTGCCACGCCCGGAGGCATCACGGCGGCCATCGCCGCCGACCGCACGGGAGCTTCGGTGGTTTTGCTGGAACATGGCACGCGCATCGGCGGGATGATGGCGAGCGGGCTCGGGCACACGGACGTGGGGGACAAACGCACGATCGGTGGACTCGCGGGCGAGGTCTTCAAGCGCATCGGCGCGAAGTATGGCGGCGGGCAAACCTTCCATTTTCAGCCACATGTAGGCAGCGCGGTATTTCACGAGATGCTGGCGGAGACGAAGGTGCGGTTGCTCACCGGGCGCACGCTGAAATCGGTCACGAAGGACGGCACGCGTTTGACGGCCTTTGAATGCACCGATGGCAGCCGGTTCGAGGCTGGGGCATTTGTGGACGCGACGTATGAAGGCGACCTGATGGCGAAGGCGGGCGTGCGTTACATCGTGGGTCGTGAATCACGCGAGGCCTACAAGGAGTCGCTCGCCGGCATCCAGGGTGTGCATCAGCTCGACAAGTTGCTCGATTCTCCAGAGGTGGTGAAACAGTTCCACCCGTGGCTCGGGGAATCGTCCCTGATGAAGCCGACCGTCGCTTACTACAAGGGTCGGCGCAATTACCTCAACACCCACCAGTGGCCGATGGCGGTGAATGGCAAAGGCGCGGACGGGAAACCGCTCCCAGGCATCACCGCCGAACCTCTCGGCACGCCCGGCGCGGCCGATCATCGCTTTATGGCCTACAACTATCGCCTCTGCCTCACGCGCGATCCGGCCAACAAAGTGCCCATCACCAAGCCCGGAGGTTACGACCCGGCCTACTTCGAACTGCTCGCGCGCTACATCGAGAAGTGGCCGGATGTCACACTGAAGAGGCTTTTCCACGTCCCGGAACTGCCGAATCAGACGACAGACCTCAACACCAGCGGGCCGTATTCCACCGACCTGCTCGACGGCTCCGCGTGGGCTTACCCGGAAGCCGACTGGCCGGAGCGCGAACGCATCGCCGCGCATCATCGCCAGTTCATCCAGGGCATGCTGTGGTTCCTCGGCAACGACCCGCGCGTGCCGACGGCGTTGCGCGAGGAGACGCTCTTGTGGGGCCTGGACCGCAGCGAGTTCGCCGACAACGATCACTGGCCGTGGCAGCTCTACGTGCGCGTCGCGCGCCGCATGATCGGCGAACACGTCATGACCCAGAAGGACGTTCTCGACCACAAGCTCAAGGACGACAGCGTCGCCATGGGCTCGTTCATCATGGACTCGCACAACATCCGCCGGGTGCTCACCCCGGACGGTTTCGTGCTCAACGAGGGCGGCATCGAGGTCCCCACCAAGGGCCCCTACGAAATCGGCTACCGCTCGCTGGTCCCGAAAGCGGAGCAATGTTCCAACCTGCTCGTGCCCGTGTGCATGTCCGCCTCTTACATCGCATACTGTTCCATCCGCATGGAGCCTGTTTATATGATGATGGGCCAGGCCTCCGGCGCCGCCGCGGCGCTGATTGCGAGATCTGGCCGCCCCGTCCAGTCCCTGCCCTACGACGAACTCAAGACCACGCTAGCCGCGCAGGGCCAGACCGTGCTCAAACTCCCGCCTCCTACGCCAGCCCCCGCGAAACGCTGAGGCATCCAGATGGACAGCACGCATCATACCCTCACCCTCCTCACCGCCCTGCTGCTGGCAAACCCGTCCGCGCAGGCGGCCGAGTATGTGCGTCCGCCAGGCAAGACGCTGCGCGAACTGGCCCATCAGCGCGGCTTCCATGTCGGCGCAAACTTTCCGAACCTCTACGAGAAGTGGAAAGAGGAGGGCAGGTCGGGGCCGCGCTGTTTCGATCCTGAAGCCGCCATCGCCAGGGACCAGTTCACGATCATGACGGCGGGTTGGGAGGTGTTTCCTGGAAACACCTGGAAGGGGGAAGGTCATTACAACTTCGCGGGCACGGACAAATACATCGCATGGTGCAAGGAGAACCACATCGAGTTCCATGGCCACGGGATCGGCTATGTCTTCCGCGCGGGCTGGCCGTTCGCGAAGCTGCCGGTGGCAACCGAGCAGGAAAAGGCGCGCGTGCGAAAAGTCTATGAGCAATACGTCCGCGACACCGTCGGCCATTTCAAGGGCCACGTGCTGTTCTGGGATGTGTGCAACGAGCATCTTTTCCCGCCGTATCAATCCGGCGGCTGGTTGATGTGGAAACCGACCAGCGGGCCGCGCGACTACTGGAAAGCCTACGACATGGACCCGCGCGACACGGAGCGGGGCTACGAATGGTATGTGCAGACGCTGAAGATCGCCCACGAGGTCGATCCGAAGACCAAACTCGTGCTGCTCGACTTCAACAATGAGATCATCTGCCCGAAGAGCGACACGATGCTGGCGCTGGCCAAGACGCTGCTCGCGAAAAAACTGCCGCTTCACGGCGTCGGCTTCCAACTGCACATCAACACCGAATGCAAGCGTGTCATGTGGAAAAAGGAGACGCTGGAGCCGGGCGGCCACAAGCTTACCGATGATGAATACTTCGACAGCATGAGGAAAAACATCCGGCGCTTCACCGCCCTCGGCCTCGAGGTCTGGATCACCGAGATGAGCGTGGACGTGGATCCCGCCAAACCGCGGGAAGCCGAACTCAAACGTCAGGCCGAAATCTACCGGCGCGTATTCGAGGTCTGCCTGGAGAATCCCGGCATGAAAGGGATCAAGGTCTGGGGCGTGGTGGACGACACCGATTGGAAGGCGAAGAAGGAATACCATCCCTACCTTTTCGACGCCCAAGGCCGTGCCAAACCGGCGTTCTTTGCCGTGCGCGACGCGCTGGAGAAAAGCGGGGCACGAACGAAGTAGGAGATCATGA
>Ga0194127_10001189_pt1 | contig 38673 bp, 27 predicted proteins | sample TA2KigC100mmetaG_FD_148624 | JGI IMG/M metagenome (GOLD analysis project Ga0194127, IMG submission 148624) | Freshwater microbial communities from Lake Tanganyika, Tanzania - TA2015036 Kigoma Deep Cast 100m | ecosystem: Environmental > Aquatic > Freshwater > Lake | place: Tanzania: Lake...
AGACGGGGCGCTGACCGTCACGCTCACCCCGTGAACGGGCATTCCGGGGGCTACGGTCCCTCTTCCTCTTCATCGTCCGAGGCGTGGTACTGGTAGTCCAGCGGCTGTTCGGTGCGTTGGGCCCCCTTCGCTCCTGCCTTGAGATAGCGAAGAAGCCCGACGAACAGGATGAGCATGAAGACGACCAGCAGGGAGAGGAGCATCCATCCCGCGACGAATTGCTGCTCACCCTCGGCCGAGGCACAACCGCAGAGCAAGGCCGCAACCGCAGTCCCACTCACTCCGGCTCCCGGCGCTATTGCAACGTATTGCCCAAGCTCCCTTGCCATGGCCCCCTTCTCTGCCGCCCTCATTCTAGCCTTGGATTGCGGGGGGGACAAGTTCCTGGTACGCGGCGCACCACGCCGGGCCGTCAACCCGCACTGATGCGCTGCCGACATGCGGCCCAGAGCGCTCGACGAATGACCGGATGCCATGTAGAATGCGAGCCCCCGGGGGCGGACGATGGCGGAAGCCTCGACAGTCCGCCCGGGTCCGTGCGAGGTGAAGTCGCGGTCATGGTGCTCATCACGCTGCTGAAGTTCGCTGCCCTCGTGCTCGGGCTGTTCCTGGTGCCGGGGCTCTTTCTCGCACGCCTCATCGGAAAGGGGAAACTCGAGGATGCGCCGGTCGCGGTCGCGTTCGCAGTGGGCACGAGCTGGACCTGCTTCTGGGGGCTCCTGTCTACCGCACTCATCGGCCTGGTCGCTCCGTTTCACCTGTCGGCAGCGCTGCTGGCGGGGATCGCCCTTGCGACGACTGCTGCCTGCATCGTTGCACTGCGCATGACCGAGGGGGGATTCGCCTTCCTGCGCGACGTCCTCGTCACCCGCATCCGCAAGGCTTTCTCACCCGGGCTCTTCGCATTCCTCTTTCGTGTGTCCCTGCTCTTTCTCCTGTGCTACGACAGCCTCCTCTTCGACCAGGAACGGTGCCTGTCACGGGCCGGGATGCTCCCCTGCTTCGATTACCTCACCGCCGATCCTCCCGTCGGATTCAACGGCTGCCTCGATTGCTTCCGGGGACGCAACGCATTCCTGTTGTGGAATGGCGGACAACGGATGGGACCTGCGGTGTTCTCGGCACCGTTCATGGCCCTGTTCGGGTTCGCCGGGTTCCGTGCCGGGCACTTCTTCTTCCTGCTGCTCACGGCCTGGTTCGGCTATCACCTGGGGCGCTCGCTCCTCGGTCCCAGCAGCCTGGGCTACCTGCTGGCCGCTGTGCTTGCGCTCAACCCTGCCGTCCTCTCGATCCCGCTCGAGGACGAGAACACCATGTGCCTCGGCCTGGGTACGGCGATGTTCTACTTCCTGCTCCGGAGGCAGCCGCAGTGGTTTCTGGGGGGCATGTTCTTCGGCCTGCTCCTGGGAATCCGCCACGTCGGGCTGCTGTCGGCCCCCGCAATCCTTCTGCTCGTGTGGTCCGCGGGCACGCCGGCCTCAGACGATACCGCCTGGGGTTCGCGCTGGATCGGCACGGGGCGGACGGCAGGGCTCGGCCTCTTCCTGGCGGGCACCGTCCTCTTCTCCTCCCCCTGCGGGATCACGCATGCCATCGCCTTTTTCGAGGGCCGCCCGCTCTTCGAATCGTTCATCTCCATGCCGCCGGCTACGCACTCGTTCCTGGGGTTCGAGTTCTCGATCAACGGGTTGCTCTCCTGGCCGTTCGTTCCGGAGCCGATCCGCAGCCCGTACAACGGGTTTCCGACCTTGCTGGCGTTCCCGCTGGTCCTCGTGAGAACGTTCGGGATCGTGGGAATCGCCCTGGTCCCGGTCGGGATCTGGTGGGGCCTTCGGCGGTACCGGACAGCCACGGCGGTCGGGCTGCTCTGGTTCCTCCCTCAGCTCACGATGCTGTGCACGATGGGGAACTGGGTCGAGCCGAACAAGATGGGGGTGTACCTGAGCTTCGCGCAGCCGGTCGCCGTGGCCGTCGTGTTCGGGCTGGCGGCACTGGTGGAGACCTATGCTCCCCTGTTGAGAGGGGCAGCCTCCGGGATGTTCGCACGGCTGATCCCTGACAACCCTGCAGCGATTCCGCGGGTCTGCCGCGTCTCCTCGACGGGTATCTTTGGCGGCGTGACCTTGCTGCTTGCCGTGCTGCAGCCGCTCTGCGCCGGATGGGAAGCCCCGGTGGACCGGCGCAACTTCAAGGCAAGGGTTGCCTACGCGTTCGACGACTACCCGGTGACCCCGACCATGCTGGTCCGCGTGGAGCCCGACTACGCCCGCCTCGACCGGGAGCGGCTGACAAGGCGCTCGCTCCTCCCCGACTTCACGCAATGCCGCGACCTGTGGTTGCCCACCCTGCTTGCGGCGAGATGGCGCAACGTGGTCGACGATTTCTCTGCCCCGTCGTTCGCCCGGTTCCGTGAGCGGCCCAAGGATCGGTTCCACACGCTGTCCGGCGTCCCTGCGCCGCGGGAGCGCACGACGGAAGGGCTCGGGCCGCCGGACCTGCGTCGCGGCCCCCGCGTGCTGATGGCGGACCTCATGCACCACCCCGTCAGTCGGCTGCGGGACGCGATGGCGGGGGACGGCCGCAATGACGGAACGGCGACCGGGCAGACCCATGACGGCAACGCAGCCGAGTCATCCGGGCTCTCCCTGTCCGCGGGGCGGACCGTCCGGTTCGACCTCACCGTGCCCCCCGCCTCGGGAATGCGCTTCCTTCTGCCGGGCGAGGCGTGCACGACGTCGGTCCGGGTGCACGACCGAATCGTGGTGGCAACCGACCTGGTCCTGCCCTGGACCGACGGTCTCCCGTGCCACCTGGCCGTGATTCCCGTCCGTCCCGGCTCGTACTGGGCCGCGATCTGGTACGGGCCCTATTCCTTCGACCACCTGGCGACGAGGGATGACGTGACGTGGCTGCGTGGGGCCGACCCCGCGAACCTGTGCTTCGAGCTGCCTGAAGGCTCGATCCTGCGGGTCAACGATCTCACATCCATGGAGCCTTCCCGGTTCCACGTCTGGACCGCTCTGGCAGCTCCGGACGTGCCGGTCTGGGGCCCAATCCCGAGCTCCTACTGACCCTGCGCCAGCTGCTCCCCCCGCACGCAACGCACGAAATGCCCTGGTGCGACTTCGCTCTCCCGCGGCATGTCCGCTCCGCACGCTTCCTCGGCCAGGGGACAGCCGGCCTGGAACGGACATCCCGTCAGAGCCGTTGCGAACTGGGCCACCGGCCCCTTCCGGGCTGCTGCGAGATGGCGGCTGTAGGGATGGAGCACCTGGTTCCAGGTGCGAAACGCTTCCACACGCTCCACAGCCACTCCGGCAAGCAGCACCATCGTCTTGCCGCAGAGGCGCTCGGCCTCGTCAAGCCGGTGCGTGACCCACACCACCGCCTGCTTCCGGTCGCGGGCCAGCCCGACAGCCTCCTCGAGCAAGGCCTCCCCGGTTTCGGCGTCGAGCGACGCAGTAGCCTCGTCGGCAAGGAGAACGGGGGGGCTGTGCACAAGGGCACGGGCCACCGCAACCCGCTGGCACTGCCCGCCGGACAGCGCTGCGGGGCGACGACCGTGCATCTCTCGGCCGATTCCCAGCCGTGCGAGCAGATCCCCGGCCTGGGTCAGAGCCTTCCCCCAGGGGCAGCCGGAAAGGTGGACGAGCGGCTCGGCGACCGCGTGGATCACCTTCTGCGTGGGATCGAGCGAAGGTCGGGGGAGTTGGAGGACCAGCCCCAGCCTCCGGCGGGCTGCCCGAAGGCTGCGGCCACCGGGGAGGAGCGGCGTGCCGCCGATCTCCACCGTTCCCCTCTCCGGGCCGATGAATCCGGCCAGCGCTGCCACGAGCGTGCTCTTGCCCGCCCCGCTCTCCCCGACCACGGCCACCGATTCCCCGGGCTCCAGCCGGAACGAGAGGTCGCGCAGGGCAAAGACATCCCCATCCGGATGCCTTGCCCAGACCTGATCGACTCGAACTGCCGGGATCGACTCTGCCCGCTCGTTGTGCCCCATCCTTCCCTCTTCTCCCCGCAGGTCGGGCGCAGAGCACCCTCCCCCAGGATCTTCGCTCCGGTCAGGACCCGTGCCCTTGGGAGGCTGCACAGAATCACTTCGCCGTTACGACCTCACTTGGCGAAGCAGTTTCGATCAGCCTCCTTGCTCCGTCCGCTCCTCCCGGTCCGGGCCCGCCCTGGGCGTCGAATCCTCCTCCCGACCGCCGGCAGCGAACTCCGCCGCCAACCCGAACCACCGCCGGCCGCCGGCCCCGAGGTGAAGCCTGTGCTCGATCCGGGCCGCGGCAAGCAGCTCCGGGTCGTGCGTGGCAATCACGTACGCCGACGACTGCCGGCGCACCAGCTCGACCGCGCTCCAGCGCACCGACGGGTCGAGCCCGGCGGTCGGCTCGTCGAGCAGCGTCAGCGGAGCCCTTGCCGCCAGCACGGCGGCCAACAGCACCCGCTTGAGCATCCCAGCCGAGAGTTGGTGCGGATAGAGGGCCAGGACGTCGACCGTCAACCCGAGCGCCGCCAGGTTGGATTCGAGGTTCGCGGTCCACTCGACCTTGGTGCAGAACCTACGGGCATCGAGTAGCTGCCCCCGGAGACGACGGTAGGAGGAGAATGCGGCCAGCGCATCCTGGACGCCGAGCACGACGGCCCCGGGGAGCTCGAGCAGGCCGGAGACGGCGTGCGGCGAGACACCCGCCATTCCTTCGAGCACCGAGGTCTTGCCCGTGCCGCTCGCACCCGAGAGGAGCATCCGATCGTCCGGACATTCGAAGCTGACCGGAGGGACCAGGGCTGCCCCCCCGTCTGCGGTCACACTGAAGTGAAGCGCCCGGATCATCGTTCGCTCCTCTGCCCCGGCAATCGCCGGGAGTCCCCGCAGCAGCGGCAAGCCTCCAATCCCCCTCTCACTTGCCGCTCCTCTGCCCTGCAAGCCGCCGCGCCAGCTCCTCCCCCAGCAGGTTCAAACTCCACGCCAGCATCAGAACCGTCCCCGCCGGCGCCAGCAGCAGCAGGGGTGAATCGGCCATGTGTGCAACCCCTTCTCCCAGCAGGATTCCCAGCGACGGATACGGGGGCTGGATGCCGAACCCGAGGAAGGACAGGAACGCCTCCTCCAGCACCAGCGCCGGGACCAACAGCACCGCATACGCGGAGATCGGCAGCACCGTGTTCGGGACGATGTGACGCGCCACGAGCCGAATCGTCGAGAATCCCATCCCGGCCAGGCTCCTGACGAACGGCGCCTCCTTGAGCGAAACCGCCAGCCCCCGGGCGTAGCGGGCCAGCGAGAACCACTGCACCGCACCCAGCGCAGCAAACAACAGCACCGCCTGGGCCAGCGCCGCGGATTCGGCCTCCTGCCACCGCATCTTCAGCACGTCCCGGGAGAAGACCGACAACAGGATCACCAGGAAGATGAACGGGACGCTCTGCAACACCTCGAGCAGGCGCAGGAACGCACGGTCTGCAGCCCCGCCCACGAGCCCGCTCAGCAGACCGAGCAGCGTCCCGAGGAGCAGGCTCACGGTGGCAGCGGCCAGCGACACGAGCATCGACACGCGCAGGCCGTACAGGAGCCTGGCCAGCAGGTCCCGCCCCAGCGAATCGGTCCCCAGCAGGTGCGTGCGGGTCCGAGGCACGCCGACAAGCTCCTGCCGCGAGATCCGCCCGTCCAGGTCCTGGTCGAAGCCGGCAGCATCCAGTCCGTCCAGGGCCAGGAAGGCCGTCCCCAGCGCCCACTCGTCACGGGAGACCACCCGATCCGAATCGCGGTCGAGCGCTGCCGCCTCGAGCCTGTTCCGCATCCGCTCAGGGACTCCGGCCAGCGCCGCATCCCACCCCTTCCGGTCGGCGCCGGACCGCCCCCCGGCAGCCTCGAATGCCCGGCGCATCTCGGAGGCCAGCCCCGGCAGCTCCTCCAGCTCGGGGCAGTAGTAGCGTCCACCTGCGGACCGTGAGCACGCAAGGACATCGTCGCCGTCCGAGTCGAGCGCGTCCATGAGCGCATCGTCCGCCAGGTAAGAGCGCGGGTGCGGCTCGACCGAGACGCCCCCCGGTGCCAGCAGGGGCGACAAGGGATCGGGCTGGTCGTACCGGAAGCCGGCCACGCGGCTCGACAGGGGACCCGCCAGCGCTGCGACCAGGATCAGGCTGCCAAGCAGCACTGCAGGGATGCAAAGCCCCCCGCGTCTTCCCGCAAGGGCCAGCCCCGTCTCGAGGACGCGGGGACCCGTCGCGTTCCGGGCGGCAGCGCTCATGGCCCCCTCCGACTGCCTTCGAGCCGCTGCCGAGGATCGAGGAACGAATGCAGCGTCTCGAACACGAAGTTGCAGAGCATCAGGAGCACGGCATAGACCAGTATGGCGGCCATCACCAGCGTGTAATCCCTGCCCTGGGCTCCGTGCACGAAGCATGCCGCAGCCCCGGGAATCTCGAAGATCGCCTCCACGACGAACGACCCGGTCAGGATCCCGGCCACCACCGGCCCAGCATAGTCGAGCATCGGGATGAGCGCGGACGGTACTACGTACCGCCAGAAGATCCGAATCCGCGGTACCCCCCGCGCCGCGGCCGCTATCCACATCCCTTCCGACATCCGCTGCGCGACGTTGGCCCGGATCAGGCGCTGGAACACGGCCCCCGACGAGATCCCCAGCGTCAGCACCGGCAGCAGCTTGTTGCGCCAGGAATCGAACCCTCCCAGCCGCAACGGCGACCCGGGCTGGCCGAGCAGCTCCCGTCCCAACGCCCCCAGCACGATGAGCGAGGCCGAGATCACCGCCAGGGAGATCCCGCTGGTCACCCGATCGAGACTACCCCCCGGCCTCCGACCCGCGGCCAGCCCCGCCGCTGCCCCGACCAATACGGCCACCAACAGAGCCCAGAACCCCAGCTCCAGCGACACGGGGAGCGCTTCCGACAGCACCTCGCCGACCGTACGGCCCGGTGCGAAGCTCAGGCTTGGCCCCAGGTCCCCCCTGAGATACCCCGACAGCGTGACGAAGTACTGCTCCCACCAGGGACGATCCAGCCCGAACCGCCTCTCCAGGTTGGCCAGCGTCTGCTCGGGCAACCCCTGGATCCGGTCGAACGGCCCCCCCGGGGCGAGGCGCATCAGAGCGAAGCTGGCCGAGTACACCAGCACGAGAACGGCCAGGGCCGCTGCCAGCCGGGCCGCAGCCATGCGCAGCCCGCTCATGAACGGACTAGTCGCGGGTGGGCGCATCGACGACCTCGACCGCCAGCCCGGCAAGCCGCCTGGCGGAGGAGAGGAACTGGGCCAGCCCGGCATAGTCATCCGGAGACACCGCAACCGGGGCTGCCGAGGCCCGCTTGGTCAGCCGAAGCCTGTCCCCGCTGTTCTCCACCTGCAGATCGATCCTGCCGAACTCGCAGTCCAGCTCCTGTTTGCCCGCGGCCACGACGAAGCGGCCGGCCTCGGTCTCGAGCTCGATGTCCAGCTCGATGTCGTAGAAGCCCGGGAAGTAGAGAGGGGATGTCCGGACCGGGAGCTGGGTGAACTCCCGGGCCGGAATCGGCGGCATCAGCAGCAGGAAGCGCTCTTCGGCCGTCGGAGAGCGGGCGAACTCCACGCCCAGCACGGCCTTGCGCCCCCGGATGTCGAACCGGGCCTGCTCGACGTGCACCTCGGGCAGGACCTGGCCCAGCACGCCTGCTGCCAGCCGTTCCACCTGCTCCGCTGCCCCGTCCGCTTCTCTCCGGAGCTCGGCCGCAGCCTGCCCCATACCCCCGATCTCCAGGTGCCCGGCCAGCGCCCCGTCTCCGTCTATCGTCCCCCTCACCACGATCTTCCACGAATCCACTGCACCTGCCCTGGGAAGGGTCACGAAGAGCCTGGGGTTCAGGGGGGTGAGAACAAGTCCGGGGCGCCCCGCGAACGACCGCCGCAACTTCCCCGGCGGCGACAGCGGATCATAGGGGTCGAACCACGCCGGCTCCCTGCCCCCAACATAGACCACCGTCCCATCGAATCCGGCCAGCGAAGGACGCAGGAGATCCAGCGGTGGGGCCGCTGCCGAGCTCACCGCGACCAGGTGAGCGTCCAGCCCGGCCTGGAGCATGGCACAGTACACTGCCAACACGCCGCTCCCGCTCCCCGTCTCCAGCGTCTGTGAGAAGCTGCGCGACAACACCCCAACCCCGGAATCCACCTCCACCCGCGCCAGCACCTCACGATAGAGCGCCTCGGCGGACCCCCTCCCGGACCGGAATGGCGAGGGGACGTCGCAAAGCCTTCCCGCCTTGTCCCCGACGCCATCGCGTAGCCGGGTCCAGTCGAGACAACGACTCGTCACCTCGACCATGGAGACCCCCGCCTCGGGGTCCGGGCACCACGGCTCGGCCGGCACCGGCGCCACCTTCCGGCGAACGAATTCCCACTTCCCGGACCTTGGAGCACCGACCTCCACCTCGCCGTGCCGGTGGAACACCAGGTCGGCCCCGCCGTGCACGACCACGTAGCGGGTCAGGAACACCGGCAGATCCCGGTGGCCGAAATAGAACGGAGGGAGTCGGAGACAGCCCCCGAGCGAGTCGGCCTGCAACTCCCGGACCGTCCGGCGCAGGACGAAGTCGCCGGGTGCGAGCCCGGGCAGGGAGATCGTGTCCTTGCCGGCCCCCGAGGCACCGGTCTCTTCGGGCCCCCGCCAGCTCCCGTCTGCCTTGCGAACCGCGAGCTCCAGCAGCTCCTCGTCCGCAGCCAGGCTGATCTCCCCCACCGATTCCGCCGCATCCGGGGATTCCAGGTGAGTCAGGGTTGTCAGGACCAGCGTGAACCAGCCGTTGCGGGATGGGACGGCGATCGCCTCATCCAGCACCACCACCTGCGGCATGTCGTGGCCGAACCCGGATTCCAGGTAGGCCTGGACCGCCTCCTCAGGGTCGGTCCAGTCGCTTCGGGTCCGCTCCCAGGTGAACAGCCGACCCGCTTGAGACCTGATCCCTCCCATCGCGGCCGGATGGTCCCGCAGCGCCTCGCCCAGCAGGGCAGCCCGGGCGGTCTTCCCGCGGGACAGCCACCAGTCCACCAGCATCCAACCGACCGTGAGATCGCTCGCGGACAGCCGGAGCAACGCTTCCTCGACCGCCGGGTCGTCCCCGGACAGGAGCGACGGCAGGAGCCGCAGGCGGAAGGTCCGGCCCGCATCCCGGAAGAGCTCGACCGCGTCCTCGCTCTTCGGCCGGCCGGCAAAGGGACGGAGGAGCCGCTCCACCCCTTCGCACACTACGGGCAACGATTCCGCAGCCGGGATCTCCGAGCGTTCCAGGCGACGCGACACCCATCGTGTCAGGACCTCGCAGTCCTGCGGATACCGGCTGAAAGCAGCCTCGACGTATTCGTCGAGCAATGGGGTCCACTGGCGGCTCAACGCCAGCTCCGCCTGCACGAGCAGCCCGTCCGCGGTTTCGAGGCAGGCCGGGTCTGCGTCGTTCAGAATCGTCTCGGCAGCCTGGTCCTCACCGTTTCCCAATCGGGTGCGCACAGTGTCGAGGAGTGCTCGGCAGGTACCTTCGCCAGGCCCACCGGGGGCCCGATTCCCCGCCTCGGAAGCGGCGGTCGAGGCGGTCGCCGAGCCGGCAGCCGCTCCGCCCCGTTCCGAGTCCTGAACCAGAGTCCACCGCCGCAACGCCGGGCCCGCCGCTGCGGACCCTTGCGCGGACTGCGCCCCCCCGCCGGCCGGGGGAGCCTCGACCGCGGCATCCCGGGGCAGAATCCGGATCTCGGGAGGCAGAGTGGTCAGAACCGCCTGGATGACGTCCAGGAAGTGCTCTCCCGCAGCGAACCGCACGGACAGGTAGAGGTCGCTCCCGCCCCCGGCCGAACGATCGCTCACGGCCAGGGCCTCCCCGTCGAGCCACACCGACGCCGGGTTGGGAAGCTCCAGGTGCAGGTACAGCACCTCGTCCCCTCGCACGGTGAAACGGAACCGCGTCGTCTGTACGGTCCCGAGCCAGGCCGGGCCGGGCGGATCCCCAGGCGGCGCCACCGGAACCGCGGACAGGGCGGTCACGACCGGAGCGGACGACATCGACGTGCGACCGGCAGCAGGGGAAAGACGCAACGGCTCCATCGACGCCACGGCCGCGTCCCTGTACTTGAGCCCTGCACCGTGGGCCAGCGCATGCATCCGGTAGACGTGCGCGGCGTCCAGGCGCGTCCTGGCGGCTCGCTCCGAAAGGAACGCAACCCGGCCATCCAGCGGGCAGCGCTCGAGCCACTCCTCGAGCTGAATGGCAGCGGACCTCGCCCTGCCGTCGTCCTCCGCCAGGTAATCCGCCCAGAGCCCGCATGCCTCGCCCAGATCCATCCGGTCGAGAGCCTCGAGCGCCGCATTCTCCTGCGCCGCGGCAGCATCGATCCACGCGACCGCTAGCGCCGCGACCGCAGCAGCCGCAAGCACACCCGACCTCCAACGGACCCCGGGGGAGGTTTCACTTCTCATCGACCACCCCCTCGACCCCTGCCAGGGCCGCCCGAAGCTGCTGCACCAGCCGCCGGAACGCGGGGTACCGCTCCACCGGAACCGAACGGCTCCTCTGCTCCAGCCTCAGCTCCAGCCGGGCCCCGCCGTCCGGAAGCGCCTCGACCTGGAGGGTAAACGCGGCATCCTCCTCATCGGCGGCCTGGAAGATCCCGACGGGCATCCGCACCGTTCCCGGATGGAGATCCAGCCGCACTTCCTGCACGTATCGGTAGCCGAACACGAGCACCTGCTTCCGCTCCGGCAGCGATGTCGCCCGCGTCAGGGCCTCCAGGTCAGGGGTCAGCCTCAGGACCGACCCCGGAGCAACCCAGCTGCCCGAGACCGCGATGCGAAGCTCGGGGACCGGTCCGCAGGTCAGCTCCTCCTCGATCCCCGTGATATCGGCCCCGGGCAGATAGTCCGCCAGGTAGGACTCGAGCTCTCCCTCCCATGCGCCCCGGTTCTCCGCAATGGATTGGACCCGCCAGACGAACTGACCGGTGAAGCGGATCTCCCCGGCAAAGAGCATCGGACTTCCGGCCGATACCGAGAGGTCCAGCACGGAACGATTGTCCTGTGCGGGCCCCTCCCGGAAGACGACCTTGCGGGGCACACGGGAATCCAGGATGACGCCCCCTCCCCCCTCCACCTGCCAGGGGACAAGCCCCAACCCCACGAACCTCGAGGTGGGATCGAAGAAGACGTCCAGCTCGTCCAGGTACGCGATGGCATGGTCGTAGGAGGTCGGAGCACCAGGGTCCAGCACCTCGGCCCCCAACGCCACCGTGCTCGCAGCCACGACGTGCGCCGGAATCCCCGCCTCGGCCAGGAGCGTCACCAGCAGCAGGCTCTTGTCCTTGCAGTCGCCGAACCCGCGACGGAACACCTCGGCCGGCGGGTAGGGCTTGAGCCCGTGAACACCGAACTCCAGACCGACATAGCGCACCTCGTCGGCCACGTATCTGCAGATCGCCTCGGTCAACGCCGTGCGGTCGCCTCCGGTCTCCCCGGCCAGTCGGGCCACCAGGCGCTTCATCGAGGCATCACCGCCGACTGCCGGCGAGACGACCGGCGCGTACCATCGGGCGAAGTCCTCCCAGGTGGCAAGCGTCGAGTACTCCAGGTGGGCCGTGCTCCTGAAGCGTCCCGGCCCCAGCGGCTCGTCGGCCTGCGCCGGAATGGGACCGAAACGGAGCCAGTGCACCACCCCCTCCTCGCCCGAGGTCACGTCCTGCTCGACCGTCAACCCTACCGAGTCCGGTCCGGCTCGATGGAAGAGGTCGGTCCCGGGCGGCATCGAGATCTCGACCTCCACCCCGTGCTTCGGGTAGTCGGCCTGCAGCCAGACGACCCCGGAGAACGGCGTCCGCAGCGGGGACGGAGACGAGTCCACCCCCCAGGCAGCCACCGCGACGTCCCCGGCAGCCAGCGCGGGAAACGTGAAGGTCACCTGCCGCATGTCGTAGTACAGGTTGAACTCCTCCTCGCTCACTCCGATGTCACCGTACGGAACCGCCACCGGCTTCGAACCGTCCGCCCGCAGCACCGCGGCCCTCAGCACCGTCGCCTCCTCGAGATAGGAATCGTACGCCACGCCGAGCCTCAACCTCCCTTCCTCCACCGGAGCCAATGCCTTGACCGCAACCCACCGTTCGAGCTGCCAGGCCCGGTTCGGGTGCGCCATGATGTGGGTTCGGTCCATCACCCCCACGAGACGCTGCACCCCGGTTGCCGGTACCGATGCAGCTACCCTCCGGATCTCGTCGTCAGAGAACCGCGGGCGGAGAACATCCCCTTCCGACTGGAGCCTCGCCAGCAACCCTCGGAGGTTCCGGTCCTGCGGATGCAGGCGCAGCACCCGCTTCCAGAGCGCAAGCGCCCTCTCCCGGTTGCCGGCCCGGTAGTGGAACTCGGCAGCCCGCTCCAGCAGGTACGGATGATGCGGCGCCCACGCTTCGAGGCTGCCGTAGAGCTCTGCCGCACGGGCCTGCTCCCGCGCAGTCTCGAGCCCGGAGGCCAGCACGTGTCTCAGGAACGGCATCGTCGGGAAGAGCCAGTTGAGGCGCTCCGCCAGCTTCACCTCTTCGGACGCTCGGCCGAGCTTCTCCAGCAGGAAGAGCTGGGTGGCTGCCATCTCGTAGTCCCCGGGCCACTCCTCGAGGTAGCTGCCTGCCAGGTCGGAAGCCTCCTGGTAGCGCTCCTGCTCCGAGAGCACCTCCGACAGGGCGGACACCAACGCCGGGACCTTCCCTGCACGGGCCAGCGCCGCTCGGAGCATCTCCTCCACGTGCAAGCTCAACCCGCTGGCCGACAGGGGTTCCCTGGCGACCAGAGCGGCCTGCGCTTCCAACTCGGGAGTCAGGCAGGCACGACCGCCGTCCGGGCACAGACTCCGCAGCTTTCCCAATCCATCCAGCACACGTCCGGCCCGCAGGAGGTAGGCCGCGTGGGAAAGCACCATCTCCGGGCGATCGCCCCACACGGCATCCCCGCGGGACAGGACCTCGTGCAGCACCGGGCTCCCTTCCAGGCACTCGATCGCTTCGAGCCACTCGGGCAACGTGTCCAGCTCGGCCTCAGCCACCAGGGACTCCGCACCGTCGCCGCCGTACCCTGCCCCGGAAGCCCGCTCCAGGAAGCACGCCAGCAGCAGCTTCTCCGTCGATTCGGGCAGCGAATCGAGGGACTGCCGGACGGTCACCCCCTCCACCGACTTGCTCTTCCTGCCCGTGGACGAGCTTCGGCCTCCTTTGCCCGAAAGCGGCAGCTCGCCTCCGTCCGGCCGGGTCAGCCGGGCCGCCACACGCACCGGCGCAGCCTGCGGAAGAAAGCGCAGCTCCACCCGGGTCGTTCCCGGTGCCAGCCGACAGAAAACGACGTGCTGATCCCAGAAGAAGCTGGTGTGCGGCTCCAACGCCGTGCACTCTCCTCCGACACAGACTTCTTCGAGATCCGCGGCGGAGACACGGAGCGCAACCGGGGCCTCCGACCGGACCGCCACGTCCGCCCAGATCAACACCGGCTCGCCGGGGGGAAGCTCCAGGAAGTCAGCCCCCCGGACCTCCCCCGAGATCGGGTCGGCCGGAAGCTCCGCCTCCTCCCCTTCGGGAGTCCGGATCCGCCACGTCCGGATGAACCCGAGCCGTGCCGTCAGGCGGGAAGCGTCCTCCCGCCGACCGGCAACCCGCTGCTCCAGCGCCATCCGCCGATCGAGCACCTGCGCAACCAGCGGATGCTGCCCCGACGCCCGTCGCCAGCGGCCGAACATCTCCAGGCACCGGGCATGTCCGACCCCCAGGCAGAGGGATGCCGCCTGCTCCACCACCAGGACTCCGACGGCCTCTCCTCGCAGACGCAGGAAGCGGGCATCCAGCGCATCGAGCCTCGGCTGAGCGCACAACCCCTCCCCTCCGGCAAGCACAACGCAGACCAGTGCCGCCAGCCGCGAGACGAGAAGTCCCCGGCCGCGGCCCGGTGCACCGGCTACCGACAGCGTCTCTTCCATTCGTACATGGCCAGCGCTGCCGCCACGTTTGCGTTGTACGATTCGATGCCCTGCATCGGCAGCGCCACAACGGAGATCTTTACATGCTTCGTGCAGATCAGGCCACTGGTTTGTGCGAGCCCCCCGCCTTCCTGGCCCACCACGAGACCTGTCCGCTCCGGAAACTCGAATCCGGCCACCGGCTCCCCCCGGGCATCCAGGCCTACCAACTCCAGGCCGAGCCCCTGGAGCCGAGCCGGGTCGTCGATGGGATGCAGCGGCAGCTTGAATACCGCCCCCGCCGAGGTCCTGACCGACTTCGGATGGAACGGATGCGCACACGACGGCAGGAGGAACGCTCCCGAGGCCCCCAACCCCGCAGCGGTCCGTATCACCGCCCCTACGTTGATCGGATCCTGGAGCGGAACCACCAGGTAGAGCCCCTTGGCCAGCGTCCCGGACGGCTCGCGGATCAACCCGTCGACGGCCGCGTCCAGCATGGGTTGCCCCGTTCCGAAACGGTCCAGCTCGGAAAACAGGCCCCGGGCAAGCTCATGCCGCCGGATCTCCGGGCCGCCGGGCAGCTCCCCATCGAATCCCTCCGGCACGATCCAGGCCAGCCGCTCAGGCGGCTGCGAGTTGGCCACCTCGCGGCAGATGCGGGCCCCGCAGACCAGGGTGCGCCCGGTCCTGCGCACCTCCCCGTCCGCCTGGCGCCGCCACGTCTTGAACCGGGAGTTGGATGGGCTCTGGATGGCTGTCATCGTTCGACCCCGTGCAGGCCGGCCGCTGTCCACCGCACCCGTTGATGCGCTGAGAGCCTCCGGCCCACTGCTCGCTGCCCACTGCTCACTTCTTCCTGTACACCACCAGCCTGCGCCCGCTTGCGGTGCCGGGAAGCAAGTAGGCATGGTCCGCGACCTCGGCGAACTCACGGCCCAACGCCCGGCCCGCAATCACCTTCTCCGCGTCCACCGCAGGCCCCTTCATGAAGATCACCAGCCCTCCGGCCGGCAGGAAGGGGCGGACTCGCCGCAGAGTCTCGCGAATCCCCTCGACGGCCCGGGTGATCACGCCACCGACCGCCAGGTCGAAGCCCTTGTCGATGCTCCGCTCCACGGCCGTCAGCCCCTGGAGCGCCAGGTCGGCGCAGACCTCCTTGAGGAATGCAGCCTTCTTGCGCTGCGCCTCGGCCAGCACCACCTCGGTCTGAGGCGACGCAATCTTCAGCGGCACGCCGGGAAAACCGGCCCCGCTTCCGAGATCGAGCAGCGGCGACGGGAGGCGGGGCAGGTAGCGCAGCACCAGGAGGCTGTCCACGTAGTGCTTCAGCACGATGTCCTGCAGGGTCCAGATGCGCGTCAGGTTGTGCGACCGGTTTGCCTCGACGAGCCGATTGTGGAAGCGTGCGAGCCGCTCGACCTGGTCCCCCGCCAGGTCGATTCCCCGCTCGGAGAGCATGAGGGCGAGCGTCGCTGCGTCCGCCCGGGGATCCCCGGCATCCTGCTCCATGCGCCGCTGCCGGCCTTGTCTCGAACGGAGCTCGTCCAGATCCGCCATTCCAGCCCCCCATCGGGGCATGCCCCGACCCGCATCGCATGAAACAGTTCCGGCCTTCTGCCCGGATTGTCGCGGCCGTTTGCCGTGCTTGCCTCTCTGCCGTTCTCTTTCCCCGGCCCCTGGCCCCCGGCCCCCGTTTCGACTTAGCCTTGCAGGGATGCCAGGTGCTCCTTCAGCCCCCGGAGCTTCCCTTCCAACTCTTCCTTCTGGTCTTCCTGCTCTTCGATCACCTCGACCGGCGCCTTCTCCAGGAAACTCGGGTTTGCCAGCTTGCGCGTGATCTGGTCGTGCTTGACCTGGAGCTTCTCCACCTGCTTGAGGAGCCTTGCGACCTCTTCATCGATGTCGATGACGCCGCCCAGCTCGACGAAGACGGTGGCCTGGCCGGTCACGGCAGCCCCCGACTTGCCGGGGCGGTCGGCCGCCACGTCGATGACGAGGTTCTGCACACGGCCCAGCCGCAGGATGAACTCCCGCCCCCACTCGATGCTCTCCGCCCCCTTTGGACTCGACGGCCGGATCACGGCGTCGACGAACGCGGACGGAGGAACGTTGTTCTGCGAGCGGACGGAGCGGATGGCTCCAATGGCATCGATGACCGAGACGAACCGCTGCGCCTCTTCACCGAAGTCGAGAGCCGGCTCGGGCCGGGGCCACCGGGCGATGGCGATGGATTCCCCGTCGCGGGAGGGCAGCATCTGCCAGATCTCCTCGCTGATGTACGGAGTGGCCGGGTGCATCATGCGCATCACGCGGTCCAGCACGTAAACGAGCACGTCCCGAGTGACCCCTTTGGCCCCCTCGTCCTCCCCGTAGAGAGACGGCTTGGCCAGCTCCACGTACCAGTCGCAGAACTCGTGCCACACGAACTGGTAGAGCCCCGCCGCGTACTCGTTGAACCGGTAGTCGGCAAGCGCCTGCTCGGTCTCCTCTGTCACCTTCTGGAGCCTCGACAGGATCCACTTGTCCTGGACGGTGAGCCGATCCCGGCTCTCCAGCGGCGACTTCCACACGTGGTCGTCGGGGAGGTTCATGAACACGAAACGCGCCACGTTCCAGATCTTGTTCATGAATGCCCGATACCCGGAGATCGTGTCGAGCGAGAGCTTCAGATCCCGGCCCTGGACGGTCAGCGCAAGCAGCGAGAACCGGAGCGCATCGGCCCCGTGCTGAGAGCACACGTCGAGCGGGTCCACCACGTTCCCCTTGGTCTTCGACATCTTGTGCCCGTGTGCGTCCCTCACCATGGCATGCAGGTAGACCTCCCGGAACGGGACGTCCCCCATCAGCTTCATCCCCATCATGATCATCCGGGCCACCCAGAAGAAGATGATGTCGAAGCCGGTCTCCATGATCGCATTGGGATAAAAGGTCTCCAGCGCACGGGTGCGCTCCGGCCACCCGAGAGTCGAGAAGGGCCAGAGCCCGGACGAGAACCAGGTATCCAGCACGTCCCCGTCCTGGGCAATGCGGTTGCTGCCGCAGAATGCGCAGGCGGTCGGGTCCTCGCGGGTCACCGTGACCTCGCCGCACTGGGCGCAGTGCCAGGCCGGAATGCGGTGGCCCCACCAGAGCTGGCGGCTGATGCACCAGTCGCGGATGTTGCGGAGCCAGCGGAAATACTCCGCAGTCCAGTGAGGCGGAACGAACCGGATCCGCCCGTCCTCCACGGCCTTGATTGCTGCCCCCGCGATCGATTCCGGATCCTCCGGCGGGCCCATCTTCACGTACCACTGCCACGATACCTTCGGCTCGATCATCACGCCGCTGCGCATGCAATGGCCGACGGAGTGGGTGATGGGCTCGATCTTCTCCAGGTACCCCCCGGCCTCCAGATCGTCCACAACCGCCCTGCGGGCCACGAACCGCTCCAGCCCGCGGTACTTCTGCGGCACATTGTCGTTCAGCGTCGCATCGTCGTTGAGAATGTCGATGAACGCCAACTGGTTGCGCACTCCGCACTCGAAGTCGTTGGGGTCGTGCGACGGAGTCACCTTCACCGCCCCCGTTCCCCGGGTCGGATCGGCCAGGATGTCATCCGCGATCACGGGAATGGTGCGCCCCGTCAAGGGCAGCTCGACCTCGCGGCCGACGAGATCCCGGTACCGCTCGTCGGTCGAATGCACCGCCACCGCCGTGTCTCCCAGCATCGTCTCGGGCCGCGTCGTGGCCACGACCACGAAACGCCCCGCCTCCCCCACCACCGGGTAGCGGATGTACCAGAAGCTGCCGCCAACCTCCTTGTGCTCCACTTCCAGATCCGACAGCACCGTCCGGATCGCAGGCGACCAGTTCACCATGCGCCGGGCCCGGTAGATGTACCCCTGCTCGTGCAGGGTCACGAAGGCCTCGCGGACCGCGCGTGACAACCCCTCGTCCATCGTGAAACGCTCCCGCTCCCAGTCCACCGAAATGCCCAGGCGGCGCGACTGCTCGGTGATTCGGCCATGGTACTGGCGCTTCCACTCCCACACCTTCTCCAGGAACTTGTCCCGGCCGAGAGCCTCACGCTTCACCCCTTCCGCCGCCAGCTTGCGCTCCACCAGCATCTGCGTGGCGATGCCCGCGTGGTCCGTGCCCGGAAGCCACAGCGTGTTGAACCCGCACATCCGCTTCCAACGGATGATGCAATCCTGGATCGAATAGGTCAGCGCATGCCCGACGTGCAGCGCCCCCGTCACGTTCGGTGGCGGAATGACCAGGCAGAACGGCGGCCTCTCGCTGACGTCCTGCGCGTGGAAGTACCCCGCGTTCACCCAGCGGTCATACCACTTCGGCTCGACCTTCTCATGCTCGTAGCTCTTGTCCAGTTCCCGTGCCACAGCATCCCTCCGCTGACTCAGCAACACGGCTGTCTCCGCTATCAGAATGGCCGCCAAATGTCAATCGTGCGTGCGCCCGGCGGACCTTTTCCGTTGACATCGCCCCCGCTCAGGAGTAGAAAGCGCTCCGTTCTCAATGGAACATTGCCAACGTGACCAATGTGCGAAGCGGCTGGGGATCAGCCGAAGCACGATGACAGGAGGATGAAGATGAAGAAGCTGCTGGTCGTGTGCGTCGTGTCGCTGGGGCTCGCGTTCGTGGGCTGCAAGAAGGAAGAAGCCAAGAAGGAAGAGCCGAAGAAGGAAGAGGCCAAGAAGGAAGAGCCCAAGGCCGAAGAGCCCAAGGCTGAGGAGCCCAAGGCCGAAGAGCCCAAGAAGGAAGAACCCAAGGCCGAGGAGCCCAAGGCTGAGGAGCCCAAGGCCGAGGAGCCCAAGGCCGAAGAGCCCAAGAAGGAAGAGCCCGCCCCCGCTGCCCAGGGCGGTGCCAAGGAGACCGTCGAGGCCGTGTTCAATGCCCTCAAGGCAAAGGACGTCACCCCCCTCCTCGGCCTGCTGCCCCCCTCCTACGTGAAGGACATCGATGGCGTCGTCCAGGCCTTTGCCAATGCCATGGACAAGGAACTGTGGGACAAGGTCGTCAACCTGCTCGACCGCACCTTCGCCCTCGCCACCAAGAACAAGGAAGCCCTCGTGAAGATGGTCACCGAAATGGGCGTGCCCGTGTCTGCCGAGGACGTCGGCAAGGCGATCGACGGCCTGGCCGAGACCTGGACCCTGCTCAAGACCGCCGGCATCACCGACCTCGAGGCCCTCAAGACTTTCAGCCTGGAGAAGTTCGCGGGTGAGACCCTTCCCAAGGTCGCTGCCCAGGTGTTCAAGATGGCCGAGGAATCCCAAACCCTCGCCGTGCTCGGCACCGCCACCGTCAAGGCCGAGCCCGAGGCTGAGAAGGACGAGAAGTTCGGCGACGTGGTCAAGGTCACCGTCAACATCGCCGGCGACGAAGAGGCCAAGAAGTTCGTCCAGGTCGAAGGCAAGTGGCTCCCGCTCGAGCTGGTTCGCGACTGGTCCGAAGGCATCGAAGAGGCCAAGAAGGGAATCGCCGAGATGGCCACCGAGCTGCCGAAGAACAAGACCGAGGCCATGGCCCAGCTCGCCCAGGTCGAGGCCGTCCTGGCCCAGATGGAGGCGTCGGGCGACCTGTCCCTGCTCCAGCAGATGGCCAGCGGCTTCATGATGGGCATGGGCGGTGGCATGGCCCCCGAGGCCGTCCCGGCCCCCGAAGCCGCCCCGGCCGAAGGAACGGCCCCGGCTGAAGGAACGGCCCCGGCTGAAGGAACGGCCCCGGCCCCCGAGGCCGCCCCGGCCGCTGATGCCCCGGCCGCTGAGGCCGCCCCGGCCGCTGAGGCCGCTGCCCCCGCTGGCAACTAAGGGCCCGTGCTAGGGACCCGTGCACAGCGACGATTCGTCGCATCTTGATACACCGACATCGGGAATCTCCTGGGCCGCATGTTCGCGGCCCGACACGCTGCCGAACGCGTTAGTCTCAAAATGCAACACCCGGCCTTCTGTTTCTGGTCCAACCTGAAACACCCCCGCCGTCCTGGTGGTGCCCGCTGCGAGGACGTGCATTCGCGGGCATCGGCTCAACTTGCCGTGATCATTACCTTCTTGAACCGAGGATGGCGAGACGTGGTCCCGTTGGCACGGTCCCTGCATACCGTCGTGGCGGTTGCTGTTGTAGGCGTTGGGCTGGCGGCGTGCCCCGAATCCGCTCCTGGTTGTCTGCTCCTGTTGCGGTGCTGCCTGGTCGTTCTCTGAGTCGTCGCTCGCGAGGATTGTGTCGGCGGGATCCCGCCGGCAATCCTGACTTGGGCCTCCCGGTCGACACTGTCCGGTCTGGTTGTTTGCCCGTTCTCCGCCTGGCTTGGTTGTTTGCGACTGCGAGACCGGGAGACCCATGAGCCTCTATCAAGATTCCCATCGACCGCCCGCATCCCGTTGCTCTCTCCTCCACCTCACGGATTGGTCCGAGCCTTTAGCGGCGGCTCGACCACGGCCTGAGCGAGGAGCCGGGCCACGAAGTCCTTTCGGGTCTGCTCGATCCTGTGGAGACAGAGGGCGCGGGTCCCTGCGGCCACGAACTCGGGCGAATCCGCCGTGATCGCAGGCCGGAACCGCCCCAGCCGGACCAGGTGGTAGCCGGTTTCCGATCGCAGGGGAGGAGAGACCTCGCCAGGCTTCAAAGCCATGATGCGGCTGAGCATGTCCGGGTCGAAAAGGCTCTTGGGCTTCTGCTTCTCCAGGGGAATGTCCGGCCACACGACGAATCCGAAGTCCGTGCTTACAAGGCCGGGATACTGTCTGACGAGCTCGTCCAGCGGAGGGAGCGCACCGTTCCTCCACGAGGCAGCGACTTTCTCCAGGGCCTCCGGCAGCTCCCGATTCCGCTGCAGGCACGCTCGCACGTCCTCGGCGGGGCAGGAGCCGGCCGGTCCGGAACAGCATCGCAGCTCCACCAGGTCCCCCTGGTAGACATCCACGGGCCACTCGGGCCGGTAGGAGACCTCGTAGAACTGTCGGAGCTGCCGGGGGGAGATGCTGGCGCAGAGGGTCTCCTGCGAGAAGACCTTCTCCAGGTAGCGGTGCGCCAGCGGCAGCGGGTCGAGCGCAACGTCCGCACCGGGAAAGCCACCGCGGCGAGCCTCCTCGGCGACGAGCAGGGCCTCGACGAGCCGCCTCCTGGCCGATTCCCGTGAGATGCCTTCCCCCTTGGCCAGTGCGGCAATCCGGGAGGCCCGCAGGGGGTGCCCGTTGACGACGGTATCGACCGGGCCGGACAAGTCCTCCGGGCTGCCGTCAAGGGCGCCGGGTTCCGAACCGGAAGCCGGCGTCGGCAATGGTCCGCAGGTTCGAGCCCCCGGGGGGTTCTCACTCGCGAACGGGTCCTTCGGGGAGGCAGTTGAAGCGTCGGGACGCCCGACATCGGTGCGGGAGGGGGCCGGCCGTGCGGCCACGAGCCCGGGGGCGTCCGGGGGCGGCTGACGCCGGCAGCCGCCGACAGCCGCCAGCAGGCACAGAAGGACATGGGGAACAACCCGCGAGACGGGCCAAATCAGTCCGCGTTCTCCCAGTAGTCGCATTCGCCGTTTCCGTCCTTGTCCCAGCCGCGCTTGCTGAGCTTCTCTCCTGCGTACCAGAGTTCGCAGTAGTCGGCGCGACCGTCGCCGTCATCGTCCCGGTCCAGGCGGTTCATCTTGCCCTCATCGAAGTAGCGCCAGATGAACGGGCGGGAGGATCCGGCCCGAAAAACCTCCTTCACCTTGAGGATTCCGTTCTCGTAGTTCACGATCTCGTCGAGCTTCCCGTCGAAGTCGAGGTCCACCTCCTCGCGGCGGAGCACCCCCTCTCCGTCGAACTCCCGCAAGATGTCCTTTCGGCCGTCGAAGTTGAGATCGGCCTCCTTCTTGACCAGGACCTTGGCCAGGATCTTGGGGTTGGCGGGATCGGGGACTTCCTTGTAGTAGCCCCACACGTCGGGCTGGCCGTCACCGGAGACATCCCCCTTCTCGACGATGAGGGCCCCTCCCCCGGCAGCCGGGGCAATCGGATCCGGCATCATCTCGTCCTTCTTGACGGTCTCGGCACCGGAGCAGGCTGCCACGGCCAGCGGCAACAGGATCAGGCAGACGGTAAAGAGACGCATTCGCTCCTCCTGGAACAGGCTGGGCTGAAGGTATCACGAAATCGAGCAGGGTTCAAGTCGGACGGCCCGGGCGGAAACAGCACCCGCTCCGGTGCGGGCGGCAAGCTAGACGTAGAGCTTCTCCCGGCGCTCCTGCTCGCTCTTGCACTGGATGCAGAGCGTGGTGACGGGACGAGCTTCCAGCCGCTTGACGCCGATGTCGTCTCCGCACTCCTCGCACACCCCGAACTCGCCGGCATCGATCCGCTTGATCGCCTCCTCGATCTTCTTGAGGAGCGTCTTCTCGCGACCCCGCAGGCGAAGCGTCATGCCCTGGTCCGACTGGGTGGTGGCGAAGTCCATGTCGTCAGGCAGCTCGGCCACGTCGACGGCCATGTCCTGCTCCAGGGTCCGCCGGGCCTTCTCGACCAGGTCCACCTTCTGCTCCTCCAGCAGCTTGCGGAATTTCTCGAGGTCCTTCTTCTTCACGGTGCACTCCTTCTGTCTTCGGCCCGCAACGGCGGGCGAAAAGCACGCGGAGGATATGCATCGAGCCTGAGTTGTCAAGCCCGTTTCCGCCTCTCCCTCGCGGACTGCGTCCCCTCGCCCACCATAATCGTTGCATTCAGAGGGGCAGTCAAGTATATTCAGTGTCCTTTTTCCCCCAGGCCGACCGGTCGATTGCTGGCGATTCCGGAGACTGGGGCAGGGACGGAGGTACCCGATGAAGGACGAGGGGCACTTCAACCTGGAAGAGTTCAACCAGGCGGACATCATCTACGACTGGAACCAGGTGGACAAGGTGGCCCCGCTCAGCCAGGAGAAGATCCTTTTCCTGGACGAGACGCTGCGTGACGGGATCCAGTCGCCGTCGGTCGTCGACCCGCCGGTGACGGACAAGAACATGCTCGTGCACACCATGACCGACCTCCCCATCCAGTTTGCCGACGTGGGCCTGCCCGGTGCGGGCCCGCGGGCGCAGCAGGATGTGCTCGAGGTATGCCGCGAGATCGCGTCGGCCCGCCTTTCCATCAAGCCGTGCGCTGCTGCCCGCACCCTCGACAAGGACATCCAGCCCATCATCGACATCTCGCAGAAGACCGGCCTGGAGGTCGAGGTCCTGGCATTCATCGGGACGAGCCCGATCCGCAAGTTCGTGGAGGAGTGGGAATCCCACAAGATGTTCAGGCTGGTCCGGGAGTCGATCCGGCTGGCCCGAAGCTACGGTCTGCCCGTGACCTTCGTCACCGAGGACACGACCCGGGCAAAGCCGGACACGCTCTACCCGCTCTATCACGTCGCCATCGAGTCGGGGGCCACCAGGATTGCACTGTGCGACACGGTCGGACATGCCACTCCCGACGGCCTGAGGAACCTCATCCGCTTCACCCGGAACATCATCGCGGGCATGGGGAAGGGCATCAAGCTCGACTGGCACGGCCACAACGATCGAGGGCTGGGGCTGGTCAACACGATCCATGCCATCGAAGAAGGGGTCACGCGCGTCCACGGGACGGCACTCGGCATCGGAGAGCGGTGCGGCAATGCCCCCATGGATCAGATCCTGATGAACCTCCGACTGCTCGGGGCCATCGACAACGACCTCTCCAAGCTCCTCCTCTACTGCAGGCAGGCATCCATGGCCACTCACTGGCGCATCCCGGCCAACTACCCGCTGGTGGGTTCCGATGCATTCCGCACGAGCACCGGCGTCCATGCGGCGGCCATCATCAAGGCGAAGCGTGCCGGTGCGGAGTGGCTGGCGGACCGCATCTACTCCGGCATCCCCGCCGGGATGTTCGGATTGCGCCAGATCGTCGAGGTCGGCCCCATGAGCGGCGAATCCAATGCCGGCTGCTGGCTCGAGGAGCACGGCGTCGAGCCGAAGCCGGCGCTGGTCAAGCGCATCATGGAGGTCGCCAAGAGCAGCACCCGTATCCTGCAGGACATCGAGCTCGAATTCATCGTCAAGCGGTTCCAGATGAGCGACCGTTCCGAAGCCCCGCCGCCCGACTCCGTTCCCCAGTCCAAGGAGTGATGCATGCCGCGTCCCATTGACACCATCCTCGAGAACCGTCTGAAGAAGCTCGACAAGCTGGAGGCCGGCGGCACGCAGGGCTTCCCCAACGACTTCGTGCCCGATTCCGACACGGGGCTGCTCCATCGGCGCTTCGACGAGGTCCCCCCGGAAGTGCTCGAGGCCGAGACCGCCCGCTTCGGCGTCGCGGGTCGCATCATGACCCTTCGCTCCATGGGCAAGGCCTGCTTCTTCCATTTCAAGGATCGGCACGGCAGCCTCCAGGTCTACGTCCGCAAGGACGTGATCGGGGACGAGCAGTTCGAGCGGTTCGGCCTGTTCGAGGTCGGAGACATCGTCGGAGTGGTGGGCCGCGTGATGAAGACGCGGACCGGAGAGCTCACGCTGCTGGCCGAGGCGATTCGTCTCGTGACCAAGGCCCTGCGTCCGCTGCCCGAGAAGTTCCACGGTCTCCAGGATCTCGAGACCCGGTTCCGGCAGCGGTACGTCGACCTCATCATGAACGACTGGGTGCGTGAGCTCTTCGTGACCCGTTCGAGGATCGTGAGCCACATCCGCTCCTTCCTGGACGGGCGGGGCTTTCTCGAGGTCGAGACGCCGATGATGCATGCCATTGCGGGGGGGGCGGCGGCCCGGCCGTTCGTCACCCACCACAATGCCCTGGACATCGACCTGTACTTGAGGATTGCCCCGGAGCTCTACCTGAAGCGGCTCCTGGTGGGCGGTTTCGAGCGGGTGTACGAGATCAACCGCAACTTCCGGAACGAGGGGCTCTCGCACAAGCACAACCCCGAGTTCACGATGCTCGAGTTCTACTGGGCCTATGCGACCTTCAACGATCTCATGTCGCTCACGGAGGAGCTGTTGGGCGGGCTGTTCGCTGCCCTCAGAGGGGAGCCGGCCATCGAGATCGGCGGGAAGCGGATCTCCATGGCTCCGCCGTACCGCAAGCTCCCCCTGGCCGAATCGCTCTCCGTGGTGGGCGGATTGCCTCCGGACAAGGTGGCCGACAGGGATTTCCTGACCGCTCTCCTGCGGCGACAGGAGGTGGAGGTCATCCCCGCCTGGGGGATCGGAAAGCTCCAGGTGGAGGTCTACGACAAGCTGGTCGAGTCACGAATCGAGGAACCGACCTTCATCATCCACCATCCGGTGGAGACCTCGCCCCTCTCACGGCGGAACAACGAGAACCCGGAGGTGGTGGACCGGTTCGAGCTGATCATCGCGGGCCGGGAGATCGCCAATGCGTTCTCCGAGCTAAACGACCCCCGAGATCAGAGGCAGCGCTTCGAGGATCAGATGAGGGCCCGCGAGGCCGGTGACGACGAGGCCCACCAGGTCGACTGGGACTATGTCCGGGCCCTCGAGTACGGAATGCCGCCCGCGGCCGGCCAGGGAATCGGAATCGACCGGCTCGTGATGCTGGCGACCGGCATGGAGAACATCAAGGAAGTCATCCTGTTCCCCCTGCTCAAGCCCGAGGCCGCCGAGCCGGATACGGAGGAGCCAGCCGAGTCATGAGGTGGGTCACCGCCTCGTTCGCAGCGGCCTTCCTGGGCTGCACCGCCGCCATCCTGACCGGCTTTTCCGTGCCGGTGCTCGCAGACCTGACTTTCGTCCTCGTGCTGGCCAAGGCCGGCCTGCTCCTGACCCTGGTGCTGCTGGCCGTCGCGGTCGCGCGCCCGGAGTGGCGCCTCCGCCTGGCACTGGGGCCTGCCCTGCTGCTTCTCGCAGTGCCGGTATCGACCCTGGCGGCGGCCCCGGCCGCGGCGCTTTCGCTTGCGTCGTTCAGCGCGGTCGCTGCGTTCCGGAAAGGGCGGGCCGGCGCCGGAGCGGCGCTCGTGGGCCTCGCGCTCCTGTGCGCGGGCCGTGGGGTGCTCGATTTCCTCCGGCCCGGATACGCACCGTGGGCTGCGGCTGCCGTCGGAGCGGGAATCGGCTCCGCACTTGCTGCGTGGGCACTGCGTGCCCTGTCGCTCCGGAGCCGCGCTCCGTTCCTGGCCGCCCTCGGCTGCTGGGGAGTCGCCATCGGGACCGCCGTCGCCGTGCGCCTGGCCCCCGCAGCCCGGTTCAACGTGACCATGGCACTCTTTGTGGTGGGCTTCATCATCGCGGCTGCCGGCGTGGCAGCGCTGTTCACCTGGCTCTTTCTCAAAGCCTTTGAGAGGCTCGACAAGGACCTGTTCCACGCGTTCCTCTTCTTCGTCCCGGTGACCCTGGCTCCGATCTACCTCGTGGCGGAACAGATCGCGTCCGCTGCGCTCGGAGCCGAGCACCCCGCCTGGCGCTGGGGAGCCTTCGCTCCGGCAGCGGATGGCGTCCTCCTGGCTGCCTTCCTGCTCCTGCTCTCAATCCGGGAGGCCGGGAGGCGCATCGGTCCCGCCAACCCCGTGCTGCGGACGGCCTGGAAGTTCCTTCGCTCCCAACAGATGGTGCAGACCGCGGCCACCCGCCGTGACCTTGCGCTGCGTCGCCTGGTCCCCGCCCCCCGCCCCGGCAACGGAGAGCTGCTCGGCTGGGGGACGGCCGCCGCTGTCGCGGTAGCGGCCGGGGCGCTGCTGCTCTCCCCCCTGCTCGACCGTACTGCGGTTCCCCCCTTCCTGGTGCGGGCCGCGGGGCTGGCCGCCGCAGCCGCATGGTTCACACGGCGCGCACTGTCGGCGACCACGGCGAAGGGCCGCTGGAACCTGCTGCCCGCCTGCCTGCTGGCTGCCGGGGCGGCCCTTGAGCTCAGGGTTGCCGCGGCCGGCGAGGACCTTCCCCTTCGCCTCCTGCCCCCAGCGGCGGCAGCGCTCCCGATCCTCCTGCTCCTGCTCCAGTACGCAACGCGGCTGCTCCTGGCGGTCCGACTCGCCCGAGGCCGCCTGCCTCGCGACCTCGACCCCCGCTATGCACCGGAGATCCGGACCCGGATGAAAGAGGGCGTGGGCGCCAGCATCTTCGCCTCGGTCGTCGGCGTGGCCATCGGGGTCTGGGCGCTGATCGTGGTGCTCTCCGTCATGGCCGGCTTCTCCGGAGAGCTCCAGGACCGGATCATCCGCACCAAGGAGCACCTGCGCATCTCCGCCCGCGAGGGGATTGCCGCCCCGTTCGACCTGGCGGCCGGAATCGCCCGGCAGCCGGGAGTGCGCTTTGCGGCTCCCTTTGTCGAAGGCGAGGCCATGATGTCGTCGAGCCTCAACATCTCCTCGACCGTCACCATCCGGGGGATCGTCCCCGACGGAGAGGTGGCGGAGGAGCTCGAGAAGAGCCTCGTCGCCGGGTCGGTCGCGTTCCTGCGCCACCCGGAGGACCTCGTGCCCTTCCCCGGGCTGCCTCCGGCGTCCCGCTTCTTCCCCGACGAGGAGTGGAGCAGCGACGAGCCGGATCCCACGGTCGTGCCCGCACCGGACGGCCTGCTCCCCATGCCCGACATCCCGGACGACGACCTGCCTTCGCAGGCCATGGCTGAACGACCTTCTCCGACGGAATCGGAAACGACGGACCCCTCGACTGTCCTCCCTCCGCTGCCGCTTCTCGGCGAAGAGGAGGGGGACGAGGCCTTTTCCGGCAGTTCCGGAACCGACTACCGGCCCTCCCGCTTCGACGTCGAGGTCCAGCCGCCGGTGATCATCGGCGTCGAGCTGGCCCGCTCGCTGGGGGTCTCTGTCGGCTCCCGGATCACCCTCATCTCACCGGACGGGGAGATCGGCCCCCTCGGAGTCCAGCCCCGCGCCCGCTCGTTCCACGTCGCCGGCATCTTCTCCACCGGGATGTACGACTCCGATCTGAAGCTCGCCTACATGCCACTCCCGGAGGCGCAGCGCTTTTTCGACCTCGGGGACCGGATCGACCTCCTGGACGTGCGGCTGTTCGACATCGAGACGGCGGGGGCCGTCCGCGACAGGCTGGCTGCCTCCGCCACGGGGAACGGGCTCGAAATCCAGACGCTCCAGGAGATGAACCGCAACCTGTTCTCCGCCCTCAAGCTGGAGCGGATTGTGATGTTCGTGGTCCTGGGGTTCATCATTCTGATCGCATCGTTCAACATCGTTGCCTCCCTGTTGATCCTGATCTGGAAGCGCGTGGGGGCGATCGCGATCCTCAGGACCGTGGGAGCCGTGCGCGGGGACGTGATGCGGATCTTCTTCCTGCTGGGGGCGACCTCCGGGCTGTTCGGCATCGCCTCGGGCGTGATCATGGGGCTGTCGAGCTGCGGGGTCATACGCCACCTGGGCATCACGCTGCCGAGGGAGTACTACATCCGAAGCCTCCCGGTGCACGTGGACGGGTTCCAGGTGCTCCTGGTGGCAATCGCTGCGCTGCTGATCACGGCGGGGGCAGCGCTTTACCCGGGCCGGCTGGCTGCCCGGATCGAACTGGTGCAGGGGTTGAAGGATGAACGCTGACCGCACGCCGCTACTCGTCGTCGAGGGGCTGACGAAGAGCTACTACCACCTTGGCCGCGAAGTGCCGGTGCTCAAGGGGGTGGACGTGACCCTGGCGCCGGGCGAGATGCTTGCCGTGGTGGGCAAGTCGGGCGTGGGGAAGAGCACGTTCCTGCACGTGGCAGGAACCCTCGACCGTCCCACCGCCGGCCATGTGCTCTACGATGGGACCGACGTGTTCGAACGACCGGACGACGAGCTCGCCCGGTTCCGCAACCGACACCTTGGATTCGTGTTCCAGTTCCACCACCTGCTGCCCGAGTTCAACGCACTGGAGAACGTCATGATGCCCGCCCTGCTGGGGCGGCTCGGACTGTCCGAGGCGGAGCGCCGGGCCGGCCTGCTGCTCGAGCAGGTGGGGCTCTCCCATCGCCTGACCCACCGACCGGGGGAGCTGTCCGGAGGAGAACAGCAGCGGGTTGCGATCGCCAGGGCGCTCGTCATGCAGCCTCGAATCCTGTTCGCGGACGAACCCACCGGGAACCTGGACGAGAGGACCAGCGAAGACGTCCACGAGCTGCTCTTCCGCCTGAACCGGGAGCTCTCGATCGCCCTGGTCATCGTCACGCACAACTTCACCCTGGCAGGGAGAATGGGCCGATGCCTCATGATGCGCGACGGGCGCATGGAATCCGTTCCTGCCGAGCAGACCTGACGCCGTGTCCTGCCTTTCGGATTGTGGTTGCAATCCGGCCCGGTTCTGAGTAGCCTCTGTTGGGTCGTGCCGAGGTTACTCGACCGTGTCACATGACGAACTCAAATATGCCGAAGCCATCGGCCAGCGGCTCTTCCGGGACGGCCATGTCGGCGTCATCGCTTTCGATCGCACCGGCAGGGTGGTCCGGGCCAATGGAGCCATCATCAGCCAGCTCGGCAGCCCGGACGAGAAGACGACCACCCTGTTCAACCTGCTGACGCTCCCCACGCTGCCGGAGCGGGTCCGCGAGCGGGTCCGCCAGGTGCTGGAGACCGGGCACGCCGGCGAGCCCGTGGACTTCGAATACGTGTCGATGCACGGCAAGCGGACCTTCATGCGGGCGAGCTTCCATCCGGTTGTCGAAGGAGGGGAGGTCGTGGGCGGGATCGGTGAGATCCTGGACATCTCCCAGCTTCGCCTGGCCGAGGAGCAGATCCGTCGGACCTCGAAGATGGAGAGCCTCTCCCTGCTGGCCGGGTCGCTCGCTCACGATCTCAACAACATCTTCACCACCCTGCTCGGCTTCTCCAGTCTGCTCGGCCAGGAAGAGCAGATGGCCCCCGAGAAGCGCCGCAAGGCGCTCGATACGCTGAGCAACGCGGCCCAGAGCGGCGCCCGGCTCGTCGAGCAGCTCCTCTCGTTCACCAGCGAACGGCTTGCCGACTCCAGCTCCAGCGTGATGCAGTCCGCGTTCGACCAGGCATGCGGTCTATTCTCGTACGGGCTTGGATCGTCCATCCGATTCACCACCGCCTTCCGGATCGGCGAGGAGCGGGTCGCGGGCAGCACCACGAAGCTCGAGCAGGTGCTCCTCAACATCCTTCTCAACGCCCGCGATGCCATCGGAAGCAAGGGAGGCCGGATCTCGGCGACGGTGGACCGCGTCCAGATGGCGCCGCCCGATGCACTCCCGCGGCAGACCACGCCGCCCAACGGGTACGCGCAGGTGACGATCGAGGACACGGGGTGCGGCATTCCGCCCGAGAACCTGGGCAAGGTCTTCGACCCCTACTTCACGACCAAGCCGCCCGGACGCGGGACCGGGCTGGGCCTCAGCTCCGTCTGGGGGATCCTTCGCGAAGTCGGCGGGTGCGCCAGGCTCCAGAGCACGGTCGGCGCCGGGACCACGTTCGAGCTGTTCCTTCCGATCGTCGCGGGCCGGGACGCGATCTCGACCCGGGATCGGGCGCCGGTCGTCGTCTCCCTGACCGGCTCGTGGCAGCGCATCCTGCTGGTCGAGAACCACCCCGACCTGCGTGAGCTTCTCGTCTGGCTCCTGCTCAAGAACAACTACAAGGCCCTTGCTGCGGAGAGCGGCAGCCAGGCCGCCGAGTACCTCCGGGACGCCGGGGAGACCATTGCTGCGATCGTGATGGACGGCGACCTGCCCATGGACCAGCAGGCCAGGGTGGACGATCTCCTGCAGAAGCGATCCCTTCCGCTCCTCGTCCTGGTCGGCGAGCCGCGCCAGCCGCGGCCTGCCCCGTTGCGCCTTGCACTGCGCAAGCCCTTCTCGCCCCCGGCTTTCCTCGAAGCGCTCGGCCGCCTGCTTGGCCAGGGACGGTGAGGCTCTCCTTTTCGCGACGGATTCGCACGCGGTGCGCAAATATGGTACAGTCAGGTTTGCCATGGAAGCAGACCTGCTGAGCAACGACAAGGCCCTGCTGGCTCGATTCCGGCAGGGGGAAAGGGAAGCGCTGATGCTGGTATGGAACCACTACCATCCCCTCGTTCACGGCCTGGCGTGCCGGGGTTTTGGCTCCTACCGCGGCTTCCGGTCCCCGTGCGATGTCGACGACACGGTATCGGGGGCGTTCCTTGCCGCGTTCGAGGAAGGCTGCCGGCAACGCTACGACGGGATCATCCCGTTCGGCAGCTTCCTGCTCGGCATCGGCCGCAATGTGATGCGAAGACAGATCAAGAAGGCCGCGCGGGAACCTGCCATCGAGCCGATGCCTGCCCAGGAGCAGTTGGACCCGGGATCGACCCCTGAAGAGCTCGTCCTCAAGGCCGAGGAGCTGGAGGTGCTGGGCCGATTCCCCGCGACCCTGGCCCACGAGGAGCAGGACGTGTTCTTCGGGCACTACCGGGACGGGCTATCCGAGGAACGGCTGGCCGTTCACCTGGGGCGCACCCGGCACGTCGTGAGGAAGTGCCTGCACCGAGTGGGCCGGGCCTTCCGGCGCTTCCTTCGGGATCACGGCCTTGCGCCGGATCAGGTGGGGTGACCCATGCGCATCCTGCCTGACCACGCAACGACCCTGGCGCTGTTCGAGAAGCGGTTCGAAGGGAAGGCGCTGTCGCCCGAGGAACTGCGCGGGCTTCGTGAGCACCTCGGGGCATGTCCCCGGTGCCGTCAGGCCTGCGACCGCCGTGTGGTCATGCTGCGGGTTGCAACCGGCGGTGCGGTCGACCAGCCGACGGCGCTCGAGTCCCGACTCCTGCTGGAGGAGACGCTGGCGCTGCTCCCCCCCCGCCCGGTGCGGCTGCAGGAGGCGCTTGGCCGCCTGCTCCGGACAGTGCTCCTTCCGGCAGCGGCTGCGGCGACGGCCCTGGTCCTGATTCTCCAGGCCGGACCGGTCAACGAGTCCGCGCCCCCGGCAGCGGACACGGACACCCAGGTGCGGGGGACGGCCCAGACGTTGCCCGATGCAGGGCTGGGCATCTCCGGAATCGACCCGGAGGGCAGGGAATTCGAGGCGGTTGCCTCGGAAGGGGTCTGCGTATCCGATGCGCTCCGCTTCTATGTGACCTCCCGCCGCTCTGAGCTGTCGCACTACTTCCTGTTTGGAGTGCAGGGAGGACGTCCGCTCTGGTACTTCCCTTCCGCTGAAGAAGGCGCAAGCCTCCCTCTGCCGCGGGGGAATCGAATCGGCTGGATGGTTCCGTACGAGATCGAGCTGGCCCGCCGGCACCGGCCGGAACCGCTCCTGGTGGTGCTGCTGCTTTCCCGCGACCCTCTCGACGTGAAGGAGGTCTTTGAATGGGTCAACGGGGGTGGAATCGACTCCGCCCCCGACGGACTGCCGGCCTCGGCGTTGGCCCGATTCGGCGGACGGGTGGCCGCCGCATCGGCTGGCGTGACCCTGCTCGACTGTGGAGGCACACCATGACACGTGCACTCGCCCTTCTTGCAGCACTGGAGCTGCTCCTTTCGGGGGCAGCCACCGCCGGCGAGCGGTCCATGGTCCTCATCGTCGGGAACAACGCCCCCGTCGATTCGGACCTGGACACCCTCCGATTCGCGGACGACGATGCGTTCCGGTACGAGCGCTTCTTCCGCCTCGTTGCTGACGAGGTGACCGTGCTGGCCCGGGCGGACCAGGACAGCGCCGGCCTCTACCCCGACGCCTCGGCCGCCCCCCCCACCCGGGACAACGTCGTGGCCGAGCTCGACGAGATCTCGGCCAGGGCCGTGGAGGCAGCCGATGGCGGCGACGCGGTCACCGTCTTCTTCATCTTCACGGGCCACGGGAACTACGCTGCGGAGGGGGGCGGCTACCTCCACCTCGAGGACGGCAAGCTGACCACGCGGGACCTCTTCTATCACCTGATCCGCCATTCCGGGTCTTTCCGCCTCGTGCTCCTCGTCGATGCGTGCAATGCCGGCTTCCTGGTCAAGAGCCGCGGGGAGACCGACGATCGCCGTCCGGCCGGTCCGACCGGGCTCGAGCTCGAGCAGTTCACCAACGTTGCCCTGATCCTCTCGTCCAGCAGCACCGGCGAGGTGCGGGAGTGGGGACGGTATCTGTCCGGCATCTTCAGCCACCAGGTCCGCTCCGGCCTCTCCGGCGCTGCCGACGTGGACGGCAACGGGACGATCACCTTCCCGGAGCTGGCCTCGTTCGTCGATTCCGCTAACCAGGGAGTGAAGAACCCCTCCCTTCGCCTCACCCCTTACATCCGCCCGCCGCTTGCCGATCCGGCCATGCCCGTCATCGCCTTTTCGCAGACCCGGTTCTCCCGCTTCGTGAGCATGAAGTTCGACCGTCCGGCCCGGGTGACCCTGCTGGACAGCGACCTGGTCCGATACGCGGACTTCAACCTGAAGGCGGGCTTTTCGGTGAAGGTCGCGTTGCCCGGCGGCCGGGACTACTTCGTGTCGGTCGACGACAGACTGGAGTACGTGGTGCCGGCCGGAGCCGAGGGGACGGTGGACCTTGGTGCGATCGAGCCGCGGCAGGCCTCGTCGCTCGCCTCCCGAGGCATCGATGACTACTACGTGCGCTCCCTGTTCTCGACCCCGTTCGGCCCCGATGTCGCGGCCGAGTACCTGGCCAGCCGATACGGCCCGGGCTTGACCTTCACCCGCACGTTTGTCAGACCCTGGTACGAGAACGGCTGGGGTTGGGCCGCGGTCGGCGCCGGTGCGGTCCTGCTCGGCGTGGGAGCCGCTCTCGAAGGGCTCGCAGTGTCGGAATCGGATGCGGCGCAGGCCACCCCCTGGGGGGACGAGCGCGCTGCACACAACGACCGGATCGACACCTACAACACGCTCGGCATCGCTTCCCTCGTGGCCGGCGGCGGAGCGGTCGCTTTCGGCACTGCGCTGTTCCTCCTGGACCGTCCCGTGGAGCACGTGCGGATCGTGCCGGACCTCGGGCCCGGTTTCTCCCTTCTCCCGTTGCCCGGCGGCGCAGCAGTCGAGGGCAGGTTCTAGGATGCTCGACACGACCCGCGAACAGGGCAAAGGCGCCGATTGCGGATTTCGGATTGCGGATTGCGGAACGCTTCTTGCCGTGCTGGCAACGGCCACGCTGGCGCTTGCGGGGTGCGACCAGGCGGAAATCGCCGGTTCCCGGTGCAGCGAGGAGCATCCCTGTCCGGCCCGCTACGCCTGCGTCGACGGGATCTGCTATCCCAAGGGGCCGCTCGAGGGCATATCGTGCTCCGAGAGCGACGACTGCCCGGCAGGGGTGTGCCTGGTGCAATCGCACGTGTGCGTGGGCTGCCTGCAACACTCCGACTGCGTCTCCAGGCTCTGCGAGCCGCAGACGCACATCTGCCTGGGCTGCAAGGGTGACTACCAGTGCCCGTCGGGTTCCTGCGACCGGACGACGGGCATCTGTGTCGAAAGTACGACGGATGAGGAGAGCGGCGGCAACTGAGGAACGGAACTCAACGGGGACCGACTGGTCCCGGTGCTCGAAAGGAGGTGCTGACCATGTGCAAGACCCGGTTCGTCCTGATTTCGGTGTTGATGGCAGGGGTGTTTCTCACCGCTTGCGACTTCAGCTTCGAGAAGCCCCAGGTGACCAAGTGCGATTCCGATGACGACTGCGATGACGGTCACTGCAATGCCGAAACGGGCAAGTGCGTGACCTGCCTGACCGACGACCACTGCCCCTCGGACAAGTACTGCCTCGTCGAGAAGAATGCCTGCGTGGCCTGCGTGACCGACGCACACTGTGGAAAGGGAGTCTGCGATCCGCTCAACGACTACTGCGTCGAGTGCCTGCAGGATTCCGACTGTGCTTCGGGCAAGTGCGACGAGAACAAGCAGATCTGCGTGGAATGCGGCGCCGATGCAGAGTGCGAGGACGGCAACCCGTGCACCATGACCTGGTGCGGAAGCGGGGAGTGCCTGTCGTCTCCGGTGCCGGATGGGACCGCTTGCGAGGATCTCGATCCGTGCTCGATCGACGATCAGTGCATCGGCGGCAAGTGCATCGGCGGCCAGCAGGTGTCGCCCGAGTGCCAGCAGCCGCCGGATCCGTGCAAGGGATTGCCGGACGGCGCGCTCTGCGATGACAAGGATCCCTGCACGCTGGACGACTACTGCCTGAAGGGGATGTGCATCGGGGACTCCGTGAAACCCGAGTGCATCGAGAACGACCTCGACGGCGACGGCTTCACCGTCTCCGAGGGGGACTGCGATGACCAGAATGCCACCGTGAAACCCGGTGCTCCTGAGCTTTGCGACAAGCTCGACAACGACTGCGACGGCACGATCGACGAAGGGTGCGCCGTCTGCTCCAGCGACGCAGATTGCCTGGACGCGGACAAGTGCACGCTCGACCTGTGTGTGAACGGCAAGTGCGTGCACGAGAAGGACCCCGCCTGCGGCGGCGGGACCTGCGGCCCCGGCCTGGCGCTGTGTCCTCAGGGGCAGTATTGCAAGACCTTGGAGGGGGGCTGCGGCGGCAAGGGGATCTGCGCCCCCGTTCCCGGGGCGTGCGACATGGTCTACGCTCCGGTCTGTGGCTGCGACAACAAGACCTACGGCAACGAATGCGAGGCAGCCGGTGCGGGTCAGTCGGTCCTGCACGTGGGAGAATGCAAGCCGCAGCTCGAGTGCGCCAAGCTCTGCGACTGTTACAAGCTGTACGGGAACGAGTTCGAGGGAATCTGCCCGCTCAAGTGCATGAACTGCGGCATGTACTGGGAGTGCATCGAGGGCAAGTGCGTTGAGCAGTGCGGCTTCATCCCGCCCGAGGCCATGGAATGCGGCGGCCTCTGCCAGCCGGAGATCTGCGGCAACGGGCTCGACGATGACTGCGACGGCGTGGTCGACAACGGCTGCACCGTGGATTGCATCCCGGAAGGGGGAAGCGGCGCGGTCATTCCCGACGCTCCCCAGTGCTGCCCGGGGTTGAAGTCGATTCCGTGCGACAAGGCCAGCATCGACCCCAACGGTACCCAGGGTTGCATATCTTGCGCCGGCGCCTTCTTCTGCACGAAGTGCGGGGACGGCGTGTGCAAGGAGCCGGAGAACATCTGCAACTGCCCGGCCGACTGCAAGATTGGGCCGCCTCCGTGCGTCACGAGCCAGGACTGCGACGACTCGGACAAGTGCACCCTGGACAAGTGCGTCAACGGGATCTGCCTGCACGAGAAGGACCCCGCGTGCGGTACGCAGTGCGGCGCCAACGGTGTCGCGTGCCCGAAGGGACAGTACTGCAAGACGAAGGATGGCGACTGCAAGGGGCTGGGATCGTGCACCGCGCTGCCGGGCGGATTCTGCCCCATGGTGTATGCTCCGGTGTGCGGGTGCGACGGAAAGACGTACGGCAACAGCTGCGAGGCTGCAGTGGCCGGCGTTTCGATCCAGAAGACCGGCGAATGCGCCGCAGTCGGCGAATGCAAGGAGACCTGCGACTGCTACAAACTGTACGGCGACAAGTTCTCGGAACCGTGCCCCCTCATGTGCCCGATGTGCGGCAACTTCTGGCAGTGCGCCCAGGGCAAGTGCGTGGAGAAGTGCGGGGTCATCCCCGCCGACGCACAGGCATGCGTCACGAACTGCATTCCCGAGGGCAAGACCTACATCGGGACGTCGGACCAGGACAACCAGTGCTGCCCCGGACTCACCCCGGCCTGGGATTGCGACGAGCTCCCGGTCAACTGCGACCCGACCAAGCCGAACTGCCCCGGCTTCACCTGCAGTTGCCCCAAGTGCCTCTGCTACGTCTGCGTCGCGTGCGGAGACGGGAAATGCGGCCTTGGTGAGAACAAGTGCTCCTGCCCGGAGGACTGCCTGGCCGAGCCCAAGTGCCTTGCCGACGTCGATTGCCAGGACGACGACCCGTGTACCAAGGACTACTGCGACGCAGCGACCGGCCAGTGCGTACACGAACTGATCCCCGGGTGCGGCCAGATCCAGTGCTGGGCTGACAACATGTGCCCGGCCGGCGCCTACTGCCGCTGGCCGGACGGCCAGTGCCAGAACGCCAAATCGGGTACCTGCACCGCCATCCCGCAAGGGTGCTTCGCTCTCTGGGCCCCCGTCTGCGGCTGCGACGGCAAGACCTATGGCAACGAGTGCGAGATGCAGGCCGCGGCCCAGTCCCTCCAGTACAAGGGCGAGTGCAAGCCGGTCTGCGTTCCGGAAGTGTGCGCAGACGGCAAGGACAACGACTGCGACGGGCAGGTGGACGAAGGCTGCCCCGGCGCCAAGTGCGGCGGCATCATGGGGCTTGCTTGCGCTGCCGACCTGTTCTGCAAGTTCCCGGCGGGGCATTGCGACTGGGCCGATGACATGGGGACCTGCACGATGAAGCCTGCGTTGTGCCCCGCACTCTACAAGCCGGTCTGCGGCTGTGACGGCAAGACCTATGGCAACGAGTGCGAGCTCGACCTGGTTGGCATCTCCAAGGACTATGACGGGGAGTGCCAGGTCGGGTGCAAGAAGCTCGACCCCAAGGGCTATGGCGCCTGCCTCGCCATCCTTGGAGTAGCCTATACCGGCACGGACTGCGTGACCGTTTCCGGCTGTTCCTGCGGCACGGACTGCCCCTTCTTCTTCGAGTCGATCGAGGCATGCAAGAAGGCGTGCTTCTAAAGCCGCCGTCAGGCAGCTCCAGGGTCGCCCCAGGATCGTCCGGGTCGCGGCGGACGTTCGGTTGACTCCCCTGGCCGCTCATGGTACAAGTGACTCAGTTTGCTTGATGAGGAAGGGCACATGATCGCAACGAACCGCCGGCCCCTGTTGCCTCTGCTGCTGATTGTCGTTGGCGCCTTCTCCGGCTGTCTGCCGCAGGAGCCGTACGAGTCCTGCGGGTTCCCCCCGGCCCAGGAGGATCAGTGCATCATCTCCGCCACCGATTCTCCGGAGCTTGTCCAGATCAAGAAGGCCAACAACTGCGTGATCCAGCAGCCGCAGTGCTCCGAAGGCTACTGCATGAGCGTCCAGGGGCAGTCCGGCTTCTGCTCCGAGCCCTGCACCAAGGACGATGAGTGCCCCGAAGACGGGTCGTGCAAGGAGTTTGCGCTCGAATGCGTGACGGTGGACAAGAAGGACCCCGCGACCGGTGAAATGGTCAAGGTAACCAACTGCCTCAAGCTCTGCGTCAAGAAGGGAGCCCTGTAGCGACTCACCCCTGGTACACCGGATTGCGGGCCGTGGATTGCGGCCGGAACGCGTCCGGGATCCACTCGACCTGGTCGACCTCTCCGTCCCGGAAGGTGACGGCCACGACGTCGAATCGGCACGAGAGGTTGCGCAGCCAGGGCCTGGCCATGTAGCAGCGGGCCACGCGGACCACCTGCATCTGCTTGCGGCCGTTCACCGTGAGGGCCGGGGTGCGCAGGTAGCCGGTGGACACGCTGCGCACCTCCACGAAGACCAGCAGATCCTCCTTCCGGCACACGAGGTCCAGCTCGCCGACCATGCCGAACCTCCAGTTCCGCTCGATCACCACGTAGCCGGCCTCCTCGAGCCGCGCGGCTGCAACGTCTTCCGCCCGATCGCCCAGCTCCTTGCGGCCCCGACTCAACGTCTCGTCCATGGCGTTCCTCCGGTCTCCGGCCAACCGTTATCGTCGTGAGGAAGGAAAACGCGCGGCCGGACCGCAACTATTCGCAGAAGGTCCGTCGATGGACGGGGCTCAGCCCCAGACGCTCGATCGCCTGCTTGTGCAGGGCGGTGCCATACCCTTTGTGCTGTGCGAACCCGTACCCCGGATGGAGCCTGTCGAGCCCGTCCATGAGGGCATCACGCCAGGTCTTTGCCACCACCGAGGCTGCCGCGATGTTGCCCC
>Ga0194127_10001192_pt1 | contig 38606 bp, 42 predicted proteins | sample TA2KigC100mmetaG_FD_148624 | JGI IMG/M metagenome (GOLD analysis project Ga0194127, IMG submission 148624) | Freshwater microbial communities from Lake Tanganyika, Tanzania - TA2015036 Kigoma Deep Cast 100m | ecosystem: Environmental > Aquatic > Freshwater > Lake | place: Tanzania: Lake...
AAAACCAGCGCCGGGCGCTCGAGTCCGAGCTCGGAGCAGATCCAGGCCAGATCGTCGGCGAAGCCCTCGATCGTGTAGTCCTGCGCGGGCTTGTCGCTGGCACCGAAGCCGCGCTGGTCGATCGACACGACTCGGTGTCGAGCCGAGAAGTGCGCGGCCTGCGGCGCAAAGTAGCTCGAGTCGCAGCACCAGCCGTGCACGAAGACGATCGGCGCGGCGTCGGTTCCGGATTCGCTGTAGCAGAGCCGCACGCCGTCGCGAACGAGTGTCTTCATAGCCAGTCCAGGTCCTCCCAGAAGTACGCGCGGAGTTCAGCATTGGTCTCGATCACGTACGACTCGACCACGTCCTGGTCGAGCATGCGATAGGCGTTGGCGAACGAGCCGCGCAGGTCGACGTTCCGGGAAGCGAGCGCCCCGCGGAGCTCGCCCTCCGAGAGGGGCTCGCAGAGCGCGTTTCCGACGATCGGCTCGAACCGCTCGGGCACCCCGGCGCGCAGCAGCCAGACGCGAAGCGCGTGGGTCCAGAACTCGAAGGCGGTCGTGAAGCTCGCGAGCGGAGCGCGAATCCAGGTGACGCGCTGGCGCGTCCCGGTTCTGGTCGCGCGGAGCTGCTCGGGCGCGAGCACCTCGCATTCGAGGTCGGCGCGCGGATTCGCGCGCGCGTCCTCCACGATGCGGCGCACGACGCTCGTCGGCTGGATGCTCATCCCGGTCGGGCACGGTACCACGGCCCGCGCCTTCCCTCGACTTCCCGGTTCCATGTAGAGTCGCGCCATGCACTTCGGATGGGATCCGTCGCGGATCGATCTGTCGCTGGACTCGCGCGCCGTCACGTTCGAGAACCCGAGCGGAGCCCGCGGCGCGGGCGGCACGGCGCACGGCGGGCGCAAGGGAGCGCCGATGCGCGAGCTCGCGCCGGGCGAGAAGGTCGTGCTCGCCGATCTCGAGGGGCCCGGCACGATCCGACACGTCTGGATGACGTTTCCCCCGGCGCGCCCCGAGTGGATGCGGGCGATGGTGCTCGAGGTCTTCTACGACGGCGCGAGCGAGCCGTCGATCTCGGTGCCCTGTCTGGATTTCTTCGGCCTGCCGCACGGGCGCCCCGCGCACTACGTCTCGGCGCTCACCGCGGCGCAGCAGGGCCGCGGCTTCAATGCCTACCTGCCGATCCCGTTTCGAAGGCGCATCCGCATCGAGCTCAGCAACGGCGCGGCGCGGCCGATGTTCCTCTACTACCAGCTCGACTACACGCTCGAGCGCGAGCTCGCGCCCGAGACGGGGCTTCTGCACGTGTCGTTCCGGCGCGAGAACCCGACCAGGCTGCGCGAGGACTTCACGATCGCGAGCGGCCTGCGCGGACCGGGGCGGTACCTGGGCTGCAGCGTCGGAATCCGGCCGCTCCCCGCCGAGCACTTCGTCTGGTACGGCGAGGGGGAGCTCAAGATCTACCGCGACGGAGACGGCGCGCACCCGACCATCTGCGGCACCGGGCTCGAGGACTACGTCGGCACGGCCTGGGGAATGGGCGCGCACTTCGCGCTCTACGGCGGCGTGCCGCTCGAGGTGCGCGCGCCGGACGGCCCCGCGATTCCCGACTTCACCAGCTTCTACCGCTGGCACGTGCTCGACCCGGTCGTGTTCGAGCGCGATCTCCGCGTCACGATCCAGCAGATCGGCTACGCGGTGCTGCCGAAGAGCGCTGAATCCGACTTCGAGAAATTCGCGCGCTCGAACCCCGCCGCGGGCCGCGGCTGGCTGCGCGACAACCCCGCGCTCGCGGCGCACGGTCTCGGCGAGCGCGTCGACGACTACTGCGCGACCGCGTACGTGTACTGCCGCGACGTCCAGCCAGTGCCGCGGCTCGATCTCGCCTCGGCCACGGCCGACATCGCGCGGCGGCCGTTCGAGAAGAAGTCGGACACGGAGCAGATGCTCGGCGTCGCCTGAGCGCGCGGTGCCCCGCGCTTCAGCCCGCGGCGGCGCGGCGCGAGGCGAGCTCCTTCTGGATCTCGACCACGCGCGCGGCGGTCAGCGAGTAGCGGATCAGGAACACGAACGCGACCAGTCCGAGCAGGAAGATTCCCGGCCCGTACAGGATGCCGAGGTGCGACACGATCTCGGGCGCGACCTGCCCCGGCACGGCCTTCTCCGGAAACGCGATCAGGTCGATCGCGACGCCGGCGATCAGATGGCCGAGCCCCGAAGACGCCTTTCCCGAGAACGCGATCGCCCCGAAGAAGATTCCCTCCTGACGCCGTCCGGTGTCGAACTCGTGCTCGTCGACGAGGTCCGCCATCATCGAGCCGGCCGAGATCAGTCCCGCCGCGCCGCCGAACGCGGCGAGGAAGCCGCAGACCGAGAGCCCGCCCAGATACAGCAGCGAGTGCTCCTTGCCGGGCCAGAATCCGACCAGCTTCAGCAGAAGCGGGAGCATGGCGAAGATCGCGAAGACCAGCGTTCCGGCCAGGAACGTCGGCTTCTTGTCCAGGCGTCGCGAGGCCAGGGTCCAGAACGGCACGCCGACGACGAGCCCTGCCACCCCGAGCACGCCGACCACCAGGATCTGCTGCGTCGAGAGCTCCCAGAAGTGCGTCGAGACGTGCAGCCCGAGCTCCATCTGAACGCCGCGCATCACGAAGAAGACCAGCACGCCGACGAAGAGCGCGCGGAACGACGGGCTGGCCAGCGCGTCGCGCAGCTCGTGCAGGACGCGGCGCATGTTGAACGCGCCGTGCACGTGCAGCGGCTCGAGCAGGTGCCGGATGCGCGAGTGCGTGCCGAGCGCCGAGACGAGCACGACGATCACGGACGCGGCCGCGAAGAAGAGCGCGTACTTCGGATAGGCGGCTGGGTTGAGCTGGCCGGTGGGAAACTCGGGCGTCGCGCGCATGAAGTAGCCGAGCCCGAGAGTGAACGTCACGAGCCCCCCGAGCACGCCGAAGACCGTGCGATAGCCGACGATTCCCGTGCGCTCGTGGTAGTCCGCCGTCAGCTCCGCGCCCAGCGCGTTGTGCGGAACCAGGTAGGCGGCCATCGTCGCGCGCACCGCGACGGCCAGAACCGTGAGCCAGACGAAGAGCCCCGTCTGCCCGAGCCCTTCCGGCGGAACGAACAGGAAGTAGAAGGTGAGCCCGAACGGGACCGCGGCCGCGTACATGAACGGGTGTCGGCGTCCCCACTTCGATTTGTGCGCGTCGGAGAGCGATCCGATCATCGGGTCGATGACCGCGTCGAAGATCAGCGCGATCGCCGTCGCAAGTCCTGCGAGCGTGCCGGAGAGCCCCAGCACCTGGTTGTAGTAGAAGAACAGGAAGGTCTCGAAGGAGCTGTTCTTGAAGCCTTCGCCGAGCTGTCCGATTCCGTACGCGAGCTTGGTGTAGAGATGTAGCCTTGGCACGCGCGCATTCTAGGTGAAGCGCGCCGCCGCTGTCCGAGTCGCCCGCGCTACTCGCGCGGCGCGAGCTGCTTGAAGAGCGGCACCAGGTTCGGGCCTTTGCGGATGGTGTGGCCGCCGTCGACGGGAATCAGCTGTCCGGTGATCCAGCTCGACTCGTCGGAGAGCAGGAATGCGACCAGCCTCGCGACGTCCGCGGGCTCGCCGATGCGAGAGATCGGCATCAGCGACAGGTACTCGTCGCGCGAGACGGGAATCGTGGCGAGCGCGGCCGCGAGCGGCGTCTGCACGATTCCGGGCAGGACCGAGTTCACGCGGATACCGTGCTCGCCGAGCTCGTCGGCGGCGCAGCGCGTGAGCATGTCGACCCCCGCCTTCGAGACGCAGTAGGCGCTCATCCACGGGTGCGTGAGTGCGCCGGCGATCGAAGAGAGGTTCACGATGCTGCCGCCACCCGCCTCGATCATCGCGCGCGCCTCGGCACGCGTGCAGCGGAACGCGCCGGTCAGGTTCGTCGCGAGCACGCGCTCGAACTCCGCGGTCGTGGTCTGAAGCAGCGGGCTCGCCGAGCCGATCCCCGCCGAGTTCACCGCGAGGTTCAGCGCGCCGAAGCGGCGCACGGTGGCGTCGACCGCGGCGTCGACCGACGCGTCGTCGGTGACGTCGCAGGCCACCCAGGCCGAGTTCGGCCCCAGCTTCCCGACCGCCTCGCGAAGCGTGTCCTCGCGGCGCGCGCAGATCATCACCCGGCCCCCGGACGCGACGATCGTCTCCGCACAGGCGAAGCCGATTCCCGTCGCGCCCGCGGTAACCAGCGCCACCTTCCCCGAAAGATCGGGCATCCGTTCTCCATTTCCGACGCAGCCGACCGCGCCGCGCTAGCCGGCGATCGCGTCGAGCCCCGTCAGCTCCTTGCCGATGATCAGCGTGTGGATGTCGTGCGTTCCCTCGTAGGTGCGCACGGTCTCGAGATTCACCATGTGCCGCATCGAGCAGTAGTCGTCGACGATGCCGTTGGCGCCCAGCATGTCGCGCGCGAGCCGCGCGATCTGCAGCGCCATGTCGACGTTGTTCATCTTGGCCATCGACACCATCGCGTGGTGGAGCCGGCCCGCGTCCTTCAGCCGGCCGAGCTGCAGCGCGAGCAGCTGCGCCTTGGTGATCTCGGTCGCCATGAAGGTGAGCTTCTGCTGCGGGATCTGCAGCGAGCCGAGCGGCCGATCGAAGACGATCCGGTCCCTCGAATAGGCGAGCGCCTCCGAGAAACAGGCCTGCGCCGCGCCGATCGCCCCCCAGGCGATCCCGTAACGCGCCTGCGTGAGGCAGCCGAGCGGCCCCTTCAGCCCCTTCACGCCCGGCAGCCGGCTCGCTTCGGGCACGCGCACGTCGGACAGGAACAGCTCGCTGGTGATCGAGCCGCGCAGCGAGAACTTCCCCTTCATGTCGCGCGCCTCGAAGCCGCGCGAGCCGCTCTCGACGAGGAAACCCTGGATGCCGTCGTCGGTCTGCGCCCAGACGATCGCGAGCTGCGCGGCGCTGCCGTTGGTGATCCAACGCTTGGTGCCGTTCAGGATCCACCCGTCGCCGCTTCGCACCGCGCGCGTCAGCATTCCGCCGGGGTTGGAGCCGTAGTCGGGCTCGGTCAGCCCGAAGCAGCCGACCACGCGGCCCTCGGCCATGGCCGGGAGCCAGCGCTGCTTCTGCTCGTCCGTGCCGTAGGCGTGGATCGGATACATGCAGAGCCCGCCCTGCACCGAGGCGAAGCTGCGCAGACCCGAATCGCCGCGCTCGAGCTCCTGCATGACCAGCCCGTACGCGACGTTGTTCATGCCCGCGCAGCCGTAGCCGTGCAGGTTGGCGCCGAACAAGCCGAGCTCGGCCATCTTCGGCACGAGCTCCATGGGAAACGAGCCGTCCTGCCGGACGTGCGCGACGACGATCGGCAGGAATTCCTTCTCGACGAACTCGCGAACCGTGTCGCGCACGATGCGCTCTTCGGGCTCGAGCGAGTCCTCGATCCGGTAGAAGTCGAGCGGCTCGAAAGACATCTGCGCCTCCGGAAGCGATGAGCCTCCGGAGGCGCGGAGATCAGCCGACTTCGCTGTGGGTCTGCGAGGCCGACCGGCCCTCGGAGAGCTCGGTGAGCTGCTTCGAGATCTTGTTCAGCCGCTTGTTCAGCTTGTCGGGGTCGTGCTTCGAGGCAATACCAAAGACGTCGTAGATCTGCGAGCGGCCCGACTCGACGCGGCTCTCGAGATCCTTCCGCGCGCCCTCGGCGCGCTTGTACAGGTCGCTCTCCTGGACGCGCGTCTGGAGCTTCTCGGCCCGCTTGCGCACGTCGCGCTCGACCTTGCGGCGCTGGTGGTCGAAGCGCTCGCGCAGATCCTGGAGCTGCTCGACGAGGCTCTTGAGCGCGTCGTTGAACCGGTCGAACCCGCTGCTTCGGGTCTGTGCCATATCCATTTCCTCCTTCGGTTTCTCCGAACGAGGCGGAAACTAACACGATGCGTCAGAGCGTCAATGGAAAATCTTTTTCGTTTGATCTTCGATAGTTGCGCGAATAGTGGCCGGCGCGGACGCGGGCCTTACAACGCGCTGAGTCGTAAGCCGGCGCGCTACCAGCGGATCAGGGCCGAGCCCCAGGTGAAGCCGGAGCCGAAGCCCGCCATCGCGATCAGGTCGCCCTCGCGGACGCGCCCGGCCTGCAGGCACTCGTGCAGCAGCATCGGGATCGAGGCCGCCGAGCAGTTCCCGTACTTCTGGATGTTGTTGTAGGTGCGCTCCGGCGGAATCTGGAGCTTCTGCGCGACGAACTCGTTGATGCGCAGGTTCGCCTGGTGGAACAGGAACAGGTTCACGTCGGCGAGCTTGCAGCCGTTGTGCGCGAGCGCCTCCTCGATCACCTCCGGCATGCGCTGGACGGCGTGCTTGAAGACGAAGCGGCCCTCCATGACCGGGAACTGGCGCCCCTCGTCGAGCATCTGGTGCGTGATCCGCTGCGGCCAGAACGACGAGCCGGGCGCCTCGACCCAGAGCTTCTTGGCGAACTTGCCCTCGGCGTGGGTGTGGACCGAGAGGATCCCGCGCTCGGGGTCGGGCGAGGCCTCGAGCACGACCGCGCCCGCGCCGTCGCCGAAGATCACCGCGACGTCGCGGCCGCGCGTGCTGAGGTCGATGCCGGTCGAGTGCACCTCGGCGCCGACGACCAGCACCCGGTCGTACTGGCCCGATGCGACGTAGAGCTCGCCGACCTGCAGCGCGTACAGGAATCCGGTGCACTGACAGCGCACGTCCATCGCCGGACAGCCCGCGATGCCCAGGTGGTCCTGCAGGAAGCAGGAGATGCCCGGGAAGTCGTGCTGCGGCGAGAGCGACGCGACCACGATCGCGTCGATCTGCTCCGGCGCGATCCCCGCGTTCGAAATCGCCTGCCGGGCGGCCAGGTGCGCGATCTCCGCCGGGCCCATTCCCGCGTCGACGTGGTGCCGCTCGACGATTCCCGTGCGCTGCTGGATCCACTCGTCGCTCGTATCCATGAGCTTCATGAGATCCGCATTGGTCACCACGCGCGGCGGCACGTGCATGCCGGTGCCCGCGATCCGGACGCTGCGCATCGTTCTCATCGCCCACCTCCCTCGAAGACCACTCGCTCCACGACCCGCAGCATCTCCTCGATGCCGTCGCCGTTCAAGGCCGATATGGCTACGCCGTCGAAGCGCGTCGCCAGACTATCGCGCTCTTCCGGAGAGATCCGGTCGGACTTGTTCAGGATCGGGATCTCCGGCTTGTCGTCGAGCCCGAGCTCGGTGAGGATTCGACGCACCGCGTCGATCTGCTGCTCGATCTGCGGATTCGAGGCGTCGATCACGTGCAGGAGCGCCGTCGCGTCGCGGATCTCCTCGAGCGTGGACTTGAAGCCGGCGACGAGCTCGGTCGGCAGATCGCGGATGAAGCCGACGGTGTCGGTGATGATCACGTCGCGCTCGCGCGGGAAGCGCAGCCTTCGCGCCGAGGTGTCGACCGTCGCGAACAGCGCGTCGGCGGCGTGCACCTCGCTCTTCGTCAGGCGGTTCAGCAGCGTCGACTTGCCGGCGTTGGTGTAGCCGACGATCGAGAGCACGGGCAGGCCCTCGCTCTTGCGCCGGGCGCGGCGGGTCTCGCGCTGTCGCGTGACCTCCTTCAGGCTGCGTTCGAGATGCGTGATGCGGTCGCGCACGCGCCGGCGATCGGTCTCGAGCTTGGTCTCGCCCGGCCCGCGCCCGCCGATCCCGCCCTGCAGCCGGCTCATTCCCTCGCTCTGGCCGGCGAGCCGCGGCAGGCGGTACTTCTGCTGCGCGAGCTCGACCTGGAGCTTCGCTTCCTTGGTGCGCGCGTTCTGCGCGAAGATGTCGAGGATCAGCTGCGTGCGGTCGACGATGCGCGCCTCGACTCGGTCGGTGATCGCGCGCAGCTGCCCGGGCGTCAGGTCGCGGTCGAAGAGCACCAGCGTCGCGCCGCGCTGCCAAAAGCGCGTGACCAGATCCTCGAGCTTTCCGGGGCCGACCAGGTAGCGCGGGTCCGGTCGCGGTCGGCGCTGGCGCACGACGTCGACGATCTGCAGGCCCGCCGTGCGCGCGAGCTCGCGCATCTCGTCGCAGCGCTCGTCGGCGAACGGATCGTTGCCGAGCTGGACGCAGACCAGCACCGCGCGCTCGCCCTTGCCTTCGACCGCGATGCCCTTCTGCGCCTCGCCGAAGCGCCCCTCGAGCTCCTCGATCCACTCCAGGAAGTCGAAGTCGAGCCGGCTCGGCGCGACCGGATCGTGGCGGGTGACGGTCTCGCCCGAGTCGTCGGGCGGCTGCAGCGACGCGTAGTCGATCCGGTCGGGCAGGCCGTGATCGTCGACGAGCACGGCGACCATCGCGTCGAGCCGGAGCAGCGCGAGATCGGTCAGATCGTCCTGCGTGAGCCGCTCGCCGCCGAGGTGGGTGTGGATGCAGCGCAGTCCGCGGAAGCGCCCCGCGCCCGCGCGCACGCGCTTGAAGTCGGGGAGCGTGATGGAGAACGCGTCGCCCACCATCACGTACTCGACGCGCCCGCCGCGGCCGGCCAGCACGCCGATCTGGCGCCCGCACTCGAACGAGAGCTCGGAGAGCTGGCGCGCGAACTCCTGCGTGACGAGGCGCTCGCGCGGCCGCTTGCGCTTGTACAGGCTCTCCAGCCGGCGGAGCTGGCTGGCCTTGAGTCCGTAGGTTTGACCGTAGAGGTCGGAGATCTCTTCCCCTTTCAGCCGATGCTGCGCACGAGCTCGGCATGGCGATCGAGAATGGGTAGCAGCTTCTTGCGCCGCGGCCGCGGCCGCGGCTGCTTCAGGGAAGGGCCCGGTACCAGAACCAGCGCGAGCCGGATTCGAGTTCGAGCCGGACCGACGGGAGCGGCTGCCCGTCGAGAGAGAGCCCGCCGAGCTCGAGCGTGCGCGGCGATTCGGGCCAGTCGAGCGTCGGGAACGAGAGCCAGAGCTCGGCTCTGCCGTAGATCGCGAGCTCCGCGCCGTCGCTCGATCCGCGCGCCATCACCTCGGCCGCGCAGGGCTCGCGCGACTCGTCGATCCGCGCGGTGACGAGCTTGTAGCGGTCGGGAACCGATCGGACGTCCGCGGCGCCGACGAGCGCGTGTTCCACGGGATTCGTGCGCCAGGTGCCGGGGGCGTCGAGCAAGAGCCGAACCACCGTCGTGCCCGGTCGGCCGGCCGAGTCACCGGGCGAGAGCAGCGGAACCGGCAGCGGCGGGAAGACCACGAACCAGACGCCCTCGTCCCAATCGCAGACCGCGGCCGTGACGCTCGCGCCGGCGCCGAAGCTCGCGCGCGCGAGCGAGGGCGACTGCGACAGCGAGTGCCCGGGGCGTCCTGGCGAGACCTCGAAGCGCTCGGCGGGCTCGAGCGCGACCGCGCCCGCGCCCCGCAGCGACGTGTAGGTCTCGCGCGCGACCACGATGCAGCCGGAGCTCGAGATCGAGACTGCGAGCGCGAGCAGAAGCGTCGGTGTGCGGGTTCTCATGACGGCCGATCGGGGGCGATTCTCTGCTACGATCGCGCGCGTGTCACTGCCACGCAGCGGCGCCCCGGCCGACGAGGTGCTGAGCCAGCTCGAAGCGATGCGCGCGAAGGACGTCGACTGGCGCCGCGGGCGCGCGTTCAGCCTGGCGTACTTCGCCGGAGACGAGGTCGCGGCGCTGGCGAAGGACGCGTACGCGCGCTTCTCGAGCGAGAACGCGCTCAACACCGACGCGTTTCCCAGCCTGCGGAGGATCCAGGCCGAGGTGGTCGAGATGGTCTCGGCGCTCGTGAACGGCGGCGACGGCGCCGCCGGATTCATGACCACGGGAGGCACCGAGAGCCTGCTCATGGCGGTGCTCGCGGCGCGCGAGCGCGGCCGCAAGGAGCGCGGCATCGCCGCCCCCGAGATGGTGCTGCCGACCAGCGCGCACGCCGCCTTCGAGAAGGGCGCGCACTATTTCGGCGTGAAGTCGGTGCGCGTGCCGGTGCGTGAGGACTTCCGCGCCGACGTCGACGCGACCGCACGGGCGATCAATCCGAACACCGTGCTCGTGGTCGGCTCGGCTCCGCAGTACCCGCAGGGCGTGGTCGACCCGATCGAGGCGCTCGCGGGGCTCGCCGAGCGGGCGGGCGTAAGCTGCCATGTCGACGCGTGCATGGGCGGAATGACGCTGCCGTTCCTGGAGCGCCTGGGCGAGCCGATCCCGCGCTGGGATTTCCGCGTTCCCGGGGTGACCTCGATCTCGGTCGATCTGCACAAGTACGGCTACACCGCGAAGGGCGCGTCGGTGATCGTGCACCGCTCGAAGGAGCTTCGGCGCCACCAGACCTTCGTGACACAGAACTGGCTCGGGGGAACCTACGGCAGCTCCGGCGTGCTCGGAACCAAGTCCGGCGGCGCGATGGCCGCGGCCTGGGCGGTGATGACTCACCTTGGCGAGGAGGGCTATCTGCGACTCACGCGGAGCGCCCGGGCCACGGCGCTGCGGCTCGCGGACGCGATCCGCGCGACGAAGGGTCTGCGCCTGCTCGCCGAGCCGCAGGCGACGCTCGTCGCCTTCACCGGCACCGACGGCGTGGACCCGTTCGCCCTGGGACGGAGCCTCGCGGCGCGCGGCTGGGTGCTCGATCAGCAGGGGCCTCCGCCCAGCCTGCACGCGACCGTGAACGCCGTACACGAGCGCGTGCTGGACGAGTTCCTCGCCGAGCTGGGCTCGGCCGTCGCGCGGGTTCGCGGGCAGGGCGCGGGCGAGGGTGCGAGCTCGTACGGCACGGTCGACTGAGCCAGGCCTGCGCGCCGGCGCCGACTTCCGCAGACTTCCTCAGGACGCGGTGGATCGAGGCCGATCATCGCGGAATCGGGAGTGAATCGATGGCTCGGGGCGATCTGGCGCTGGTCCTGTTGGCGGCGGGCAAGGGCACGCGAATGCGCTCGCGTCTGCCCAAGGTGCTGCATCCGGTCTGCGGCCGGCCCATCCTGATGCACGCCCTCGAGCTCGGCCGCGAGCTCGGCGCCGCGCGCCGGATCGTGGTCACGGGCTCCGGCGCGGACGAGGTCCGCGAGGCCGTGGCAAAGCAGGACGTCGAGCTCGTGCTCCAGCGCGAGCAGCTCGGAACGGCGCACGCCGCCCTGCAGGCGCGCACGGCGCTGGCGGATCACGACGGCCCGGTGCTGGTGATGAACGGCGACCACCCGCTCTACCGCGCGCGCACGCTCGCCGCGCTGCGGAAGACCTGGGAGTCGCGCAAGGCGGGCCTGGCGATCCTGGTCACGGAGATGCCCGACCCCACCGGGTACGGGCGCGTGATCCGCGACGCTAGCGGCCGCGTGACTCGAGTCGTCGAGCAGAACGATTGCTCCGAGGCGCAGCGATCCGTGCGCGAGGTGAACCTGGGCGCGTACCTGGCCGACGCGCGGACGCTCTTCGAGCTGCTCGCGCGCGTCGGGAACCAGAACGCGAAGTCGGAGTTCTACATCACCGACCTGGTCGAGCTCGCGATCGCCTCGGGCCACCCGGTCGAGACGTGCGCAGCGGAGGACTGGCGCGAGTCGCTCGGCATCAACACGCGAAAGGAGCTCGCGCGCGCGGAGTCGCTGCTGCGCGAGCGCATCGCAGAGCAGCTGATGCTCGACGGCGTCACGCTCGCCGATCCGGCCACGACCTACGTCGAGGTCGACGTGCGGATCGGCGAGGACACCGTGCTCGGCGCGAACGTGACGATCCGCGCAGGCACGCGGATCGGCTCGGGCTGCCGCATCGACCCGGGCGTGGTGATCGAGGCCTCCGCGATCGGCGACTTCGTGCACGTGAAGCCCGGCTGCTTCTTCGAGCGCTCCAAGGTGGGGGACCGCTGCGAGGTCGGCCCCAACGCGCACCTGCGGCCGGGCGCGGACCTGCGCGAGGACGTGCGCGTCGGCAACTACGTCGAGATCAAGAACTCCGTGCTCGGACCGGGCACCAAAGCCGATCACCTGTCGTACATCGGGGACGCGGACGTCGGCGCGGGAGTCACGATCGGCTGCGGCGCGATCACCGTGAACTACGACGGGGCGAAGAAGACGCGAACCACGATCGGCGACCGCGCCTTCATCGGCTGCAATTCGAATCTGATCGCGCCGGTTTCGATCGAAGCCGAAGCGTACGTGGCGGCGGGATCGACCATCACCAAGCCGGTTCCCGGCGGATCGCTCGCGGTGGCACGCGCACAGCAGCGGGTGATCGAGGGTTGGCGCAAGAAGCGCTTCGGCGACGGCGAACACGGCTAGCGAGGGGAGCATCGGATGTGCGGAATCGTCGGCTACGTCGGGCACAGTGACCGCGCGCAGGACGTGATCATCGACGGGCTGCGGCGCCTGGAATACCGCGGCTACGACTCGGCCGGCGTCGCGATCCTCGAGGGCGCCAAGCTCCGGGTGATCCGGGCGCAGGGCAAGCTCGTGAACCTGGAGAGCGCGCTCCGCGACGTGCCGCTCGCGGGCTCGCTCGGCATCGGCCATACGCGCTGGGCCACGCACGGCAAGCCGAGCGAGCGCAACGCGCACCCGCACCTGGCCGGGACCGTCGCGGTGATCGGAAACGGCATCGTCGAGAACTTCCGCTCGCTTCGCGACGAGCTGGCCGCGAGCGGATCGGTCTTCAAGTCCGAGACCGACACGGAGATCATCTCGCACCTCGTGTACGCGGAGCGCAAGATCGGGAAGTCGCTGGTCGATTCGGTGCGCGCCGCGCTGCGCCGGCTCGAGGGCTCCTACGCGATCGCGGTCGTCGACGAGACCGTTCCGGACCAGATCGTGATCGCGAAGAACGGCGGCAACCCGATCGTGGTCGGGATCGGCGTCGGAGAGAACTTCGTCGCCTCCGACATCGCCACGATCCTGCCCTACACGCGCCAGATGCAGATCCTGCAGGACGCGGAGCTCGCGGTCGTGACTCGCGACGGTGTCGCGATCACGAGCTTCGAAGGGGCGCCCGTCGAGCGACCGCGGAAGCTGATCCAATGGGATCCGGTCCAGGCCGAGAAGGGCGGCTACGACCGTTTCATGCAGAAGGAGATCTTCGAGCAGCCGCGCGCGATCAGCGAGACGATCGGCACGCGGGTGCGCGAGGACGAAGGCGACATCGATCTGAACGGGATCGCGCTGGACGAGACCTGGGTACGCGGGCTCGCCGGAATCCAGCTGGTCGCGTGCGGCACGGCCTGGCACGCCGCGATGATCGGACGCGCGATGATCGAGCGGTTCGCGCGCATCCCGTGCGACGTGGATCTGGCGAGCGAGTACCGCTACCGCGAGCCGATCGTCTCGGACCGGCACCTGGTGATCCCCGTCTCGCAGTCGGGCGAGACCGCCGACACGATCGCCGCGCTGCGCGAGGCGATGCGCCGCGGCGCGAAGTCGCTCGCGGTCTGCAACGTGCACGAGAGCACGATCGCGCGCACCGCCGACCACGTGCTGTACACGCACGCCGGCCCCGAGATCGGCGTCGCGTCGACGAAGTGCTTCACGACGCAGGTCGTGGCGCTGTCGCTGATCGCGCTGCGGCTCGCGCTGCTGCGCGGCGCGCTGTCGCACGAGCAGGTGCGCCAGGCGGCGCAGGAGCTGCGCCGGCTGCCGCGGCTGGTCGAGGAGACGCTCGGGCTCTGGTCGCACGTCGAGGGCATCGCGCGCCGTCACATGCACGCGCGCGACTTCCTGTTCCTCGGCCGCGGCTACGGCTTCCCGGTCGCGCTCGAGGGCGCGCTGAAGCTGAAGGAGATCTCGTACATCCACGCCGAGGGCTACGCCTCGGGCGAGATGAAGCACGGGCCGATCGCGCTGATCGACGAGAACGTTCCGGTCGTGATCGTCGCGAACCAGCGCTCGGTGTACGGCAAGCTGATCTCGAACGCCGAAGAGGCGCGCGCTCGCGGCGGAATCGTGATCGCGATCGTCGAGGCCGGAAACAGCGAGGCCGAGAGCTTCGCGAACGAGGTGATCCGCGTGCCCGAGACCTCGTTCGAGCCGCTTTCGGCGGTGATCGCCACGATTCCGCTGCAGATGCTCGCCTACCACGTGGCGACCTTGAAGGGCACCGACGTGGACCAGCCGCGAAATCTCGCCAAGAGCGTGACGGTGGAATGAGCCCGGCCCGGCGCGGCGAATCCGCGTCGCTTGCTTCGCTCGAACCCATCGGCCACTCTCGCGCGAGGATGTCGAGGCTGGAGCAGATCGTCGCCGGGCTGAACCCGGAGCAGCGCGAGGCCGTGCAGCACACGAGTGGCCCGCTGCTCGTGCTCGCCGGCGCCGGCAGCGGCAAGACGCGGATGCTCACGCACCGCATCGCCCATCTGATCGAGAGCGGCGCCGCGCGTCCCTGGGAGATCCTGGCCGTCACCTTCACCAACAAGGCGGCGCGCGAGATGCGCGAGCGCGTCGAACGCCTGATCGGCGGCGAAGCCGGCGGCCAGCGCGGCGTCTGGGTCTCGACCTTCCACTCGACCTGCGTGCGGATCCTGCGCCGCGACGGCTCCCAGCTCGGCTACGAGCCGAACTTCGCGATCTACGATCAGGACGATTCGCTCGCGCTCGTGAAGCGCGTGCTGAAGGCGATCGGCGCCGACGAGAAGGCCTGGCCGCCGCGCGGGATCCGCAGCTCGATCGACCGCATGAAGAACCGCGGACTGCTTCCGGCCGACCTCGCGCACGACGACTCTCTCGAAGCCAGACGCATGCGCGACGTCTACCAGCGCTACCAGAAGGAGCTGCGGCGCGCGAATGCGCTCGACTTCGGTGATCTGATCCTGTCGACCGCGCGGCTCTTCGAGCACCATCCCGAGGTGCTCGCGAGCTACCAGCGGCGCTGGAAGTTCGTGCTGGTGGACGAGTACCAGGACACCAACCCGATCCAGTACCGGCTGCTGCGCCTGCTCACCGCCTCGCATCACAATCTCTGCGTGGTCGGAGACGAGGACCAGTCGATCTACCGCTTCCGCGAGGCGGACATCCGCAACATCCTGGATTTCGAGAAGGACTTTCCGGGCGCGAAGGTCGTGCGGCTGGAGCGCAACTACCGCTCGACGCAGCCGATCCTCTCCGCCGCGAGCGCCGTGGTGGCGAACAACGTCGAGCGCAAGGGCAAACGCCTGTACACCGAGCGCGACGGAGGCGAGCCGGTTCGCTTCTACGAGGCCTCGGACGAGCGCGGCGAGGCCGCCTACGTCGTCGGAGAGCTGCTGAAGCTGCGCGAACAGGGCGTGCGTCTCGGCGACACCGCGATCTTCTACCGGACGCACGCGCAGTCCCGGCCGCTCGAAGAGGAGCTGCTCAAGTACAACCTGCCCTACGTGGTCGTGGGCGGGACGCGCTTCTACGACCGCGCCGAGGTCAAGGACGCCCTCGCCTACCTGCGCGCGCTGCGCAACCCGGCCGACGCCGAGAGCCTGCTGCGGATCGTGAACACGCCCGCGCGCGGGATCGGCCGCACCACGCTCGAGCGCGTGCTGCTCGCCGCCGAGCAGGCCGACACCACGCTCTGGGACGCGCTCTCGCGCGGGCTCGGGGCGCTTCCGAATACGGCCGCGAAGCGGATCGCCGAGTTCGTGGAGCAGATGAACGGCTTCGCAAAGCTGCTCTCGGGGGATGCGATCGCGCAGCCACTCGCGACCGTGCTCGAACGCACCGGCTACCTGCGCGCGCTCGAGGCCGAGAACACGATCGAGGCCGAGGCGCGGCTCGAGAACCTGAAGGAGCTGCTCGCCGCGGTCGAGGAGTTCGAGCGCCAGAATCGCGACACGCCCCCGCCGGACGACGCGCCGCGGGATCTGGTCGATCTGTTCCTCGAGCAGGTGACTCTGCTGTCCGACGCGGATCGCGCCGACACGTCGAGCGACCGCGTGCCGATGATGACGGTGCACGTCGCGAAGGGGCTCGAGTTCAAGCACGTCTTCGTCGTCGGGCTCGAGGAGGGCATCTTTCCGCACTTCGCCTCGCTCGATGATCCGTCCTCGATCGAAGAGGAGCGACGGCTCTGCTACGTGGCGATGACGCGCGCGATGGAGCGCCTCACGCTCTCCAACGCGAGCATGCGCCGCATGCACGGCTCGGTGCGCTACAACGCTCCGAGCCGCTTCCTCGCCGAGATCCCCGAGGAGCTCCTCGCGGGACGGCGCAGGCGCGCGACGCGACCGTCGGAGCCGACCTTCGAGCCGGGCCCGCGCGTGGATTTCAGCGACGCGCAGTGGGCGGCCGACGATCTCCCGGTGATCCGCGAGGGCATGCGCGTCGAGCACCCGATCTTCGGCCTCGGGCGCATCTCCGAGGTGGCCGGCGCCGGCGAGTCCGCCAAGCTCACGATCCAGTTCGAGCGCGCGGGCGCGAAGATGATCAAGCTGAAGTACGCGCAGCTTCGGATCCTGGAGTGATCGAGCTCGCGCCAACGGAGCTGCTGACGCGCCGGCTGCGGCTGCGGCCACCGCGCCGCTCCGACGCCGCGCCGCTCCAGGAGGCGATCGAGGAAACGCTCGACCAGCTCGTGCCCTATCTGCCCTGGGCGCGCCCCGGTCACTCGCGGGCCGAGACGCGCCGCTATCTCCGCGCCTCGCGAATCGCCTGGGCGCGGCGCACCGCCTTCGAGTTCGTGCTCGAGGCCCCGTCGAGCGGCGCGATCCTGGGCATCGCGAGCCTGCATCGCGTCGACTGGCTGCGCCACTGCGCGGGAATGGGCTACTGGGTGCGCAGGAGCCGATTCGGACAGGGCCTGGCGGTGGAGGCCGGCGAGGCCCTGCTCGGGCACGCGTTCGACGCGCTCCTGCTGCACCGGATCGAGGCGCTCGTCGCACCCGCGAACAAGCCGAGCCAGCGCGTGGTCGAGAAGCTCGGGTTCACCTGCGAGGGTCTGGCGCGCGACGCCGAGCTGATCGGCAGCAATTTCGTCGACCACTTGCAGTACAGCCTGCTCGAGAGCGACCGGCTCGACGGCGCGCGGACCGAGGCCTAGTCGTGCGCTGCGCGCTGGTCTCCGACACCGGAATGGAGCGGACCAACAACGAGGACTCCGCGGTCGCCGACCTCGAGCTCGGTCTGTTCATCGTCGCCGACGGAATGGGCGGGCACGCGGCCGGCGAGGTCGCGAGCCGCATCGCCGTCGACACGACCCTCGCTTCGATGCGCGCGCGATCTCGGCCGGCCCGGGTGCGCGACGAGGCCGAGCTGCTGCTACAGGCCGTGCACGACGCGAATGCCGCGGTGGTCCGCGAGGCCTCGGAGCGCGGAACGCACGGAATGGGCACCACGCTCTCCGCGGTCTGCCTGCGCAAGCGCGCCGCCGTGATCGCCAACGTCGGCGATTCGCGGGTGTATCTGATCTCGCGCAAGGGACTCGCGCAGCTCACCGTCGACCACACGCTGGTCGCGCAGATGGTCGAGCACGGAGTTCTCACTCGCGAAGCGGCGCGCACCCACGCCGACAAGCACGTGCTCACGATGGCGGTCGGCACGCTCGGGCTGCTCGAGCCGCAGATCCTCTACGCGAAGGTTCCGGCGGGCGGACGGCTGCTGCTCTGCAGCGACGGCCTGCACGATCTTCTGCCCGAGGACGAGATCGAGTCACTCGCGAAGCTCCCCGACATCGACGAGGCCGCACATGCGCTGGTCGCGCGCGCGAACGCTCGCGGCGGGTTCGACAACGTGACGGTGCTTCTCGTCGAGCCATAGGCCGACGGGCCCGGCGCGGCGAAGCCGCGCCACCCGCACTTCGCTCGGCTTCGCCTCGCTGCGCGCTTCGCTTGCGAGTCAGTCGGTGCCCTCGAGGACGCCCAGGAAGTCGAGCTCGCGCAGGGCGCCGTCGAGGTCCATGCCGTAGCCGACGATCCAGCCGCCCGCGACCTCGAAGCCGACGTGGTCGAGCGCGATGTCGGCGCGCAGGCGCGACGGCTTGCAGACGAGCACGGCGACGCGCAGGGAGCGCGGCGAGCCCGAGCGCACCAGGGCGGCGACCGCCTCGATCGTTCGGCCCTCGTCGGCGATGTCGTCGGTGATCACCACGTCGCGGTCGCGGAACACGCCCGGGTCGCAGCCTTCGATCTCGACCGCGCGCAGCTCCGTGCCGTGGCTTCGCCGGGCGCGAACCTCGATCCGCTCCGACGCGACGCCGCGCGCCTCGAGCCCGATCGCAAGGCGAGCGGCGAAGCGCCGCGCGCCTTCGGCGATCACCACGACGAGCGGCGTCCGACCGGCGAGCTCGCGGGCCAGCGAGCCGGCGATCGCGTCGATCCGCTCGTCCACCTCACGCGCCGAGCGCAGCTCGAGCACACGGCGCCCCGCAACGTCCTGGAACGACACGCGCGCGATCCTATCGCCCGCGGGCGCCCGCGAGCAAAGCCGGGCTCCATCGCGTATCTTCGACGCCATGCCCGTCACCGCCGTGCCCGCGGCCACCGTGATCCTGCTCCGCGACGCCCGCTCCGGCCCGGAAGTGCTGCTGCTCGCGCGCCACTCGCGAAGCGAGTTCCTGCCCGACGCCTACGTCTTCCCCGGCGGGCGCGTCGAGGACGCCGACCACGACCTGGTCGACCGCATCTTCGGCCTCTCGCGCGCCCAGGCGAGCCGCCGGCTCGCGACGGTTCCCGGCGAGCAGGCACTCGGGTACTTCGTGGCCGGTATCCGCGAGACCTACGAGGAGTCGGGAATCCTGCTCGCGCGTCGGCGCGGAAGCTCGGAGCTTCTGGACGCCTCGAGCGCGGCCAAACTCTCGCGCCACCGGCTCGACGTCCAGAAGGGCGACGCGTCCTTCCGCGAGCTGGTGCTGGCCGAGGACCTGATGCTCGCGGCCGACCTGCTCTCGGTCCACGCGCACTGGATCACGCCCGAGGACTCGCCGCGGCGCTTCGACACGATCTTCTTCGCGACGCGCACGCCCCCCGGCCAGGCGGCCGCGCACGACGGAGTCGAGCTCACCGACCACGCCTGGCTCGCGCCCAAGCAGGCGCTCGCGGAGTTCCGCGCCGGCCGCCGACAGATGATCATCCCGACCTGGGCGAATCTGGAGACGCTGTCGGGATTCGCGACGGCCGAGGCGGCGCTCGAGGCGTCGCGCCGGCGACCGATCGTTCCGATCCTGCCGGCCATGGTCGAGCGCGACGGCCGGCGACGCCTGGTGATTCGAGAGGACGCGGGCTATCCGACGACGGAGGAGCTCGTCGGAGGTCCAGCCGCCTGAACTCCGTAGTGATACTCGGAGGCTACGGCCAGCTCGGACGGCTCTGCGTGCAGGAGCTCGCAAGCCTGAGCCGTGCGCCGCTCGTCGTAGCGGGGCGCAGCCTGCAGCGCGCGGAGTCGCTCGCGCTCTCCTTCGGCGAGCGCGCCCGGGGCGTCTACGCCAACGCGCTCGATGCGCGCACGCTCGCGCGCGTCGTCGAGGGCGCGGGGCTGCTGGTGGCCTGCTGCGGCGGTGACCAGATCGTCGCGCTTCAGGTCGCGCTCGAGCTGCGGGTGCCGTTCATCGGCGTGTCGCCGCTGCGGATCGAGGCGCGAAGCCGCGCGCTCGTGGCCGAGCAGGCCTGGCGCGCGCAGGTTCCGGTCGTGCTCTCGGCGGGCGCGGTGCCGGGAATGCCGGGAATCGCAGCCGAGCTTCTGGTCCGCCAGCTGCCGGCGATCCGCCAGCTCCGCATCGCCTCGACCGGCGCCTGGGTCGAAACGGAGACCGCGCGCCGCGATTCGCGGCTCGCGAGCGTGGCGCTGGGCGAGGACTCCGGGACGGGCGCGCTGCGGCGGCGCATCCCCGAGCTCTGGCGCTTCGCGGAGCCGATCGGAATGCGCCCGGTCGTGCCGTCGTCCAGCGCCGACCTCGACGGCTTCTGCGAGAGTCACTGCGTCGAGACGCTCAGCTACCTGGAACCGCCGCGGGGCGTGCTCGGGCGCTCGCTCGGCCGGCTCGTCTCGCGGCAGGCCGAGCCCGGGTTCGCGCTCGCGGCGATCGCGAGCTCCGATCCAGAGCCTGGCGCGAAGGCGACCGTCGCGATCGAGCTCTTCGCGCCGAACGTGCTGATCCCGGCTGCGGCGCTGGTCGGCGCGCTCGGCGTCCACATCCTCGACGGCCGCGTCCCCGCAGGTCTGTCGACGCCACGCGAGGTGCTGCGCCCGGCGGTGGCGCTGCTCGCGCTCGAGAAGCGCGGCGTGCGGGTCAGCCAAGCTTCGAGCTGAGGTTCTCTCGCAAGGGGCGCATTCCGCTGGTCCGGATGTCCCGGAGCTCGAGCTCGCGCGCCATCGAGCCGTCGCTGTAGATGCGGCGCTCCTCGTCGCGCTGGCGCCAGTCGCGCGTGATCGATTCGAGCTCGGGGCCGCCCTCGGCGCAGTGCGTGATCAGATACGCGAGCCCCGGCCCGAGCCGGTCGATGCGTGCGGTGTTGTGGGCCAGACCGGTGCCCGGCGTGAACGAGAGCGAGTCGGCCTCGAAGTGGTCGAAGACCGGAAAGCCCGCCGCCTCGGCCGCGGCGATGCGCCGCTCGAACTCGGCCAGGCGCCCGCCCAGGTTCAGGACCCGCGCCTCGCGGCGCGCGAGCCGCGGGATGAAGGCGGGCAGCCGGAACTCGTGCGCGAGTCGGAAGTAGACGTCGACGAATTTCAGGTCGAAGACCGCGCCCATGTGCGCGTCGATGTGGGTGACGTCGATGCCGGCGTCGAGCGCGCGGTGGATCTGCGCGCGCAGCTCCCGGTCGACCTCCTCTACCAGCGCGTGCTCGACGGTCTCGCGCACGGTGCGCCACATTCCGCCGTCGGGCGCGACCAGGCTCGGCACGTCGCTGCGGACCGGCCCCCAGCGATGGCCGTCGTATTCACAGTTCAGTGTCAGGTGGACGCCGAGGTCGAGCTCGGGCCGCTCGCGCGCGATCTGCGCCATTTCGCCGAACGCCGGGCACGGCACCATGATGCTGCCGCAGGTCGCCGCGCCCTCCAGCGCGCGCACGCCGCCCAGGTTCGCGGCGCTCGACATGCCCAGGTCGTCCACGTGCACGACCACCACGCGTTCGTCCGGGGCGTAGCCGAGCTCTGCGAGTAGCGACACGCGAGATCTCCTCCGGCCGGTCAGCATAGCGGCCGACGGAGATGAGACCATCGCTCGAATGGATCCGCAGCGCTCGATATCGGTCGACCCGGCCGAGGCCGGAAGTCGCCTCGACGCCGTCGTGGCGCGGAGGCTGGGGCTCTCGCGCGGCTGGGTTCGAAAGCTGCTCGCGTCCGAGCGCATCCTGCTCGGCGGCCGACCCGCCGCGAAGGGAGCGATCCTGCGCGCGGGCGATCGCATCGACGTGCTGCCGTTCGCCGGCCCCGAAACCGGGCCGATCGCGAATCCGGGGATGGCCGTGCGGGTGCTGCGCGAGGCCTCTGGCCTGATCGCGATCGACAAGCCCGCAGGCTGGCCGGTGCACCCGCTCGAGCCGGACGAGACCGAGACCGCGCTGAACGCGCTGGTCGCGCTGCACCCGGAGCTGGTCGGCGTGGGCGAAGGCGGCCTGCGCTCAGGCGTGGTCCACCGGCTGGATCCGGGCACATCGGGCGTGCTCGTCTTCGCGATCGACGAGCGAGCCTGGCGCGCGGCACGCTCGGCCTTCGCCGAGAAGCGCGTCGCGAAGCGCTACGTCGCCCGGGTGCACGGGGCGTTCGCCGGCGAGCGCGAGATCGAGCTGCGGCTCGAGAGCCGCGGCGCGCACGTGCGCGTGGTCGAGAGCGGCGGGCGGCTCGCGTCGTCGCACGTCCGCGCGCTCGAGACGGGGCCGGAGACGAGCCTGGTCGAGATCGCGATGCGCACCGGCGTCCGCCACCAGATCCGCGCGAGCCTGGCCGAGGTCGGCCATCCGGTCGTCGGCGATCGGCTCTACGGATCGTCGCTCGTGCTGGACCGGTACTGGCTGCACGCGGCCTCGATCGCCTGGGACGACTTCGCGGCGGAGGCGGGGCTTCCAGCGGAGCTCAAGACCCTCGAGGGGCGATGATCACTTTTCCGTAGCTGCCCCGGGAGCCGAGCGCCTCGAGGGCCTTGGGCACTTCGTCGAGCGAGTAACGGCCGAAGATGATCGGCTTGACCAGGCCGGTCTCGTACAGCTTCGCGAGCCCCGCGAAGACCTCCGCAATCCGCGCCGGCTGGTGGATCGCGTACGCCCCCCAGTGCAGGCCGACGACGGCGATGTTCTTGAGCAGGATGCGGTTGGCCTTCACCTCGGGGATCTTGCCGCTGGCGAAGCCGATCACGAGCAGGCGCCCGTTCCAGGCGATGCACTTCAGCGACCCCTCGAAGATCTCGCCGCCGACCGGGTCGTAGATCACGTCGGCGCCCTTGCCGCCCGTGGCCTGCTTCACCGCCTCGACCCAGTCGCCGCTCGAGTAGTCGATCGCGAGATCCGCGCCCGCTCGCCTTGCGACCTCGAGCTTGTCCGCGCCGCCCGCCGTCGCGATCACGCGCGCGCCGAGCGCCTTGCCGATCTGCACCGCCGCGACGCCGACCCCACCGGCGGCCGCGTGCACGAGCAGGGTCTCGCCCGCGCGCAGGTTCGCGCGATCGACCAGCCCGGCGTAGGAGGTCGGATAGACGACGGGAAACGCCGCGGCCTCGGGGAAACTCATCGCGTCGGGCATCGCGTGCAGCGACGCGGCGGGGAGCGCGACTCGCTCGGCGAAGGCGCCGAGAGCCAGACCGGCGAAGACCCGATCCCCGATCGAGACGCCGCGCACGTCCGCGCCGAGCTCTCGCACGACCCCGGCCACCTCCGCTCCCGGCGTGAACGGAAAGGCCGGCTTCATCTGGTACTTGCCCTGCACGAGCAGGATGTCGAAGAAGTTGCAGCCGGCGGCCTCGACCTCGATCACGACCTCGCCCCTGCGCGGCGACGGATCGGGAACCTCGCGCACCACGAGGTCCTTGGGCTCCATCCAGCGATCGACGACGACGGCTCGCATCGGCTCCTCCGGGGAATTCGCGCGGCTGCGCTTAAACGAGAACGCCGGCCGGGTCGAACCGGCCGGCGCGTTGGATCGGGTCCGAGACCGCGATCAGACGTCCTGCGGGCGCAGCGTCTTGCGACCGTTCGCTCCGGCGCGGGCTTCGGCCTGCGCGATCACCGACCGCACGTGAGCCTCGAGAGCGCCGTAGAACTCGCTTCCGACGTTGCACTTCTTCGCCGCGGCCTTCACGCGCGACTTCGAGATGATCATCGAGTCGCCGCCCTTCTTCGCGGCCGCCGCCTTCTTCTTCGCTGCCATTTCGAGCTCCTCGTCTTCGCGACCGCCGATCGTGCGCGAGCGCAATTTCGTGTCTGGGCCGATCATTCGGCACAGGGCGCAAATAGCACGCGGCCCTTCGAATGCAAGGGTAACCGTCTACTGCAGCGTGTAGACGAAGTTGCCTTCGGATCCCAGGCTCGCGATCACGAGCATGGCGAAGAACAGGAACACGACGATCAGGGGAAGCAGCCAGAACTTCTTGCGCGTCTTCAGGAACCCCCAGACGCCCGACTCCGTGCTCGGCATTTCCGATCTCCCGACGAGCCGCGGATCGTAGCTCCGCAGCGTCAGATGTGAAGATCCTCCTTCACGAACGCATCGGGCCCGGCGAGGAAGCGCTCGCCGGCGAGAGGCGCGAGATCGAGAGCGCCAAAGCGTCCGTCGCAGATCAGCTCGGCGATGCCGCGCCCGACGGCCCAGGACTGCATCACGCCGCGTCCGGTGAAGCTGTGCGCCTCGAATGCGTTCGCGAAGCCGGGCACCTGGCCGAGCACGCCGCTGCAGTCGGGCGTCACGGAGTAGAGCCCGGACCAGCCGCGCACGTGGCGGCAGCGTTCGAACGCGGAGGCGCGGTGGGCGAGCCTCGGCCAGAGCTCGGCTTCGAAGAACGCCTCGCCGTCGTAGCGGAACTCGTAGCCGGAGGGCTCGGCCGGGCTCGAGAAGCCCGCCAGCGTGTAGGGCCCCTCGGGATGGAAGTAGAGTCCGGACGCGTCGACGATCATTCCCGCGCCGTGAAGGTCGGCGCCTGGCGGCAGATCGCGCGCGCGCACGTCGACCATGGCGATCTGGCGCCGCACCGGCACCGCCCAGTCACGGACGCCGAGCCTGGCCGAGAGCAGCGGGCTCCACGCACCCAGCGCGTTCACGAAGATCTCCGGCCGAAGCGACGGGTGATCCAGGCTCGCCTCCGGCTCGACACGGTGCTGTGTCAGGATCCTGCGCAGCAGCCCGCTCTCGTCGGCCGGAGCGCCCTTCTGGACCTCGACCACGTGCACGCGCTCGACTCGGCGCCGGCCCGGCTCGGCCTCACCGACCTCGACGCCCTCGACGTAGTGCCGGTTCAGGAAGCGGGCGCCACCGGCGCACGCGCGCTCGCGGTAGAGTCGCCGGACCGCGTTCGGGTTGACCAGGCCGTCGCGGGGCGAGAAGGTCGCGCCGGCGATCTGGTCGAGGTTCCGGTCGAGGAGCGGAAAGCGCCGCGCGATCTCGGCCGGATCGAGCAGGTCCACGCGCACGCCGAGCCTCTCCTGGAAGGCTCTTCGCTCGCGGGCGCGTGCGAACTTTGCGGCGTCGTCGTACAGCCACAGGTAGCCGCGCTGGCGCAGCGAGACTTCGTCCGCGTGCGCCTCGAAGAACGCGATCGTGTCGCGACAGGAGGCGACGTTGGGCTCGCACCACCAGGTCGCACGCACGCCCCCGGCGTTCAGCTCCGAGGATGCGTACATTCCGGCCAGGTCGAGATCGACCACGCAGACGTCGTTCACGCCGCGCTCGACGAGCGCGCAGGCGATCGCCGATCCGATGATTCCGCCGCCCGCGATCAGTACGCCGACCCGTTCCACTGCCTGCCTCCGCAGAGACGTTCGCGTCGTTCCAGACGGATCGGCATCCAGCGTAGGGGCTACAATGCCGGCGCGAAAGATGAAGTCACTGGACGTGCCGATCGAGCCTGGCAGAGGCGAGCCACCGGCGCGTCCGCCGCGGCGCGTCTTCGTGGAGCGGCACGAGATCCCGCGGCTGGTGGTCGGCACCGCGCGTGGCGAGGCGGTCGCCTGCCGGCGCGTGCTCGGCGCGCGGCGCGGCGGGCGGATCGGATTCCTGCTCGCGCTCGCGGGCCTGGCCGTGGCAGCGCCCGATCCGAGAGCGGCGGCACTGGCGGCGCTGGTCCACGTCTCGCTGGCCCTGGGCGTCGGGATCGCCGCGCGCCGTCGGGGCGGTCAGCGCAGACGCGAGGTGCAGCGACTCGCGCTGTGGACGGTCCTGACACCGCTCGGCGTCGCGGGGCTAGCGCGGATCGCGGGATTCGGGTCGCTTCGGCTCTGCATCGCCGCCGCGATCGTCGGTCAGCTGCTGCTCCTGCGCGCGCTCCGCGCGACGCGTGCGGCCTAGCCGACTACTTCGGCGCAGGAGCGGCGGGCGGAGTCTCGAGGTCCTGGGGGAGCACGCCTGCGGGAACTCCCTGCGGCGCAAGCGACGGGTCCGGGTGCCACTCCCCGTCGAGCGGGTAGTTGTAGCCGTTGGTGTTGAGGACGATCGACTTGTTGTCGACCGGTGTCCGAACCACGGCCGGCCCCGCGGCCGGGCGTCGGATCACGACCGGCGCCGGGCACTGGCTCTGCGCGGCTCCCCCGGTGGAGCCCGGATCCGCGTTTCCGACCAGAGCGACGCCGCCGGTCGAGAAGACCAGCGCGAGAACGACGAGCGCGGGACCCATCCATCGCATTCCGTCGGGATCGGCTCGGCGCAGGAGCGACTTGAGCGCCACGGCGCGTGCGCGTAGCTTGCGCGCGCGATGCGCGCCGGAGACAGCCCGCTCGAGCGCCTGGAGCGCGAGATCCCCGCCTGCTCGGAATGCCCGCGCCTGGCCGGGTTCCTGGCCGTTCTGCGCACGCGTCATCCCGACTACTGGAATCGGCCCGTTCCCGGCTTCGGCGACCGCGGCGCATGGCTCGCGATCGTCGGCCTCGCGCCCGGGCTTCACGGCGCGAATCGCTCGGGCAGGCCGTTCTTCATGGACGCCTCGGGCGAGTGGCTCTACGGCGAGCTTTCGCGCCGCGGGCTCTGGGACGGCGAGCGGCTCGAAGGTGTGTACATCCTGAACGCGGTGAAGTGCGTGCCGCCGGGAAACCGGCCGAGCTCGGCGGAGCAGGAGCGCTGCCGCCCCTGGCTCGAGCGGGAGCTCGCCGCGCTTTCGGGGCTTCGCGTGGTGCTCGCGCTCGGCCGGATCGCGCACGTTGCCGTGCTGCGCGCGTTCCGCGAGCGGCCGCTCGCGCGCCATCCCTTCGCCCACGGCGCAGTCGCGCAGCTCTCGGACCGACCGACGCTCGTCTCGAGCTACCACCCGTCGCGGCAGAACACGAACACGGGCGTGCTCACGGCGGCGATGTGGCGGGCGGCGTTCGACCGCGCGGTCCGATTCGCCAGACCGCGAAGAACGTCCACAGGATCACCGGCAGGAGCCCCGCCGCCGCCGTCCGGTGCAGCCCCTCGACGAGCTCGAGCGAGACGGGAAAAGGACGGGTGAGCGCGAGCCCTGCGGCCGCGAGCACCTCGTGCTCCCAGCGCTCGACGTCGCTCATCAGCATCGCGACGCCGAGCAGGAAGACGAGCCCCCCACCAGCCAGCAGGGCCACGAGCCGCTCGCGCGCGCGAAGCCTCGGCGTCGCGAGCACGAGCGCAAGGAACATGACGAAGACGAAAGCGTGCTTGTGGTACGGGCGCTCGATCCGCTTCGAGACCGCGCCCACGCGCAGGTCGTAGACGTAGGCGTAGGATTCGTCGCGTGGCTCGAGGGAGAGCGCTCGCGACTGCATTGCTCCGCCGCGCAGGGCCGCCGCCGCGACCCGCGTAGCACCGGCTTCGATCCAAGCGTAGACGGGAACGCTCGCGCAGAGCCAGACCGCCAGCCCGTAGATCACGGCGAAGCGGGCGAGCAGGCGCAGCGCGAATCTAGGCATCGGGCGCCGGCACGCGCTGGATCCAGACGAGCAGCGTCGCCAGACAGACCGCGGTGATGAAGGCCGGCCAGACGTAGACGTGGACCAGCTCGAAGAGCTGCGGCGAGCCGGCATTGAGCCAGCAGAGCATGAGCACGCGCAGGAAGTTCACGGCGAAGATGATCGCGAAGCCGGCCGCGATGCCCCGGGCTCGGTCGCGCCAGGGCGCGGGGAAGACCAGCATTGCCGACGCGAGGAAGATGCCGACGTCGATCCCGGTGCACGAGTTCACGATGTCGACCGCGCTCGAGCCGAGCATGACGCGCTGCCCGATCACGTGCACGTTCTCGCTCACCAGCGAGAGCACGAGTCCGGCGAGCCAGGCGATCGATTTCCGGATCGGCTCGAGCAGTGTGCGGTCGACGACCTCGATCAGAAGCAGGTTCGAGAGCGCAACGACGAGCACGACGTAGACGCAGGAGCGGAGCCAGAGCCCGCCTCGTACCACGTCGATTCCCTCCTCGGTTCGACTTATACCACCGATGCGAGCTCTGTACCGTGGATCAGCGTAGGGCTAGCATCCGCGAGTGACCGGACAGGATCTGCCAGAGATCGCTACGACGGTGCCAGGGCCTCGTTCGCGCGCGCTCGCGCGACGGCTCGCGCGCGTCGAGAATCCGGAAGTCACCTTTCTCTCCCAGCCGGAGCCGATCTTCTGGAGCCGCGGCGCGGGTGCAAACGTGCTCGATGCCGATGGCAATCGCTACGTCGACCTGATCGCGGGCTTCGGAGCCGCGGTGCTCGGCTATGCGCACCCGGAGCTCGCGGCTGCGTTGGCCGCTCAGGCCGGGGAGCTGCAGCACGCGATGGGCGACGTGTACCCGGCCGTCCGAAAGCTGGAGCTTCTCGAGGCGCTGACTCGCGTTCTGCCGGGCGGGCTCGGGGGTGTGATCCTGTCCGGCTCGGGCTCCGATGCGGTCGAGTCCGCGCTGAAGACCGCGCTGATCGCGACCGGCAAGCCGGGAGTCGTGGCCTTCGAAGGCGCCTACCACGGGCTCGGTCTGGGCGCGCTCGACGCGACCCACCGCGAGGACTTCCGAGCTCCGTTTCGAGGCCGGCTCGCCGGCCGGACGAGCTTCGTTCCCTTCGGCGACGCGGACGCAGCGCGCAGGGCGGCGATCGAGATCGACGCCGGTGCGATCCTGTTCGAGCCGATCCAGGGGCGCGGGGGTCTGCGTTTCCCGCCGCGCGGCTTCGTCGCGGCGCTGCGAGAGATTGCGGACGAGCGCGGGGCCCTGTTGATCGCCGACGAGGTCTACACCGGAATGGGACGCACCGGACGCTGGCTCGCCTGCGAGCACGAGGGCGTCGTGCCGGACGTGGTCGCGCTGGGAAAGGCGCTCGGCGGCGGTCTTCCGCTCTCGGCCTGCGCGGGAAGACCCGAGGTGATGCAGCGCTGGCCCGCATCGCGCGGCGAGGCGCTGCACACCAGCACCCACCTGGGAAATCCTCTGGCCTGCGCGGCGGGACTCACGGTGCTGCGTGTTCTCGAGCGTGACTCGCTCCTTTCGCGGGCCGAGACACTAGGCGCGCGCTGGCTGATCGAGCTTCGTTCCCGGCTGGCGAGCCATTCACGAGTTCGCGAGGTGCGGGGACTCGGCCTGCTCCTCGCGGTGGAGCTCGACGACCCGGGAGCCGCGCGCGGGGCGGTGTCGAGGCTGCTCCAGTCGGGCTGGATCACGCTCGGCGAGGGACCGGACGGGCGCGCGCTCGCGCTCACGCCGCCGCTGACGATCGCGGAGCCCCTGCTCCAGGCGGCGACCGAGGCGCTGGCGGAGCAGCTCGCGTGACGCGCGCCGGGCTCGAGCGGGCGATTCTCACCTGGATCGCGGAGGGCGTCGACGCGCCCGCCGACGAGGCGCGCTTCGATTCGCTCGCCGTCGCGCTTTTCCGCTTGCAGTTCCAGCGAGGCCCGGCCTACCGTCGGCTCTGTGCTGCATTCGGGGCGGACAGCGGAGTCGTCGGCGGCTGGCGCGACATTCCCGTGGTCCCGACGGGTGCGTTCAAGGAGGCGCGACTCGCGATCTTCCCACCCGAGGCCACGCTTCGCGTGTTTCGCACCAGCGGGAGCACGACCGAGGCGCGCGGCGCCCTGCACCTGGACACGCTCGCGCTCTACGACGCCTCGCTGCTCGCGACCTTTCGCGCGTATCTCTGTCCCGACGTCGAACGGATCCGCTTCGCGGTCCTCGCGCCTGCCGCGGACGGGGTCGGTGACTCCTCCCTGTCGTACATGTTCGAACGCGCCATGCGCGAGCTGGGCACGCCGGAGAGCCGCTTCTGGATCGGCGCGGCCGGCCTGGATCTCGACGCGCTTTCGAGTGAGCTCGCGCGGCTGCGGGAGCCGATCCTGCTGGCGGGCACCGCGTTCGCGTTCGTGCACCTGCTCGATTTCCTCGAATCGCGGGGCGCAAGGCTCGCTCTGCCGGCGGGAACCCGCGTGATGGAGACGGGCGGGTTCAAGGGCCGCTCGCGCGAGCTCACGCGCGAGGAGCTGCACGGCGCGATCGCTTCACGGCTCGGCGTGCCGCGCGCGCGGATCGTGAACCAGTACGGAATGTGCGAGCTCGCCAGCCAGTTCTACGAGGCGAGCCTGCGCACGGGCCGGATGACCGACGTGAAATCCGTCCCCCCGTGGGTGCGCACGCGCGCGCTCGACCCGGCGACACTTCGGGACGTCGCTCCCGGCGAGCCGGGCGTGCTGGTGCACTACGATCTGGCGAACACGGGCTCCGTGCTCGCGGTCATGACATCGGATCTCGGGACGATCGTCGAGGGCGGCTTCCGGGTGCACGGGCGGCTTCGCGGCGCCGAGGCGCGCGGCTGCTCGCTCGCCGCGGACGCGCTGCTCTCCGAGACGGGCGCGGCGCGATGAGGGATCTCGCCGAGCTCGCCGATGCGCGTCTCGCACTCGATCCCGAGCGGACGATCGCGGCGCTCGCCGGGGCCTTCGCGCTCTGGCGCGCGCCGGGCTCCGAACAGCGCTCGCGGCTCGCGCGCGAGCACGGGGTCTTCTCGCCGGAGATGATCGATTTCGGCGTCGAGGCCGCTCTCGAAGGCTGGACGGCGAGCGCGCTCGAAAGACTTCGCGCGCGCGAGCTCTCCGGAATCTTCTCCGCTCCGCGAGTCACCTCTGTATGGCTCGCCGGATCGATCCCGCCCGCGGCGTTCTCCGCGATCGCGCTGCCGCTGCTCGCGGGCTCGGCGGTCTACGCCAAACCTTCGGCCGCCGATCCGGTCTCGGCGCGACTGTTCGCGGAGTCACTTCGCGCGCTCGACCCCGGAGTCGCCGCCGCCGTGCGCATCGGCTCGGATCCGAAGGCGCTCGACGAGGCCGACGCCGTCGTGGCCCAGGGCGGCGACGAGACGATCGCGTCGATCCGTTCGCGCGTTCCGCCTGCACGGCCTTTTCTCGGCTACGGCCACAAGCTCTCGCTCGCGGTGATAGGCGCCGACGTCGATCCGGCGACCGCCGCGCGCAGCCTCGCGCTCGACGTCGCACTCTGGGACGGACGCGGCTGTCTCTCGCCCGCCTGGGCACTGGTCTGCGATTCCCCGCGCGGGCGTGCGGCCGAGGTCGCGCACGCGCTCGCGAGCGCGCTCGAGGAGCTCGAAGACCGGCTTCCGCGCGGAAGGCTCGAGACCTCGGAGTTCGCCGAGCTGCTGGAGCTGCGCGCGCGCGCTGCGGTGCGCGACGGCACGCGGCTCGAGCTCGCCGCGGGCGCCTCGAGCTGGACCGTCGTGCTCGAGAGCTCGGAGGCTCGCCCGCCCGCGGGAACGCTGCGCTTCGTGTCGGTGATCCCGGTCGCCGACGCCGACGCAGCTTCGCGTTTCATCGCGCCGCTCGCGCCGCATCTCTCGTGCGTCGGCCACGCCGGCTGGGGCGCGAATCTGTCGCGACTCGCGGCACTCGCGGTCGCCGCCGGAGCGTCGCGGCTCTGCCCGCTCGGCCGGATGCAGCTCCCGCCGCTCGACTGGAATCACGACGGCCAGGGTCCGCTCCGGCCACTCGTCCGCTGGCTCGACCTGGAGAGCTAGGCCGAGCCTCAGGCGTCGCGCGGAAAGATGCTGGCGAAGGCGAAGGCCGTGAAGGCGGCCTGGAACAGCGCCACGAGCCACGGGTTGGGCATGTTGCGCGCGAGCCGAAGTGCGACGAGCTCGAAGAAGACGAAGAAGAGCGTGATCGGCACGATGCCGAGCAGGATCACGAACGGCAGCAGCCCCGAGAGCGCGCCTCCGGCGACAGCGAGAAGTGTCAGCGTCTTGCCGAGCGCCGGCAGCCAGAGACCCGTTCGACCCGAGCCGCGCAGAAGCCACTCGCTCGCACCGAAGAAGGGCAGGAGCAGGAGCGTCGCCCCGGCGCACCAGCTTAGGCGATGCGGCGCCGGAAAGACGTTCCAGAACGGAGCTTGGAGCGTTCCGACCACGAGGTAGACGAGCGCGAAAAGGAGACCGCCGACGAGCCAGGTGCGAGGGTCGCCGAGGCCTTCGGCGCGGACCGCGCCGCTGGCTGCGCCGAGCGCGAGCAGAAGCGCGCCCGCGAGCCCGAAGAAGCCGAACAGGTCGCGGCCGGCCGCGAGTGGAATGAACCCGAACGCGCCGCGCATGGTGCTGGCATCGACGCCGGCGAGCAGAAGCACGGCGCTCGCGAGCGCGAGCGCGACGAGCGCGAGGTGGCTTGGCGGACGCTCGAGCCGCGGCAGACCGATGCGCGGCGCAAGGCCCGCCAGCGCGCGCGGCGCGCCGAAGACCAACACCAGCGCGGCCAGCAGTCCGAGGCCCGACCAGCGGAAACGCGGATCGGCTCCGGGAGTTTCCGGCCGACCGTGACCGGGACCGAGCGCGAGCGCGAGCCAGTCGACGATCCTCCGCGCGGCCTCCGCGGAGTAGAGGATGGTGATGTGATCGGTTCCCGGCACCTCGCTGATCCGCACGCCCGTGCCGTGCTCGAGCTCGCCGTAGGTCCGGTCCTCGACCAGCTGCTCCTTGCCCGCGAGCTTCGCGCCCAGCTCGGCCCCGCGCTTGCGCATGCCGGATGGATCCGCGGCGGCCCAGATGAAGAGCGCGTTCGGGGGCGCGAACGGGCCGGCGACGTCGCGCCCGCCCGAGATCGCCACGACGGCGGCGATGCCCGGATCGCGCTGCGCGTGCGCGAGCACCGCGAACGCGCCCATCGAGTGGCCGGCGAGCGCCACGCGCTGGCCATCGAAGCGCGGCTGCGTGCGCGCGTAGAGCAGCGCGGCGTCGATGTCCTGGCGCAGACCGATGCCATCCGCGGTGGGTCCGAGGGGGTTTCGATTCTCGCCGTGGCCGCGGAAATCGATCGCGATCACCGCGTAGCCCGCCTTCGCGATCCGGCGCGCGAGCGCGCTCGTCATCGCCGTGTTGCCGGCGAAGCCGTGACAGAGCACGACCACCGGCGCGGGCGGATCGAAGTCGGGCACCTGGCCGAACGGCAGCGGCGCCGCCGGCTCCCAGACGACCGCGGGAACGCCGCCGGGAAGCTCGAGCGAGCTGCGCGCGATGTCGTTCGAAGCTCGCCGCAGGCCGACCAGCGACACCGCGAGCAGCAGACCCGCGAGTGTGTAGACCAACTTCGCGATCACGCGGCCATGCTAGCATGCGCAAATGCGGGTGAACGAGATCGACACGCCGGCACTCGTGATCGACCTCGATCGCATGGAGCGGAACATCTCCACGATGGCGCGCTTCTTCGCGTCGCGCCCCGCGAAGCTGCGACCGCACTTCAAGACCCCGAAGTGCGCCCCGGTCGTCGAGCGCCAGCTCGCGGCGGGCGCGATCGGCGTGACCTGCGCCAAGCTCGGTGAGGCCGAGGCGCTCGCCGGCGCGGGGGTGCGCACGTCGGTGCTGATCGCGAACCAGCTCGTCGGAGCCGCGAAGCTCTCGCGGCTCGTCGCGCTCGCGCCGACGCTGCCCGAGCTGATCGTCGCGGTCGACAGCGAGGCGCAGGTCGATGCGCTCGACGCCGCGCTCGCGGGCTCGAGGGCGCGCGTCGGCGTCCTGATCGAGGCCGACATCGGCATGCACCGCTGCGGCACCGACTCTCCCGAGGAGACGGTCGCGCTGGCGCGCAAGCTCGCGAAGAGTCGCGCCGGCTATCGCGGGATCATGGGCTACGAGGGCCACGCGGTGCTCGTGCCCGACGCGGGCAAGCGCAAGGAGCTGGCCGAGACCGCGGGGGCCACGCTTCGCGCGCACGCGCTCGCGCTCCGCGACGCCGGGCTCGCGCCCGAGATCGTCTCCGCCGGCGGGACGGGGACCTTCGAGCTGACCGGAAGCGCCGACTTCGTGACCGAGATCCAGGCGGGCAGCTACGTCTTCATGGACGGCCGCTACCGCGACGTGCGCACGGACTTCGAGACCGCGCTCACGCTGCACACGACGGTGCTGAGGCGCCGCGGCCGGCTCGTGATCACCGACGCGGGCGTGAAGTCGCTCTCCAGCGACTTCGGAATGCCGCGCGGGGCCGACCTGCCGCTCGGCGTGGTGGGGCTCTCCGAGGAGCACGGCCATCTGCTGATCGACGAGGGCGCGGACCTTCCGCTCGCGCCCGGCGACCGCATCCGCCTGCTGCCGAGCCACGGCGACACCACGATCAATCTGCACGACCGCTATTACGCGGCCCGCGGGGACGACGTCGCGGAAGTCTGGCCGATCGTGGGCCGCGGGCGCTTCGTCTAGGATGGCGCAGCGAATCGCCGTCACGGGTGCGAACAGCGCGCTCGGACGCGTCCTGCTGCAGCGCGCGGTCGCGCGCGCGGACGTGGAGGTCGTCGCCATCGTCCGCTCCGAGCGAGCCGAAGCGGAGCTCCCGGCGCTCCCGCGCGATCGGATGCGCACGGCTCGCGTGGACTTTCGCGACGCGCCTGGGCTCCGCGAGGCGTGCGCGGGCGCGCTGGGACTGATCCACCTGGCGGGGATATTGATCGAGTCGCGCTCTACGAGCTACACCGAGGCAAACGTCGAGACCGCGCGTGCCGCGGTCTCGGCCGCGCGCGGGTCGGGCGTGCCCAAGCTCGTGCTGGTCTCTGCGATCGGCGCGGACTCGCGCTCGACGAATCCCTACTGGCGCAGCAAGGGCGAAGCGGAGGCGCTGGTTCGCGAGTCCGGCAGCGATTACACGATCGTGCGTTGCCCGCTCTTGCTCGGTTGCGACGGCGCGGGCGATCGCGCGCTGGCCCGCGAGGTCGCAGCAAAGATCGTCCCCCTGCCCGGCGGGGGCGCGAACCTGGAGCAGCCGCTCGACGCGCGGGACCTCTCCGACGGGCTCTTGAACGCCGCGCTCTCCCGCGACTGCGCGCGCGGCCTCGTGCTCGACGCCGTCGGCCCGGAGTCGCTGCCGCTGCGCGAGCTCGTGAAGCGAGGCGCTCGGCTGCGCAAGACGTACCCGATCATCCTGCCGGTTCCGATCGAGCTCCTGCGCGCGATCCTGGCGCTGCGCACGCGTCTCTTGGGGCCGGGCTTCTCGCCGGAGGTGATCGACGTGATGCTCGCCGACACGAAGCTCGATCCGGTTCCAGCGGCGAAAGCGCTGGGAATCGCGCTGCGGCCGCTCGACGAGACGCTGGCGCAGAGCCTCGCGCTCGCGAGCGCCGCGTGAGCGAGGCCGTCCCGACCGGGCGCGCCGCAGGCTGGCAGAAGGCGCTGCCCTGGCTGATCACGATCGTCTGCTTCGGCTTCCTGTGGACGCGCATCCAGGGCGCGGCCACGCGCGCGGATCTCGACGTCGCCACCTACATGGCGCGGGTTCTGGCCTCGGTGCGCTGGGGCCCGTGGCTCGCGCTGATGGTGCCGTACTCGCTGCTCTTCCTGTGCATCGACACGCTGGTGATCTGGCGCGTGATCACCTGGTTCAACGCGCCGGTGCGGCTTCGCGACGTGCTCCCGATCCGCGCGTCGAGCTACATCCTGTCGATCGTGAACGAGCAGGTCGGCAAGGGCGCGATCGCGGTCTACATGAATCGGCGTCACGGCATCCCTGGCTTCGAGGTCGGCTCGAGCATGCTCTTCATCATGTTCTGCGAGTTCTACTACCTGCTCGCCTGGGCGCTGCTCGGCTGGCTGCTCTCCGCCGCCGCACTGCCGCCGATCTTCCGCGCGATCCCGGTCGTCGCCGCGCTGGCGCTGCTCTTCTTCGCGCTCTGGTGCGCATTCTTCGCCGGGCGGCTGGGAGCGGGCTCGACGCTTCGCGATCGCTCGATCCTGCGCGCGTTCCGGCTGGCGCGGCCCGCGCAGTACCTGGCGGTGATGCTGCTGCGCTCACCGGCGATGATCGCGGCCGTCGTGGTCTACACCGTCGCGGCGAGCCTGTTCGGGATCTCGGTCGAGCTGCGCACGATGGCTGGCTACCTGCCGGTGATCTTCTTCGGCGCGGCGGTTCCCGGGCCGATGCGCACGGTCGCGATCTCGCTCTGGGTCGTGCTCTTCCCGGGCTACGAGGGCGAGGTCACGACGTTCGCGTTCCTGCAGCACAACTTCTTCGTGTTCTTCAACGCGAGCATCGGGCTGATCTTCCTGCGCCGCGCCTACCGGGAGCTCTTCGAGGGCTCGGGCGCGGCGCTCACGCCCCCGCCATCAGCGTGATTCCCTCGAGGAACTCCGAGAAGCTCTTCGTGATCGGCGCGACCGATGCGGCGTTGGCAGCCTTCGCCGAGACCGAGCAGACGGACGCGCCGTCGTCCTTGCGCAGGTCGAAGAGGAAGAGCTCGTCGGCGCCGTCGCTGCCGAACGCGAAGAAGCCGGGAAGACTGCGCGCGAGCCCGTACTCGCGGTTCCGCTCGAGCGCGCGCTCGAGCGGCCAGAGCTCCAGGAAGCCGGTTTCGTAGGGGATCTTCCCGCGCGCTCCGTTGCAGGCTTCCATGAAGCGCAGATACGTGCGCGGCAGGTTCGGCGGGGCGGCTTCGCGAAACTGCTTCACCTGCCCTGGTTCGGCCGCTCCTCCCTGCTCGAGCCGGAACCGCGGATTGCGAAGCAGCTTCTGCACGTCCATCCGATTCTCCTCCTCGTGATCAGGAGCTGGGCCGTCCCCAGCATTATACGGGCCTCAGGAACGGAACGCGAAGTAGACCGCGCCGACCATGCACAGGCCCGACCAGAGGAAATCGAGCTTGATCGCGTTGTGCATGTAGAGGACCGAGAACGGCACGAACACCGCGAGCGTGATGACCTCTTGCAGGATCTTCAGCTGGGGCAGCGAGAGCACGGTGTAGCCGATGCGGTTTGCCGGAACCTGGAGCATGTACTCGAAGAACGCGATCGACCAGGAAACCAGCGCCGCCACGAACCAGCTCTGGCTCGGGAAGTGCCGCAGGTGCCCGTACCACGCGACGGTCATGAACAGGTTCGAGAGCACGAGAAGACCCGTGGCTTGCGCGATCGGCGGGATCATGGCCGCCACGATAGCGGAGCGCGCGCTATCTACCGCCGTTGCCCTTGCCGTTCTTCTTCCCGTTCTTCGCTGCGCCGGCGCGAAGACCCGCGGGCAGGTTCGCCTCGACGCAGACCTCCCACGGTCCTTCGAAGCTCGCGCTCCAGAGCCAGCCCTTCGGCGCCTTCCGGTAGTAGCGGTCGTCGAGCCAGTAGCTGCCCGGAACGTTGATCACGACGTAGACGCCGACCTGCGTGTCGAACACGACCTCGACTCCGTGGGGCGTCTTCGCGCGGTAGCCATGGGCGGGCGCATGGGGCGGCGGGCCGTGGCCGTGGCTCTTGCCGGGCCCCGGAGCGGGCGCGGGCCCGTGGCCGGAGGACGTGGCGACGGCGAAGCAGCCCGACAGTGCGAGTGCGGCGAGGGCGATTCCGAGACGGCGCATCAATCACCTCCGGCGGTGATCATCGTCCAGACGCCGATCGCGATGAAGCCCGCGCCAGCGACGTAGGAGAGCACCCGCCCGCTCACGTACTGCGAGACGATCGCGCCTGCGAGCACGCCGATCGCCGAGGTCAGCACCAGCGCCGCGGCCGACGCTGCGAAGACCGTGAGCTTCGGATTCTCCGCCTCGGCCGCGTAGAGCAGCGTCGCGAGCTGGGTCTTGTCGCCGAGTTCGGCGACGAAGACCGTGGCGAAGACGGTGGCGAAGAGCTTCAGGTTCACGATGGCTCCTTTCTCATGGGGCGGCGCGCGGCGAGCGCGCGATCCGCGATCGAAGCGAGTGTCGAGGCGACGAGCACCCAGGCGACCCAGCGCGTCGGCCCGGCGACGAAGCCGAGCCCGAGCTCGAGCAGGATCGCGCCGCCGAGCGGAACGAAGTACAGGATCCCGTTCCAGCGCCCGAGCGCGCTCATGCGCAGCTCGCGCGCGCGATGCAGGAAGTAAGAATCGACCACGTACTGCGCGAACGCGATCGCCACGAGCGCGGGCAGCAGCCAGGTGAGCGCGCCCGAGGCCGCAGCCGCCGCGAGCCCCGAGTTCACGAACACGAAGTCCGCGCCGTGGTCGAGCACCCGCCCGAGCGCGCTCTCGGTGCCGCGCATCCGCGCGAGCCGGCCGTCGGCGACGTCGGTCGCGATCGCCACACAGAAGAGCGTCGCCGCGATCGCGCCGAAGCTCCACCCGCCGGCGACGATCATGACCGCGAGCGGTGTGGCGAGCAGGAGGCGCAGGATCGAGAGCAGATTCGCCACTACGCGTCCGGCGCGGACGGCGCGCCGATCCCGCGCGCCTGCAGCAGGCACGCCTGGACGATGCGACCGAGACGGCCACGCTCGTCGTGGAGGCCCACGTCGACGAACCCGACGCCGCTCCCCTCGCTGCGCTGCTCCGACGCAAGCGCGATCCAGCCCGCGGCGGGAGTGCGAGAGAGGTAGAGCGTGACGTCGGCATTGATGTAGCCCGCGCCGAGCCCCTGGGCGCGGCGCGAGAAGCTCGCCAGCGCGTTGGCGAAGTCGGAGAGCGCCGCGGCGTGCTGGAGCGGCGTCGTCGGCTCGCCAGCGACGAGCGGGATCGGAAGCCTCAGCCAGGCGCACGGCGGAGCGCTTCCGCCGCGCGAGACCCAGCGGCACTCGACGGTCGTGTGGAAGCCGGTCGGGAAGCCCTGCATCCCCCCCGGCACGAGGCCCGTCGTCGCGATGGCCTCGGGACCCGGCGGCGGCGGACCGAGCTCCGCGCCCGGCTCCGCCGCCTCGTCGCGCCGCACCAGGAGAGCGGACGCGCGCGTGATCTCGACGTCGCCGGCGTACAGGGCAGCCGCGACGGAGTGCACGCGGCGCCCGGCACGCGCCGGCACGACCTCGACGCGCAGCGGCGCGCGCGGGATCGGCCGGAACAGATCGACGGTGAGTCGCACGAGCGAGAACGAGGCGTCGGGTGCCGCGGTCTCGATCGCTCGCGCGAGCAGCCCGCAGACCGCGCCGCCGTGCAGCGTCTCGCGCGACCACGGGCTTCCCGCAGCCTCGGTCGGCACGAAGCTCGCTCCTTGTCTTCGGAACACGGACTCGCTCATCGGGACGGGCAGGATACCCGGGATCGGCGTGCTGGCGCGCACCGGGTCCATCCTGCAGTAGGATGGGCGGATGAAAACTCTAGAAGCGGTCCCAAAATAGATGTTGCGCTACGGTGTAGCCAACGCGAGTTCGGGCAGCGGGTGCTGACGCGAGACTCGTCTCCCCTTTCGAAGGGGGAGGTGCGTGGACCTCACGGATCGGGACTGGGAGCGAGTGGCGCCCCTGATTCGCGAACCGAAGC
>Ga0194127_10001197_pt1 | contig 38507 bp, 38 predicted proteins | sample TA2KigC100mmetaG_FD_148624 | JGI IMG/M metagenome (GOLD analysis project Ga0194127, IMG submission 148624) | Freshwater microbial communities from Lake Tanganyika, Tanzania - TA2015036 Kigoma Deep Cast 100m | ecosystem: Environmental > Aquatic > Freshwater > Lake | place: Tanzania: Lake...
CGGGCGAAAGCTGAAAATCACTTCAGCCAGCTCGAATCTTGCCGATGCCGCGAGGGCAGCATAGTCTTTCAACCAACGACGCCCGCTGCTCGCTTTTCAACAGCGAGCGGGACATCCCCGGAGGTTCATGCAGCATGATGTTGATCATGCTTCTAACGGCTTTCTCGACACCCTACGCAGTTCAAGATTCCCGCAACGAATATGTCCTCTCGAAACCTTATAAGCTGCCATAGCTACCTAAAAAATCTGCTATCTTATCAAGTGAGTTATCAGTTAATGGAATTATGTTATCGCGATCATCATTGAGAGCAGACCCAAGAGGAATAAATGGATCGCGTGCGCATCGAACTGCGAGAATTGATCTAAGCCACGCTTTGCCTCGCCGTGAATTGGTCCACTGATCGGCACCAACCAACGCGGCGAATTGATCTACGTAGCTAGATATTGTCCTGTCCGCGTTGCGAGCAGCTTCAACAAAAACACACTCCAAATTCCCGTGAACCTTATTTAACGGGAGCATCATGATAGCAATGGTTGGTCGACCTGATGATCGCTCCAACTCGCTCTCCGGAACTTGGAAGCCAGCCCTAGTCGCTTGGTCTCTAATATTGTTGAAATTAGTATCCGGGGCTTCATCGTTATCGGCAACTAATATTATATGCGCAATATTATTAAAGCTACGATTTAGTCTAGTGGCTCTTAATGCCATTTCAAATTTCGTTATGCCACCTCCACTGTCATTTTTATCATTTGTTGTTCTTACATGAAATCTTGGCAGATTTCGCTTTTCAATAAAATTAGCGAAGAACGACTTATCTTTCGCACCTTCACAGATAAGTAGTCTTGTTAGATTGAATCGTGAATTATCACGCATATCTACCTAACCTCTTCTCCATACTCTATCCCTGCCTTAAAATCCTCCCCAGAGAATTGTTTAACGGTTGCTTCACTACCATCCTTCTCAGTCCTCCATAATGAGATATCTTTAGTATCGTTGCCCGCAGCCTCCACCAATGCAGTCAAACATTCTTTGCTATGAGTAGAAACGAACATCTGACCATCGAACTCCCTAATAGACGTAATTATTGATCTCCACAATTCTCCGAGATGGCGATAGTAAATGCCATTTTCTATTTCATCGACCAAAACTACTGATTTCTTTCGACTCGCAATAGCAAGCATTATTCCTGTTATTCTATTTATACCGCTGGAGATGTTTGGCAATGGTAGCTTTCTCTTAGATCCTCGTATCGAAGCAAATATGATTGGAGCACCTGCATGTACCTCGACGTTTAGATTTTCGATCCAGTCATATTCATTGGAAAAAATTCGTATGAATGTTTCTTGTTTATTTGCCTTGCTTAGCTCAGAGAAGCGAGATGCATTCTCGATCGAGCCAACGGTTTGATTCGCGGAAAAAAAGAAAAAATCTGGCATATCCTCCCCGGTTTCGGGCAGATTTAGCCCCGACTGGCTAATTTTTGGAGTAACAATATGAGAATTTTTGTTGTGGTCAGTCCACGTGAACACAACTGGTGCAGCAGCAACCTGTCCGAGTAGCTCCTGCCCCGATTCCAAGGGTAGCTCAGTACCACCCGAACCCCTGCTTATTTCTAGTGATCTACTATCCCTACCGTCACCGGACATTACCAAAGATATCTTTTGGGTCATGTCATTGTTGTAGAAAAAATCCCCCCAAAGGGCCTCCTCAATTCGCCGCATCGAACCGCCCAAAGTGCTGTCAATCCCCCGGAGTTGCCGAAGGCGAACTGCGACCTCTGAACCAGTTGCCAGCGGAAGAAAGATAGATTCAAGAATCGCGGTCTTTCCGCTTCCATTATCACCAACGATAACATTTAAGCGTGAGCATCCATCAACTTTCAGGTGGCGGTAGCATCTGAAATTGCGGACATCCATTGAATGGATCATCACATAACCATCGGTTTTCAAGCTTCCTGTTCTTTACCTTGCTCGCGATCACTTGCAAGCACAACGTCAGCCCCGAGGTGGTCGAACAAAAAAAGAACTTGGCAAAAAGAACAAATCGTGCACACTGGAGTTCAGGGTCAAGCGCGCCGTCCCCCTTCTTGCCTTAGCGCGTTTGGCCCTGCGTCCCCTCGCAGCCGCCGTTGCCTGCGCCTACGTAACCATGTCAGAAGGAATTTTCAGCCGTGAGCCAAGCCAACCTCCGCCTCGTGGAAGGGACTTCCGTGGACAAGACCAAGGCGCTCGACGCCGCTCTGTCGCAGATCGAGCGCGCCTTCGGCAAAGGCTCGATCATGCGGCTCGGCAAGAATCAGAAGGCCGTCGAGATCGAGACGATCTCCACAGGCTCGCTCGGCCTCGACATCGCGCTTGGCGTCGGCGGCCTGCCGCGCGGCCGCGTGGTTGAAATCTACGGGCCGGAATCCTCCGGCAAGACGACCCTCACTTTGCACGTCATCGCCGAGGCGCAGAAAGCGGGCGGCGTCTGCGCCTTTGTCGACGCCGAACATGCGCTCGATCCCGTCTACGCCCGCAAGCTCGGCGTCAATCTTGACGAATTATTAATTTCGCAGCCGGACACCGGCGAGCAGGCGCTCGAAATCACCGACACGCTGGTGCGCTCCGGCGCCGTCGACGTGCTCGTCGTCGATTCGGTCGCGGCGCTGACGCCGCGCGCCGAGATCGAAGGCGAGATGGGCGAGGTGCAGCCGGGCCTGCAGGCGCGGCTGATGAGTCAGGCGCTGCGCAAGCTCACCGCGTCGATCGCGCGCTCCAACACGCTCGTCATCTTCATCAATCAGATCCGCATGAAGATCGGCGTGATGTACGGCTCGCCGGAAACGACGACGGGCGGCAATGCGCTGAAATTCTATGCTTCGGTGCGGCTCGACATCCGCCGCATCGGCGCGATCAAGGAGCGCGACGAGACGATCGGCAATCAGACCCGCGTCAAAGTGGTCAAGAACAAGATCGCGCCGCCGTTCAAACAGGTCGAATTCGACATCATGTATGGCGAGGGCGTCTCAAAATTCGGCGAATTGATCGACCTCGGCGTCAAGGCGGGAGTCGTTGAAAAATCTGGCGCCTGGTTCTCTTACGACAGCCAGAGGCTCGGCCAGGGCCGCGAGAACGCCAAGACTTATTTGAAGCAGCATCCCGAGGCGGCTCAGCGCATCGAGCAGGCGATCCGCGAAAACGCCGGACTGATCGCCGAGCGCATTCTCGAAGCGGCGCAGGAAGACCAAGAATAATCTCCGCCTGGTTGCCCACGGGGACGTTGACCACAAACCTTAGCGAGCTTGGCGACAGGAGGCGGAAGGGGCCCCGTTCGGGCGAGCCCCCGCCATTGCCGTTTACCCCTGAAACTGTCATATCGCGATGACGAAGCGCGCGAAGGCGGAGCCTGCCGCGGCCTTCGCAGCAACGTCGGAGCGTCGCCAGTTTCATTGAAACGAAAAGCCGCTCCAGGTTATTGTTTTAAACGCGTCTCCCGCGTCAGTGCGCCGCCGCTTTGGCGAAAAGGGACGCATCTACGAGCCGTGACCGCATGAGTGGCGTCAACCAGATCCGAACCGCTTTCCTCGATTTTTTCGCCCACAATGGGCACGAGAAAGTCGCGTCGTCCTCGCTCGTGCCGCACAACGACCCGACGTTGATGTTCACCAACGCCGGCATGGTGCAATTCAAGAATGTCTTCACCGGCGTCGAAAAGCGCGCCTATGCGCGCGCCGCCTCCGCCCAAAAATGCATGCGCGCCGGCGGCAAGCACAACGACCTCGACAATGTCGGCTACACCGCCCGACATCTCACCTTTTTCGAGATGCTCGGCAATTTCTCCTTCGGCGATTACTTCAAGGAAGGCGCGATCGAACTCGCCTGGACTCTGGTCACGCGCGAATTGGGCCTGCCGCGCGACCGCCTGCTCGTCACCGTCTATCATGACGACGATGAGGCTTACGATCTGTGGAAGAAGATCGCGGGCTTTTCGGACGATCGCATCATCCGCATCGCCAGCGGCGACAATTTCTGGAGCATGGGCGACATCGGCCCGTGCGGGCCGTGCTCGGAAATCTTCTATGACCAGGGCGAGAGCGTCGCGGGCGGACCCCCGGGCAGTCCGGACGAGGATGGCGACCGTTTCCTGGAATTCTGGAACCTCGTCTTCATGCAATATGAGCAGGTGGCGCCCGGCGAACGCGCGCCGCTGCCGCGCCCCTCGATCGACACTGGCATGGGGTTGGAGCGCATCGCCGCACTGCAACAAGGCGTCCATTCGGTTTTCGATATTGATCTCTTCCGCGGGCTGACCAGCGCGGTCGCTGATTTCACCAGCGCGCCGGTTGACGGCCCGCAGGGCGCGAGCCATCGCGTGATCGCCGATCATCTGCGTGCCTCCGCCTTCCTCGTCGCTGACGGCGTGACGCCTTCGAACGAGGGCCGCGGCTATGTGCTGCGCAGGATCATGCGCCGCGCTATGCGCCACGCACAGCTTCTCGGCGCCAAAGAGCCACTGATGTGGAAGCTCTCGCCGACGCTCGTCGCCGAGATGGGCCAGGCCTATCCGGAGCTCGTGCGCGCGCAGGCGCTCATCGCCGATACGCTGCTTTCCGAAGAGACGCGCTTTCGCGCGACGCTCGCGCGCGGCCTCGCGATCCTCGACGAGGAGACGGCGGCGCTCGGCCAGGGCGCGAAGCTTTCCGGCGAAACGGCGTTCAAGCTCTACGACACTTACGGCTTTCCATTCGACCTCACGGAAGACGCGCTGCGTCCGCGCGGCATCGGCGTCGACAAGGACGGCTTCAACGCCGCGATGGAGCGCCAGCGCGCGGAAGCGCGCAAGGCATGGACAGGCTCCGGCGAGACGGCGACAGAAGCGCTGTGGTTTGCGCTGAAGGAGCGCCTCGGCGCGACCGAATTTCTCGGCTACGAGACCGAGAGAAGCGAGGGCGTCGTCACCGCCATCCTTCATGACGGCGCCGAAGCCTTCTCGCTGAAAAAAGGCGCGCGCGGCGCGGTGATCCTCAATCAGACGCCCTTCTATGGCGAATCGGGCGGACAGGTCGGCGACGTCGGCGTGATGCGCGCGCGCGGCGTGCGCTTTAGCGTCGAGAACACGCTCAAGAAGCTCGGCGACCTCATCGTGCACGAAGGCGTCGTCGAAGAGGGCGAGATCACCCCCGGCGTCGCGCTCGAACTCGACGTCGATCATGAGCGGCGCAGACAGGCGCGCGCCAATCATTCGGCGACGCATATTCTGCATGAGGCGCTGCGCCAGGTGCTCGGCGAGCACGTCGCGCAGAAGGGGTCGCTCGTCGCGCCGGATCGCCTGCGCTTCGACTTCACCCATCCGAAGCCGCTGACCGACGAAGAGCTGGCGCGCGTCGAGACGCTCGCCAATGAGATCGTTCAGGATAACGCGCCAGTCGAAACGCGCGTGATGGCCCAGGACGACGCTATTCACTCAGGCGCGCGCGCGCTCTTTGGCGAGAAATACGGCGACGAAGTGCGCGTCGTTTCGATGGGTCCGCTGAGCCCCGGCGCCGCGCATCCCTTCTCCGTCGAACTTTGCGGCGGCACGCATGTCGCCCGCACCGGCGACATCGGCCTCATCGCCATTGTCGGCGAAGGCGCGGTCGCGTCCGGGGTGCGCCGCATCGAGGCGCGCACCGCCGAAGGCGCGCGCAGCCAGCTTGTGTCGCAGTCGCGCGCGCTGCGCGACATGGCGGCGCTGATGCGCACGCCTGTCGAAGATGCACCGACTCGGCTTGCGGCTCTGCTCGATGAGCGCAAGGGGCTCGAACGCGAACTCGCCGAAGCCAAGCGCAAACTCGCGATGGGCGGCGGCGCTGTCGACGGCGCCGCCGAGAAGCCGCGCGACATTGGCGGCGTGAAGCTCCTCGCGCGAGCCGTCGAAGGCATAGAGGCGAAAGACTTGAAGTCGATGGTCGACGACGCGAAGAAGGCCATCGGGTCGGGCGTGGTCGCGATCGCCAGCGCCTCGCCCGACGGCAAGGCCGGCATCGTCGTCGGCGTCACCGACGATCTCACCGAAAAATATAGCGCCGTGGATTTCGTCCGCGTCGCCAGCGTCAAGCTCGGCGGCAAGGGCGGCGGCGGCCGGCCCGACCTCGCGCAGGCGGGCGGCCCAAACGCGGCCGCCATCGACCAAGCGCTCGCCTCCGTCGAGGACGCGCTGCGCGGAAAAGCGGCCGCGTCATGAGCGAGCCGGACCGGCGACACGGTCTGGCTTTGTTGCGGCGGCGCGTCCACGTCATTCTGGACGGCGGAAGCCATGACCACGTCGCGCGCATCGTTCATCGCGCGCTGATCGGACTCGTCCTGCTGTCCGTTGTTTCGGTGATTTTCGAATCCGTGCCCGAATACGGCGACCGTTATTCGGTTCTCTTCGACGCCATCGAATATGTCGCGGTCGCCGCCTTCACGCTCGAATATATATTGCGCGTCTGGTGCGCGCCCGAACATGCGCTTTACGCACACCGCTCGCCGACGGCCGCCCGCATCGCCTTCATCAAGTCGGGCTGGGCGCTGGTCGATCTCGCCGCCTTCCTGCCCTTCTATTTTTCTTTCTACTTTTCATCGGATCTGCGCATCTTCTTGATGCTGCGCCTGCTGCGCTTTTTCAAATTCGCGCGCTATTCGCCTGGCATCCGCACATTGCTCGCAGTGATCGAGGCCGAGCGAAAGGCGCTCCTTGCCTGGCTGATCATTCTGTTCGGCGCGGTGCTGTTCTATTCGACCGCCATGCATCTCGCCGAACATGAAGCGCAACCCGAAAAATTCGGGACTATTCCCGACGCCATGTGGTGGGCGATCGAGACAGTGACGACCGTCGGCTATGGCGAAGTGATTCCGCTGACGCTCGCGGGCAAACTCATCGCCTCCTTCGCCATGGTCACGGGCTTTCTGCTGCTGGCCCTGCCGGTCGGCATTCTGGCTACCGCCTTCGCCGAAGAAATCCACCGGCGTGAATTCGTCGTCACCTGGACGATGGTCGCGAGCGTGCCGCTGTTTCGCGCCCTTAATGCGTCGGCGATCGCCGAAATCATGCGCTACCTTCGAGCGCAGTCCATCCCGCGCGGGGCATTGATCGTGCGCAAGGGCGATCCCGCCCATTCGATGTATTTCATCGCCGAGGGCGAAGTCGAAGTCGAACTGCCGCATGAGAACGTCAGGCTCGGCGAAGGGCAGTTTTTCGGCGAGATGGCCGTGCTGCAAAAAAAGTCGCGCTCCGCCGACGTGCGGGCGACCGCGCCAACGAAACTCCTCGTCCTCGACGCCTATGATCTACAGACGCTGACGAACCGCAATCCGGAAGTTGGTAACTCGATACGCGAGGTTGCGCAATCGCGATCCGAACTCGCGCCGGCCGAGCGGCACGGCGACATCATCGAAGCTGAACTCGAAGAGCCGGCGGCGCCGGAAGAAATCAGCGAAGCATAGATCACGCTGCATATTGCACAATCGCTCAGCCGTCATGGCCGGGCTTGTCCCGGCCATCCACGCCGAGAGAATGGGTAGGCGTTGAGAGGTACGCTGCGGCGCCGCGTGGATGCTCGCGACAAGCGCGGGCATGACGCGGAGAGGAAGCGGCTGGCGCCGAAGAGACTTGGCGTGGCTAGCGGGATCAAACGCGAGATTTGGTCGTCCTTGCCCGATCGCGCAGCCGTCATGGCCGGGCTTGTCCCGGCCATCCACGCCGAGAGGTTGCGCAAATATTGGGAGACTCGCGTGGCGGCGCCGCGTGGATGCCCAGTTTTTTCGCGCGCGCTCTATTTAGCCGACGATCGCCGCGCGCAATTCCTGAAGCTGAGCGAGCTTGTCAGACGCCGCGAGGCGCTCTTCGTCTGACTTGGCGTCAGCGATATCTTCGCGCGCGTTCTGGATGTCGGCGTCGACCTTCGCGAGATCGATTTCGCCAAGCGGAATCGCCTGTTCGGCGAGAATGGTGAAGCCTGACCCGTTCACGTCAGCGAAGCCGCCGCGTACAAAGAGCTTTTCAACCTTGCCGTCGCCGGAGACCGTCACCACGCCGGCCTTTAAGGTCGTCATCACCGGCGCATGGTCCTTGAGCACGGTGAACTGGCCGTCGGCGCCGGGCGCGACGACAGATTCGACTTCGCCGGAGAAGAGATGCTTCTCGGGAGAAACGAGTTCGAAGTGGAATGCGGCCATGTCCGGCTCCAGCGAAGTCTTTATTCGATTGCGCCGTCTCTCGGCGCGTCATGGCCGGGCATGACCCGGCCATCCATGCAAACGATCAACCGACGGCCGGAACAAATCCGGCCACCATGACACCTAGGCGGCCGCCTTACGCCGCTTCCTTGGCGAGCTTAGCGGCTTTTTCGACCGCCTCTTCGATCGAGCCGACCATGTAGAAGGCGGCCTCAGGAAGATGATCGTATTCGCCTTCGACGAGGCCCTTGAAGCCCTTGATCGTGTCGGCGAGCGCGACGAGCTTTCCGGGCGAACCCGTGAACACTTCCGCGACATGGAAGGGCTGCGACAGGAAGCGCTCGATCTTGCGGGCGCGCGCGACGACGAGCTTGTCCTCTTCCGAGAGCTCGTCCATGCCGAGGATGGCGATGATGTCCTGCAGCGACTTATAGCGCTGCAGCGTCGACTGCACCTTTCGCGCCACGTCATAGTGCTCTTCGCCGACGATCGCCGGGGAGAGCATGCGCGAAGTCGAGTCGAGCGGATCGACCGCCGGATAAATGCCCTTCTCAGCGATCGAACGCGACAGCACGGTCGTGGCGTCGAGATGCGCGAAGGAGGTCGCCGGCGCCGGGTCGGTCAAGTCGTCGGCGGGAACGTAAATCGCCTGCACCGAGGTGATCGAGCCCTTGGTCGTCGTGGTGATGCGCTCCTGCAGCGCGCCCATGTCGGTCGCGAGCGTCGGCTGATAACCGACCGCGGAGGGAATGCGGCCCAAGAGCGCCGACACTTCCGAACCCGCCTGGGTGAAGCGGAAGATGTTGTCGACGAAGAACAGCACGTCCATGCCGCGATCGCGGAAATCCTCGGCGACCGTGAGGCCAGAGAGCGCGACGCGCATGCGCGCGCCCGGCGGCTCGTTCATCTGGCCGTAGACCAGCGCGCATTTCGAACCTTCGCCGCCGCCCTTCTTGTTGACGCCGCCCTCGATCATTTCGTGATAGAGGTCGTTGCCCTCGCGGGTGCGCTCGCCGACGCCGGCGAATACGGAATAACCGCCATGCGCCTTGGCGATGTTGTTGATGAGCTCCATGATCAGCACGGTCTTGCCGACGCCCGCGCCGCCGAAGAGGCCGATCTTGCCGCCCTTGGCGTAAGGCGCCAGCAGATCGACCACCTTGATGCCGGTTTCGAGAATCTGCGCTTCCGTCGCCTGTTCGGAATAAGAAGGCGCCGGCTGATGGATGGCGCGGGTCTTCCCGGTGTTGAGCGGCCCGGCTTCGTCGACCGGCTCGCCGATGACGTTGATGATGCGGCCAAGCGTTTCGTCGCCGACAGGAACCGAAATCGGCGCGCCGGTGTCGGTGACTTCCTGACCGCGCACCAGGCCTTCGGACGAGTCCATGGCGATGGTGCGCACGGAGTTTTCGCCAAGATGCTGCGCGACTTCGAGAACGAGGCGGTTGCCTTGGTTCGTTGTCTCGAGCGCGTTCAAAATCTGAGGCAGATGCCCGTCGAACTGCACATCGACGACGGCGCCGATGACTTGGGTGATGCGCCCCGTGGGCTTGTTGGCGGCCATGTTTCGTCCTCGTCCTAAATGCGTCAGAGCGCCTCGGCGCCCGAGATGATTTCGATAAGCTCTTTGGTGATCATCGCCTGCCGCGACCTGTTGTAGAGGGTCGTCTGCTTGCGGATCATTTCGCCGGCGTTGCGCGTGGCGTTGTCCATCGCGCTCATGCGCGCGCCCTGCTCGGAGGCGGCGTTTTCCAGCAGCGCGCGAAACACCTGCACCGAAATGTTGCGCGGCAGCAGCGTCGACAGGATTTCGTCCTGGCCCGGCTCATATTCGTAGGAAGCCTGCGGACCCTCGACGGCGGGCGCGTTTTCATTCGATGGAATCTGCGCCGGGATGATCTGCTGCGCGGTGGGAATTTGCGCGATCACCGATCTGAAGCGCGAGAAGAACAGCGTCGCGACATCGAAACCGCCCTCTTCGAACATGCGGATGATCTTCTTGCCGATCTCATCCGCGTTATCGAAGCCGATCTGCTTGACGCCGCGCAGCTCAATCAACTCGATGATGTTGCGCTCATACTGCCGGCGGAGCTGCTCAAATCCCTTCTTGCCGACGCAGAGGATCTTGACGGTCTTGCCCTGATCCTGAAGCCGCGCGATGTGCTCGCGCGCGAGACGCACGATCGAGGAATTGAAGGCGCCGCAAAGGCCGCGCTCGGCGGTGGCGACGATCAGAAGATGCGTGTCGTCGTTGCCGTTGCCGGCGAGCAGCGGCGGCCCGCCAGCCGTCACGCCGGAGGCGAGATTGGCGAGCACCGACTCCATGCGTTCGGCATAGGGGCGCGCCGCTTCCGCCGCCGACTGGGCGCGCCGCAACTTAGCGGCGGCGACCATCTGCATGGCCTTGGTGATCTTCTGCGTCGCCTTGACGGAGGAGATGCGGTTTCGAAGATCCTTCAGCGAGGGCATATCGTTTTTGCCTGTCTCAGTTTCGATTCCCTCTCCCCGCTTGCGGGGAGAGGGCTAGGGTGAGGGGCCGGGGCGCGCAGCGCGAACGTCCCCAAGCCCCTCACCCCGACCCTCTCCCCATTTCATGAGGAGAGGGAGAAGCGTTACGCGAAAGACTTCGCGAAGCTCTCGACGACGTTCTTGAGTTTCGCGGCCGTCTCGTCGGTCAGATCCTTCGTCGTGCGGATGCTCTCCAGAATGTCGCTGTGCTGCGAACGCAGCACGGCAAGCAAGCCGTCCTCGAAGGCGCGCACGCGATTGACCGGCAATGGATCGAGATAGCCGTTGACGCCGGCGTAAATCACGCAGGTCTGCTCTTCCATTTTCAACGGCGAGAACTGCGGCTGCTTCAAAAGTTCGGTCAGCCGCGCGCCCCGATTGAGCAGGCGCTGCGTCACCGCGTCGAGGTCCGAGCCGAATTGCGCGAAGGCCGCCATTTCGCGGTACTGGGCGAGCTCGCCCTTGATCTTGCCGGCGACCTTCTTCGTCGCCTTGGTCTGCGCCGACGAGCCGACGCGCGAAACCGACAGGCCGACGTTCACCGCAGGACGGATGCCCTGATAGAAGAGATCGGTCTCAAGGAAGATCTGGCCGTCGGTGATCGAAATGACGTTCGTCGGAATATAGGCCGACACGTCGTTCGCCTGCGTCTCGATGACCGGGAGCGCGGTCAGCGACCCGGCGCCGCGATCGTCGGAAAGCTTCGCCGCGCGCTCGAGCAGGCGCGAATGGAGATAGAAGACGTCGCCCGGATAAGCTTCGCGGCCCGGCGGACGGCGCAGCAGCAGCGACATCTGGCGGTAGGCGACGGCCTGCTTCGAAAGGTCGTCATAGATGATGACGGCGTGCATGCCGTTATCGCGGAAATATTCGCCCATCGCGCAGCCCGAGAAGGGCGCGAGGAACTGCATCGGCGCGGGATCGGAGGCGGTGGCGGCGACCACGATCGAATAGTCGAGCGCGCCGCGCTCTTCGAGCACCTTGACGAATTGCGCCACGGTCGAGCGCTTCTGACCGATGGCGACATAGACGCAGTAGAGCTTCGCCTTCTCGTCGTCGCCGTCATTCAGAGACTTCTGATTGAGGATCGTGTCGAGCGCGATCGCGGTCTTGCCGGTCTGGCGGTCGCCGATGATGAGTTCGCGCTGGCCGCGGCCGATCGGGATCAGCGCGTCGACGGCCTTCAGTCCCGTCGCCATCGGCTCATGCACCGATTTGCGCGGAATGATGCCCGGCGCCTTGACGTCGACGCGCGCGCGGGTCGCGGTCTTGATCGGCCCCTTGCCGTCGATCGGATTGCCGAGCGCGTCGACGACGCGGCCCAGAAGCTCCTTGCCAACCGGCACGTCGACGATGGCGCCGGTGCGCTTGACCGTCTGGCCTTCCTTAATGTCGCGGTCGGAGCCGAAAATAACGATGCCGACATTGTCGGTTTCGAGATTGAGCGCCATGCCGCGCACGCCATTCTCGAATTCGACCGTCTCGCCGGCCTGCACATTGTCGAGTCCATAGACGCGCGCGATGCCGTCGCCGACCGAGAGAACCTGGCCGACCTCGGTGACCTCGGCCTCGGCGCCAAAGTTGGCGATCTCATTCTTGAGGATCGCGGAAATTTCTGCGGCGCGGATATCCATCAGCCGACCTCTTTCATGCGTGTGCGGATTGAGTTGAGCTTGGTGCGAACGGAAGCGTCGACCATGCGCGAACCGAGTTTGACGATTAAGCCGCCGATGATCGACGGATCTGTCTTGACGTTGAGATCGACGGTCTTGCCGCCGGTCACTCCAGCGAGCGCCTCGCGCAGCGCCGTCTCATGATCGGGCTTCAGCGGGCCCGCGACCGTGATGTCGGCGCGCACCAGACCCTTCGCCTTGTCGTTGAGACTGCGATAGGCGGCGATCATGTTTGAGATGACGAAGAGACGGCGCTTTGAGGCGACGAGCCGGATGAAATTCGCGGCGATGCCGGAAATCCGCGCCTTGTCGAGAACGGCGTCGAGCGCCTTGATCTGCTCTTGCGCGGAGAACACCGGGCTTCTCACCAGACGCTTCAAATCGTCGCTGCCGTCGATGAGAGCCTGAAACCTGTCGAGAGCGGCGGCGACGTCATCGGCGGCGCGCTTCTCAGTCGCCAAATCATAAAGGGCGGAGGCGTAGCGACCTGCAACGCCCGACAAGGAATCTCCGTCTTGAGCCACCTGGTTCGCTCGTAATCTACGTCGTTGACGTCGTCAGCAGTGCAAAATTGCACGGTCGCGACGATAAGCGGTTAGCCTCAAACGACGGATGCTGTAGGAAAAGGAACGAGGGCGGCTGCGCCCCAGTTCCAAGGCGAGCGTCCCCTAACACAGGCGTTTTGGGGGCGCAACCCTGTCACATTGCCGCGATTTTCGGCGCCGGCGCTCGCCGGTCAAGCAATGCCTGCGTAAACAGCCAAGCAAGGAGACTTCATTCATGACCAAAGCGGTTGTCGGAATAATCGGCGGCTCAGGCGTTTATCATCTGCCGGGCCTGACCAACATTCGCCACGAGCGCGTGACGACGCCCTGGGGCGAGCCTTCCGACGAACTTTGCTTCGGCGAGCTTGGCGGCACGAAAGCGGTCTTTTTGCCGCGGCACGGGCGCGGTCATCGCATCTCGCCATCGACGATCAACTACCGCGCCAATATCGACGCGATGAAACGCGCCGGCGTCACCGATCTGATTTCGGTCTCAGCCTGCGGCTCGTTCAAATCCGAGTTGTTTCCCGGTCTCTTCGTGCTCGTCGATCAATTCGTCGATCGTACCTTTGCACGGCAATCGTCGTTCTTTGGCGACGGCTGCGTCGCCCATGTGTCGATGGCGCATCCGATCGCGCCTTTGCTGTCCGCGCGCATTAGCGCGGCGGCGAAAGCCGAGAACATCGAGCATGTCGCCGGCGGAACTTATGTCTGCATGGAGGGTCCGCAGTTTTCGTCCTACGCCGAATCGCTCACCTATAAGGGCGCCGGCTATGACGTGATCGGCATGACGGCGATGCCGGAGGCGAAGCTCGCGCGCGAAGCCGAAATTTCCTACGCCACCGTCGCCATGGTGACGGATTTCGATTGCTGGCATCCAGAGCACGACAATGTCGACGTCGCCGCGGTGATCGCAATCGTTCAGAAGAATTCAGCGACCGTCGCGCGGCTGCTCGCGCGTGTCCTGGCTGACTTTCCGCTCGAACATGAGCCCTGCCCGATCGGCTCGGACCGCGCGCTCGACAACGCCATTCTCACCGCGCCCGACGCGCGCGATCCACAATTGTTGAAGAAGCTCGACGCGGTGATGAAGCGGGTGAATGGGGGATGAGGGGGCGCGAAGCGTTCACATGGGCTGATCGCCGAAGCTGACCGGCCATCGACGTGGGTGTTCGCGGCGCTTGCCGACCGCAGCGCGACCAACCCGACCTCGCGCGGCGGTTCAATGTTTGGCGGAGCACGATTTCGAGGTTTGTCCCGGTTAAGGGGAACACAAGCGCTTGCATGAGCGCCACCAGCCTAAACGTAGCTGCGCGACATTTATTTTGATGGAGAGCTTTGCATGGATGATGCGAATTCGGGTGCTGGAAAACAAATGCCCAAGGGAGCCTCGGGGGGCCGCGCAATTCGCGCTGTATTGAATGCCGCGTCTGGGGCAATCCCTTTAGTAGGCGGTATTCTATCTGCCGGCGCGGGCGCGTGGTCAGAACACGAACAAGAGAAGATCAACAATTTTTTCGAGCATTGGTTGAAGATGCTTCAGGAGGAAATGGCTGAAAAAGCTCAAACAATCTTGGAAATCATGGCTCGATTGGACATGAATGATGAGAAGACTGCAGAACGGGTAGCTAGCCCTGAATATCAGTCGTTAGTTCGTAAGGCATTCCGAGATTGGGCAGGTGCTGAAAGCGAAGAAAAGCGCAAAGCTGTTCGTAACATTCTTGTACATGCCGCTGACGCCAGTTTGACTAGTGATGATGTGGTTCGGTTATTTTTGCAGTGGATTTCAACCTATAGTGAGCTTCATTTTAAGGTGATACGATCAATCTACAATGATGCAGGTGTCACACGCGCTCGCATCTGGGAAAAGGTTGGTAAAGAGGAGGTGCGCGAAGATTCTGCCGAAGCCGACCTTTTCAAGCTGCTTATTCGCGACCTCAGTACCGGCGGCATCATCCGCCAACATCGAGAGAAAGACTACGCCGGAAATTTCCTCAGAAAGCCTGCACAAAGAAGTCGAAAGAACGTGCCGGTTTCAAACGTGATGGAATCCGCCTTCGAGGACACGAAGGGTTACGAGCTAACAGAACTCGGCCAGCAATTCGTCCACTATGCGATGACGGATTTGCCCATTCGGATTCAGTTTAGGCCAGAGACTTCTAGTGCGGATGCAACGTGAGAACAGGCAAAAGTAGAGCCTTTGCAGTGGAGCCTCGAGAGCCAGTCATTTCTAAGTTGGGTTCGTTTATCTTTATTCACGCCTCCCTGTTACGCGCTCGTTGCGCGCACAGGGCGATCAACGAAGACCGGGCGTTTGCGAATCCCTCCCCCTTACGGGGAGGGTGGCCCCGCGAAGCGGGGTCGGGTGGGTAAACTCAGATCGAGAGGCGCGATGAACCCCCACCCGGCGGTCTTCGACCGCCGACCTCCCCGCAAGGGGGAGGTATTTCGCGCGAACCGCTCAAGATCGTTGTGTCTGGTTGCTCGGTTGAGCGCCCCTCCCCATTTGCGCCCTGCCCCGCCATGCGTGTATCTCTCTCACGCCCTGGCGGTTTCGCCATGACCCTCCACACGCGGCTACTTCGCCGCCGATCCGAAGGCCGCATTCATGCCGCTCGCCGACGCCATTCGCACCATTCCGGATTATCCCAAGAAGGGAATCCTCTTTCGCGACATCACCACGCTGCTCGGCGACGCCAAGGCGTTTCGCAAGGCGGTCGACGAACTCGTGCAGCCCTGGGCCGGAACGAAAATCGACAAGGTCGCCGGCATGGAGGCGCGCGGCTTCATTCTCGGCGGCGCCGTGGCCCATCAGCTCTCCGCCGGCTTCATCCCGATCCGCAAGAAGGGCAAGCTGCCGCATCGCGTCGTCTCGGTCGCCTATGAGCTCGAATATGGCGTCGACGAAATGGAGATGCATGAAGACGCCGTCAGCGCCGGCGAGCGCGTGATCCTCGTCGACGATCTCATCGCCACCGGCGGCACCGCCGAGGGCGCGGTGAAGCTCTTGCGCCAGGCGGGCGCAGACGTCGTCGCCGCCTGTTTCGTGATCGACCTTCCCGACCTTGCCGGCGTGAAGCGGCTCGAGGCGCTCGGCGTGCCGGTGCGCACGCTCGTCGCCTTCGAAGGCCACTAATCCGCCTTTTTTCATGTCTTTGCTCAGTCCAGGCTCGACCAGAGCGCGCCGCGAAAAAGTGGAATCCGGTTTTTCGCAGAGCGCGCGCTCTCAATTTTTGAGATCGATCGCGTCATCTGCATTTAGGCGATTTTGCCCAAATGCAGCGTGATCTTAAGAGAGGCTGTACAGGCGCATGACGCCGCGACAGACCCAATTGGCGCTGGCGGCGCTCGCTGTCGCGGCGCTGGCCGGCGGGTTCGTGGCCCTCCGCTACATGCCTGATTCCGAGAACCTATCCGCCGTCCGCAGCAATACCTTGCGCGCGTCCTGGAGCGGCGCGCTGGCGCCCGGACTGCGGGTGGCCATGCGCGTGCAGCGCGGCGCCTTTCCCCCTGCGCCGCCCGCCGAGCCGGCGCCCGTGGCTTCCGCGGGAGCGGCGCTGCAGGCATTGCCTCAACTCGCCGCGCTGCCTACGGGCGGCGGCGTCGAAGGATCGATCTCCTTCCCGCAAGCTGAGCCGTCGCCCGCGCCGCCCGAGCGGGCCACGCCCTTGCCCCCATCGAGACCGGGCGATCTTGCCGATCTTGCGGCGCGCTCCGCTGAGACGGCTGCGACCGCCGAGCAGACACAAACTTCGGCGAGAGCCGCGCTAGAGGCCACGCCGGCCGGGCCGACCGAAGCGGCGCCGCCCACTCAGCTTGCGCGCGCCGTCGAGCCGGCGCTACGGCCAGCGCCAGATGACGCCTTTCAGCAGGAAGCGCCCATGCGCTTTGGCATGGGGGATCAGGTTTTCGTCCGGATCTTCAAGCAGGAAGGCCAGCTCGAACTCTGGCTTAGGAAAGGCGGCAGCCGCTTCTCGCTCTATAAAACCTTCCCGATCTGCAAATGGTCGGGCAGGCTTGGGCCCAAGGTCAAGGAAGCCGACTACCAGTCGCCGGAAGGTTTCTACAGCGTCTCGGCGAAGCAGCTTCATCCCAATTCGAATTACCACCGCGCCTTCAACGTCGGCTATCCGAACGCCTTCGACCGGCAAAATGGCCGCACCGGCGGTCTCGTCATGGTCCATGGCGCGTGCAAATCGGTCGGCTGTTTCGCCATGACCGATCACGGCATCGAGGAAATCTACGCCTTCGTCGAGGCGGCGCTGCGCGCCGGCCAGCGCGAAGTGCAGGTGCATATTTTCCCCTTCCGCATGACCGAGCAGACGATTGCGCGCGAAACCGGAGCAAGCTGGCTGGCCTACGTCGGCGTCCACGGCGGCTATGAGCAATGGAGCGCGTTCTGGCGCAATCTGAAGGAAGGCTACGACCTGTTCGAGCAGACGGGCGAGCCGCCGGCAGCCTTCGCCTGCGGCGATCACTACGCCTTCGGCGCGGGCGACGCCTCCTGTCGGCGCATCGCAGGCTGGTGATTTTGCGAGCTTAAGCCGAGGCCGTTCAGCTTGGTTTAAGCCACGCTAAGTCAAGATCGCAGAGCAATCAGCGCCGGGGGGCGCAATCAAGGAAGCGCCCATGCGCCTCATGACCTTATCTATTGTCGGCGCCGTCTGCGCGACCGCCATGTTCGCTTCGCCTTCAGCAAAATCGGCCAATGTGCCGCTCTGCCTCGCGATCGCGCAAAACTACAATAATTGCGTCCGGCAGCACCAACGCGGTCCCCACGGACCCGGCTACGGCTATCCGGGCGGCGGCTATGGGGATGATGAGGGGTACGGCGGCTTCCGCGGCCGCGGCTATGGCCAGGATTATGGCGGCTACGACGACCGTGACGGTGGTGGTTATGGGCCCGGATACGGCGGTCACGGCGGCTATGGCGGCTATGGCGGCGGTTATCGTCGCCATGGCCGCGGCCGCGCCGAGGCGGCATGCGCCGTCTGGTTCGTCCAGATGCAGGCCAGCGGCTGCTTTAACTAACGGCGAAGAGAGGACGTGACTTTCGGTTGCGTCACGCCACCCAAGCGACGCTTACCTATAGGGTTTCGGACAGGCGCCGTCAGACTTTTTCCCGACCTTCGCGGCCTGACGCGTGCAGTCATTTCCGTAAGTCTTGTCGTCGCAGCCGCAAACGGGACGATACTCTTTCGTGCACTTATCCGGAATCTGGACGCACTTGCCGGCGATGTCGGCCCCACGGCATTGGCCCGGCTCTGGGTCGCACCACAAACCTTTGTCGCATGGAATGCCGGCGATGCCTCCGCACATCTCGCCGACCTTGGCCGCCGAGGCAGGCGCTGAAATCAAGGCTGAGAGCGCCAGGGCGAACATGAATCTCCAAAGCATCTTTGTCATATCGAAGTCCTCCCAAAATTACGTTGACGTAGCTCTGCCCGGGCGCGTTCCGCCTGAGCGATGACCTAATAGGACCACGCCGTCGCACGCCGCCAAAACTGCGAGCGCGGCTTCACTTGACCGCTAGTGGCGGCGAGGCTTGCACGGGCCTTCGTGCTTCTTGCATGGGCCATCGTGTTTTTTATTGACCATGGCGGCGCGACGCGCGCAGTCATTGCCGTAAGTGCGGCCGTTACATCCGCAAACCGGCTTGTAAATGAGGTGGCAAAATTTGGGCTTGCGCACGCAATGGCCGAATGCGTCGGCGACGTGGCAAGCGCCGGGGCGCATCTCGCACCAAAGGCCGTGGGCGCAGGGTAAGCCCGCGATGCCGCCGCACTTGGCGCCGACCCCGCCGGCGGCGGCCGCCGGCGATTGCGTCGCCACGAAAAGCACAAATAGCAAGGGAGAGAAGAGCGCGCAGAGGCGCAAGCCAAGGCGTAAGTACATATCGGTGCTCCATAAAATGGTTCAGCAACGGCGGGATAACGCTCGCGGACGGCGAGCGTTCCACACCGCGCCGAAAAGGCTTTGCCGATCATGAATTTGCGGGAGCTGGCAGGCGCGAACGCCAATTTCGCGGTCGACGCCTATCGAATGGCAACAGTCGCGCCAAGAAGGGCGGGGCAGCATCACTCGAATTTTCGAAACTCATGAATTTCGAGAGGCGAGAGCGCTTCGGTCGCCGCAGTTCCAGTGCATGAAGCGGACCGCTTTACCGGTCGCAGAAGCGCACTAATTCGATTAGGCCGCTCTTACGAATTTATGTACCAAAGCACTGCGCCACGACCGAATGCAGTGAAGGCGTTGTATGAACACGAATCTGGGTTGCTGCTATTGATGGTATCGAAAATCGATGACAGACAACAACCTGCCGCACAAAAAGACTGAACTTCCTTGGTATTCTTATCAGGCGAAGTTTTTAGAGCTTTCTTATATGCGGGGACTGGATGAGAAGGCGCTGGATGAAGAGCACTCCGCTTCGGAGATAATTCATACCATTATCTCTAATCTGTTTCTTCTGAATTCTGGGGGAATTGCTGCAATTCCAGCAATTAGTGGTTTCTTTGGTGAGAAATATTTCTTTGGACACGACATGGTTGAACTTTTTTGGCGTCCAGGAATATCTTTTGTTTTAGGGGAGGTCCTAGTGTTGCTTTGCGCCTTTATCGCATACCTTAACCATCTCTATTTTGCCGGTTTTGTGCGCGCGTCCTATGAGTCTGAATTAGCCAGAATAAATAATACGCTTCCTTCGTATGAATCGAACCAAAGTCTCGTCGATATAGTAGTTGGTCGTTCGGGGGGATACATGAATTATTATAATAGGCTCCTAAAACTCTCTTTTTGGACGGCCGTGATTTGCGGGTTTTTTTCGATGTTCGCATTCATTGCCGGCTGCTACTTTTTAACTGGAACTGTCAGCAGCATAAGAGAGCTTTGAACAATTGCTGAGCTCCCCATGATTGGTTTTTTTGCGCGACGCAATGCTCACGTGACGTTTGATCGTCGGCATCTCGACAAAATTGCGCTTTCGAGGGCCGCGCGAGTCGGACTCTGATGGAACCTCGTGCGAAGGTTTGAAATTGGCGCGAAGCGCCCATCCCGCCTGCCAGCCAAAAGTCTCCGTTTTCACCCAAAGCTGAAATTCAAACTGAGCTGCTGCCCAATCGTCGCGCATATTGACAGTCGCCGTATATGAAGGGTAGATGAAAGCCGCTTCGGCGCGGCGGTTTCGCCGCGTTTTTCGTTTGCGCCTTGGCGCGCGACCGAAGCGGAATAAACCAACTGCAAAGAAGCCGGCCGGCTGAAACGCCAGAGCCGGGACGAACACAGGACAAAAAGATGTTCGCAGTCATCAAAACAGGCGGCAAGCAATATAGCGTCGCCGCAGGAGACGTGATCACCGTCATGGCGCTCGACGGCGCGCCGGGCGACGCGGTCACCTTCGACGAAGTGCTCATGCTTGGCGGCGACAGCCCCAAGATTGGCGCGCCGACCATCGCAGGCGCTAAGGTTTCGGGCGAGATCGCCGAACAGACCCGCAGCGCGAAGTCGATCGCCTTCAAGAAGCGCCGTCGGCAGAATTCAAAGCGCAAGCGCGGTCATCGGCAGGACCTGACGCTTGTGAGAATCACAGCGATCGAGAGCTGACCGCTCTCTCGCGATACAGGAACAAAGCGGCCTAAGCGCCGCACAGGACAATCGGAGCGAATCCATGGCTCACAAGAAGGCAGGCGGCTCGTCGCGCAACGGCCGCGATTCGGACGGCCGGCGCCTCGGCGTCAAGAAATTCGGCGGGGAATCCGTCGTCGGCGGCAATATCATCGTGCGCCAGCGCGGCACCAAATGGCATCCAGGCCGCAATGTCGGCATGGGCAAGGACCACACGCTTTTTGCGCTGGTCGAGGGCGTTGTCGAATTTAAATCCAGCGGCGGACGTTCTAGCGTATCGGTAACGCCGACGCCGGCCGCAGAGTAAGGCGGTAGGGACGACCCTCCGCCGACCAACCGGCGGATTACGGTCGTCTCGACCCGCTTCTGGCGATCCAGGCGGGAAACGTTCCAGGCGAGATGTCCGGAAAAGCCGTAACGGGCCGATAGGAGAACGCTCTCCTTAACGGCTTTAGGCCAAAATTTCCGAATATCGCTTGGAGCATTGAATGTTTCCCGAAATCACGCACGACGATGTTTTCCGGCTCGAAACCGAGCGATTGTGGCTTCGCTGGCCGCGCGCGGCGGACGCCGACGAGATTCGCCGGCATGTCGCCGATCCAGACGTCGCGCTGATGACCGCGAGCATCCCCCACCCCTATGAGCCGCACGACGCCGACGCCTTCATCAAATCGGCGCGCGAGGAGAACGCCGCCGGCGGCGGTCTCCATCTCGTCGTCACCCCGAAGAATAGTCCGAACGAGCCCATTGGCCTCGTGAGCCTGCACGGGGCCGACCGTCGCGGCGCGGCGACGCTGGGCTTTTGGCTCGGCAAGCCTCATTGGGGGCATGGTTATACGACCGAAGCGGCGCGGGCGCTGATCGACCTCGCCTTCGGAATCACGTCGCTGGACCGGATCGTCTCCTCCGCGCGGCCGGACAATCCGTCTTCATTGCACGTCCATGAAAAACTCGGCTTTCGACATATCGGGCGCGGCGCGCTGCCGGCGCCGGCGCGCGGCGGCGAAGTGGAAGTGGAGCTGTTCGAATTGAAACGCGGCGAAGCCCATACGCTATTCGGCGCGCGCCGACCGCGCTTTTCCTCGTCATGAGCGGACTATGAAATTCCTCGATCAAGCGCGCGTTTATGTGCGCTCCGGCGACGGCGGCGCCGGATGCGTTTCCTTCCGCCGTGAGAAATTCATTGAATTCGGCGGCCCGGACGGCGGCGACGGCGGACGCGGCGGCGACGTCGTCGCCGAATGCGTCGAGGGGCTGAACACGCTGATCGATTATCGCTATCAGCAGCATTTCAAGGCTAAGACCGGCGGACACGGCATGGGCAAGAACCGCGCCGGCGGACGCGGCGCCGACGCCGTGCTGAAAGCGCCGGTCGGCACGCAGATTTTCGAAGAGGACGAGGAGACGGGGATCGCCGATCTGACGGAAGTCGGCCAGCGCGTCGTCATTTGCAAAGGCGGCAACGGCGGCTTCGGCAACGCCCATTTCACGACATCGACCAATCGCGCTCCCCGGCGCGCCAATCCGGGCCAGCCGGGCGAAGAGCGCACCATCGTATTGCGGCTGAAGCTCATCGCCGACGCCGGGCTGATCGGCCTGCCGAACGCCGGCAAGTCGACATTCCTCGCCACGGTGAGTGCGGCGAAGCCCAAGATCGCCGACTATCCCTTCACGACGCTTCATCCCGGACTGGGCGTTGTGCGCAGCGACGACAGGGAATTCGTGCTTGCCGACATCCCCGGTCTGATTGAGGGCGCGCATGAGGGCCACGGCCTAGGCGACCGCTTTCTGGGCCATATCGAGCGCTGCCGGGCGCTGCTGCATCTCATCGACGCGACCGGCGAACACGCCGGCAAGGATTACAAGATCGTCCGAGGCGAACTCGCCGCTTATGGCGCTGGTCTTTCCGAAAAACCTGAAATCGTTGCGCTTTCGAAGATCGATGCCGTTGATGCGGATCACCTTAAAAAGCAGCGGGAACGGTTGAAGCGGGCGGTCTCGTCGGCCGGGCCTGAGAGTGGACGCCAAACGGGGCCCATGCTCATTTCGTCGGCGAGCGGAGCCGGCGTGAAGGAAGCCCTTCGCGCGTTGTATGAGACTATCGAGGCGCAAAAGACGCTCGAGCGCGCCCCCGAAGAAGCGCGGCCGTGGAGCCCGTGACAGCGCGCCGCCATTGACCTTAACAGGATCAGTGCATAGCTTTGACTGACTATGGGCGCGCGCGGCGAAGTCAAGACATGGCAGTGCGGATCGACGGCAGTCACCCTGCTCGTCGCCTATCTGCTTGTTTTGCAAGGCTTCGCAATTGGCGTCTCGTTCAGCGGGCGCACTTCGGGCCTCTTCGCCAACGCGATCTGCTTTAGCAAGGCTTCTGGACCGCTCTCCGGCGATCCCGCGACCCCGGCGCGCCCGGCGCGGCACGGCGACGTCTGCTGCGTCGTGCATTGCGCCGGCCTTGGCGGGGCGACGGCGGCCTCGGCCTTCGTTGGCGAAACGCCTCCGTCGGCGTCCTATGCGACGATCAACCTCGCCTTTGACGATGAATCCCTAAGTCCTGAAGCGGCGACCCCGCCGCTCGGCTCCCGCGCGCCTCCCGTCCTGATCTGACGCTTTGCCGCAATTGCGGCGTCACGCCCCGAGACGTCGGCAAGCCGACGCCGGGAGGTTCAGATCAGCGTATCCGTCGTTTGTCAGCGTGCGTCGTAAAGCGAGCACGCGCCGTTCAGTCCTCAGACTGGCGGCTGCGACGAGCCATCGGACCGCCAGCGACTTGGGACCATGGAACAGAAAACTCATTTGGCGCCCCGCCTCGCTAAGAGGACGCGCCGCGCCGCATCAGGAGAGCGGCGCTGCTCCCATAAGGGGAAGCTCGCCGCCGTAAGCGAAGGGGGCATCCGCATTGCGCCCGAAGCGATCGCCGACCCTGCGCCGAGCCGCGGGCGGGTAGAAGTCGTCGAGACCTATTTCGACCACGACGGGCGACCCATGAAGCGCAAGAGCCTGGGCGCTGCCCGGGTGGCGCGCTTCTATGACGCCAACGGCAATAAGGTAGAAGAGGCCTATTTCAACGCCGAAGGGAAACCGATCGTCCGCAAGGACCTTGGCGCGGCGCGCATCTCCTGGCGTTATGACGACAGCGGCAATCAGGTCGAGGCCGCCCTGTTCGGCGCCGATGGCGCGCCTTTGCCCCGCAAGCGGCGCAGCGCCAAAGGGGCGTTCGACAGCGCCTGAAGCCCCGAGACGGGTTATTTGACGCGCGCGATCAAAAAGCCGTCCCAACCCTTGGCGCCGACGGTTTGCACCGCCGTCGCCTCGACCCGCCGTTCGGCGGCGACCATTTCGAACAACGCGCGCGCCCCAAGCGCGCCGCCGTCGGTCTTGGCAAAGTCGGCGACCGCGCCCTCTCGCACGACATTGTCGACGACGATGAGCGCGCCGGGCCGCGACAGCTTCAGCGCATAAGCGAAATAGGCGGCGTTGTTGGGCTTGTCGGCGTCGATGAAGGCGAGATCGAAGCGCCCCGCCCGCTCTGATTCAAGCAGCGGCAACATTTCGAGCGCGGGCCCGACACGCAGATCGACGCGCTCGCTCATGCCTTCGCGCGCAATATTGGCGCGCGCAACCTCAGCGTGCCGCGGATCGACTTCGAAGGTGACGACCTTGCCGCTTTCGCCCACCGCCCGCGCCAGCCAGATCGTCGAATAGCCGCCAAGCGTGCCGATTTCGAGAATGCGCTTGGCGCCAATGGCGCTTGCGAGCAGATGCAGCAATTTGCCTTGCGGCGGCGATACATCGATCGCCGGAAGATTTTCGCGCGCATTTGCGGCGAGCGTTTCTTCCTGCGCCTCGTCCTTTGAGATCAGCGCCGCAGCAATATAGTCGTCAACGCGACGCCAGTCTTCTTCCGCCATGTGGCGCTTGCCTTTCTCTAAATAATTGACGCCGGCTTAATCGAATTTATTTGACATTGCGCAGCGTTTCACGCGTTGTCACCCTTCTCGCGCTTTGAACGCGAGAAGCCGAAGGGCTGGATTGGCCGCATTCACGAGCCTCAGTCGGCGCTGCGGCGGATAATGCCGCCCATCGTTAACTGTGGGAGCATCAAGAATGATCAAGATTGCTTTGACGACGACCGCGATCGGTTTGGCGATGTGCGTCGCCGCCGCCGCCGAGACCACGAAGTGGAACGCAACCGAAACCAACGCCGTCGGCATCAAGAGCGCGTCGGGGACCTGGACTCTCAATAACGACGGCGGCAAGCTTTCGGGATCCGCCAATATGCAGTTCGATAGCGGCAAGACGCTCGATTACAAGCTCGATGGGACGGCTGAAGGCGAGGTGTATACGATCAAGCTCGTCGATCGCACCGACGATAAGAAAAATTGCGTTTGGACCGGCAAACCCGCCGCCACCGCCAGCGGACGCGTGCTGAATGGCGATGTCAAATGCGACAATTCCAAATTCTCGATTCGCGTCGGCCTTCAATAAGCGCCGACTGCAAAAAGGAAACGCCGGCCTCAGGCCGGCGTTTTGTTTTGATGGCGTAGCTGATCGCGATGTTGAAGAACGCGAAAAAAACTACGCCTCCATCGCCTCCAGCTCCGCAATCAATCCTTCGATCATTTCGAGGCCGATGTTCCAGAAAGCGGGGTCTCGCGCATCGAGCCCGAACGGCTTGAGCAATTCGTCGTATGGCTTAGCGCCGCCTGCTTCAAGCAAGGCGAAATAGCGCTCGGCGAATCCTTCATGCGCCTTCTGATAAACGCCATACAGCGAATTCACCAGGCAATCGCCGAATGCGTAGGCATAGACGTAGAACGGCGAATGGATGAAATGCGGGATATATGCCCAAAAGGTCTCATATCCCGGACCCAGGCGGATGGAAGGCCCTAGGCTTTCGCCTTGCACGCTCATCCATAATTCACAGATCTGATCTACTGTCAGCTCGCCTTCACGGCGCGCGTTATGCACCTTTCGCTCAAAGGCGTAGAACGCCATCTGCCGCACGACGGTGTTGAGCATGTCCTCAACTTTTGAGGCCAGCATCGCACGCTTTTGCGCCTTGTCAGACGCTTGCGCGATGAGCGCGCGAAAGGTGAGCATTTCGCCGAAGACTGACGCGGTTTCTGCGAGAGTCAGCGGCGTCGGGGCCATCAAGGCCCCCTGCCCGGCCGCAAGCACCTGATGCACGCCATGGCCGAGTTCATGCGCCAGCGTCATCACGTCGCGCGTCTTTCCCTGAAAATTCAGCAGCACATAGGGATGCGCGGAAGGCACCGTGGGATGCGAGAAGGCGCCCGGCGCCTTGCCGGGGCGCACCGGCGCGTCGATCCAGTTTTTGTCAAAGAAACGCCCGGCGATCTCCGCCATGCGCGGCGCGAATCCATTGTAGGCCTCGAGCACGATGTCGCGCGCCTCGGGCCAGGAATAGCGCTTGGCGGGCGTCGCCGGCAGCGGCGCGCTGCGATCCCAATAGTCGAGCGCGTCCTTGCCGAACCATTTCGCCTTGAGCTTGTAATAGCGATGCGACAAGCGCGGATGCGCGGTCTCCACCGCCTGTGCGAGCGCTTCGACGACCTCTCGTTCGACGCGATTGGAGAGATGGCGTGAATCGGCGACGTCCTGGAATCCACGCCAGCGATCCGAGATTTCCTTGTCCTTCGCCAAAGTATTGGTGATGAGCGAGAAGGTGCGCAGATTGTTTTTCAGCGTCGCGCCGATCGCCTGCGCCGCTTCGCGACGCGTCTCTTCGCGCGGATCCTGCATGAGATTGAGAACGGGCTCGATCGCAAGCTCTTCGTCCCCGACTTTGAAGCGCAGCGAAGCGATGGTTTCGTCGAAAAGGCGGTTCCAGGCGGCCGCGCCAGAAATGTATTTCTCGTGGAACAGCTCTTCGAGCTTATCCTCGAGTTCGTACGGCTTTTCCTTGCGGATGTCTTCGAGCCACGGCTTCCAACGCGCGAGCGGTTCCTTGCTGGCCGCGGCCATCAGGGTAGCGTCGTCCAGCCGATTGAGTTCCAGCTGAAAGAAAAGTAGCTGAGCCGAGGCGTTGGTGACTTTCTCCTGCACGTCGCCGTAGAATTTGGCTCGCGCGGAATCGGTCGTGTCGCCGCTATAGAGCAGGCCGGCGAAGGACATGAGCCGGCCGAGCAAGTCCTGCAGCGCCTCATATCGCTTAACCGCTTCGCCAAGCTCAGCGCTGGCGTTTGCGCCTTCCGCAAGCGACTGAAGCCGGCCGCGATAGTCCTTGCCGAATTGCGCGACATCTTGCGCCGCCTTGGCAAGATCGGCGGCGACCTGCGGAGAATTGGGTCCAGGATAGAGATCGGCGAGATTCCATTCCGGCAACCGTTCGCCTGCTTGAGCGGGCGCAACGGTTTCGGCGATCGAATGGAATGTCGAATGGGCGCTGAGCATGGCGGGGAACCACAATATGGGCGGCTCCAGCAAGCGGAGGCGCGAGGATCGGGACAAGCCTAATATGGCAAGAGGCCAAAGGGGATCAACCTGCGGCAAGGGTCGGCGCCCGGGCGCGTTGCGGCTATAACAATGTGGCAGCGAGAGAATCAGCTGAGGTGCGCGATGGCGGGAGAGACCGATTTTCTCAGTTCGCTCACGTCGCGTTACGCCACGGCGCGCGGCCTCTTTACGCGCGTCTCAACTTTCCTCAACAAGGCGACCTTCAAGATCAAGCGCGGCTCGCCGAACGAGACGATCGACGAGATCGCAAGACGGTTCAAGACCGACGACTATGATCGTCTGACGCTGAAGGAGCTTGCCGAGACCAGGAAAGGCGCGGCTTTCATCGACGAGAAAGCACAAGACATAAACCGCGCGAGCTTTCATCGCTCCGCCTTCGCGCTTAATGCGTTTACGCATCTCTTTTTCGTCGACCTCGCCGCGCAACTGTCCTTCTCCTTGCTCACGCTCAAATTCGCCTTTGCGCTGGCCAATGTCCTTCTCGCCCTGCTCGCGCATTCCTCCGTGCGTCAGAGCTATCGCGCGCTGCTCGCGGGACCGAATGCGCTTCCGCCCAAACGGCGACTCTGGGGCATGTTTACAAATCCCGCCTATAACCGCGCGGTGAAGAAGAACTCGCGCAGCTATGCGCAGAGCGCCTGGGAAGAAAAATCGCTGTTTCGTCCGGCCTATTTTATCAATGCCGCTGTGATCTTTCTCGGCGCGCAATTCATCATTCCGCCGGATCGGCTGATCTTTCCCTTCAGCTTCATCGTCGGGAAAATATCCGCACTGTTCACGACGCTGGTCATGGCGTTCGACCTCTGGCGCGGGATTCGCGCCGGCGACGCGGCGCGAATCGCGCGCGAAAGGGAAGTTTCGGTCTATCGCGATCTCGACATCTGAATCGAACAGCTATCGGCCGCGCAGCCGCGCCAGAACTTCTTTCGTCGCAAAGCCGTCGGCCGGCTGTATGCCTTCGCTCAATTGAAAGGCATGGATGGCGTTGCGGCTTGCGCGGCCGAGCTTGCCGTCGAATGTTCCGCGATAGAAGCCGCGCTCGGTCAAGAGTTGCTGCATCGCCTTGACGTCCGCGGTCGACAGCGGCGCGACCTTCGGCCAGGGCTTAAGCGGAATGTCGCGTCCGGCGATGCGGTCGGCGAGCAGCGCGACGGACATCGCATAGGCGTCGGACGTGTTGTATTGGCGGATGACTTCGAAATTGTCGGTGATGAGAAAGGCCGGGCCGTTTGCGCCCGCCGGCAGATAAAGGCTGGCGGCGCCGGCCGCCGGAAGCGCGCCGCCATCGGCGCGCGTGACGCCGAGCTGCCGCCAGCGGGCGAAGTCGAGATCAAACGCCGCATAGTCGAAACCCTCGGGCAGCCGAACTTCGACGACGGCCGGCAACCCAGCGACCCATCCGGATTTCGCCAGGAAGTTGGCGATCGAGGCGACGGCGTCGGCGCGCGAGCGCCAGATGTCCGGCGCGCCGCCGTTCTCGTCGCTTTCCGCATATTTGAGATAGGCGGAGGGCATAAATTGCGGCTGCCCCATCGCGCCTGCCCAAGAGCCGCGCAATTGCGCGCGCGTCGCATAGCCCTTTTCGAGCATCACCAGCGCAGCGACGAATTCCTCGACGAAGGTCTCGGCGCGATGGCCCTGCCAGGCGAGCGTCGCCAGCACGCGCAGCGCGTCGGCGCCGCCGGCCGCCGTTCCGAAATTGCTTTCGACGCCCAGAATGGCGACGATGATCTCGCCCGGAACGCCGCGCCGCGCCTGGGCGCGGCCGAGCGGTCCCGCCAGCTCGGCGGCGACAGCGCGGCCTCGAGCGACGCGACTATTCGTCACAGCCCCGGCGAGATAGGCGGGGATCGAGACGATGAATTCAGCCTGGGCGCGGGGCTTTGCGAGAACCGAAGGGTCCGGCTCAAGCCCCGCTATCGCGGCGTCGAAAGTCTCGCGCGAGACGCCCGCCGCTTGAGCCGAAGGCCACAGCCCCTGCAAAAACGCCTCGAACGTATCGGCTTTGGCGCGAACCTTGGCAAGCAAAACGACGCTGAGCGCGCAGGCAGAAGCGCTAAGAATTCGGCGCCGAGCGATCGGCGCGCTAAGTATTGGCGCAAGGCGCCTTGTCATGAGCCAATCCTTTGCTGCTTCTTTGGAAATATTACACCTTCCGCCATTTCGTTTGACAGGGGCATGGCGCTGCCTTCTACTGAAAAAAGCTATTACAGGAATAGGGAGCGAGTGATGCTCGCCTGTCGCGAAGAATGACTCATCAACCTTCGACTACCAGTTTCGACCGTTCGATCAAACTGCGCGATCAATCCCCAGAGAGCGCGACGAAGGTCTCGGACCTCAAAGCGCGGCTGCGCGGCGCGGGTCTGCGTCCAACCGTTCAGCGACTCGCTCTGAGCCGGCTGCTGTACGGCAACGGCGACCGGCATGTGAGCGCCGAAGCTCTGCACGCAGAAGCGCGCGAAGCCGGTCTGACAATGTCGCTCTCCACGGTCTACAACACGCTCAATCAATTCGCCGAAGCGGGTCTGTTGCGCGAAATCGCCGTGCAGGGACCCCGCACCTACTTCCATACGCGCACCTCGCCGCATCATCATTTCATGGATGAGGCGACGGGCCGCATGTTCGACGCGGCCGATGGCTCAGTCGAGTTTGCGCGACTGCCGGCGCCGCCGGAAGGGATGGAAGTCGTCGGCTGCGACGTGATCATCCGCATTCGCCCGAAGAGAGGGTGAGCGACGGACCGCCGCAAGACGGGCGATGGCGTTTTCTGCGCGGCGCATGGCTCGCCTATGCGATAGCGACTGTCGCTCTCTCGATCGCCGTTCTCGCGATCTATGTCACAGCCTACGACGATTACGATCTGTCGGAGCGCTTGCACGCCACAGGACGCTTCACGCGCCAAGCGATGCGCGCGGTCTCATTTCCGCTTGGAGCGCCGACCGGATGGCTCCTCAATCCTCCGCTCGAAAAGAGCTTCGGCTGCGGCGACGAAAACGAGCCCTGCGCAGTGTTCGTCGCCTGGAACACGCATTTCGCCGCGCTGCTGGCGCAGATCGTTCTGCTGCGCTGGCTCATTGCACGACGGTGATTAGACGCGCAACTCACTTCGCTTGCGCGTCGCGCCACTGCTTCACGACGGCGAGCGCATTCTGAATATGCTTCGTCGCGCCGGAATCCTCGACGACCGAAAGAATCTTGCCGTCTGGCGCGATGACATAAGAGATGCGGTTGGCGAACATCGCGCCGGCGACCGGAACCTTGAAGGCCGCGTCATAGGCGTTGATGACCTTGAAGTCGGGATCGGCGCCGACGGGAAATTTATCCCTGCACTCTGTCGATGAGAATTCGCGCTGCGTGGCGATCTTGTCGCTCGATACGCCGATGACGCTCGCGCCCATGGCTGCGAACTGCTCCATGGCTTCGGCGAATTCATGCGCCTCGACGGTGCAGACGCTCGTGAACGACTTCGGATAGAAATAGAGAACGACCGGACCTTTTTTGAGCGCCTGGCTAAGCGAGAAGGAGAAATCCTTGCCGCCTTGCGCCGCCCAAAGAGTGAAGTCCGGCGCGACGTCGCCTGGCTTGAGAGCGGCGAGCGCGGCGCTCGAAACAAGCGTCAATAAGGCGGCGGCGATGGCTCCGATGGCTCTCACAACGATCTCCTAACCAGTCGGGATTCCTTCACAAGGAAATGATAGCGCTTGGCTTCCCGGCCAAGCCGGCGAAAGCCTCTGCTATGTTTGCAGTGCAGCATTATCCTAAATATGATCAGAATCCATCGAACGCCCGGCTTAAAGGAAGCTGATGACGACCCACGCCAATATTGCGCAATCCAACCAGCCGCGCGCAGAGCAGACATCCTCAGCTCCGCTCAAATCCAGCGCTATCCATAGCTTTCCGCCGCTGGCGTCGAAAGCCTTCGTCGAGGCTTGGCCGAGCGCCTTTCTTGCCGTGGAACGCGCCACCGACAGCGATTCCTACGGCTCCGCCGCGCTAAGCGACGTGATCGACCGCTCGCTTCACGCGAGCGTCGCCCATCTGACCGGCGGCCTTTCACCCGCTTCAATGGCGGGCGCCTATTGGGACTGGGCTGTGCATCTTGCATCGTCGCCCGGAAAACAGATGCTGCTCGCCGAAAAGGCGATGCGCAAAACTTGGCGCTTCGCCAATTACGCCTGGCGCTGCTCTTTGCAGCCGAACGCCGCGCCCTGCATCGAGCCGCTGCCGCAGGACAAGAGATTTTCCGGCGAAGCATGGCGGCGATGGCCCTACGCCCTGCTCTACCAAGCCTTTCTGCTCAATCAGCAGTGGTGGCACAACGCCACGACGGGCATCGGCGGCGTCACCAAGCAGCATGAGAATGCGGTTGAGTTCTCCTCGCGGCAATTGCTCGACATGTTCTCGCCGTCGAACTTTCTGCTGACCAATCCTGAGGCGTTGCAACGAACGCTGGAGACCGGCGGCGTCAATCTCGTCTACGGCCTGCAGAATTTTCTCGAAGACATGGAGCGCCGCGCTGGCGGCAAGCGGCCTGTGGGCGTCGAAGCCTTCGTCCCTGGCAAGAATGTCGCGATAACGCCAGGGAAAGTGATCTATCGAAATCGCTTAATCGAGCTCATCCAATATGCGCCGTCGACGGAAAAGGTGCGGCCCGAGCCGGTGCTCATCACGCCGGCCTGGATCATGAAATATTACATCCTCGATCTGTCGGCGCATAATTCGCTCGTTAGGTATCTGACTGAGCAAGGCTTCACAGTGTTTATGATCTCTTGGCGCAATCCGGGCGCCAAAGATCGCGATCTCACCATGGAGGCCTATCGCAGGCTCGGCGTCATGGCCGCGCTTGACGTGATCTCCAGCCTCATGCCCGACCGAAAGATTCACGCGACAGGCTATTGCCTGGGCGGGACGCTGCTCGCGATCGCCGCTGCGGCCATGGCGCGAGACAATGATGAACGTTTGAAGAGCCTGACGCTTCTCGCCGCTCAAACCGATTTCACCGAGGCGGGAGAACTGACGCTCTTCGTCAACGAGAGCCAGCTCGACTTCCTCGAAGATCTGATGTGGGAGCACGGCTTTCTGGATTCAAAGGAGATGGCCGGCGCGTTCCAGCTTCTGCGCTCCAACGATCTTGTCTGGTCCTATGCGCTCAAATCCTATCTCATGGGCGAGCGCGAGCCGATGACGGACATGATGGCCTGGAACGCCGACGCGACACGCATGCCCTATAAGATGCACTCCGAATATCTCCGGATGCTCTTCCTCAACAATGATCTTGCCGAGGGCCGGCTTCACGCCAACGGGGGCGCCGTCGCGCTCAACGACATACGCGCGCCGATCTTCGCCGTCGGCACAGAGCGCGATCATGTCGCGCCCTGGCGCTCGGTCTACAAGATTCACTTGCTCGCCGACGTCGAAATCACCTTCCTGCTGACGAGCGGCGGCCATAACGTTGGCATCGTCTCCGAACCTGCTAAGAAGCGCGGCGGCTACCGCTTCACAAGCAGAGTGGATGGCGAACATTACGCCGATCCCGAAGAGTGGATGAAAATCGCTTCAGTCAAGGAAGGATCGTGGTGGCCGGAATGGAGCGCCTGGCTCGCCGCCCATTCTGGCTCGCCGGTTGCGCCGCCCGTAATGGGCCAAGCGCTCTGCGACGCGCCGGGAACCTATGTGCTGCAGAGCTGAGGCGCTCCTCTTGCGCGACTCACGTGCGCTTTCCCTAGAGCCGTCCGTTGCTCTGACGCGTCATCCCCGACGCACATAAGCGCGCGTCGGGGATGACATCCGCGCAAGTTCGCCTCAAACATGTATCGCCCGGCCGAAGGCGGCAAGCACGCTCTCATGCATCGTTTCCGACAGCGTCGGATGCGGGAAGATCGTGCGGATCAGCTCTTCTTCGGTCGTCTCGAGATTCATCGCGATGACGAAGCCCTGAATCAGTTCAGTCGCTTCGACCCCAAAAATATGCGCGCCAAGCAGTCGCCCGCTCTTCGCGTCGAAGATCGTCTTCACGAGGCCTTCGAGCTCGCCAAGAGCAATCGCCTTGCCATTGGCGAGATAGGGAAAGCGGCCGATCTTGACGTCGATCTTCTGCTCTTTCGCCTTCGCCTCGGTCAGTCCGACCGACGCGACCTGCGGATGACAATAGGTGCAACCCGGCACGCGCGATCTATCGAGCGCATGGGCGTTCAATCCGGCGATCGCCTCGACGCAGGACACGCCCTCATGCTCCGCTTTATGCGCGAGCATCGGACCGCCGGCGACGTCGCCGATCGCGTAAATTCCTTCGACACTGGTGCGCCCCAAGCCGTCGATCTTGATGACGCCGCGCTCGAGGGCGACGCCGAGCGCCTCTAGCCCGAGATTTTCCACATTGGCGACGACGCCGATCGCCGAAAGCGCGCGTTCGACTTCGAGCGTCTGAGTCTCGCCGTCCGCGCCTTTCAGCGTGACGAGGATGCCGTCGGCCTTTTTCTCGACGCCTGTGACTGTCGTCGCGACGCGAATGTCGATTCCCTGCTTCTTGAACGATCGATGCGCCAGCGCCGCGATCTCTTCGTCTTCGCTCGGGAGAATATGCGGCAGCGCTTCGACGAGAATGACCTCGACGCCAAACGCCCGATAGAACGACGCGAATTCGACGCCGATCGCGCCAGCGCCGACGATGAGGAGCGACTTCGGAAATCGCTCCGGCTTCATCGCCTCGAAATAAGTCCAGACGAGTCGTCCATCAGGCTCAAGGCCCGGCAGAACGCGTGGGCGCGCGCCCGTCGCGATGATAATGTGTTTCGCATTATAGACTCCTTCGCCGAGCGTTGTTTTCGGCGCCGGCAATTGCGGCAGCATCGGCGGCTTCGTCGGCGCGCCGACCCGGACCTCGCCCTTTGCTGCGATCGTCGCCTCGCCCCAAATCACGTCGACCTTGTTCTTCTTGAGAAGAAAGGCGACGCCGCCATTGAGCCGCGTCGCCGCTTCGCGCGAATGCGCGACGATGCGCGCGACGTCGGCGCTCAAGGCGCCTTCGGAAACGCCAAACTTCTCGCCTTCCTTGGCGAGGCGATAGACCTCGGCTGAACGCAGCAGCGCCTTCGTCGGGATGCAGCCCCAGTTCAAACAAATGCCGCCGAGATGTTCGCGCTCGACGACGGCGGTCTTCAGCCCCAATTGCGCGGCGCGGATCGCGGCGACATAGCCGCCGGGCCCGCCGCCAATGACGATAAGATCATATGTGTCAGCCATGCTTCGTCCTAGCTTGCCGAGTGGGCCAAAATTTGCGGCGTCGCAAAAGCATATATTGTTTAAGCGATTGCAGTCACGTGACCATAAGGGGGCTTTCAATGAGCGCCCGTTTTGCACCGACAACCGCCTCGTTGCGTTCGCTTTTCTCTAAGATCCTGGCTGGTCTACGCCGGGGAGCTCGCTTCATCTGGCGCACCTTAATAAATATCGTGCGCCTTTTGCTCCTGGCCTTTCTAGCGGTCCTTTTAACCGCTTGGGCCGTGTCCACGCCAAAGGATAAAGCCTATCGCGTTCTTGATCCCGCGTCGGCCGATTGCAACATGCAGGTCGACGAACGGGGAAACTATAGCTCCCCCGCATGGAACATTCTTGCTGTCTACGGCAACGACGAAAACGTTGCGGCGGAAGAAGACGACGCTGGTCATTGGGACAAGCGATTTCAATGCGCGATACAGCGTCACGAAATCCCTTATTCTGGCGCCGATGACAATAATCGTTCGCCGCTGAGCTACACGCTGGCTTTTCTGGAATTCAAGGAAGATGGAGAGCCTTACGAGCTGAACAAGGACGCTCATCAGCTGTTCACAATGAGCGAATTGACGGATCGCGTGAGCTATATCGACCGCAGTCAATGGAAGCCGATCACGCAGCTTGAGGCTTTAGGCGCACATCTTAGATCGGTTCAAAGAGGCGCCCACACAGATGAATTTGGGAATGTCGTCAATCACAGCAATTATGTCATCGCTTTCATTCATGGCTGGCGAAACGACGCATCAATCGGAAACGGCAATGTCACCGATCTTCGCGCTTATGCGGCGCATGTCGCGCGATTCCTTCGCGATCGCTGCAACGCTGGCGAGCGCGAACATTGCGGGCGCGAGGTAACGGCGGTTTACATCGGATGGCGAGGCGCACGTCTGAACGAGAAGAGCCTCCATCTTCCCTTTATCGTCCTCGGAAATACTGTCGGCGCGTTCTTAGATGGCGACGCTTCGACTTGTTCAAATGGCGTTCTGCCGAGCGACAAGCCTCTGTGCTGGAAGAACTGGATCAATTCCTGGGGAGATACGCTCGCTTCTGGCGTGGCGACGCTGACCTTGTTCGACCGCAAACCGGTCAGCGAATATATCGCGCCGCACGCCCTCATGGCGCTCAGGAAAGTCGAGCAGGTCCTTAATAAACAGCCGGGCACGAAGGCCGAGCAGCGCGCCAATCCAAATAAGATGATCGTGATAGGCCACAGCCTCGGCGGCAACATGCTGGCCACGGCTTTGAAAGACTCTCTGATCAAAGCCGTCCGCAACCATCCAGGCGACAACGCCTATTTTTATCCGCCGCTCGGCGATCTGGTGGCGCTGATTAACCCGGCCGCCGAAGCCTCCAAATGGACTGACGTTCAGCGCGCAGTCTGGGAGAGGATCGCCTTCTTTGAAGGCGATGGGGACCTCATGGCGGGCCACCGCTTTTTTCCGGCTCACCAAAGTCCTGTCGTGATTTCTGTCACCTCCGCCTTTTCCTGGCCTCCCGGAGGGATCCGGCCGGAAGACTGCGCCATAGCCATGCACGACAAATTGAGTTTGCTTGGCCAGGATGTGGCTTCGCCCGACGAGGTTTGCACGAGATACCAGCAGTTCCTGGAGACCAAAAAGCCGGAGGAATTCATCTTCCATGATGAGACGCTAAGCCCCGACCGCGCTTGCGGGGCGCTGAGAACGCCGTTTAAGCTCGACCAAGCAGTGGAAGATATCGATCGGAAAAAGAAGATCGGCATAAAATCGGACTTCGCGACCTATCTTGCCTTCCCGCTTTTTCGCGGCGACTTCCGACCTCTCGGCGCGATGATCGCCGGCGTCGCGCGAGATTGGCGCGCAGCCTGCGAAAGCTTTGGGATGCCCGCAAATCGATTGGAGCAGCGGGCGCAGAACTTTTGGCGGAGGATGGGAGAATTCGTGAGCGATCTTCCCTTCCAGAATACGGATATCGAGTCTTCGCGCACGATCGGCCATCTCGATCCGCCGCGATCGTCGGTGAGTCTCGTCGATACTTATCGCATGCCGGCGCGCCAGCTCGGCACGACGCATGAGGTTCGCAGCATTGGTTGGGCGCCGCCTAACCAGGCTGACTACAAAAATATCCCCGCCGATCCGTCTTTGAACTGTCCCATCAGTCACGATTGGCTAACGCGAGCTCGAAGGAAGCAAATGAACGGCACTCAGTGGGATAGCGAGTTGCTGGCCCCGGCGCTGGATCCAGACCCTGCTCAACCAGGGGACAGCGGCCGCAATCCAGCTGTCGAGATGACTCACGGCTTCAGGCTCGCAGGAATGCTCCCGATCACCCGCGCTAACGATCCGTTCTGGAACATGCGCGCCTATGATGATGTGCTCATGAGCCATGGCGGCTTCATGTTCAGTTCGTTCATTTGCGCGATCAACCAATTCGTCATGGACCGGCCGACACGATGGCCGTCGCCGCCGACGCCAGTCGAATTACAGCCTGCGCCTGCGCAACAAGAGCCGGCTCGCCCCACTGCGGGCGCCGTCAAAGTTCGTGGCCGATCGAGGTGACATAGCCGCCAGGCCCGCCGCCAATGACGATAAGATCATATGCGTCGCTCATTGCGCGTCCCCGTCGCGGCCGCCGACGCGCCGCTCTTTCGTATCGTTCCCCATCGCGCGTTTCGCGTCGACGAACGCCATCACATCGTCAGCGACCGGCGCAAGAAAATGCAAGAGCGGCGAAAATGCGCCGATGATCTCGCGATGCGTAACGCCGGGATAATATATGGTGCGCGCTTCGCCGCCGGCGGCGTCTATGGCCGCAGCGAGCGCGCGGGTGTTTCTCGGCTTGACCGTCGTGTCGGCCTCGCCGGCAATAAGCAGCGCCGGCGGCGCGTCGCGCGTGACATAGCGCAGCGGCTGGCTCGCAGCGGCGTTGGCGGGAGCGCCGAAAACGCCGCGCAGCACGTCGCTGTCGATCGCGAAATCATAAGCGCCCGCGAGACCGATCAGGCCAGCAAGATCGCTCGACGGCGAGAGGCCGACGGCGGAGAGCCAGCGTTTGTCGAAGGCGAGCATCGCCGCGATGTGTCCGCCCGCCGAATGGCCCATGAGAAATATGCGCGAGCGCTCAGCGCCAAGCCGGTCCGCATTGTCGCGCGCCCATCGCAGCGCACGCGCCGCGTCTTCGAGAAAAACCGGAAAGCGGGCTTGCGGATAAAGGCTGTAATCGGGAATGACGGCGATCACGCCACGCGCGGCGAGCGCCGCGCCGACGAAGCGATAGTTCGCCCTTTCGCCAGACGACCATCGGCCGCCGTAAAAGAAGACGATGAGCGGTCTCGGCGCCTCCGCATGATCGGGAAGATAGACGTCGAGCTTTTCGCGGGGCCCACCGCCGTAGGGGATATCGTCTAGGAGACGATAGGACTGAGCGCGCGCCAAAAGATTGAGCGCGGCGCCGGGGTCGGCGACGGCCGCGCCGGCAAAAATGACAAGCGTCGCGACGAGCGCGCGGGCCGGCGTCACATGTCGCAGGAATCGTCGCATCCAAGGAGACGATAGCCGAAGCCGGCGTCCCCTGCGACCGCGTATGAAAGAAAAAGCGCCCGCGGCGCGGCGGGCGCTTTACATTAACGCCGCAGCCTTCAGGCGGCCTTCGGTAGCGCTGACTTCGCCTGCGCCACGATGGCTTTGAAAGCCTCAGGCTGATGGATGGCAAGTTCGGACAGGACCTTGCGATCGACCTCGACGCCCGCCTTGGCGAGCCCATCGATGAAGCGCGAATAGGTCAGGCCGTACTCGCGCACGGCGGCGTTGAGCCGCTGAATCCACAGCGCACGGAATACGCGCTTCTTCGCCTTGCGATCGCGAGTCGCATATTGCATCGAGCGATCGACCGCGGCCTTCGCGGCGCGAATCGTGTTCTTGCGGCGGCCGTAGAATCCTTTGGCGGCCTTGAAGGTCTTCTTGTGCTTGGCGTGAGCGGTGACGCCGCGCTTGACGCGAGCCATGACGAAACTCCTTTGCGGAAAAATCTGCTGCGGGATCAGCCGTTCGGCAGGAAGTATTTCTTGACGTTATCGCCGTCAGTTTTGAACAAGACGTTCGTGCCGCGCAGATTTCTGATCTGCTTGTTCGTCCGCTTGATCATGCCGTGGCGCTTGCCCTGCTGGGCGTAGACCACTTTCCCGGTGCCGGTGATCTTGAAGCGCTTTTTCGCGCCCGATTTCGTCTTCAGCTTGGGCATTTTGCTCTCCTGG
>Ga0194127_10001201_pt1 | contig 38477 bp, 36 predicted proteins | sample TA2KigC100mmetaG_FD_148624 | JGI IMG/M metagenome (GOLD analysis project Ga0194127, IMG submission 148624) | Freshwater microbial communities from Lake Tanganyika, Tanzania - TA2015036 Kigoma Deep Cast 100m | ecosystem: Environmental > Aquatic > Freshwater > Lake | place: Tanzania: Lake...
GGGGGCGGGCGCCAACGTGGTCCTCACGCTCCGCGTGAGGACATCTCGGCAATCCGGATCGTCATCACGCGGAGCGTGATGACTACTATGGGCGGCCACCGCCGATCTTGCATAGGGTGACGGCCGGAGGGGCGCATCTCCGGTCCTGCGCAGCGAGGACGAAGGCGCCCGCACGATCGGGTCCATGAATCGGAGATGCGCCCCGGGGCCGCGATTGCGGGGTTCCCTTCGCCCCCGGCGGCGGGTAGGATCGCCGGGAAGCGGAGGCATCGGACCATGGCGCGGAACCGGATTGCGGACATCGTGGCGGGCGGGCGGGTGCTGGTCTCGGACGGGGCGTGGGGCACCTTCCTCCAGAAGAAGGGGCTGCAGCCCGGCGACTGCCCCGAGCTGTGGTGCATCGACCGGCCCGCCGACGTCGCCGACGTCGCCCGGTCCTACATCGAGGCCGGCGCCGACATGATCGAGACCGACAGCTTCGGCGGCACGCGGATCAAGCTCGCCGACTACGGCCTCGCGGACCGCGCCGCGGAGATCAACGAGGCCGCCGCCCGCATCTCCCGGGAGGCCGCCGGGCCGGACCGCCTCGTCATCGCCTCCGTCGGCCCGACCGGGAGGATGCTGATGCTCGGCGACGTCAGCGAGGCCGAGGTCTTCGGCGCGTTCGCGGAGCAGGCCGTCGCCCTCCACCGCGGCGGGGCCGACGCGCTGTGCATCGAGACGATGACCGCGGCGGACGAGGCCGCCCTGGCGGTGCGCGCCGCCCGCGAGAGCACCTCCGCCGAGGTCATCTGCACGTTCACGTTCGACCGCATCGCCTCCGGCGAGTACCGCACGATGATGGGCCTTTCGCCCGTCGACGCGGCCCGGGCCGCGCTCGACGCGGGCGCGCACATCGTCGGCACCAACTGCGGGAACGGCATCGCCGGCATGATCGACATCGTCCGCGGGATGCGCGCCGCGTTCCCCGGCGTGCCGATCCTCGTCCACGCCAACGCGGGGCTACCGACGATCGTCAACGGCGCCAACACCTGGCCCGAGGGCCCGGCCGACATGGCCGGGCGCATCGCGGAACTCGTCGAGGCCGGCGCCGGCATCGTCGGCGGCTGCTGCGGCACCACGCCGGACCACATCCGCGCGATCCGCAAGGCCGTCGACGCCATCAACGCCCGGCGTTCGGCCTGACCGGAAGCCGCGGCGGCGGGCCGGGTCCCGGACCCGGCGCCGGCCCGTCCGCCGGATCCTGGCGGTCGTTTTTCGGCTCGCCCGGGGGGCCGCAAATGCGCAGAATCGCGGGCGTCAGCGGAGGGGTGTCATGAATCGGTGGCGGGCAATCGTTTCGATCGCGGTCGCGGCGCTGTGGGCGACCGCCAGGGTATCCGGCGGGCCGGAGAAGGCGGACGGCGCGCCGTCGATCCTCACGGCGATGGATGTCGCCCCGGCGCTCTTCTTCGCGGGGCCGCTTTCGACCGTGACCGAGCGGAAGGCGGACTGGCTGAAGAAGGCGGAGGCGGCGACCCCGCCGCTGCTTCGGACCCGGCGCGAGCCGGTCGGCCTGGTCCGCGTCGAGAAGGACGCCGCCGCGTTCCAGGGCTGGAAGGCGGTCCGCGAGGGCGACATGGCCGACCTGGAGAAGCGCCCGCTGGGCGTCGGGGACTCGTTCATCCTCGATTTCGGCGAGCACCTGACGGGCCACCTGACCTTCCGCGTCGCGCCGGCCTCCTACCCCATCGACGCGCCGGTCCGCCTGGCCTTCCTCTTCGCCGAGGTCCCGGCCGAGCTCGGCGAGCCGCTCGACCCGCACCCGACGAACTCGCTGTCGCGCTCGTGGATGCAGGACGAGATCGTCAACATCGACGACACGCCGGCCGAGATCCGCCTGCCGCGGCGCTACGCGTTCCGCGGCGTCAAGGTCACGGTCGTCGCCGGCAGTCCGCACGCGAAATTCCACCTCTCCGGCTTCGCCGCCGAGGCGGTGACGTCGGCTGACGAATCGAAGGTGCCGCCGTTTGACGCGGCGTCGGAATCCGACGCCGCCCTCGATCTCGTCGCGCGCCGGACGCTGCGCGACTGCATGCAGACCGTCTTCGAGGACGGCCCCAAGCGCGACCGCCGCCTGTGGCTCGGCGACCTGCGCCTGCAGGCGCTGGCGAACTACGCGACCTTCCGCAACTTCGACCTCGTCAAGCGATGCCTCTACCTCCACGCCGGCACCGCGACCGACCGCGGCCTCGTCGCGACCTGCCTCTTCGAGCGCCCCGCGCCCGTGCGCGGCCGCAACAACATCCTCGACTACACCGCGCTCTTCGCGCCGACCGTGCTCGAGTACCTCGACGCCAGCGGCGACCGCGCGACGGCCGAGGACCTCTGGCCGATGTGCCTCCGCCTGCTGGAATTCACGCTCGAGTACGTCGACCCGGACGGCCTCTTCCAGCCGCCGAAGTCGTGGTGGCTCTTCGTCGACTGGAACAAGAACCTCGACCCGCAGGCGCCCGAGCATGCGATCGTGCTCTTCGGCCTGCGCGCGACGCTCGACCTCGCGAAGCGGCTCGGCCGCGAGTCCGAGGCGCCGTTCCTGCCCGCCGCGATCGAGAAGATGGAGAAGGCCGCGCTGAAGAAGCTGTGGGACAAGGACCTCGGCCTCTTCGTCAGCGGGAAGCAGCGGCAGGTGTCGTGGGCCTCGCAGGCCTGGATGGTTCTCGCCGGCGTGCCGGCCGCCGCCCAGGCCCGCAGCGCGCTCCAGCGCGTCATGGTCTTCGGCGGCGCGCAGAAGCCCGTGACGCCGTACATGCACCACTTCGTCGTCGAGGCGATGCTGAAGGCCGGCCTGCGCGACGAGGGCCTCGCCCACCTGCGGTCCTACTGGGGCGGCATGATCGCGCGCGGCGCCGACACGTTCTGGGAGGTCTGGGTGCCGGAGAACGAGCTCGAATCGCCCTACAAGACCCACCTCATCAACAGCTACTGCCACGCGTGGAGCTGCACGCCCTCCTACTTCCTCCGCCCGCCCGTTCCGCGCGCGGAGGGCTCGCCCGCCCCGGCGGAGGGCGGGGACGTCGGGGTGCGCCGCAAGTTCACCACCCGGGCGCAGAGCCCGGCGGAAAAGTGAGGCGATGCGCGGGGGCCTCCTGAGACTGACGTGGCGGGCGGTCGCCTGGGACGTGGGCATCGCCGCCGCGATGATCGTTATCGGCCTCGGCGTCCTGTACTGGCGCGCCCACCGATTCGACGGCGCCTTCGAGGAAGCCGGCACCGCGCACAACGTCGACCCGGACCTGCTCCGCGCCATCGCGTGGAAGGAGAGCCGCTTCGATCCCGGCGCGCTCGGCAAGGCCGGCGAGGTCGGCCTCATGCAGGTGACGTCCGTCGCCGCCGCGGACTGGGCCGCCGCGGAGAAACGCCCGAAGCCGTCGCGCCACGAACTGCTCGATCCGCGAACCAACGTCCGCGCCGGGGCGTGGTACATCGGCCGCGCCATCCGCCGCTGGTCCGAGCGGCCCGATCCGCTCCCCTTCGCCCTCGCCGAGTACAACGCCGGCCTCTCCAACGCGGACCGGTGGGCCCTGAACGCGCGCGACTCGCTCGAGTTCTGGAACCGGATCGGCTTTCCGACCACGAAGCGCTACGTCGAGGACATCCTGAAACGCTACCGCGGCGGCGTCGTGCCCCCGCCCGCGCCGCGCGTGGCCCGATCGGAGGCGAAATGACGACGGAACGACACGGAACGCCGCGGGTTTCCAACCCTTGGACGACACTGCGCCGCGGACTTCCAATCCTTGGAAGCCTGCTGGCCGCCGCCGTTCTCGCGGCCGGCTGCGGCCTCGGGAGGAAGTACTGGGTGCCCACCGCGGACCAGATGGCCGAGGCGGAGCGGATCGCGAAGTTCCACGTCTTCAAGGCGATCGGCGACCAGGCCGGCCCGGAGGCCGCCGCGGGGCTGGCGACCGGGCCCGACGGGCTGCCGAAGGAGTACCCGATCGCCTTCACGATCGGCGGCACCCCCTACTCGCGCTACCGGTTCAAGTACTGGGGCGGCATCACGAAGGGCGTGCAGCTGATCCACGTCCAGTACTTCGACCCGATCGCGATCCCGGGCTGGGAGAAGGATCCGGACGCGACGGGCGCCTTCCCGGCCCATTTCACCGTTTCGGTCGACGTGGCCGGCCGCCGGGCCGTGTCCGACTCGCGCACCGCGAAGACGCCGTGAAGCTCGTCGAACTCGACGCGGTCGCGCCGGAGGGGCTTTCGCACGACACGGCCATCCTCAAGCGGCCGCTGCTGCGCTCCGGCGAGGCGCCGGGCCTCACGCAGTTCGCGCGAAGCACGATCCCCGCCGGGCGGGCCACCTCGCCGCACGCGCACGCCGACATGACGGAGGTCTTCTTCGTCCTCGCCGGGCTCGGGCGGGCGGTGGTCGACGGCCGCGCGCACCCGCTCGGTCCCGGGGCCTGCCTGCGGATCGATCCCGGCGAGACCCACGCGATCGAGGCCGGGGCGGACGGCCCCGTCGAACTGCTCTACTTCGGCCTCGCGGAGACGACGGCATGAAGACCCTTGAAATCGAGACCCGGTCGCGCACGCAGTTCGTCGCCATCACGGACCTCGTCCAGGCGGCGGTCCGCGAGCTGGGCCTCCGCGACGGCGCGGTGACAGTCTTCGTTCCGCACACCACCGCCGGCGTCACGATCAACGAGAACGCCGACCCCGACGTCGTCGCCGACATGGCGATGGCGCTCGACCGGATCGTCCCGTGGACCGCGGGCTACGCCCACGACGAGGGCAACGCCGCCGCCCACGTGAAGGCCAGCCTGATGGGCTCGTCCGTCCGCGTGCTCGTCGAATCCGGCCGCCTCCGCCTCGGCACCTGGCAGGGCATCTACTTCTGCGAATTCGACGGCCCCCGCACGCGCACCGTGTGGGTGGGATAGGCGTCACGCGCAGACGCGGGGACGACGCGGGCGCGGCGCCTTTCGGTCGGCGGGGCGCGGAGTGGCTGGTCGACGCTGGAGCGCTTGCGGTTGCGGGGGTGCGACGCGCACCAAGCCGGCCGGTGCGCGCCGCGGCATCGCCTTCGCCTTGATTCAAGGATCGTTCGGCTGGGATCTCCCTTTCCCGGCGATGGAAGGGGAAGCCTGAGGATCCCGCGCACACGGCCCGGTTTCGACAGGAATCAAGATGCGTCTGCCCTGCCCGGAACCGCGGCCCGGCTTGTCAGGGACTGCGGGCGGGGGTACCCTTTTGCGTTTGTGCCGCGCCCCGGGTGGGACGCGTCACGGTTGCCTATGGATCTCGTCGGGTGCGAATTGCAGTTGGACTCGCCCGGGGCGCGGGAGGCGGTCGTCAGGAACCTGCGCCGGCCCGGGGCGGGCGCGTTTGTCGTCCTCGACACCTGCCAGCGCCTCGAAGTCTACGGCGCGGCGGTGCCGGAGGCGGCGGGCGCGCGCGTCGCCCGCGTCTGGAGCGGCCGGGAGGCCTTCGAGCGGCTGGCCCGCATCGCGGCCGGACTCGAAAGCCGGGTGCTGGGCGAACTCGAGGTGCTTGGACAGGTCCGCGAGGCCTACCGGCTCTTCCGCGAGCAGACCGAAGGCAACCACGCGGCGCTGGACCGGATCTTCCAGGACGTCCTCTCCGTCGCCCGCAAGGCGCGCCGCGAGAGCCGGCTCGACCAGACGCTGACCTCCCTCGCCGCCCTCGCCGCCGAGGTTCTCCTGGACCGCGTCGCGCCCGGGGCGCCGATCGCCGTGATCGGGTCGGGCTCGCTCGCCTCGTCCGTCACCCGCCGCCTCGCCGAACGCGGCGGCGCGGCGCTGCGCATCGCGGGCCGCTGCCCGGAGAACGCGCTCCGGCTCGCCGGCGAGGTGCAGGGGTTCGGCGCCGGCCTCGACGACCTCGTCCCGATGCTGGACGGCGTCGCCGGCATCGTCGCCGCCACGGCCGCCCCCCACCCCGTCCTCTACGCCCACCACCTGGAGAAGGCGGCGCGCCCGCTGGTCATCATCGACCTCGGCGTCCCCCCGGATTGCAGCGACGACGCCCGGGCGCTGCCCGGCGTCCTCTACGTCTCCCTCGGCGAGGTCGAGGCGCGCGCGCAGGTGAATCTGGACGAGCGGCGCCGGGGCGGCGAACTCGCAGCGGACATCGTCCGGGACGGCGCACGGCAATGGGCCTCCTCCCCCTAGACCCGGGGCGGGAAGGACTCCTTCCATGACCCCTCCTTCGCCGCTCCATCTCCGCGTGGCCGCGCGGGCGAGCCGGCTGTCGCGCGCACAGACCGGCGAGGCGCTCCGGGCCGTACGCGCGGCCCTGCCCCCGGAAACCCTCTTCGAGGTCTTCCACCTCGACACGCCCGGCGACCGCGACAAGCGGACGCCGCTCTCCGACCCCTCCGTCCCGGACGACTTCTTCACGCGCGACCTCGACAAGGTCGTCCTCGACGGCTGCTGCGACCTGACCGTGCACTCCGCCAAGGACCTGCCCCGGCGCACGCCCCCCGGCCTGGCGGTGGCCGCGATCCTGCCCTGCGCCGACCCGCGCGACGCGCTCGTCCTGCGCGCCGGGCTCGCCTCCGCGGCCGGCGCGCGGACCGTGGGCACCAGCAGCCCCCGCCGCGACGCCGCGGTGCGCGCCCTCTGCCCGCACGCCGAACCGCGCCCGCTGCGCGGCACCATCGACGAACGGCTCGCCGCCCTCGACCGCGGCGACTACGACGCGGTCGTCATCGCCGCCTGCGCCCTCGAACGCCTCGGCCTCGCCGGACGCATCGCCGCCTTCGTCCCGGGAGAGACCACGCCCCTCCAGGGCCACCTGGCCCTGGTCACGCGCGCGGACGACGACCGGCTGGCCGGCCCGTTGCGCGGCCTCGACTTCCGCCGGCATCTCTTCGACTCGCCCGACGCCGGACCCGCGGCGACGGCGGGCGCGGACGCGACCCCGGCGACCACGCTCTTCCTCGGAACGCATCCCGGGCACTTCCCGCACCTCGCGCCGCTCCTGCCGTGGCCGATGATCCGCCTCGCCCCGCGGCCGCTGGAGGAGCGGACCGCGCTGCTCGATCGCCACCTCGACGGCTGCGCCTCGGTGGCCTTCGCCTCGGCCTTCGCCGCGCGCGCCTTCGTGCATGCGCTCCTGCACGCGCGCGACGCGCGCGCGGCGGCGCGCCGCGCGCTGCTGGCCGTCGGCCCGGCGACCGCCGACGCCCTGGAGCGGCTCGGGTTCCGCGCCGATGCGGTCGTCCACGACTTCGGCGGCATCGCGTCCCTCGCGCCGCGCGCGGCGGAGATCGCCCGCGGCCGGTGCCTCTATCCCTGCTCCTCCGCCTCGCCCGCCACGGACCGCATCCGCACCCTCGCCGCGCACGGGATCGAACTGGTGCCCGCCGTGTTCTACGACACGGTCGAGGCCTGCCCGGGGCCGCTGCCGGACGGTCCCTTCGGCCGCGTTTTTTTCACAAGTCCGAGCACCGTCCGCTCGTATTTCGGGCATTATCCCGCCGAGCGGACCGCACGACGACGGTGGCTGGCCATCGGGGCCTCGACGCTGGCGGCCTTGCGGGCCGAGGGGCTGAACGGGGAGATCGCCGATGAACCGCGTTGAATTGCACCCGGGCTGCGGGCACGAGACGCTCCGCGCGTGGCAGGCCGACGGGCCGCCCGCGGCGGACCGGCTCGTGTGGCCGCTGTTCGTCACCGACCGCGACGACGCGTGCGAGCCGATCGCCGCGATGCCGGGACAGCACCGGTGGGGCGTCGGACGGCTTCGCGAGGCGCTCGACGGGCCCGTCCGCAACGGCCTCCGCGCCGTGCTGGTCTTCGGGGTGCCCGGCGGGGCCAAGGACGGCCGCGGCTCCGGCGCCGACTCGCCCGGGTCGCCGGCGGTGCGCGCCCTCGCCGCGCTGCGGGAGGCCTACCCGGGGCTGCTCCTGATCGCCGACGTCTGCCTCTGCGCCTACACCGACCACGGGCACTGCGGCATCCTGCAGTCCGACGGCACGGTCGACAACGAGGCCAGCGTCACGCGCCTCGCGGCGGTCGCCGCCGCCTACGCCGCGGCCGGCGCCCACGTCGTGGCGCCGTCGGACATGATGGACAACCGCGTCGCCGCGATCCGCGCCGCGCTGAAGACCGCCGGCTGCGGCGGCACCGCGATCCTCAGCTACGCCGCCAAGTTCGCCTCGTGCTTCTACGGCCCCTTCCGCGACGCCGCGCAGTCGCGGCCCGCGTTCGGCGACCGCCGCGCCTACCAGCTTCCGCCCGCGGGGCGGCGGCTCGCGTTGCGGGCCGTCCTCCGCGACGTCGACGAGGGCGCGGACCTCGTCATGGTGAAGCCCGGCGGCCCCTACCTGGACATCGTGCGCGAGGTGCGCGACGCCGTCCGCGTGCCCGTCCTCGCCTACCAGGTCTCCGGCGAATACGCGATGCTCCACCACGCCGCCGCCGCGGGCGCGTTCGACCTGCGGACCGCGGTGCTCGAGTCGCTCGACGGCCTCCACCGCGCCGGCGCCGGCGCCGTCATCACCTACTTCGCGCCCCAGGCGCTGGGATGGGTGCGGTGAATCCGCCCCCTTCCCTCCGCGCCCGCGCCGAGGCCGTGATGCCGGGCGGGGTGAACAGCCCGGTCCGCGCGTTCCGCGGCGTCGGCGGCGAGCCGATCCACGCGCGCCGCGCCGAGGGCGCGATCCTGGAGACCGCCGACGGCCGGCGGCTGGTCGACTTCTGCATGTCGTTCGGGCCGCTGATCCTCGGCCACGCGCACCCGGACGTGACGCGCGCGATCGCGGAGGCGGCGGCGCGCGGCACGAGCTACGCGGTCACCACGGAGGCGGAGATCGAGATGGCGGAGACGATCCGCGGCGCGATCCCGTCGGTGGAGAAGGTCCGCCTGGTGAGCTCCGGGACCGAGGCGTGCATGACCGCCGTGCGCCTCGCGCGCGGCGCGACGGGCCGCAACAGGATCCTCAAGTTCAGCGGCTGCTACCACGGCCACGCGGACGGCCTGCTCGTCCGCGCCGGCAGCGGCGTGGCGGGTCTCGCCGCGGCGACCTCGGCCGGCATCCCGGCCTCGTACGTCGAGCACACGCTGGTCGCGCGCTACAACCATCTCGACGACGTCGAACGCATCGTCGCGGAGTTCGGCTCCGACCTGGCCGCCATCATCCTCGAGCCCGTCGCCGCGAACGTCGGCCTGCTGCAGCCGTACAAGGGCTTCCTGCGCGAGGTGCGCGACCTCGCCGCCCGCTGCGGCGCGCTGCTGATCTTCGACGAGGTCATCACCGGCTTCCGGCTGACCTTCGGAAGCTACCAGAGCGTCTGCCGGTGCGGCCTGCGGCCGGACCTCGTCTGCCTCGGCAAGATCATCGGCGGCGGTCTGCCGGTCGGCGCGCTCGGCGGGAGGGCGGACATCATGGACCGCCTCGCCCCGCTGGGACCCGTCTACCAGGCCGGCACGCTCAGCGGCAACCCGGTCTCCGTCGCGGCCGGCCTCGCCGCGCTGCGGCGGCTGAAGTCGGACATGCCCTACGATTCGCTCGCGCAGCGCACCGGGGCCTATGTCGCCGGCCTGGCGGAGGCGGCGAGGAAGGCGGGCGTCACCGTGCAGATCCCCACGATCGGCAGTATCTTCTCGCTGTTCTTCATGGACCGGGTCCCGGCCTCGTTCGAGGACATCCAGCAGACGAACGCGGAGCGCTACAAGGCGCTCTTCCATTCGCTCCTGGCCGACGGCGTCTACCTGCCGCCGTCCCCGTTCGAGGTGGGCTTCCTGTCCACCGCGCACGACGAGGCCCTGCTCGAGGGCACGCTGCCGGCGTGGGAACGGGCCTTCGCCGCGGCCGCGCGGGTGGGATGAGGCGGCGACGGGGATCGAACGATGGCGCATGACACGAACGACGGGGCGGCCGTGCCCGACCTGCGGGAACGCGGGCGCGGGGCGGACGGGCAGCCGGTCTTCAGCGACCGGCGGCTCTGGATCCAGCTGCTCGTGTTCGACGGCGCGTCCGATCCCGGCCCGCTGGCCCGCGCCCTGGGCGGCTCGCCCGTCCTCGGCGCCCTGTACGCCGACGTGAACCATCCGCGCGGCGTCGGCCTCGCCGTGGCGCACGAGGATCCGGAGTTCTTCGCCGGTCCGCTGCGGTCGCTCCTCAACCGCCCGCCGTTCGACGCCCTCGACCTCCGCCCCGGGTTCACGATGCTCGGCCGCACCTACGCGCTCGGCCACGAGCCCGACCTCGACCGCGTGCTGCTGACGCGGCCCGTCGAGCGCCTCTGCAACCCCGCGTGGCCCTGGGCGGTGTGGTATCCCGTCCGCCGCGCCGGCGCGTTCGAGACGCTCGCCCCTTCCGCCCAGCGCGAGATCCTGATGGAGCACGCGCATCTCGGCGCCGCATGGTCGAACGGCGGGTACGCCCACGACATCCGCCTCGCGTGCCACGGCGTCGACCGGGCCGACAACGACTTCGTGCTCGGCCTCGTCGGGCCGGAGCTTCACCCGCTCTCCGCGATGGTGCAGGCGATGCGCAGGACGCAGCAGACCTCGCGCTACCTCGCCGGCCTCGGACCGTTCTTCGTCGGCCGCGCGGTGTGGCAGTCCCGACCCGCATGAGCGACGGCCCCCCCAGTGATCCGCGCGCCACGCGCCTCCTCCGCGCCTGCCGGCGCGAGCCGGTCGACCGCACGCCGGTGTGGCTGATGCGGCAGGCCGGGCGCTACATGCCGGAGTACCGCGCGCTGCGCGCCCGCCACTCGATGCTCGACCTCGTCCGCACGCCGGACCTGGCCGCGCAGATCACGCTCCAGCCCGTCGACGCCTTCGAGGTCGACGCGGCGATCGTCTTCGCCGACATCCTCCCGCTGCTCGACGGCCTCGGCCTCGGGCTGGAGTTCGTCGCCGGCGAGGGGCCGCGCATCCCGCGCCCCGTGCGGACGGCGGCGGACGTCGACCGCATCGCCGTGCGCCCCGCGGAGGAGACGCTCGGCTTCACGCTGGAGGCCGTCCGCCTCGCGCGGCGCGCGCTCGCGGGCCGCGTGCCCCTGATCGGCTTCTCCGGCGCGCCGTTCACGCTCGCGTGCTACGCGATCGAGGGCGGATCGTCGCCGGACTTCCCGCTGGCGCGCCGCTTCCTGCGCGAGCAGCCCGCCGCGTGGGCCGCGCTGATGGAGAAGCTCGCGGCCGCGGTGGGCGACTACCTCGCCGCCCAGGTCCTCGCCGGCGCGCAGGCGGTGCAGCTGTTCGACTCGTGGGCGGGACGGCTGACGGCGGACGAGTACCGTGCGTCGGTCCTGCCGTTCAGCGCCGCGGCGCTCCGCCGCGCGGCGGACGGCGGCGTGCCGGTGATCCACTTCGCGACCCAGTCCGCCCACCTCCTGCCGCTGCTGCGCGAGGCGGGCGGGACGGTCTTCGGCGTCGGCAACGATGTCCCGATCGACGAGGCCTGGCGCCGGCTCGGCGACGGCGTCGCCGTGCAGGGCAATCTCGACCCCGACTCGCTCCTGGGGCCGGAGGACGCGATGCTGCGGCGGGCGGCGGACGTTCTCGACCGCGCCGCCGGGCGCCCCGGCCACATCTTCAACCTCGCCCACGGCGTGAAGAAGGAGACCGACCCGGCGCGCGTCCGCGCCCTGGTCGATTTCGTCCACGCCCCGCCGCGCACCCCCCGCTGACCGGCCCCGGCATCGCCGGCCCCCCTTGCATCCGTGTTCGGTCGCCGGATACACTCCGCCCCCGTCGTGGACGCCATCGTTCCGTCCGGCCCCGGGAATGCCGAGGGGCGCCGGGGGATGGCGGGCGGTTGGATGCCGAACCGGGGGGAGAACATGAAGAAGCGGATTTCGTTCACCGGGTTGATCGCGGCGGCGCACACGCCGTTCAAGGCCGACGGGGCGCTGAACCTGAAGGCGGTCGAGCGGCAGGCGGAGCACCTGGCGCGGAACGGCCTCTCGGGGGTGTTCGTCGGCGGGTCGACGGGCGAGAGCCACTCGCTGACGGTCCCCGAGCGCCTCGCCCTGTCGGAGCGCTGGGCGGCGGTGCTGAAGGGGTCGGCGATGCCGCTGATCGTCCACGTCGGCCACAACTGCACGTCCGACGCCGCGACGCTGGCCGCGCAGGCCGAGCGCCTCGGCGCGGCCGCGATCTCGGCGCTGGCCCCGTCGTACTTCAAGCCGGGCAACGTCACCCGGCTCATCGAGTGCTTCGCGCCCGTCGTGCGCGCCGCGCCGCGGACGCCGTTCTACTACTACGACATCCCGTCGATGACCGGCGTCAGCCTGCCGGTCCCCGCGTTTCTCGCCGAGGCCCGCCGCTGGCTGCCGACGCTGGCGGGCATCAAGTACACCTGCGCGGACCTGATGCAGATGCAGGAGTGCATGCGGGCGGACGGCGGCCGCTGGGACATCCTGTTCGGCGTCGACGAGCACCTCCTCGCGGGCCTTGCGCTCGGCGCGCGCGGCGCGGTGGGCAGCAGCTACAACTTCGCGGCGCCGCTCTACCTCCGCCTGATCCGCGCGTTCGAAGCCGGGGATCTCGCGGCGGCCCGCGAGCAGCAGTGGCGGTCGGTGCGGCTGATCCGCACGCTCGCCTCGCTCGGCTACATGGGCGCCGCGAAGGCGGTCATGGGGATGCTCGGCGTCGACGTCGGCCCGGCGCGCGCGCCGAACGGCAACCCGTCGCCCGCGCAGCGGCGGCAGCTCCGGAAGGACCTCGAGGCGCTCGGGTTCTTCGGCTGGATCCGCGGCGGCTGAGGGACCCGGCGGCGGCCCGGCGGCGCCCGTCCTCAGGCCCCCGGCTTCCCGCCACGGATGAACTCGTCGCGGGAGAGGTCGCCGCTCTTGTCGGTGTCGAAGGTCGGGAAGCGCTTCGGCGCCTCGTCGGGGTCGGGCTGGCCGTCGAGGAACTCCTCGCGCGTCAGCCTGCCGTCGCGGTTCTTGTCGCGCTTGTCGAACATGGCGCCGCGGTCCTGGTTCGACCGCCCGCCTCCGGTGCGCCCGCCCTTTCCCCCGGCCTTCGCCCCGCCCGGCTCGCCACCGTCCTGGACCGGGGGCTTGGCCTCGGGGAACTTCGCGAGGATTGCGCGCAGCCGCGCGACGACGTCGGTCTTCTCGGCGGCGAGGTTGCGGGTCTCGAGCGGGTCGGACTCGTAATCGTAGAGCTCGAGGACGGCGTCCGCCGCCGGCGCGCCGGGCGCCTTCCATTCGACCAGCCGGTAGCGCGTCTCGCGCACGGCGCGGCCGATGAGCCCGCCGCCGCGCGGGTAGACGTGCAGCACGGCCTCCTTGGTGGCCGCGGCGGGGTCCTTCAGCGTCGCGACGAAGCTGCGGCCGTCGAGGCCCGCGGGCACGGGAAGACCGGCGAGTTCGCACAGGGTCGGGTAGAGGTCGACCGTCTCGGCGAGCGCGCCGGTCTTCACGCCGGTCCGGCCGGCGCCGGGCGCGGCGACGATCAGCGGGATCCGCGCGGCCTGCTCGTAGTTGGTGTGCTTGCACCACATGCCGTGGTCGCCGAGGTGCCAGCCGTGGTCGCCCCAGAGGACGACGATCGTGTTCGCGGCCAGTCCGGTCGCGTCCAGCGCGTCGAGGACGCGCGCGAGCTGGGCGTCCATGAAGCTCGTCGCCGCGTGGTAGCCGTGGATGAGGTGCCGCGTGAGCCGGTCGTCCAGATCCCCGACGCGGGGGATGTCGGTGTAGGCCCGCAGTTCGCCCCAGGTGGTCGGCGCGAACTCCGGCGCGCCCTTCGGCGGCGTGCGGAGTTCCGGCAGCGGGAAGTCCGACTCCTTGTAGAGGTCCCAGTACTTCTTCGGCGCGCAGAACGGCAGGTGGGGCTTCAGGAAGCCGACGCCCATGAAGAACGGCTCGCCGGGGGTCTTCGCGGCGGTCTGGAGGCGGCGGACGGCCTCGTCGGCGATCTGGCCGTCGCCGTAGACGTTGTCGGCGACGTCGGCGCATTCCGTCGAGGCGCCCTTCGCCTTGCTCGCCGGCTGCGTCGCCGGGGCGCCCGCGGCGCGGGCCCTGGCCTGCTCCTGCTTCGTGGCCTCCTGGTTCGCGGGCAGGGCGTAGCCGCCGCCGGGCTTCCAGTGCGGGACGGTCCACGAGGCGGCGTCCTCGTGGTTTCCGTGGCCGACGTGCATGATCTTGCCCATCGCCTCGGTGCGGTAGCCGTGGGCCTTGAAGTGCTGCGCGACGGTGACGGCGTCGGGCACGGCCTTCCGGAAGTTCGTGGCGAGGTCGTAGATGCCGATCGTCGCGGGCCGCAGCCCCGTCATCAGCGCGTTGCGCGACGGCGCGCAGACGGCCTGGTTGCAGAACGCGCGTTCGAAGACGACGCCGCGCGCGGCGAGGCGGTCGATGCCGGGGGTCTTCACGCGCGGATCGCCGTAGCAGCCGAGCAGCGGCTTGAGGTCGTCGACGCAGATCAGGAGCACGTTCGGCCGCGGGGCCGCCGCGGCGGCGGCGGACGCGGAGCCGGGGGCGAACGGGAGGATCGCGCCGGCCGCCAGCGCGCAGAGAAGGGATGTCCGGCTCATCGCATGGGTCTCCGCCCGGCGGCGGTCGCTTCCCGGCCGCCGGACGCGTCCACCCTGCCCTGCGCCGGCTCCGCGATCAAGCCCGGGGTTTCCGCCGTGACGCGGCGGGCGCTCACGGCGTAGGATGGCCGCCTTCGACACCCGGAGACCACGATGACGGACGGCGGATTCATGCGGATCGACAGCCTGGGGGCGGCGGAGTTCGCGTCGCCGCTGCGGGGGTTCACGGCCGACGACGAGCGCGTCCCGCTCGGCCTCGGGCGCGCCGACGGCGGGGGCGCGTCGTTCGAACGCGCCGGCCCGAGGGCGCGCCTGCACTTCAAGCCGGGCGCGGTGCGCGCGGGGATCGTCACGTGCGGCGGGCTCTGCCCGGGCCTGAACAACGTGATCCGATCGGTCTTCATGCAGCTCCACCACGGCTACGGCGCGGCCGGGGTGCTCGGGTTCCGCAACGGCTACAAAGGCCTCGACCCGCGGTCCGGCCTGGAGCCGGTGCGGCTCGACCCGGACATGGTCAACGACATCCACAAGGCCGGCGGCACGATGCTGGGCACGTCCCGCGGGCCGGTCGACCCGGCGGTCGCGGTGGAGAACCTCGCGACGCGCGGCGTGGACGTGCTCTTCTGCGTCGGGGGCGACGGCACGCAGCGCGGGGCGCTCCGGCTGCACGAGGAGGCCCGGCGCCGCGGTCTCGACCTGGCGGTGGTGGGGATCCCGAAGACGATCGACAACGACGTCGCCTTCGTCAGCCGCACCTTCGGCTACCAGACCGCGCTCGAGATCGCGCGCGGCGTGATCGACGCGGCGCACACCGAGAGCAAGAGCGTCGAGAACGGCATCAGCCTCGTGAAGCTGATGGGGCGCCAGGCGGGCTTCATCGCCGCCGGGGCGACCGTCGCCAGCCAGGACGTCAACTTCACGCTGATCCCGGAGGTGCCGTTCGCGCTCGGGGGGCCCGGCGGCTTCCTCGAGGCGCTCCGGCGCCGGATCGAGGCGCGGCGGCACGCGGTGGTCGTCGTGGCCGAGGGCGCGGGCCAGGACCTCCTTCCGGGGGCGGACGGTTCCGACGCCTCGGGCAACGTCCGGCTGCAGGACATCGGGACGTTCCTCAAGGAGCGCATCGAGACCCATTTCCGGACGGCCGGGGTTCCGGCGGTGGTCCGCTACTTCGACCCGAGCTACCTCGTCCGCAGCCACGCGGCGGACGCTGAGGACTCGATCCTGTGCGATCTGTACGCGCGCCACGCGGCGCACGCGGCGATGGCGGGGAAGACGGGCGTGCTGATCGGGTACCTGCACGATGCGTTCATCCACGTCCCGATCGCGGCCGCGGTCGGGCGGGTGCAGCGGGTCGACCCCGAGGGCGTCCTCTGGCGCGCCGTGCTCGCCGCCACGGGCCAGCCCGCCCGGCTGGGCTGATCCGCCATCCCGCTTGCAGGATCGGGCGCGGAGGGCCACAATCGCCCGCCATGTCGCTGAAGCCGGACGTCGCCTACAACCTGAGCATCTGGGTCGCGCTGACCGCGTGGACCGTTGCCCAGGCCGTCAAGATGACGCGCGGGTTCGTCCGGCACCGCGAGCTGGACTTCCGGCTGCTCTTCAGCACCGGCGGCATGCCGAGCGCGCACACGGCGATGGTGTGCGGGCTGGCGACGTCGATCGGGCTCCGCGAGGGATTCGCCAGCTCGATGTTCGCGATCGCGGTGGCGTTCGCCTCCGTCGTGATGTTCGACGCCCAGAGCGTTCGCCGCGCCGCCGGCCAGCAGGCGCGCCTCCTCAACCAGATCGTCCAGGAGCTCTTCAAGCAGCACCACCTCTCGGAGCAGAAGCTCGCCGAACTGCTCGGCCACACGCGGCTCGAGGTCTTCGCCGGCCTCGTGACGGGCGTCCTCGTCGCCCTCGCGATGCACGCGCTGGCCTGACCGGCCCGCCGGCGGCCGGAAGGGCCCTTCCGCAAACCTGCGTTTTTTCTCGGAAAGTTGTTGCATCCTCGGGGCGCGCGGCTATTCTCTCGACCGGACATCGGGGTCGCCGCAGGACCGGCAACCCCTACCGTACAGGAGAGGAGTGGGACTGACATGGCGAAGATGACGAAGACGCAGGTTCTCGCGGCGCTCGCGGAAGCGGTCGGTATTACGAAGAAGCAGGCGGCGGCGGTGGTCGATCAGCTCGTCGCGCTGGCGTACAAGGGCGCGAAGGACGGGTTCACGATCCCCGGCCTCGGCAAGCTCGTCCTGGTCAACCGGAAGGCCCGCATGGGCATCAATCCGCAGACGAAGGAGCCGATCAAGATTCCGGCGAAGCGCGTGCTGAAGTTCCGCATCGCGAAGGCAGCGAAGGATACGGTGCTCGGGAAGAAGTAGTCCGGGTTTCAGCGTATTCGGAATCGCGGCCCGGGTGGGCCGCGATTCTGTTTTTCCGGGGGCCGCGCGACCGCGGCCGGGAGGCGAGGTCATGGATCCGTTGTTGAAGCTGTTGACGATGCGGGCGCGCGAGTCGGTGGACGACCTGGCGGCGCTGCTGGACGAGAAGCCCGAGGCCATCCGCGCACGGATGGCGGACTACGAGCGGCGCGGGGTCATCCGCGGCTACCGCGCGGTCCTCGACGAGGACACCGCCGCGGAGGACAAGGTCGTCGCGATCATCGAGGTCAAGGTCACGCCCGAGCGCGAGGGCGGGTTCGACCACATCGCGAGCCGCGTCTGCCGCTTCCCCGAGGTCGCGTCGGCCTACCTCGTCAGCGGCCAGGCGGACCTGCTTCTCTTCATCGAGGGACCGGACCTGCGGACCGTGGCGCGGTTCGTCAGCGAGAAGCTCTCCGTGATCCCCGGCGTGACGGCAACGGCGACCTCCTTCATGCTGAAGACCTACAAGTCGCACGGCTTCCTGATGGATCCCCCGGATGAGCACGAACGGCTTGCCGTCAGCCCCTGACCGGATCGCCCTCCACGTCCGCGACATCCCGCGGTCGGGCATCCGGGACTTCTTCGACATCGTCAGCACGATGCGCGACGTCATCAGCCTCGGCATCGGCGAGCCCGATTTCGACACGCCGTGGCGCGTGCGCGAGGCGTCGATCTTCGCGCTCGAGCGCGGCGCGACGCACTACACGTCGAACCTCGGCCTGCTGAAGCTGCGCCGCGCGATCTGCGAGTACGTCGCGCGCGCCTACGGCACGGCCTACCGCGCGGACGACGAGTGCCTGGTCGCCGTCGGCGTCAGCGAGGCGATGGACCTGGCCGTCCGCGCCCTGATCAACCCCGGCGACGAAGTGCTCTACCACGAGCCGTGCTACGTCTCCTACGCGCCGCTCGTCCGCCTCGCCCACGGGGTGCCCGTCCCGGTGCCGCTGTCGGGCGCCACCGGGTTCCGGCTCACGCGCGAGGCCCTGGAACGGCGCGTGACGCCGCGCACGAAGATGCTGATCCTGAACTTCCCGAACAACCCGACCGGCGCCGGGCTGGACCGGGCGGACGTCGAGGCCATCGCCGCGTTCGCGATCGAGCACGACCTGATCGTGCTCAGCGACGAGATCTACGCCGAGCTCACCTACACCGGGAGGCACGTCTCGATCACGACCGTGCCCGGCATGCGCGGGCGGACGGTGTTCCTGCACGGCTTCTCCAAGGCGTGGGCGATGACCGGCTACCGGCTCGGCTACGCCTGCGCCCCGGCGCCGCTGATCGACGCGATGATGCGGATCCACCAGTACACGATGCTCTGCGCGCCGATCCTCAGCCAGGAGGCCGCCGTCGAGGCGCTGAAGGGACCCGAGGCGGACGTCGCCCTGATGCGCGAGGAGTACGATCGCCGCCGCAACTACCTCGTCCGCGCGTTCGCGGACATGGGCCTGCCCGTCTCCGAGCCGCGCGGCGCGTTCTACGTGTTCCCCTCCATCGCCGGCCTCGGGCTGACGTCGATGGACTTCGCCCTGCGGCTGCTCGAGGAGGAGCGGGTGGCGGCCGTCCCCGGCACCGCGTTCGGCGCCAGCGGCGAGGGCCACATCCGCTGCTCCTACGCGACGGCGACCGACGACATCAAGGAGGCCTCCGTCCGCATCCGCCGCTTCGTGGAGCGGCTGCGGGCGCGGTGAGCGCCGCCCCGCCCCGCGACGGCGGAGGCCCGCGCGGGGCGGGCGCGCGGCACGCTTGCGCCGCGCCGCATCCCGGGTAGACTCCATGGCGGGACACGAATGAAGAAGAACTACATCCTCGACACCAACGTCCTCCTGCACGACCCCAACGCGATCCTTCACTTCGAGGACAACGCCGTTGTCCTGCCGATCGGGGTCATCCAGGAGATCGACCACTTCAAGCGCGACCTTTCCGAGCTCGGGCGGAACGCCCGGCAGGTCAGCCGTACGCTCGACGAGCTGCGCGCGCGCGGCAAGCTCTCCGAGGGCGTCGCGCTGGACAACGGCGGGCACCTGAGCGTCGTCATGCGGCCCGACAACGCGCGCGCCGTCGCGCAGAACGGCCACGTCGACCAGGAGATCCTCGAGCTCGCCTTCCGGATGCGGTCGACCCGGCCCGAGCCCTGCATCGTCGTCAGCAAGGACATCAACCTCCGCATCCAGGCCGACGCCGTCGGCGTCGACGCCGAGGATTACGAGTCCGACCGCGTCGACATCACCGAGCTCTACCTCGGCTACTCCAGGCTCGAGATCCCGAAGGAGCAGATGGAGGCCTTCGCGGAGAAGGGCATGCTCCCCTACGAGGGCGAGCCGCGCCCCCCGAACGAGTACCTGCTGCTCGAGGACATCACCGACCCGAACCACACCATGCTCGGGCGGCTCGACCCCGAGGGGAAGGCCATCATCGCGCTTCTCCCGACGCCTCGGGAACTCGCCGCGATCCGGCCGCGGAACAAGGAGCAGCACTTCGCGATGGACGCCCTCCTCGACGAGCGCATCAAGCTCGTCACCATCATCGGCAAGGCGGGCACGGGCAAGACCCTTCTGGCCGTCGCCGCCGGGCTCTTCGCGACGCTCGAGCGCAAGCTCTACCGCAAGCTGCTGGTCTCCCGGCCGACCATGCCGATGGGCAAGGACATCGGCTACCTCCCGGGCACCGTCGAGGAGAAGCTCAACCCGTGGATGCAGCCGATCTTCGACGCGCTGGACCTGCTCTCGAGCGAGCGCAAGGACGGCCGCAAGACGAAGGACCTCCTGGAGGAATCGGACCAGATCTCCATCGAGCCGCTCTCGTTCATCCGCGGCCGCAGCATCCACCACCAGTTCATGATCGTCGACGAGGCCCAGAACCTCACGCCGCTCGAGGTGAAGACCATCGTCACGCGCGTCGGCCACGGGACCAAGGTCATCCTCACCGGCGACATCTACCAGATCGACAACCCGTACGTGGACAGCACCTCCAACGGCCTCTCGAAGGCCGTGAACAAGTTCCGCGCGCACGGCATCGCCGCGCACATCAGCCTGCAGAAGGGCGTGCGCTCCGACCTGGCCGAGCTTGCGGCCAACATCCTGTAGGACGCCGGCCGGATCTCAGGGCGGATCGCCGGTCACCCGGTAGAAGCGCGGCGCCCCGTCCGGCGCCGGCAGCGGATGCGACAGCATCTCGTTCACCGCCGACGTGACCGCCCCGACCTCCGTCCAGGTCGCGGCCCCGGGATCCGGGGCGGATTCGACGCGGTAGACGCGCCCGCTCAGCGCCGTCCACGACAGCGCCATCGCGTCCCCCCCGGCCGGCGCCTGCAGCGCGCGCACCGCGGGCGGCGGAAAGGCCGGCTCGACCAGGATGCCGTGCAGGTCGGCGAGGTGATCGGACCATACGATGCGGTTCGCCCCGGCGCCGGCCGCATGGACGCGGATGCGGTCGGCCGTGTGGTAGGTCGAGCTCCAGCTCACGGTCGGCAGCGCGCCGGGGCCGTTGTCGGCCACGATCTGCAGCCCGCCGGTCTCGTGGTCGGCCGCCACGAGGATCAGCACGTTCGTCCGGCCGCCGGCCCACGCGACGGCGACATCGACCGCCCGTTCGAACTCCAGCATCTCGTGCGTGCAGTACAGGATCGACTGCCCGTGGCACGCGAGGTCGATCTTGCCGCCCTCGACCATCAGGAAGAACGGCGCGTCGCCCCGGCCCAGGAACCGCAGCGCGGCGTCGGTCATCTCCCGGAGATGCGGCAGGGAGCCGTACCCGTCCACCTCGTAGGGCATCGTGGACGCGCCGAAGACCCCCGCGAGCCGGGCGACGCCGGAGGTCGCCGCAACGGCCATCGAATCGCGGTCGGTCACCACGGTGAAGCCGGCGGCCGCGACCGTGGTGGGGTCCAGGAGGAGGCCTCCGCCCAGCAGCAGATCGGGGCCGTTCGTGGCGAGGTAGTGGGCGGCGATGCCGGCGTAGTCGCTCCGCGTGTTCGCGTGGGCGCCGAAGGCCGCGGGGGTGGCGTCGAGAAGGTACGACGTCGTGACCAGCCCGGTCCGCCGGCCCCGGTCGCGATGGAACTCGAGCGCGGTCGGGAGGTCCGACCCGTCGCCGGGAATCGCCCGGGCCACCACCGTGTTGTTGACGCGCCGGCCCGTCGCGATCGCGGTCGCCGCGGCGGGGGACTCCGGGATGCCGCCGCCCGCCGGTTCCGTGGCCACGACCGCGGCAAACGGGAACTCCTCGAAGTGGAGCGGGCGGCCGAGGTACGCGCGTGCGGCGGCGACCTGCCCGGTGCCCATGCCGTCGCCGATGAAGAGGATCACCGCGTGGGGCGGAGGCGCGGCCGGCGCGGCCCCGGCAAGCAGGGCGGCCGCGGCGAGATGGCGGAGCGTCGTCACGACGGGATTCTAGCGGATCTCCCGGATTCCTTCGACCGTGGAAACGGACCGGATCCGCCAGCCGTCGGGCGTGCGCCGCCACTCGATCCGGACCTCCTGCACCGCCGACTCGGGGTCCCCGCGGTGCCGCACCTCGGCCCGGACCGTGAACCCGTGCACGGCCGAGGCCCGGTCGGCGGAGACCGTCACGGAGGGGTCGTACAGCCCGATCCGGATCGAATCCAGCGCCGCCCGCGCCTGGAAGATCGCCTGGCGGAGCTCGCCGCGCGTCGCCACCGTGCCGAAGCCGGCCCGCTCGATCCTCACCTCGCAGTCGGGCAGGAACCACCCGGACGCCCGCTCCGCGCGACGGGCCGCCCCGACGGGCGATTCCGGGCCGTCCTTCCCGACCGCGGCGACAAGGTCCGCCAGCGCGCGCCGGATGCGGGCCTCGTCGGTGGGACGGAGCAGCCATCCGATGCCGACCGCGACCGCCAGCACCGCCGGAACCGCAACCAGGATCCGCGTCTTCACCATGCCAGCCTCCCCTCGATGCGGTCGCGCGTCGTGACGCCCGCCATGTGGCGCGAAAGCGGCGCGCTGCGGTTGTCGCCCGCAACAAGGTACTCCCCCTCGCCCAGCCGGATCGGCTCCGTCTGCCATGTTCCGGCCAGGCGGACGTAGGGCTCCGGGCGGAGGACGCCGTCGATCCACAACTCCCCCGCCCGGAACTGCACCCTCCGCCCGGGGACCGCCAGGACGCGCTTGAGGTACATGACGCTGCGGCCCGCCAGCCGGACCATCACGATGTCGCCCTCGCCCGGCTCGGCGAACGCGTAGGCCGTGAGCAGCCCGAACCGGAACGCGCCGTCATGGATCGTCGGCTCCATGCTGATGCCGCGGACGCGGACCGGCCGCAGGACGAACCCGAAGACCCCGAGGCACACCCCTGCGAGCACCGCGGTCCGCACCAGCGTCCGGCGCGGGCGCGACCCGACAACCCACCTGGACCACGCCGCCATGCCCTCACGATGCATCCCCGGACGCCCCTCCGCAAGCGGGACCCCGGCAGGGCAGACGCATTTTCCTCGAGGTCGTGGCGCCTTTCGGTCGGCGGGGCGCGGAGTGGCTGGTGGACGCTGGAGCGCTTGCGGTTGCGGGGGTGCGGCGCGCACCAGGCCGGCCGGATCGCGCGGGATCCCGCCCCGCCTGCGGCGTTGCCGAAGGGGGCGCGGACACGAGTCCTACGCCCCCTTCGTCGCCTTGCATCCGGGGCGGTCTGCCGCGTTCCCGGCCGGGCCCCTCGCGGTCTCGGGGCCACCCGGTGCGCGCCGCGGCATCGCCTTCGCCATGATTCAAGGATCGTTCGGCTGGGATCTCCCTTTCCCGGCGATCGAAGGGGAATCCTGAGGATCCCGCGCACACGGCCCGGTTTCGACAGGAACAAGATGCGTCTGCCCAGCGGGACCCCGGACCCCGCGGCCCGCCGCTTTTGCCGTGGCCTCGCGCGGGGGCCGTGGTAGAGTCCACCGGGTTTCCGGTTGAGCCGGAGGGGGCCGAAGGTGTCGAGAGCCACGAAGATCCTGATTGTCGACGACGATCCCCTCATCGTGCGCATCTTCCTCCCGCACCTCGTCGGCGCCGGGTACGAGGTGCTGTCGGCCGCCGACGCCATCCAGGGCATCCAGTCGGCCATCCGGGACAAGCCGGACCTGATCCTGCTCGATCTCAACATGCCCGCCGGCGGCGGCATCAGCGTCTTCGAGTCGGTCCAGAAGAACATCCGCACCGCCCGCATTCCGATCCTCTTCGTGACGGCCGTGACGGATCCCAAGGTCCGGGCGTCCTGCATGGCGTCCGGCGCCGCCGACTTCCTCGTCAAGCCCGTCGAGCCCGCCGACCTGCTGGCCCGGATCCGCCGGGCCCTCGGCGGGCCGGAGCCGTCCGTCCCCGCCTGACGGCCTCCAAGGTCCGGACCGCGCCCGGTTTCGGGATTCCAAGGGTTGGACGCGGCCGGTATACTGCGCGGACGAGGCACCTTCATGGCACTGGCCCTTTACCTGATCGGAACGCCGCGCTGCGGCAAGACGGCGGTCTTCGACGCGTTGACGAACACGCCCGCGGGCCCGAACTTCATGACCAAGGGCGGGCACCGCTACGGCACCGTCAAGGTTCCCGACACCCGGCTCGAGGCGCTCCGCGACCTCTTCAAGCCGAAGAAGTTCACCCCGGCGGAGGTCACCTTCACCGATGTCGCCCCGCCGGGCGGCGAGGCGATCCACTTCGGCGACATGACCCCCGTGCTCGGCAACGCCGACGCGTTCGTCCTCGTCGTCCAGGCCTTCGGCGAATTCGACTACGAGGGCAAGCCCCTCGACCCCGTCGCCCAGGTGGAGTCGGTCGTCCTCGAGATCACCGTCTCCGACTTCGAGCGCATTGAGAAGCGCATCGAGAAGGCCGTCACCGACAAGAAGCACGGCGGCAAGATCTCCGAGCAGGAGTTGAAGCTGCTCGAACGGTGCCGCGACCATCTCGCGGCGGACAAGCCCCTCCGGACGATGGCGCTGCGCGACGACGAGGAGAAGATCCTCCGCACCTACCAGTTCCTTTCGCAGAAGCCGCTGCTGGTCGTCGCCAACATCTCCGAGGACCGCATCCGCACCGGCGGCCTCGAGGCCCTCGACGCGGCCGCGAAGGAGCGCGGGCTCGAGGTCCTGCAGTTCTGCGCGACGCTGGAGGCCGAGATCGCAACGCTCGATCCCGCCGCCCAGGTCGAGTTTCTCAAGGACTACGGCCTCGCCGAGCCCGCGCGCATCCGGCTGCTGCACGCCGCCTACAAGGCGCTCCGGCTGATCAGCTTCTTCACGGTCGGCGAGGACGAGGTCCGCGCGTGGACGATCCACGAGGGGACCCACGCCCAGGCCGCCGCCGGGAAGATCCACACCGACATCGAGCGCGGCTTCATCCGCGCCGAGACCGTCGCCTCCGACGAGCTTCTCCGGCAGGGCGCCCTTTCGAAGTGCCGCGAACACGGCACGCTCCGCCTCGAGGGCAAGGAGTACGTCGTCCGCGACGGCGAAGTCCTCCACTTCCGGTTCAGCGTGTAGGCGCGCTCATCTCGGACGTTGCCGCCGCGAAGGCGGAGGGGTCGGCGTTGGGGAGGAGCATCGAGTCGATGTAGGCGGACTCGAACTCCGGGCGGAGGTTGAGTTCGACCGGCTCGGCGACGCGGACGATGCGCTCGAACTCCGCGGCGGCGCCGGGTCCGCCGAGTGCGAGGACCGCGCCGGCGAGCGACCCGTTGCCGATCACCTCGATCTTCCCGGCGGGGAGGTCGGGCAGCAGCCCCATCCACGCGGCGTGGCGCAGGTGGATGTGCCGCGCGAAACCGCCGGCGAGAATCAGCGTGTCGAGGTCGTCGAGCGTCCGGCCGGCGGCAGCCAGAAGGGTCACGATCCCCGCGTGGATCGCGGCCTTGGCCTTCAGGATCTCGGCGACGTCCGCCTCGGAGACCGTCAGCGCGTGTCCGGCGGCGGTCGCCTCGGCGGGCACGACGCGGCACGCGTGGATGGGCCGCCCGCGATGGTCCGCCCGGGCTTCGAGGCCGGCGGCGCGGAGGCGGTCCATGTCGAAACGGCCGAGCGCGTCGAGGAGTCCGGCCCGGAACGACTGGGCGACGAAGTCGATGATCGCCGATCCGCAGAAGCCGGCCGCCGGGGCGCCGCCGATCGTCGTCCACTCGGCCTTCGGCCCCTCCGTCCAGCGCACGTGATCCACCGCGCCCTCGGCCGCTCGCATGCCGTGGCGAAGCCCCGCGCCCTCGAACGCCGGCCCCGCCGCGGTCGCGGCGCACAGGAGCCGGGCGCCGGGGCACAGCAGGATCTCGCCGTTGGTGCCGATGTCGACCAGCGCGACCAGCCCCTTGCGGTCGAGCAGCCGCGCCGCGCAGGCGTCGGCGACCAGGTCGCCCCCGACATGCCCCGTCATCGAGGGCAGCACGTCGACGATCGCGTTCGGATTCACCGCAAGGCCCAGGTCGCGCGCCCTGCACTCCGGATGGCGGCGGCGGACCGGCTGGAAGGGCATCGCGCCGATCCCGGCGGGCGGAAGCCCGAGGAACAGGTGGGCCATCACCGTGTTGCCGGCGGCCGTCACGCGGACGATCGCCTCCGGCGCGCAGCCGGCCTTCGCACACAGTTCGCCGACCAGCCGGTTGACCGTCTCGCACACGACGAGCGACTGCAACAGGTCCAGTCCCCCGGGCGCCAGGGAGGCCGTGATGCGGGCGGCCACGTCGTCGCCCCTCCGCATCTGCGCGTTGTAGGCGGACGCGCGGCCGATCGCCGCGCCGGTGTCGAGGTCGGCCAGCAGCGCGACGACGGTCGTGGTTCCGATGTCGACCGCGAGCCCGAGGTGCCGGGCCGTCCCGGCCGGCGCCGCCGCCGTGACATCCACCCCGCCGCGGAAAGGCCCCCATGAGACATCGAGCCGGGGCGTCGCGGCCAGGCGTTCCGGAAGCTCCCGCGCGAGGCGGAGGTCCGGCGCCGCCCCGGCGGGGCCGCCGGCCGCGCCGAGCGCAAGGGCCAGCCGCTCGACGTCCGAGGAGGCCGTCTCCCAGTCGCCGGCGGACACCGAGACCGTCGTCCGCCGCTGCACGGGCGTCCACGGGAAGGGCGGAATCGCGAAGTCATCCGCGATGCTGGCGCGCTGCTCGACCAGGGACTTGTCGGGGATCTCCACGAACGCATCCGCGGACACGGTTCGCGTGCCGCAGGCGAGCGCGCGGCGCGGCGAGCCCGGGGTCACGTTCACCTCGGCGCCGCGAATGGCGAAGGTGCCCTCGCGGAGGACGACGGCGCACCGGCCGCAGGCGCCGCGAGCGCCGCAAGCCGTGTTGAGCGGGATCCCGGCGGCGAACGCGAGATCCGCCAGTGCGGATCCGGACGGACCGTCCTGAATCCGGGTCTCGCCTCGGATCCGGAAGCGCACGCTCATGCGGGGCGCGGGGGCGACGCCGTCAGCCGGCGAGGCCGAGGCACTTCTCGACGATGCCGACCGACGCGCCGGCGTCCTCGGCGTATCCGTGCGCGCCGATCTCGTCGGCGTAGCCCTGCGTCACCGGCGCGCCGCCGACGATCACCTTCACGCCCGCGCGGGCCTTGAAGTGGTCGGCCACGGCCTTCATGTAGGGCATCGTCGTGGTCAGCAGCGCGCTGAGCAGCACGGCCTGCGCCCCGTCGTTGACGGCCTTCTCGAACTTCGCGATGTCGACGTTGACGCCGAGGTCGATCACCTTGAAGCCGGCGCCCTTGAGCATCATCGCGACGAGATTCTTGCCGATGTCGTGCAGGTCGCCCTTCACGGTGCCGATGCAGATCGTCCCGAGCGGCTTGTGGCCCGCCTTCGCGACGAGCGGCTCGAGGATGTTCAGCCCCGCCTGCATCGCGCGCGCGCCGATCAGCATCTGCGGCACGTAGACCTCGTTGCGGGAGAACCGCTCGCCGAGGTCCCGCATGGCCGGGATCATCGAATCCATCAGGAGTTCGACGGGGTTGGCGCCCTTGGCCAGTTCCGTCTGGACGATGTCCTCGACTTCCTTCCGCTGCCCGGTGCTGACCGCCTTGAAGAGCGCATCGTTCTTTGCCATGACCAGTCTCCCTTGTTCTCCGCCTGCCTACACCATGTCGCCGGGTTTCTCGACCGTCGTGTCCTGGAGGATGTCCGTCATGCGGTCCAGCGCCGCCTGGATCGTGGCCATCTCCTCGCGGATCCGTTCGAACCGGAGGGCGTGATCGATGCGGAGCTTCTCAAGATAGCGTTTGCGGTCGAGGACTTCCTCCATGGTGACCTGGAGCCGCTCGACCTTCTCCTTCAGGATCTCCTCCGGCGAGGCGTCGAGGCCGCCGGGGCCGACGAGTTCCGTGTCGGAGCCGGGCGGGCCCGCCATGGACTGTTCTTCGCGGGTGGGAACCTGCATGCGCTGGCCGCAGTCGGTGCAGGTGACGACGAGGCCCGCGCCGCGTTCGTCAATGCAGAGGCTCTTCCCGCATTGCGGGCAGTCGAACAGGATGTCGCGATCCGACACCTCGACGGACGTGGCGTCATCGTTCATGATCCAACCCTCTGATTCCGGACCAAGAGTATCCCCGGAGCGCCTCTGCCACAAGTCAAACCCTCGGCCCGAACGGCCGGAGCTCGCGGAGCCCCGGAACGGCCGCGCACAGCGCCGGCCCGGAGGCGGCTTCGAACAGGAGCTTGAGGTTGGGGCCGGCATCCATGGTGAACCAGACCGGGATCCCGTCGTCGCGCAGCCGGGCGATCCGCGCCATCGCATGCAGCGATTCGGGCAGCCAGTAGAGCACCGCCGGGCGCGCCGCGGCCGCCGTGGCATGCATGGCCATCGCGTTGCCCTCGGCCGCCGCCCCGAGCGCCGCCAGGTCGCGCGCGGCAATCGCCGGCTCCACGGCGGCGAGGTCCCCCGCGACGACGGACGGCCAGCCGGCGTACAGGGGCGAGGTCCCGACCGTCCGCAGCATCCCCTCGCGCGACCCCGTCGCCTTCGGCCGGTCGCTCACGACCCACAGCCCGACGCGCAGGTCCGGCCACTCGACGCCGAGCGGCTCGCCGCGCGAGTCGGAGCCGTCCGCCGCGACGCCGGCGCGCCAGCGGACGAAGCCGTCCCACAGCGACCGGCACGCGCTGCCGCTGCCGAGGCGCGCGAGCACGGACAGCGAGGCCGCGTCGAGCCCCCAGCCGAGCAGGCCGTCCAGCGCGCGCACGAGCGCCGCGAAGCCCGAGGCCGACGACGCGACGCCCGCCGCCGTCGGCACCGTGTTGACCGAATCGACCGCGAAGCCCGGGCAGGCGGGCGACCGGAACAGGTCGAGGAACCGCGCAAGGCGCGCCGCCTCCGGCGCGGCCGGGTCGACCGCCCCGCCGTTCAACCGGAAACCGTCGCGCTCCGCCGCGGCGACGGTCGTCCGCGTGCCGGCGTCGCCCAGCGACACCGAAAGGCTGTCCGTCACGGGCAGGTTCAGGTCCGCGTCGCGCTTGCCCCAGTACTTCACGAGGGCGACGTTGGCCGGCGCGGTCGCCGTCGCCGGCGAGCCGGGGCGCGCGGCGCGGCCCCGCAGGACGGCCCCGACGGCGGCGCGGCGGCGGTCGGTCCCGGAGAGGCTCATGCGACGGTCTCCACGACGAGGCCCTCGGCCCCGACCGACACGGCGATCTCCTTCCGCTCGGGATCGAGCCGGGACGGACGCCCGAGCGCGACGACGCAGTCGCCCAACCCCGAGCCCGAGATCTTCGCGCCGAGTACCGCCGGATCCGCCCGCAGCGCGTGGACCAGGCCCGACAGCGTCGCGTCGCTCACCCCGATCGCGTCCATCAATCCCTGCGCCACGTTCATCAGCGCGCCCACGCGCGTCCAGTTGGCCTGCTCGACCGCGGCCGTCGCCTCCTCGGCGACGCGGTTCATCGCCTCGTAGACGGCGTTGAACACCGCCGGCATCGCGGCCCGCGAGGCCTCGACGCGGCGGATGACCTCGGGGGTCGGCGTCTTGTAGCCCGCGTAGACCAGCGTCACCGGCGGCGCCTGCGCGATGCGGCGGATCGCAAGCGGGTCGGCGCGGTACGCGACGACGCCGCCGAACACGCTCGCCGCGGCGTCCGCGCCCGAGCCCGCGCCCTGCACGCCCCGGATCACGTCGCGTGCGATCCGGACCAGCGCCTCGCGGGACGGCGTCCGCCCCGCGTGCGCCGCGAACGCCGCGAGGCTCGCGACCGTCACGGCGGCCGACGAGCCGAGGCCGACCGTGGACGGAAACTCGGACTCGATCCGCAGATCGAACCCGCCGGGGAGCGAAGCCGCCTCGCGCGCGAGCGAGGCCAGGACGAAGCGGAAGGGCTCGGACGGCACGGGCGCGTCCAGCGTCATCTCGTGCCGCCCGAGGACCGACCCGATCGTGACGTGGCGGTCCGCCCGGGGCGAGAGCGTCACGGTCAGCCGCGCCGACGCCGCGCACACCAGCGCCCGCTTGCCGTGCAGCACGGCGTGCTCGCCGAACAGCATGAACGAACCCGGGGCCGATGCGCGTATCATGCGGCCCTTATACCACGCCCGGCCTCCCCCCGACATCCCCCACCCGCCCCGATCCTCGGCGAAGCCCGGACGATCGGGAACGCACGAAGCTACGGGGCCTCGCGACCGGCGCCGACGGAGCGGCGCCCTCCAGAGCCAGCCATTCGCTCGCATCCCCGTCGGAGCGGCGCCCTCCAGCCCCACCCCCTGGCATCTCCAGGAACGGAGCCTGGAGGACCGGGCCCGGCCGGCCACCCGACGCGAAACGGCGCGGGGGCGCGGCCGGATTCCTGCGTGCTTCGGACGGATCGTGCCCGCGCAGGGCGCGCCTGGCCGCCGATCGGGAACCCGGCGTCCGGGTTGCACGCGCGATGCGGGGAGTGCATCGTCCCCTCCAGCGGAGGAACTCAGGGCTGATGAGCCGACGCCCGGCCATGCTTGCGGCGGTCGCGACGGGGCCGATCCGGGTCGCCTTCCGCCGCGGCACCACGGCGGACAGGGGTAACCGGTGCGTCGAACGGGAGGTCTTCGGCAGATGAACGGGACGGGCGATGCGCGGGACTTCCCGATGCCCCCCGGCGCGGCGGCGCTGAACCTGCTGGGGGTCGACTACGCGCACGTGAAGACGGGCGACGGTGGCGATCTCTACCTCACGCGATTCGGCGCGCCGTTCGCCGAGCACCTCAAACCCGAGTCGTGGTTCGAGCCGGGCTGGTTCGAACGCAACCGCGAGAAACTGGAGGGGACGAGCACCGTCTACCGCGTCCGCACGCGCCCCCTCGGCGGGCGCAGCAAGGACATCGTCGTGAAGTGGTGCCGCGTGGGCACGGAGATCCCGGTGGACACCTTCACGCTGACGAAGTTCGTCGAGGCCGAGTTCAACAGCCCGTACGAGGAGTTCTCGCTGGTGATGGAGATGCGCGCGGACCGATCGACGCCGCGCGTCCGCACGCACAAGCCGCTGGCGATCTACGTCCCGGCGAAGAAGTTCAAGCCCTGGCAGATCCGCCGCGTCGAGTCGAAGATGGAGCGGATGAAGGCCAAGTTCCGCGACGTCGAGCTCGACATCTTCCGCCAGTACATCCTGATCTACGAGTGGGTGAAGGGCGTCTCGCTGCCCGAGGCGTTCCTCGCGATGCCCGGGTCGATCGACGAACGCCGCGCCCAGATCCGGCGTCTCGCCGGGGAGGGCGTCGGCGACCTGGCGGAGAAGGGATTCCGCGTCCTCGACATCAAGCCGGAGCACATGATCGTGCGGCCGCGGCCGCCCGCGGATTTCCTCCGCCGGCGCGACGGGCGGATCGCCTACGCGCTCGTCGACTTCGAGCTGCTTCAGCGCACGCCCGAGCACGAGAGCGCCGTCGCTTCGGCGCGGCGCGCCGCCTATCTGCGGCACCAGAAGGACCGCTTCGCGGCGCCCTCGTCCGTGCCGCTCCCCCCGCACCTGAGGGCGGCGAGCGTGTTCGGCATCGACTACATCTGCGGGCACACGGAGAGCACGGGCGGCGAGCTGTGGGTGGTCGGCCGCGATCCCGAGCTCTTCGATTACTTCCTGCCCGAGCGGTGGCGGCGGACGCCGCGCGAACGCCTGTCCGACGCGCGCGAGGTCTGGAAGACGCGCACGAAGGACCAGGTCAACCTTGTCTGGAAGGTCTCGCGCGTCGGCGAGGTGCCCGAGCCCGACCCGGCCGGCCCCCGCGCCGCGCGCATCCGCGAGCACGGCTTCAACAGTCCGTTCGAGGAGTTCGAGATCGCCCTCCGCCTCGCGCGCGACGGCGTGCCGGTCGTCTACCCCCGCGCCATCTACATGACCGGCCAGGAGGCGGCCGGCGCCGCGGCCTATGCCGCCGACACCCGCCGGTACGACCGCGACGCGGCGATCCCGGGGCCCGACGGACGCCCCGCCCTGCGCCGCGACCACAACTACATCACCGTGTGGGGCTACTGGAACGGGGCCGACGAGACCCTCGCCACGCGCGATGTCGCCGTCTGCTCGCCCCTCAGCCTCGCCCGCGCCCTCGCCGGGGGCCGCGTCACGGCGGCCGAGCACGACGCCCTCCTCGCCGGCGCCGCCGAGGCCCTCGCCCGCGCGGGCTACGAGGACCTCAACCTCGGGGGCGGCCACCTGCTGCTTTCCGTGCCGCCGCAGGGCGGCTTCCTGCTCGGCGACGACGGCCGCCCGGTCGTGCGCTGGTGCAACTTCAGCCTGATGCGGGCGCGGGCCACGGCGTCAACGCCCGCGGCTTGATTGCACCGCGCGAATCGCCCACCATGCGCGCATGAGCACAGCCGATGCCCTCAGCCGCCGTTCGTTCCTCGCCCGCGCGATCCGGGCCTCCGCGATCCTCGCCGCGGGGCGCACCGTCGCCGCGCCGGCCGCCACGCCCTGGCCGCCGCCGATCGCGGTGTTCAGCAAGCTCTACCAGGAACTGAAGCTCGACTACGACAAGGCCGCCGAGATCACCGCGGCCGCGGGGCTGGCCGGGATCGACTGCCCGGTCCGCGCCAAGGGCGAGATCGAGCCGGAGAAGGCGGCCGACGAGATGCCGCGCTACGCCGAGGCCCTCCGCAAGCGCGGCGTCGGGATGCTGCTGATCACCTCGGACCTTCTCTCCGCCGACTCGCCGCACGCCGAGTCCGTCCTCCGCGCCGCGAAGAAGCTCGGCATCGGCCAGTACCGCCTTGGCTTCCGCAGGATCCCGAAGACCGGCGGACTGGACCTCGACGCGATTCGCGCGGAGCTGAAGAGCCTGGCCGCCCTGAACCGCGCGGTCGGCATCACCGGCGCCATCCAGAACCACTCCGGCGCCTACGTCGGCGGCGACCTGGCCCAGATGCACGATCTCGTGAAGGACCTCCACCCCGACGAGATGGGCGTCGCCTTCGATCTCGGCCACGCGATCGTCACGCACGGCGCCGACTGGCCGCAGCACTTCGACCGCCTCGCGCCGCACATCCGCATCGCCTACGTGAAGGACGTGATCCCGCCCAAGCAGTGGCTCGCGCTCGGCAAGGGCGAGTTCGAGAAGGCCGGCTGGTTCCCGCGCGTCCGCAAGCTCAACCTCCGCGCCCCGATTTCGCTCCACATCGAGTACGACTGGGCCGCCGGCGCCGCGAAGACCTACGACGGCATGCTCGCCGCCCTCCGCGCCGACACGGATACGCTCAAGCGGTGGATGGCGAAGGCGTGACCGCCGCATGAAGTTCGACCGGAGGCTGCTGCGGTGGACCCTCGGCGCGCGCGGCCCGCTCGCGGGCGCCGTCGCGGGGGGGTTGGTCTCGACGCTGCTGGCCGTCGCCCAGGCGACGATGATCGCCCGCATCCTGGGCGCCGTCTTCCTGCGCGGGGCGCGGGCGGAGGCCACGATGGGGGACCTGGCCTGGCTCGCCGCGGCCACCGTGCTGCGCGCGCTCGCCGGGGCCTCCGGCGCCGCTGCGGCCGCCCGCGCCGCCGCGCGGGTCAAGTCGTCCGCGCGCGAGGCCCTGCATGCCCACCTGGTGCGCCTCGGTCCGGCCGGCCTCGCGGCCGAACGCAGCGGGGAGCTTGCCACGACGCTGTCCCGCGGCGTCGAGGCGCTGGAGCCCTTCGCCTCCCAGTTCGTCCCGCAGGCCTTCCTCGCGGCGCTGGCCCCCCTGGCGGTGCTGGCGTTCGTCATCCCGAAGGACTGGCTCTCGGCCCTGATCTTCGCCCTGACCGGCCCGCTGATCCCCGTCTTCATGGCGCTGATCGGCATCGCCGCGGAACGGCGCACGCGGACGCAATGGCTCGTGCTCGGCGTGATGGGCGCGCGGTTCCTCGATACGCTGCAGGGCCTCGCCTCGCTGCGCCTTCTCGGACGGGCGCGCAGCCAGGCGCGGGAGATCGCGGAGGCGAGCGAGGAGTTCCGGCGCGCGACGATGAGCGTCCTGCGGGTCGCCTTCCTCTCGTCGCTGACCCTGGAATTGCTGGCGGTCCTCAGCACGGCGCTGGTCGCCGTGGTCATCGGCGTCCGCCTTCTCAAGGGCGGAATCGACTTCGAACCCGCGCTGGCGGTCCTGATCCTCGCGCCGGAGTTCTATGGCCCCCTGCGGGCCCTCGGTGCGCGCTTTCACGCCGGCGTCGAGGGCGCCGTCGCCGCGAGCCGGATGTCGGAGATCCTGGACACCCCCCCGCAGGTCCGGGTCGCCGCCGTCCCCGCCGTCCTGCCGCCGCAGGCGGCGCCTCCGTCGATCCGGTTCGACGACGTCCGCTTCGCCTACGACGGCGGCGCGCGCCCGGCGCTGCTCGGCGCCTCCTTCGAACTCCCCGCGGGGCGGATCACCGCGCTCGTCGGCGCCAGCGGATCGGGCAAGACCACCGCCGCGCGGCTGCTGCTGCGGTTCCTCGACCCGACCTCGGGGCGCATCGTGGCGGACGGGACCGACATCGGCCCGCTGGACCCCGACGCATGGCGCGACCGCATCGCATGGGTGCCGCAGCGCCCGCACCTGTTCCACGGCACGCTCGCGGACAACCTGCGCATGGCCCGGCCGCATGCGTCGGACGCCGACCTGCGGCGCGCCGCCGCCGCGGCCGGACTGGAGACGCTGCTGTCGCGCCTGCCCCGCGGACTGGAAGCGCCCGTCGGAGATCGCGGCCAGCGCCTGAGCGGCGGGGAAGCCCAGCGCCTGGCCCTCGCGCGCGCCTTCCTTCGCGACGCGCCCATCGTGATCCTCGACGAGCCGACCTCGTACCTCGACGCGGAGTCCGAATCGCTCGTCCGCGCGGCGATCGACCGTCTCGCCGCCGGCCGCACGACGCTCCTCATCGCGCACCGCCTGAACACCGTCCGCTCCGCCGCGCAGGTCGTCGTCCTCGACGCCGGCCGCGTCGTCGAGGCCGGCCCGCCGGCGGACCTCGCCGCGCACGGGGACGGCCGCTACGCGGCCATGCTGCACGCCTTCGAGGGGGCCACGGCATGAAGGGCAGGCACGAGACCGATCCCAAGCCGGAAGTCCGCACGTCCGAAACGGACGGCCTGTCTGGATCATCCGGATCTCGCATTTCGAACTCCTTTCGTGCTTCGGGATTCCGGTTTCTTGCTTCCTCCCGGCCCCTCGTCCGCGCCCTCGCCCTGGCGGCCCCGGAATGGCGCTGGATGCTCGGCGGTGCGGTGCTGGCGCTGCTGACGGTCGGCGTCGGCGTGGCGCTGACGATGACCTCCGCGTTCCTGATCGCGACGGCGGCGCTGCGGCCGTCGATCGCCGACCTGCGCATCGCGGTCGCGGGCGTCCGCTTCTTCGGCACGTCGCGCGGCGTGCTGCGATACCTGGAGAGACTCGTCACGCACGAGGCGACGTTCCGGATCCTCGCGCGGCTGCGCACATGGTTCTGCGGGCGGCTGATCCCGCTCGCTCCGGCGCGCCTCCACGCGGAACGGAGCGGCGACCTCCTGAACCGCGTCGTCGCGGACGTCGAAAGCCTCGAGCACGTCTACCTGCGCCTGCTCGCCCCGCCGTTCGTCGCGCTGTCCGCCGCCGTTTTCGCCGGCGCCTTCTTCGGCCGCCATGACCCCCGGATGGCCTTCGCGATTCTCACCGGCCTCGCGATCGCGGGCGCCGCCGTGCCCGCGGCGACGCGCGCGCTGGGACGCGCCACCGGACTCGCAATCCTCGGCGTGCGGAGCGAGTACCAGGCGCTCGCGATCGACGGCGTGCAGGGGCTCGCCGACCTCGTCGCGTTCGGCCGCGCCGCGGGACACCGCGCGCGCCTGGATGCCCTGGCGTCGGACTGGGCCCGCCTGCAGCGGCGCATGTCGACCCTGACCGGACTCCACGAGGCGCTCACCGGCCTCTGCGCGGGCGCCACCGTCATGGCCATCCTCGGGCTTGGCGCGCCGATGGTGGCGGACGGCCGCCTCGGCGGCGTCACGCTCGCGGTGCTGGCCCTCGGGACCCTCGCGGTCTTCGAGGCCGTCGCCCCGCTTCCGCCGTCGTTCCAGTTCCTCGACCAGGCCGCCGGCGCCGCCGACCGCCTCTTCGCCCTCGCCGACCGGCCGCCTGCGGTCGCCCCGCTCTCGCCGGACGCCCGGCGGGCCGCGCCGGCCCCGGGCGCGATCGAGTTCGACGGCGTCACGTTCTCGCACGATCCGGCGGACGGCCCGGTGCTCCGCGGCCTCGATCTTCGCATCGAGGCCGGCGCACGCGTCGCGATCGTCGGTCCCAGCGGCGCGGGCAAGACGACGCTCTCGCACCTTCTCGTCCGGTTCCTCGATCCCGACGCGGGCGCGGTCCGGATCGGCGGGGTCGACCTGCGGACGCTCGACACCGACGCGCTGGTCGGCACGGTCACGGTCGCGCCGCAGCATCCCTGGCTCTGCAACGGGACGGTCCGCGACCAGATGCGGCTGGCGCGGGAGGACGCCGGCGACGAAGCGCTCCGCGCATGCGCACGCGCCGCCGGCGCCCTGGAGTGGATCGAGTCGCTGCCGTCCGGCTGGGACACGCGTCTCGGCGAGCAGGGCCTCCTCCTGAGCGGCGGCCAGCGGCGGCGCCTGGCGCTCGCGCAGGCGCTGCTGCGCGACACGCCGGTCTACGTCTTCGACGAGCCGACGGCCGACCTCGATCCCGAGTCCGCCGGACGCGTGATGGAGGCCCTCTGGTCCCTCGCCGGAAGGACGGTCCTCGTCATCACCCACCGCCTGACAGGCCTCGACCGGGCCGACGAGGTCGCCGTGCTTTCGGGTGGCCGCATCGTCGAACGCGGGCGCCACGCCGATCTCCTCGCCCGCGGCGGTCTCTACCGCACCCTCCACGCCCTGCAGCGGCAGGCCGAGACCCTCGGCACGCCGGAGGCGTGACGCGTACCTATAACCCGGCGGCGTCGCCGAGATGGTTCCCGTAGGTCAGCAGCAGCACCGCGGCGACGAGCACGAACAGGGCGACGGCGATCGCGCGGTGCGTCCGGTTCCGGCACCCGCGCCACTCGCGGAAGGCGACGCCGACGAGGTTGCTGAAGAGCACGAGCATGATCATGTGGATCGCCCAGCTCGTGAACCTGTAGGTCCCCATCCGCACGTGGCCGAGGTTGTAGAAAAAGAACTGGCCGTACCAGAAGAGCCCCGTGACGAACGACATCAGGTAGTTCATCGACAGCGCGCCGCCGCCCGCGTCCGGCCCCGCGCGCAGCAGTTCGCCGAACGTCCGCCCGCGCAGGTGCAGCAGCACGCAGTAGGCCGCCGAGGTCAGGAACGCGCCCGTGTTGGAGAAGATGTAGGTCACGTTGCCGCGGAACACGCCCGCGCCGTGCGCGGAGGCGACGTCGGCGATCGGCTCGCCGGCCTCGAGCGAGAAGCCGTAGACCGCCGACAGCACCCCGGCGAGCAGCGAGAGCAGCAACCCGCGCAGCAGGCGGAATTCGCCGCGGGTGCCGGCCGCCGTCAGGTCGGTCTCCTTCATCCGGCCCGCCCAGCCGGTCATCGCGATGCCCAGCGTGCCGACCGCGATGCCCGCGACGACCCAGTCCGCCCCGGCCCGCTGCAGCGTCGCGGCCAGCGTCCCCTTCACGAGCGGCGGAATCAGCGTTCCGAGCACGCTGGAAAGCCCGACGGCGATCGCGTAGGTCAGCGAGAAGCCGATGTGGCGGATCGAGATTCCGAACGCCGTCCCTCCGATCCCGTACGCCGCCCCGAGCAGGAACGACCGCGCCATCGCCTCCCGCGGCGCCTCGCGCAGCACCGCGCCCAGCTCCGGGATCGTCAGCCACGCGCCGAGGATCGGCAGCAGGAACCAGCAGAACGACGCCTGCACGAGCCAGTACGTCTGCCACGACCAGCCGCGCACCTTCTTCTGCGGCGCGTAACACGTCGCCGCGAACCCCGCCCCGACGGCGTGGAGCCCCACCCCCAGCAGCGGATTCGATGTCACCGGATTCATGGTCGCCTCCTCAGGGCTGCTTCCCCGTCCTCGTCTTCGGCTTCAGCCGGTTCGCCGGCGGATGGCCTTACCCGTCGGCCGGGTGGCGCCGCGGGGCCGTGCGCCTGCCGTCCGGCACCCGTTCGTCCCACTCGGTCAACGGCCTGATCGTAGCCGGGGCCGCGTCGGACCGGAAGCGCAGTCTCACGGCCTGCGTCGGACGCACCGGGAACTCGAAGACCGGCCCGCCGGCGAGCCGCGCGCGACGGCCGCCGACCCGAGAGTGTCGCGGGGACAACGACGCGCTCGAAGTTCATTCGCGTTCTTCACGTTCTTCGCGGTCCGCCTTGCTGCCCTTGCCTTTGCGCATCTTCCCGCCCGACAGCAGCGTCTCCCAGCCGGATGTTTTCATGTCCGAGAAATACTCGTCCGGCTCAGGCAGGGTTTTGCGCCAATCTTCAAGGCTGGCCTTCATCCGCTGCGCCACTTCCGGGAATTCCGAGGCCAGGTTGTCTGTCTCCATCATTTGCTTTTGCAGATCATAGAGCTCGAGACGGCTGCCGTCGGGGTTCATCAGCAGTTTCCACGGGCCCTCGCGCATGGCCAGGCGCGGACTGAATTGCAGCGGGTAGCCCGTCTGCCCGCCGCGCTGTTCCCAGAACAGGGCCTTCGTTCGGGAGAAGGGCTGTCCCCGGAAGGCCGCGCTCAAATCCTCCCCATCGCCTTTCAACTCGGGCGGCTGGGTCACACCCGCGAGCCCCAGCAGACTGGGCAGCAGGTCCACTCCGCTGACCGGAAGTTCGCGATCCACCGTGCCACGGGGGATGCCGCCCTTGGGCCAGGAGATGATGAAGGGCACGCGGATGCCTCCGTCGTAAAGGCTGCGCTTTTGTCCGCGGAAGACCCCCGTGGAGCCGACCCCGCTGTGCATCGCCTTCGCGATGTGGATGGATTCGGGTCCGTTGTCGCTGCTGAAGATGAGGATGGTGTTCTCGTAGGTCCCCATCTCCTTGAGCTTCTGGATGAGACGCCCGATCTGCGTGTCCATCTCGGTCACCGAAGGGTAATACATCTCCTGCGGCGTGCTGATGTCTGCCCCGATCCCCTTCTTCTCGAGCAGGACATCGTGCAGTTTCCCGTGACTCCAGAATTGCTTGTAGCCGTCGCGCTGCTCCCTGGATGGGTTGAGAGACGCGTGGGGCACCATGAACCAGATGTTCATGAAGACCGGCCCCTGCTTGTGCCGCTCGAGG
>Ga0194127_10001206_pt1 | contig 38308 bp, 31 predicted proteins | sample TA2KigC100mmetaG_FD_148624 | JGI IMG/M metagenome (GOLD analysis project Ga0194127, IMG submission 148624) | Freshwater microbial communities from Lake Tanganyika, Tanzania - TA2015036 Kigoma Deep Cast 100m | ecosystem: Environmental > Aquatic > Freshwater > Lake | place: Tanzania: Lake...
ATGGTATTCGCGGATCCACCCCTCGGCCCGCCGCCGATATGCGAGTCGCCAGGCCGGATCCAAGGCGACCAGCGTCTGGACTACCACGTCCGCGGGCGTCCACACCGTGAGAATGGGCGCGGGCTCAGGCACGATCCAACTCGTGGACGCCGGGTCATAGGACATCAGGACGGGCACCCCCGCCGCCATCGCCTCTGGGGCGGTGGCTCCGAAATGCGGCAGCGCCACCTGATCGAACTGGACATCCACCGATTTTTGAAAACGGATGAGGGCGCGTCGCGGCAACGGTGCCATCCAGTGGACCAGAGACTCGACGCCCAGCGACCGGAGCAACTCCTCGCTCTCCCTTACCTGTCCACCCCACCGAGCCAGCACCAGCTTGAACGTGGGGCCGAGCGCCTCGCGCAGCAGCGGCAGCGCGCGAAGATACACGTCCGTGCCCTTGACGGCCCAGTCATGGCGGAGCGTACAGAGAAACAGATGCGTCGCACCCAGCTCCTCGTGCAACCGACGTCCCAGTCCTTCGATGCGCGCGTAGTCCCGCTCGTCCAGGGGATGCACCATCGGGGCATACCGCGTGATCTTCAGCGGGGCAACCGACTTGAGACAGTCGCCATTGGTGATGAACACCCCGTCGGCCAGCGCATAGCCGATCGCCGTGGTCCGCCCGACCTGAGTCGGCACAAACGGCAACTCCCGCAGCGTCCCGTGTTCAAACGCGATGTACGGCCGCTTGCCGGCGAGAAGCGGCAAGATCGGATCAGTGGCATAGGCCTGGACCAGATCGTACTCCGCGAACAGACGCTTCCACAGCGGGAGCAGCGCCCGGAACATATCGAGGTCTTCCAGGGTCAGCGGGTCGGGTCGACCCGGGAACAACCGGCGGAACTCCCGCACCACGTGCTCACGCGCCGGCAAATCGGACGGGATCGGCATCCCCAGCTTGCGCGCGATCCTGCCCAGAAGGAACAGCAGCCCTTTCAGCCGGAAGATCGCTTCCAAGCCGTTCTGCACCACCCATTCATGTTTGCCGCAGAGCAGCGAGCGGGACCATGTCAGCACCCGCCACCACCAGGCTGCCCGAAGCCGACGGCCACGCCGACGGGCCAGCAGGTAAAAGACGCAAAAGAGGCCGGGTCCCTGCGCAAACCACCGCGGGCGGACAAAACCGTGCAGTTCCACCTTGGACCAGTCCGGGCGAAACTGATCCGCCGCAGCCCCCTCGAAGTCCGCATCCTCCCACTCCGGAGTCCCCATGATGTGATAATAGTCGTAGCAGAGGACGTCGCAGTCGAAGCCGGCCTCGTTCAGCAGCTTGACGTTCTTGTAGGCGTTGTTGGCGACATTGCCGATGTGAAGGACTCGCAGCGGGCGGCCTAGCCTCGCCGGCTCTCTGGTTCTCAATTCGGCCCTATCAGGCACGGAGGCCTTCACAAGCATTCCCCCTTGCGTGTCCGGAGCGTCTCCGCGAGCGCCTTCCCCTGCGCGATCGCATCTTCCATCGAGGTATGTTCCCACTTGCCGTAGCGGCCGATGGAGTGGATCCCCCTCGATGCCAGCTCCGCCAGGATGCCCGGTAGGACGCGCGCCCGATGCCGGTCGAAAAGGACATAGGCGTAGTGGATGTCCTGCACATCCGCCGCCAGAACCTCGTCATCGAGCCGGAAGATCCCGGCTCGCTCCAGGCCAACCCTGACACGGCGCAACACCTCGGCCGGCGGAATAATCTCCGTCGGCTGGTGAGAGATCTCGACATAGAGCGAACTGCATCCAGGGGGGCCGAGCGCCGGCGAGAAGTTCATGGGGAAGCCGGCCCGGTAGAAGGGATACTCGGGCTCCGGGAAATAGATCCAGTGCATATCGGTGATCCGCTCCCTGGCCACTCCGAGATTCACACTGTACACCGACACACACCGGAGATCGGCCGCCGCCTCGCGGATCGCCGGCGGGAGGTCCGTGCAGCGACGAATCAGTTCAGGCACGGGGATCGTGGAGACAAGCCGCTCATAGTCTGCGACTCGCCCGTCACGAAACGTCGCTCGCCGCCGCCCCGTATCCACCTCCAGCAATTCTGACCCGTATTCGATTGCATGCAGGGACGGCAGAAAAGCCTTCGGCAGCGCATCGATCCCCCCTTGGACCGGATAGAGGAAGGTCGGATTGTAGCCGAAGGCCTTGTCCTTGATCCCCAGAGCTCCATTCACCACGTCTTTGAGGTTCGGTTTCGGAATCAGCCAGGAGACCCAGTCGGAAGTCAGCTCGTCCAAGGAGACCTGCCAAAGCTTCTCATTGAAGGGCACCATGAAGTGTTTGGCGATGCCTTCACCCAGGTTCTCCAGAATCCACGACTTGAAGGACGGTTGCCTGGGCGCAGCCGAGGAGGCGCTTGCCGGTTGCGTCAACGTGGCGATGAAGCTCACCAGACAGTCGCGGACCACTTCCGGAGGCAGCCCGTAGGTGTTGACCTGGAACGGATATTCCGTGTAGGTCCGGTGGGAATAGATGAACGAGCGACGGACATGCTTCGCCAAGCGACCGTCCAGAAGCCCTTCCACCAGGGCCTTGATCTCAGCCTGGCGAAAGTGGAGGAGGTGACCGGTCTTATCGAAGGTAAACCCGTCCTTGTGATAGGAGCGGCAGAGTCCTCCCGCCTCCTTCTCCTTCTCAAACAACCGGTAGGGAGTCGCTCCCAGGTGAAACGCGGTGCTCAGACCGGCGAGGCCGGCGCCGATGATCAGGATCATGGCATCCTTTGCGCCGCATGGGCGGGAGCTTCCACCTGGCAAGCCTGTTCCGCCGGCTGCGACATATCAATGCGCTTGAGCCAGAGGGCCGCGATAACCCCCAGGATGCTCGTGGCCGCCACAAGACCGAGCGCGATCCCCGCCCGGACAAACATGGATGCGACGCCGATTCCCCCCGACAGGAAGGCCACGCCGTAACTCAACACGACGACTTGCGGCACCGAAAGCGCCCACCGCCGCAAGCGCAACGCCATGTGGTCGGGGCTTCCCAAGAACACCGGGATGCCCCGCAGCGCCCGGATATACATCACGAAAAGCGTATCGAAGATGGGCACACCGAGGATGAGCACCGGCGCCAGGAGGGAGACCGTATTGACGACCGTGTACTTGCCGATCATGGCCAGGGCCCCGAGCATAAAGCCGGCGAAGAGCGAACCGGCGTCGCCCAGATAAATCTCTGCAGGAAAGAAGTTGTATCGAAGAAAGCCAAGCAGGCTTCCCGCCAGGGCGGCCAGCATGACGGCGATCATCATGTCCTGGTTGGCCAGCGCCACGACAAAGAGCCAGAGACAGGCGATGACGCTGACGCCGCCGGCCAGGCCGTCCATCACGTCAATGATATTGATCGCGTTGATGATCCCCACCATCCACAGTACCGTGAGCAGCAGGTCCAGCCAGTCCGGGAACGCCGAGATCTCAATCCGGATGCCGCTCCGGATCAGGACAAAGACGGCAATCAGTTGACCGATCAGCTTGGGCCACGGCGTGAGCACGCCGAAATCATCGATTAGCCCCAGCATGACCATCAATGTCCCGCCCAGCACCAGTCCCAGCACATCCTGTCGGAACTCGAAGGTCAACGCCAAGCTGATCAGGAAGGCCAGGTACACAGCGAGCCCGCCGAAATACGGAACCGGCTGCGGCTGAAGCTTGAGCTGTCCGGCCGGCCGATCCATGACGTTGAAGAGCAGCGCCGCCCGCCGAGCCAGCGGGACTCCGTACAGGCTCAGGAGAAGGGCGAGCGTGAAGGTTAACGCTATGAGAAACATCGCGAGGACTTCGCTCCTCCGGTTGTCACGACCCTGCCACCACCGACGTGGGCGTACAGACTTTCCAGATAGTTCAGGTAGGCGTCCATGGAGTGTTCCTGGACCACGCGTGTGCGGCCCTTCAGCCCCATCGCCTCGGCGCGCGCGGGATCGTTCAGCAGGCTGACCACGGCGCGCGCGACAGACTCCGGCGTGGGATCGACTATGAGCCCGACAGTCTCGTCCACCAGCTTTCTGGTCAGGCCCACATCCGTGGCCACCACGGCCGCGCCGGAGGCCATGGCTTCCAGCAGCGCCTGCGAGGGATAGTTGTCTGTCCGCTGCAAGGACACGAAGACCAGCGCCTGTTCCAGAATCGTCTCCACGTGATCGCGCCATCCGATTTCCAGGCAGGATTCAAGCCCGTGCTGGCGAGCCTGCGCTTCCACCGTTTCCCTCAGCGGACCGTTCCCCAGCAGAAAGAATCGCAGGGCCGGCAGCCTCGTGCCGAGCCGCCGGCGAATCAAGGCGCAGGCCTGCACGAACAGCAGCGGATCCTTCTCCTCAACCAACCGACCGGTAAAGACGACCCATGGCTGTTTGATCGGAGCCGGGCGGAACCTGACCGTGTCCACACAGCTCCCGGCCGACACCCGGACCCGCTCCGGCGGAACGCCCTCCCGTCGGACGGCACTGCGAACCGAGTCGGTCAAGGCATCCACGAGCGAGGCCTGCCGAAGCGCCCATCGGTACAGGCGCAGCCCCGGCGCAGCCCCGACCATCTCCCGCAGACTCGGACAGACGACGGACACCACTGCCGGCGGCGCCAGGCCCATTGCTTGCCACGGCAAGGCCACATAGGCTCCGCCCAGTATGAGGTGCATCACCTTCGGCTTCCGCCGCCACAGCCACCAGCCGACGCAAAGAGACCCAGACACGTAATCCAACTTGCGCAACGCAAAGACCAGCCCAGCTTTCAGCCGCGCCAGCACGCTTGCCGCCTCCGCTCCGGGCGACAGATCGTGCCTCGGCGGGAACAGGGTCTGAGCCAGGCGTCCGAACGGTTCTTTGATGACCGGGCCGCCCGACTCAGCAGCCTGCAGCACACCAGCCCCCGCCAACCGGTCACGCAGCGACTCATTGATCAGCAGCGCGATCGGCACGCCCCTTCGCCGAAACGCTTCATAGACCTGGGCGAAGCGGCGCTCGGCTCCGCCCACCCCGCTGTTGTTCAGCAGCAGCATGACGATGCGGCAGGGCTCCGTCGCGCACCAGTCCTGGGCGACCGCCTGCCGAGCTGTCGTCCGCAGAGCCTCAGTCATGGAACCTCCGCAGCCATCCCTCGAGATTGATCCAGCGCCAGACCACGGGACCGATCGCCAACTGCCCGTCGCAATATCGCCGATACCAGCCCTTCAGCGCCGCTTGACGCCAGTAGGGACGAGATCGGACACTGTCCGAGTCGAGCATCGCTTCGATCTGGGGCCTCAGCTCCACCCGAAGCCACCGGTCCTCCGGCGTCACGAATCCCATCTTGTCGGACCGGAGCCGCACGGCCTCCGGCAGGATCCCCGCCATCGCCTCGCGGAGCAGGACCTTCGTCACCCCCTGCCGCAGCTTGAAGTCGGCGGGCAGACCGGCCAGCCATTCCACCAGCCGATGGTCGAGGAACGGCAGTCGGGCCTCGACTGAGAAGGCCATGGCGTTCCGGTCTTCGTAATGGAGTAGTGCCGGCAGATCCTCGGTCACGGCCCGCTCCATCCGCGCCCTGAGCACAGATCGATCCCCCGCCTTGCGTTCTAGAGGACCATTGGTCGTGTCGTCTCGCCAGGCCCGATCGAACGAAGGAGCCAGCCAATCCCGGTCTCTCACCACCCAGCGGCGCAGCGTCCGGACCGACGTAGCCGGCAACAACCCGCCGGCGAGCGTCGCCACCGCCGCGGGCGGCAAGGAGCCATGCTCCCTTCTCCATGCCGCCTGACCCCGGAAGGCCGCCAGCCAGCGGCCTCGCTTGATCAGATCGGCCAGCCGGGCTCCGTGAAAGTATGGATAGCCGAGCAGGAGTTCATCGGCCCCCTGGCCGTCGAGCAGGGCCTTGAGGCCGATGCGCGCGGCGGTCTTCATGACCTCCCACTGAGCCAGGACGCTGGTTCCGGCGAAGGGTTCGTCCTGATGCCAGATAATCGCGGGCAGCTCCGCGAACAGCGCCGCGCCGTCGGGGAAGACCTGGTGATTGCCGGCTCCCGTCGCGGACAGCACCGCGTGAATGTAGGGGCGCTCATCGAAGCGGGCGTCTTCATAACAGGATGAGACCGACGTCAGCGGCACGTCCGCCGGCAAAGCCCGCCGCATCAGGCACACGAGCGAAGACGAATCCAGTCCCCCGCTGAGACAGCTTCCGACCGGGACATCGGCGCGAAGTTCGAGGCGGACGCTGTCCTGGAGCAGCTCCTTCGTCCCGGCTACCGCCTCCGGCAGGTTCACCCGCTCACTGCCGGGGGGAAGATGCCACCACCGCTGCCGTTCAACTGAGAACCCTTGGCAGCCCGGACTTTCCCGGACCAGCAACCATTCGCCCGGCGCCAACTGCTGAACCCCGTCAAAAAACGTGTCGGCCGTATGGTCCTGTCGCCCAAGGGTCAGATAGTCGTACAGGATCCGCTCATTGGGACGCGGCCGATCAGGCAGGGCGTGGAGGATCGCCTTGATCTCGGACGCAAACAGCAGTCGGTCCCCGGCCAGACGATAGTAGAAGGGTTTCATGCCGAACCGGTCTCTGGCGCAAAAGAGCGAGCGGTCCCGGCCGTCCCAGATGGCGAAGGCAAACATGCCGTTGAACCGATCCAGACAGGACCGGCCCCAGCGACGGTAGGCTTCCAGCACGACCTCCGTGTCGGTCGCGGAATGGAACCGATGGCCTTGGGCGCCCAGTTCCCGGCGCAGCTCCACGGCGTTGTATACCTCGCCGTTGTAGGTGATCCACACCAGCCCATCTTCAGTGCCCATCGGCTGGCGGCCGAGCGGCGTCAAGTCCACGATCGCCAGCCGGCGATGGCCGAACCCAAGCCGAAATCGTCCGGGCGCGTCTCCGACCGACCGGCGGACCGACCCCGCCACCGTCAGCGGCTTCTCATGGCCATCCGGATCCACCAGCACATACCCTTCCCCATCAGGCCCGCGATGGGCCTGCGCCTGCGTCATGGCCTCCAGTGCCCGCAGGTCAGCCGGCTGGGTGCCTCGACTGAACATGCCCGCTATGCCGCACATGTGCCACCATACGCTGCCAACGTCCGGCGGGCGATCGTCAGGGGATCATGACAGTCGGCCACGAACCGACGACCGGCCTCGCCGATCTCCCGCCGACGGGACGGCGAAACGATCAGTTGGCGGAGATCGTCTGCCAGGGTTTCTTTCATCGTTCTCACGATCGGCATGCGGTCGTGAAAGGGAACGAAGCGCTTGGCGTCGTCCTCCCGGATGTAACAGAGCACCGGCTTCCCCGTGGCCATGGCTTCCACGGCCACGCCCCCGTACCATCCGACGAGCAATTGATCCACCACGACGTCGGCCTGCTGCAAGAGGCCGACGACGCGGTCGTGCGGGACGTGCTCGGCCAGCAGGAGTTCGACCGGCATCCCCTCCTGCCGCAACCGGGCGCAGGCCTGCTCGACGTATCGGGTGCCCTTGATGCTGCGGTTCGTCGGTAGGTGGAGCACGCGCACGGGTTCCGTGGCAGGGTGCTCCGCTCCCGCATGGGCCGCTCGGCCATCCCAGTCGCGTGGATCGACGTGCGCATAGGGAAGGAATTCCGCGCCAGGCAGGTGGTGCAGGAGGTCTGGGTTCAAGGCAAAGACCTTGTCGGCGTAGGCGAGCACCTTTCGAATTCTGGCTCGCCGGATTCGATCCATCCGATCCGTGCACCAAGCCACGTCGCACTCGGCGCAGGCCGAGACCGGGAATCGCTCCCGGCTGAACGACTTGATGCGGGCGTCACAGCCTTGAAAGGTCACGACGATCCGTTTGCCCAGGCGTTTCAAGATGGGGAAGTCCCAGTAGTGCAGGTGCCACCGCCGGTGGTCCAACAGAGACATGCCCCAGTTGAAATGAAACACGTCGTAAGCACGGACGGCGTTCCTCCAAAAATCCAGGAGTCGAAGAAGCTGCGACGGCCAGGGCCCTTCCCCCAGCCGCAGGTCGATGTCACTGGGGAATTGCAGCCAACTGGAGCGCCGGACCATGACATCGCTGTGAACGCCCAGCTTTCGCTCGGCGCGGGATAAGCCCCAGGCATGACCTCCTGTCTCCGTGGGACAATGCAGAATCTTCATGACGGTGTGCGCGCCCTCCCGCCCACGATGTCCCCGACCAGCCGATCCAGCCCTTCCTTCAGCGACACCCTCGGGCTGACGCCCAGCGCGAGTTTCATTTTCTCGATGCTCGCCACCATAGCCAGCGGGCCCTTGTCCGGCTCATGAGCATAGACCGGTGCCTTCCCGGTCAACTGCCCGATCATCGCGGCCACCTCGAACACCGACACCACATCGGGCCCCGCCACGTTGATCGTGTCCGATCGCTGCAGGTGCAGGGCTCGTGTGGTCGCCTCCACCGCGTCGGACACGTGGATCGGATTCATCGTCACCCCGGTTTTCCCCGCGATGATCACGGGCGTCCCGTCGAGAACCCGTCCGACCAGCGACGGCATGAACATGTCCCGCTGGCCTTCGCCGTAGACGAAGAAATAGCGGAGCGTCACCGCCGCACAATGGTCGGCGTAGGCGTTCACGAGGCACTCGGCCGCGTATTTCGATGCGAGGTAGAAGTTGAGCGGAGCCGGCGGGTCGGTCTCGACAATCGGGCGCGGCTGGTAGCCGCAGACGCCACCGGAAGACGCCAAGAGGAACGTTTTGACCTTGGCTTCGCGTCCGTAATCCAAAAGCCGGGCCGTGGAGGCGGTGTTCACCTGGAAGATATCTTGGGCCTGCTCCGGGAACCGTCGGTAGTGACGGGATTGCGCCAGATGGATGATCGCGTCGACGGCGGACGGAAGCCGAGCGGTGTCGATCGGGGCGGCCAAGTCCTGGCAGACCGGATGCACGTTCGGATGCGGCGGAAGAGCCGACTCGTTCCGCGTGAGGCAGAACAGCTCGTGCTCGGTAACGAGCCGTTGGACCAGCCACCGTCCGATGAACCCCGACGCACCAGTGAGAAGAATGTTCATGCCGCACTCGTCTCCTTGTCGTGCCGCCAGAGCCGCCGGTAGACGCTGTCCATACGCTCGCCGACCCGCTCGAGGGAAAACACCCGCTCCACGTACCGTCGGCCCTTCACGCCCAGCTCGTACCGGAGCTCAGGGTCGGCGATGAGTGTCGCCAGCGCCTGCTTCAACGTGTCAGGGTCGGCGTTGACGATCGGGCAATCCTCCCCTTTCGGAAGGTAGTGCGGCTTGCGGATGTAGGCGATCACCGGTTTGCCCAACGCCATGGCTTCCACGGCAAAATTTCCGTGCCAGCCGATGAGAAACTGATCGGCCACGATGTCGGCCTGCATGTAAAGTTCACGCGCCCGATCATTCTCGACCCCGGTCACCAGCAGGAGCTCGACCTTGTGGCCTTCTTTCTGGAGCTCTTCAATGGCCTGATACAGGAACCGGCTCCCCTTGAACTGCGCGTGATTCGGCGCGTGGAGGACCTTTACCGGACTGCTGTGCAGCGACACGCCGACGAACGGCCACTTGTTCAGGTTGATCGCCCAGTAAAACACGTCGTTGCGGCTTCCCGGCGTATACTCGCTCATGTCCCCCATCGAGAGCGTGAGATCCGCATACCGACTCACGTGGGCAAGGTTGCGCTCGGCGCGCCGTTCATCGCAGATGCAGGCCACCAGGCGTTGCGTGCAATCCGTGCAACAGTTGTAGGCGCCCAGCGCCCGCGTGGTCCGTTCCGTACGCACATCGGCGCCAAAGGCCGAGACGACGATCTTTTTCCCGAGCAGTTTCAGCAACGGCAATTCCAGGCGCTTGCCGACTGTCCGATTCAGAAAGCCGCCGTCGAAATAGAACTGAAAAATGTCGTAGCGCAGGACAGCCCAGAGAAAGACGGCCCAGGGGATCACGAACGCGGCCGGTTTATAGCGCCACCAGCGTTCGAGGTTATAGGTGAACGCCTTGGTGATGAAGTAGGGCCGATAGACGAGTGTCTCGCTCTCATAGCCGTAAAGCCGGTCGGCTGCCGCATTGGTGCCGACGTTGATGATCGGAGTCGGTCCCCAGATGATCCGTGGCTTCGGTCGTGGCCCCAGGGTGAACTGCCGGAGCTTCAACCAGGGCAGGCAGACCCCGAGGACCAGCAACAGGAACGCCGGTATCAGAAACAGCTCTCCTCCGGCCTTCAGCCAGGCTGTCGTGCGAGTCATCACCGCTGAAGCAACTCCCGATAGATCGCAATCTGCCGATCCGCCACCAGCTCCCACCCGTGATACTTCTCCACCCAGGCACGGGAGGTCTGCCCAATCGCCTCTCTCCTGGCCCGGTCCCGGCCCAACTCTGCCAACCGCTCAAAGATGTCGTCTTCGGTGCAGGCCGAGACGACCGGCGGCATTTCGGCATAGCACCACTCATGGACCTCCCGGTTGAAATATCCCACCACGGGGGTGCCGCAGGCCATGGCTTCCGGCGTGACCGTCCCGAACACCCCCAGCGTAAACTGGTCCAAGACCACGTCGGTGGCATTGTAGTAGTCGATCAGCTTCATCTTGTTGAGCGGCGGCATCCAGACGACCCGCCCAGCGATACCCAGTTCGTCAATGAGGCGCCGCGAGCGCGTGACCTCCTGGCCCCAGGCGCAAAGGATCAGGGCCGGCTTGCAGGACTCGACCGTCGTCAGCCGCGCAAAGGCTCGGATCATCAGGTCATTGCCTTTCAGCTCCCAGTTGTGGCGCGACGGCGAAAAAAGAATCAGATCGGTTTGGTAGCGACTCTCCAACTGTTGACGAAGCGGCGTCGCCCTCGGCCGGTACTTGGTTTCATCCACCGGGTGCGGGATGAACAGAACATTCTTCAGCCCCAGCCGCTGCGCGGACATGATCACATCCGGGTTTGTGATGATGACCTTGCCGGCCTGCCGGTAGGCCACGCTCAGCAGACGTCCCCACCCGCTGTCCTCAAAGGGAATCTCTCGCATCGTTCCGTGCTCGAACGCCACGTACGGACGACCGCCACCGAACAACCACGCATGGATCGGCTCGGTTGCATAGGCCTGGATGAGGTCATAGCCGTCAAACCACCGGATGAAACGATGACGGTGCAGGTACACGCGCAGCAGATCGGTGAAGCGCGGTCTTGGGTCGCTTGGGGAAGCTTGGTAGGTTCTGTATGCTGTCACACACCTTCCCAGCAACGTCGGATCCCGAGCGAGAGCTTCCAGGTGAAACTGTCCCTTGAATAGCCTCCTGCGTTCGTGCTGAAGAAACCAGTCCGGGCGCTGAAATGTCCCCAGGTCAAGTCGTCCCCAATCCGGATGGAACTCGTCCGGCTGTCCGTCGAACTCGGCGTCCTCCCATTCCGGCTGCGCCATGACATGGGTATAGTCATAACAGAGCACATCCGCTTCGATGCCCTTCCGGCGGAGGAACTTCGCATTGTTGTACGCGTTGTTGGCGATGTTGCCGACGTGCAGGATTCTCATGTGCGCACGCCTCTCATTTTGATCGAGCCGCCGCATTCCCCGGACCGGAGCACATCCCTCCAGGCAGTAAAGCGCACCGGCCCAGTCAGCGTTAGTTGCGAGAACCCGCCGTCACGGAACCATCCTTCGATCTCCTCACGGCGGTGCAAATGGTTAAAGACCGGCGCGTAGGCATCGTAGAGACCCAATTGCAGCGTTGAAACCTCTAACGAATCGCCGGACTGCGGATACGGTGCACAGATAATGAGGCGGGCCAGTCGGGAATAGAGCCATGGATTTCTGATAATCAGGCGCCGGCAAGCGCGGTGACGCCTCTCCTCGGGCAACGTTCTCAAGACCCCGCGCAGGAGGTCCGTCAAGAAGAATTTCAAGGGATTGTGCTTCTCGTAAATCATGACGTAGAGCTGCCCACCTTTTTTGACCAGGGGCGTGATGCGCTCGAAGGCCACCCGGGTGTCCGGCGTGTGATGCAGCACTCCCCAACTCACCACCAAGTCGAAGCTCTCCGGCCGGAACGGGAGTCCAAACACACTGGCCTGGAGCACCACCGCGTTGTCGAGCTGCGCCGTCGCCTGATGCGTGATTTCAACCCCGGCGTCGGTCAGGTCCACAGCCACGACCGTGGCGCCCAAGGACGCCATGGCGTAAGTCCACCGTCCGGACCCGCAACCGGCATCCAGCACGAGCTTGCCTTTGAAATAGTCGGCAGGAAGCTTGATGTCGTCGAGCCACTGCTGGACCAAGCGCGGCGTGAAGCGGAGAAAATGAGCGTCTTCGTAGCGTGTATGTTCGAAGTTGAAGCTCCGCCCGACTTGCTGCTCCTCGCTCGACAAACCCGGTAGGAATCGGGGGATGCCGGACACGACCGGAAAAATCCGCTGGCAGCCCATGCAGGTATACCGCTCACTCTCACCTTTGAGTTCGCCGCGACAGGCCGGACAGATGAGCAGCCTGTCCAGAATGGCCCGCTTGTTCAAGCCGTGGTGATCCATCGCCGCCTAGTATACCGACTTGCCCAGCCTGGCCCGGACTCGCTGGTACCGCTCGTACAGGCGTCCGAGCACAATGAGCGGAAACAGACACATGACAAACAAGCTGGGCGCATGCTGATCCGGGTCCTGCCGTAACTGATCCAGGTAGCGAAAATAGTACTTCAGCAGGTTGCGATGGCCGGGCTCCGCCTTGCTGCACGTGACGTAGAATGACGACCCCTCATTATGGCGCAGGAGCCGATCGGCGGCGAGCACGAGCCGGGCCATGAACGGACTGCGCAATTTTGTGAACAGGCAGGAAAAGGCGAACCGTGACCGAAAGTCCAGAATGTAGAACTGATCGGAGAACAACGTGACCATCTCCTGCCGCGTGAACGCCCGATGATATTCGTGGATCGGCGGCTCGCTTACCGGCTCATACCGCTCGATGCGACAGAGATAGTTCACCAGGCCCATGCACAGGCCGCTGAGCTGATTGAACCGCGGCTTGGTGAGGAGATGATCTTGATTGGGCTCCTGTGCAACCAGCAGCCCGTAGGGGGACAGCACCCGCCGGAATTCACCGAGCAGACGCTCGGGGAACGGCAGATGATGCAACACTGCCGAGCAGACGATGGTCCTCACCGCATCGTCCTTGAACGGAAGGTGTTCCCCGTCGCAGACGATCGCTACGACGGCCGGCACTTTCTTTTTCGCTTCGCGCAGCATGGCCAGCGAGAGATCCGCCATGATCACGCGGCGGTAGCCATGTCGCCACAGTTGTTCCGACACCGCTCCCGTCCCGCCACCCACATCCAGCACATAGTGCTCACGGGCCGCGTGCCGACGAACCAGCCTGAAAAACTCGCGCAGATGGGGCCGGGAAACCGGGGAGCTGTAATAGTGGAAATCATAGCGGCCCGCCATGCCGCTCTCGAAATTCATTTCTGCCTGCTTCCAGGGCTCCATGTCCGGCTCGCTAGCGGTTGTCGGTTTCCGGAGGCTAACTTTGCACAAGGTGCGACCACTTCACGGGATGATCAAAGACGGTCTGCAAGGGCCGATCCGGGCGCCTGACCGTGAATTCGCACGCCCGCTCGTGATAGTCGTAGGGATCCATCCGATAAATCGACGCAGGCCCTTCCCTCCGCGGAAAAAGGCCGACCGACAGCCAGTAACTGCCGTCCCCAATGAGGAGCGGATCGAAGACGACATCGACCTGGCCTCCTCCCTGAAAGGTTCCCAGATCGACCGGCTCTTCCCCTGAAAAGCAGCTCGTCACGAGCACGCCATCCTGCCTGGTCACCAACACATGCACCGACGGATTCTCATAGAGGCCGGCGGTCTCGTAGGTCAGGCGCACAACCATCCGCTCGCCGCGAAAGTAGGCGTATTGCGGCTGCCCGGTCTCGTCGAACAACCCCACCGATTGAATACGGATCTCCCCGGAGCCCCAGCGAGCGCCGTCCACTGACCGCCCTCCCCGTGCCTGATGGGCGCTCTCCAGCCGCCGCACGTACAAGTCGTAGGCCCGGCAGACCGTCTGGGCCGCCTCGAACTGCACGAGCTTGCCGTCCTCCAGCCAGAGCACCTTCTGGCACAAGCGCCCCAGGAGAAAAGAATTGTGCGAGACGACCAGCAGGGTGCCGCCGCCATGAAGGAACCGCTGAAGAAAACTGATGCACTTGTTGACGAAATATGCGTCACCGACCGCCAGCACTTCGTCGATCAGCAGGATATCGGGCCGCAAGGCCGTCGTGATCGAAAAAGCGAGTCGGGCCTGCATCCCGGTCGAATAGGTCCGTAACGGCTGGTGGATGCTCTCGTTGAGTTCTGAAAATTCGACGATCGTCGGCAGCTTGTGCTCGATCTCCCCGCGACTGAGTCCCAACAACATCCCATTGATCCGGATGTTCTCGATGCCGGTGTAGTCCGGATGAAACCCTGTCCCTAGCTCAAGAACGGATCCCACGCTGCCGCACACTTCCACTGCTCCGCAAGTGGGCGTGGACAAGCCGGCCAGCATTTTCACCAACGTGCTCTTTCCCGCTCCGTTGCGCCCGATCACTCCGACGCTTTCTCCCCGCTTCAGTTCGAACGAGACCCCGTCGAGCGCCACGTGTCGCGTCCCATACTGCTTCCTGTGACAACAAAGAATCTCCTTGACCAGGTCGATCCGCCTGGCATAGCAGCGATAGACTTTCGTCAAGTCCTTGACCCGGATAGCGAGCATCACACACGATCCGCGATGTACGCGCGCATCCTCGACACGATGCCGAGGCCCACGACAAACGCGCCGACGGCCACGAAGATCATTATGGTCCACGCCTGAAAACCCGGTGACCGGTCGGCCAGGAGAATGGAGCGATAGGCGTCCAGAAAGTAGGCGATGGGATTATAGGAAAAGACGGCGGCGAGGGCCCGAGGGACCATGTCGTGCGTATAGACGACCGGGCTCAGAAACATCAACGCCATCAATGCCACCGGCACGGCTTGGATGGTGTCCCGCACGAGGACGTTGACCGACGCCATGATCCAGGCCAGCCCCACGGTAAACACAACATACAGCACCACCAGCGCGGGGAGCAGGAGCAATCCCCAACTCCAGCCGTGGAGGCCGACCAACACAAGCACGAGCATCCCCAGGCTCACGAGCCCGGAGACCATCGCGGCCAGGCTCTTGCTGATCGGCAGCACTTCCACGGGGAACAGGACTTTGGTGGCCAGCGCGGCGTTGGCGGTTATCGAACCGGCCGCGGCGGACATCGCATCCGAGAAGATGAGCCAGGGAGCCAGCCCCGTGAGCAGGAGGAGCAGATAATCCATCGAGGTCGGCACTGGTCCGCCCCTTGTCTGGAAGATCACGCCGAAAAGAATGCCGTAGAGACCTACCACCAAAGCGGGCTTCAACAGGACCCAGAACCACCCCAACATCGACCCCGCATACGCCCGCTTCACCTCGTCCACGGTCAGCATCCGGATGAGTTCGCGATGGCGCAGGAGCCCGCGCAGATGCCCCCCGACCGTCCAAGCCCTCTGAGGATACGTATCGACCATGAAGACCCGATTCGCTCAGGCGTCCGGCTGAGCCCTTAACCCTTCCCCGTCCATGAACAGCCGGTTCCAAAACTCGAAGCTCAGGAGACTCCAGATCAACAACCGATGGTTCACCTTGCCAGCGAGGTGCTCGTCGAGGATGCGCCGGATCGCCGCTTCCTGGAAGAATCCTCGGGACAGGGTCCGTCGGTCCAGCAGCACCGATTTGACGTAGGTCATCAATGGCCCTTGGTACCAGGATTGCTCCGGCGCGCTGAACCCCTGCTTGCGCTTCAACAGGATTTGATCCGGCAGCAGCCCCTCCATCGCACGCCGGAACAGGTATTTCCCGGCAAGGTTCTCGTCGCCGCTCGGATTCTTCTCCCAGCCGTAGTTGATCAGGTGACGCGTCGGCAGCCTCGTCACGAAGTCCACGATCGCGTGGTCCAGCAGCGGCACCCGCGACTCCAGCGAGTGGGCCATGCTCAGCTTGTCCTCGACGACCAGCAGCCCGTGGAGGAACGTTTTGGCCTCGAAGTAGAGGGCTTGCCGGATCGGATCACGCAGACCTCTGGCGCCCTCGACCGCCAGCCGGAACGTCTCGGCCGGTTCGTGTCCACCCGCCAGCCGCAGCACCTCCGGCGCAAAGAACGCTGAACGGTGTTCGTCCGCAATCAAGCGATTCCAGTATCGGTAGTAGCGGGAGCGGAACTCCTCAAACGAGCCGGTGTCAATGACGGTCCTGTATCGCCAGGGGTAGCCGCCGAACATCTCGTCCCCCCCGGTCCCGGCCAGCACCACCTTCACGAAGCGACCGGCAAGCCGGGCGGTGTAATAGTAGGGATAGCACATGCCGACGCGGAGATCCTCAATCGCCCAGATGACCCGCGAGAGCGCCCATTCCAGGTCCCCCGCATGGAACACCATCTGGTAGTGTTCGGTCTTGAAGAGCGCCGACAGCACCTCGGCGTCCTTCCGTTCATCGAAGCCGGCCTCGAACCCCGAGACGTTCGTGAGGTCGAAGCCCCCAGTAAAAGTCATGAGCCTGGGAGTATGGTTCGACGCGAGCGCCGTGATCGAGCCGGAATCCATGCCGCCGCTGAGGTACGCCCCGACCGGCACGTCACTGATGAGCTGCCGCTTGATCGTGTCTTCCAGCAGGAAGCGCAGCCGTTCGCAACACCGCTCCTCCGGCAGCGCGTCCTGGGGTTCAAAATCAAAGTCCCAGTACCGGCGGCGCTCGATCCGCTTGCCCTGAACCAGCAGCATGTGACCGGGATCAAGGAGCTGCACGCCGCGGAATAGGGTGGCTTCCCCGAACGTATTCTGAAACGTGAAGTAGTCGATCAGCGCGGCGTGATTCACTTCCCGTCGCATCCCGGGAATCGTCAGCAGCGCTTTGACTTCCGAGGCGAATACCAGGCAGCCGTCGACCTCGGCATAGTACAAAGGCTTGATCCCGTAGCGGTCCCGTGCCAGCAGGAGGAGCTGGGCACGGTCATCCCACAGGGCAAAGGCGAACATCCCGTTCAGTCGGTCGATGCAGGCCGGTCCGAGCTCTTCGTAGAGGCGCAGGATCACCTCGGTGTCGGTTCCCGAGATGAACTCATAGCCCTTCGCCAGCAGTTCCTTCTTCAGTTCCAGGTGGTTGTAGATCTCCCCGTTGTAGGTGATCCAGATCGTCTTCGCCCGATTCGCCATCGGCTGGTGACCGGACCGTGAGAGGTCGAGGATGGCCAGCCGCCGATGGCCCAGAGCCAGACGAAACGCCCGCTTCCCGGCCGGTGACGGGGTCCGGCTCAGGCCACCCGTTTGCAGATCCGGCAGCGAGCGGGAGAAATCCTGGGCAGTCAGCTCGCACCAGCGCGACTCGGCGCCGGCGCCCAGCGGAGCGAGCAGCACGCACCCGGCATCGTCCGGACCGCGATGCGCCTGCGCGTCGCAGAGCCGCATGATGTCGAAGGGGTCCACCGCCTTCTCAGTCAGATTGTAGAGCCCCGCAATCCCGCACATCAGGCACGCACTCCCCTGACCACTTCTTCCAGGCCCTGACGCAACCCGATCGCAGCCTGGAACCCAAGCATCCGTCTCGCCTTCTCGTTGCTTCCCACCCGCCTCATCATGGCGCCCGGCGCATCGGGCACGTAGGTCGGCACCAGCGAGGAGCCGGTGAGTTGGAGCAGCATCGCCACAATCTCCTTAACGGTGACCTCGGTCCCGCTTCCGACGTTGAAGGCTTCTCCGGCCACATCGTGTTCCATCGCCAGGACCGTGCATCGGGCGACATCCCGCACGTGCACGAAATCGAAGGACGCCGAACCATCGCCGCTGATGACGGGCGGCTGCCCCGCGGCGATCTTCGCCAGGACGGCCGGGATCAGGCCGCCGGCCTGCCGCGGCCCGTAGACGTTCATGTACCGCAGAATGACGTAGGGCAGCTTGGCGAGAAACGGCCGGAGCAGGAATTCCGCGCAGAGCTTGCTGACCCCGTACATCGTCCCGGCGTTGAACGGATGCTGCTCATCCATCCCCTCGCGGGTGTCGCCGTAGACCGACGAGGCGGAGCTGTACACGAGCTTGCCGACGCCGGCCTTCACGGCCTCTTCGACCACCTGGAACGTTCCCCGGATGTTGACCTCAAACGCCTGCTCGGGATCTTTCTCGCAGAGGCCGAGCGGCAACACGGCCATATGAAACACGCCTTGCGCGCCGGCCAACGTCCTGGCCAAGAGGGCTGCGTTCACCACATCGCCTTCGGCCACCTGGACGCGGCGGTCTTTCAGCAGGTCGCCGAGGTGCTCCCGCTTGACCGCCTTGTCGTAGATTACGACCCGCGCGGCGCCGCAGTGAAGGAGCTCCTCCACGACGTACGAACCGACGAACCCGCCGCCTCCGGTGACCACAAAGGCATTGCCGGAAATCTTCATGCCCGGTCGTCCTTCTCCTGCAGGCGCATCTCGCCATCACGGCGCAACACCGCATAGCGTTTGCCGCAAGCTCCGCAAGCCGCGTGCCGCTGACGCCCTCTGAGCGCCAGCTTGACGCCGCAGGCGCAGATCCATCCCCGCTGTCGCGCCGGGTTGCCATACACCAACGCGTAGTCCTTGACGCTGCCGGTTACGACCGCCCCGGCACCGATGAAACTGTTCCGGCCGATGGTCACGCCGCAGAGGACCGTGGCATTGGCCCCGATCGTGGCCCCCACCCGCACCAGCGTCTTCTGAAATTCATGCCTCCGAGAGATGCGGGCCCTCGGGTTCACCACGTTGGTGAAGACCATCGATGGACCGCAGAACACGTCATCTTCCAGAATCACCCCGTCATAGACCGAGACGTTGTTTTGGATCTTGACGCCGTTGCCGACCACGGCGCCGGCTCCGATAAAGACGTTCTGACCGATGGAACAATGTTCTCCCACGACCGCCCCCTTCATGACATGCGAGTAGTGCCAGATCCTGGTCCCCTCGCCGATGCCGCCGGGATCATCCACGCAGGCCGTCTCATGGGCCCAAAACGCCCTCTCCATATCACCCCTTCACCGCAACCGGCGCCCCGTCCAAATCCATGGATTTCTGGGCAGCCGTTAGGACCCGAACGACCTGCAATCCCTGCACGCCGTCGCTCAGCGGCCCGGCGCCGGTGCGAATGCATTCCAGGAAATGTTGACATTCGAGCCGCAGCGGCTCGGCTGCGCCGACATGCGGAATCAGGACATCCCCAAAACGCACGTGCAGATAATCCTCGTACGACACGGCGTGAGGACGAACGTCCACGCCCTTGTCGTAAATGCGGATTTTGTCGGCGGGCTCCATATCGTCGAACACCACCATTTTTCGGCTCCCCACGACGGTCGTGCGCCTGGTCTTATGAGGATCCAGCCAACTGAGGTGGATGTGGGCCATTTTTCGCTGAGGAAAGCGCAACGTCACAAACACCACATCCACGATCCCCGGCTGGAGGTAGGCCTCGCCTTTCGCCGTCACGACTTCCGGCTCAGCGCCAAACAGGTGCACCGCGATCGCGACATCGTGAGGGCCAAAGCTCCATAGGGCGTTCTCGTCCCGTCGAACACGCCCAAGATTGAGCCGCTGACTGTACAGATACAACGGCTCGCCAAGTTCGGCCGAGTCGATGAGCTGTTTCATTTTCGCCACAGCAGGATGGTACAGCAGGAGATGTCCCGCCATCAGACACCGCCCGACACGTCCCGATGTCCGCACGAGAGTCTCGGCCTCTTCCGCACCCAGGGTCATGGGCTTTTCCACCAAGACATGTTTGCCGGCTTCGAGGGCGAGCCGCGCATGCTCAAAATGCCGACAGGCGAACGACGCAATGACCACAGCCTCCACCGAGGGGTCTTGCACCACCTCCTCGTAGCGCGTGGTCGTTCGAACGCCCGGATACTGGGCACGCACCTGAGCCAACCGAGCCTCATCCAGATCGCAGACGGCTGCCAACTGCGCTCCGCGCAGTTGGGCGAAGGTCCGGACGTGATTGGTCCCCCATTCTCCCGCGCCGACAATGGCAACCCGAACGGGCTTCACGCTTTCCACGGCCATGTATGGTCCTTTCTCCGACGCCCCTCGCGTGTTCCTTACAACAGAACCACGTTGGCCTTGTTCCCTTTCACATGGCGCGTGCCGTTTCTCGTGTCGAACACCAGGGGCGCCTGTCGGACGATTCGCTCATAGTCGAAGGTCGAATGGGCGGTGAGGATCAACGCGCAGGCACAACGGCCGAGCCGTTCATCCGTCACCTCCACGGCTGCATAGGAACGGCCCTCGATCTCAATCGTGGGCGTGAGCGGATCGACATAGGTCAGCTTCGTGCCTTCCCGCTGCAACAGTTCCATAACCTTGAGCGCAGGGGTCTCGCGCCAGTCAGCCACGTCCGCTTTGTAGGTCACACCCAGCACCAGGATTTCCGCTCCGTTGAGGCAGAACCCGCGCCGGTTGAGCAGCCGCTGCAGCTTCGCGACGACATAGTACGGCATCCCCTCGTTGATCTCCCCGGCCAGCTCGATGAAGCGCGTGTGGACGTCGTATTCCTTCGACTTCCAGGCCAGGTAGTAGGGATCCAAGGGAATGCAGTGCCCGCCCACGCCGGGCCCCGGATAAAAGGGCATGAAACCGAAATTCTTGGTGGCGGCCGCGTCGATGACTTCGTACACGTCGAGGCCCATCCGGTCGCAGAGCATGGCCAGCTCGTTCACGAGCGCGATGTTGACGGACCGGAAGACGTTCTCGAACACCTTGGTCATCTCTGCCACGCGCGGCGAAGAGACCGGGAAGATCTTGACGATGGATTGCTCGTAAAAGGTCCGCGCGGCGGTCAGGCAGGCCTGAGTCACGCCCCCCACCAGTTTGAACGTATTGTGGGTCTTGAACGAGCGGTTGCCGGGATCCACCCGCTCGGGGGAAAAGGCGATAAACAGTTCCTGCCCGACCTTCAGGCCTCCCTCGGTCAAGATCGGCAGCAGGACCTCTTCGGTCGTGCCGGGATAGGTGGTGCTCTCCAGAACCACGAGCATCTCGGGGTGCGCATATTTGGCGAGCTGCCTGGTGACCGAGACCACTGCGCTGATGTCCGGCTCCTTATTGCGCGTCAGCGGCGTGGGCACGCAGATCAGGACGATATCGCATGTGCCCAGGACCGAGAAATCCCCGGTTGCGGAAAGGCGTCCGCTGCTGACCGCCTGCGTGAGTTCGGCACCATTCACGTCGGAGATATAGTTCTCGCCACGATTGACCTGCCCGACCTTTGCAGCCGCTTCATCGACACCAAACACCCGGAACCCGGCCTTCGCCTGCAAGACAGCGAGCGGCAACCCGACGTACCCCAGCCCCACCACCCCCACCACTGCCGAATGCGATTTGATCTTTTCCAGCAACCCCATGATGTCCCTCTTCGAAATGGCTGACTTTAGAAATCCCGCCGTTGAAAAACCAGACAGGCACCCGTCAACACCAACGCCGTGTACAGAAGACCATAGGCTGAAGCCAGGGCTTGATAGGAGAGCGGCACAACCTGGCCCATCGCCGCCTGCCCTTTGATGTTGAGCAACTCCAGATTGGGGCAGAGGTAATACAAGCTCGTCATGACCCCCTTCAGCATGTCGCTGCGACTGCTTTCCGCCAGACCTTGAAGGTCCGCCGTGAGATGGCCCACCACATAGAGGCCAAGCGCCAGGATCGCGCTGAGTGTCGAAGAACTGAACGTCGAGAAAAACAGGGCGAGCGCCGTCACCAGGAGCATTTCGATAAACATGAGCTGGATCGCCTGAAACAGCGCGCCGTGGACCGGCGCGTGGTAGACCTGCAGGGTAAGCAGGAACACCGCTACCATGACCACGACATTCACGAACAGCGTCAGTACGAGCCCCAGGTACTTTCCGAGCAGGAACTGTGTGCGGCTGATCGGCCGGGCCATGATCGTATACACCGTCCGTCGCTCGTTCATCTATTCCCACCGGACCTACACGGAATACCCGTTCCAGGTCAATACCTACGGGCTGCCTCCGGAAGTGGTCCGCGACTGTCTGGTGGGCTTCATCGCCACGTTGGCGCAACCGGCAAGCGCCTCCTCGGCTGCGCCCGGGCAACCGTCTTTCAAGTCGTGGATTCTGGAGAACCTGGGTGAAGGCATCGCCAAACACTTCATGGTGCCCTTCAATGAGAAGCTTTGGCAGGTCTCCTTGGACGAGCTGACTTCCGACTGGGTCTCCTGGCTGATTCCGAAACCGAACCTCAAAGACGTGGTGAATGGAGCTCTGGGGATCAAGGACAAGGCCTTCGGCTACAATCCGACCTTCCTCTACCCGGTCCAAGGAGGGATCGATGCGCTGCCGAAGGCTTTTCTGCCGTCCCTGCATGCAATCGAATATGGGTCAGAATTGCTGCAGGTGGATGCCCGGCGGCTGGGCAGTCTAGCCAACGGGCCTGGTCAGGGCGTTGCTGCTTGCTCAGAAGGATGCTGAGAGACACGCCGCTTGGCTTGGCGGATGCGCTCATCGAGGGCTGGGTCCCCCATGCCCTGTTCCCGAAACCGTTCCATCAACTTCACGTTGGAGGGGTCCAGTTCGAGTGAGTGGAGCCACGCCTCTTTCGCTTCCTGCAGTTGATGCTGCTTGAGATGGACCTCGCCAAGATGTTCGTACAGGACCGGGTCATCCTTAACGAGCGAGACGGCCCGCTTCATCTCCACCAACGCCTCGTCGAGCCGCCCCAACTTAAAGAACGCCCAGCCCAAGCTGTCCACATAGTAGCCGTTATTCGGCTTCAAGGTCACGGCCCGCTGGATGAGGGAGACAGCCTCTTCGATCTTGACTCCGCGCTCGGTGTAGCTGTAGCCCAGATAGTTGAGTGCGTCCGCATGCTGGGGGTCCAGCCTGAGCGCCGCCTCCATGGCCGTAACCACATCGTCGAATCGGTTCAACTTGTCGTAGGCCGTGCCGAGGTTGAAGTGCAGATCCGGGTTTCCGGGATGATGGCGGATGCCTTCTTCGAAGGCCTGAGAGGCCTGGGCAAACTGCTCGGCTTGCAGATAGGCCATCCCCAACAGCAAATGCCCTTCCGGCTGCTTGGGGTTCAGCTTGACTACCTGGGTGAAATGCCCGACCGCATCCTGGTACCGCTTCAACCGGTACTGCAGAAAGCCGAGGTGCATATGGCCATCGATGTACGCCGGCTGCAGCTTGAGGTTCTGCTCATAGGCTCGAAGCGCCTTCTCATAGTCCTTCTGTTCCTCGTACATCAGGCCCAGGTAATCGCGCACCCGGAGCTCCGCCGGACGCGCAGTCAGGATCTTGTTCAACTGCCCGATGGCCATGGGATAGTCCTTCAGCTCCCCATAGATCAACCCGACGCGCAACTGGGCATCCAGGTCGTCGGGGTCCCTGGCAAGAATGACGTCCAGCTCCGCGAGCGCCGCACGGTACAGCTTGTCGTTGATGAAGAGCCGGATGATGTGCTGGCGGACCTCCTTGCTGTGCGGGTTGACGACCTGAAGGTATTTCCGGTATACCGCCACGGCCTTCTCCCGTTCCTGTTGGGATTCATAGACCCCCGCCAACGCAAGGTAGGCCGGTTCAAACGAAGGGTTAATCGCGATGGCCCGCTCCAAGCCAGCAACGGCTCGGTCGAACTGTTTCGCTTCGGCCGCAATGCGCCCCAGGTAGTAGTGTCCGATCGGGGAATCCTTGGCCCTGTCGTTCCCCTGCTGGAAGACCCGTTCCGCCTCTTCGAGACGCTTCAGGTTCACCAAGAGGACCCCTTTTGAAAAGTACGGTTCGCTGCTCGCCGGGTTCAACTCGATCGCGCGATCGTACAAGGCCAGCGCGTGCTCTGCCTGCCCGACGCCGGCATAGATGCCGGCGACGAGGGTCAGCGTCGCCGGCTCGCGCACGTCCGACTCGGCCACCCGGTCGGCAAAACGGACCGCCGTGATGAGATCCCCGAGCGAGAAATAGAGGGCGGCCAACCGCACCTTCAGAAAAATGGACGAGGGATCCCCGCGGAGTGCGAGCAGATATTCCTGGATCGCCCGCTGGGCATCCTGCTCCTGTTCAGCCTGGTAACCCAGGATGAAATGGTAATAGGCTCGTGGATCGGCTGGTGCCGGGTGTCCTACTGGGGGCGGCGGCTTTTCGGGTGCCGGGCTGAGGCCGGTCCCGGCCTGCGGGAGGGTGGCGCAGGAGGCTATAATCACGGGGATGGCCACGAGGCTCACCAGCGCCCGAGCCCACCGCGAAGGCGCTGTATGACATCCGCGGAGAGGGCTCGTCACAATGAGGTCCTCGCTATCTTTGAGGTCCGTGGATACAGGAAGGATCGGGCCGTGGGCCCACGCAGCTTAGTATAAGGGGTCACTCAAGGGGTGTCAAACAGCCTCACGTCTGTTCGCGATCCGAGAAGTCTCCAAACTTGGCGTACTTGTCGAGGAAGGTCAGCTTCACATCGCCGGTGGGTCCGTTGCGGTGCTTCTTGACCATAATCTGGGCGATTCCTTTTTCCTCCGAGTCAGGATTGTAGACGTCATCCCGGTAGATGAAGATCACCACGTCCGCATCCTGTTCGATCGCGCCGCTCTCGCGCAGATCAGCCAGCATGGGGATCGGCGGCTTACGGCTCTCCACGGCGCGGCTCAACTGGGACAGGGCCACGACCGGGACACGCAACTCCTTGGCTAACGCCTTCAGGGACCGGGAGATATCCGAGATCTCCTGTTGGCGTGATTCCGCATCGCTGCGGCCCTGCATAAGCTGGAGGTAATCGACGATCAAGAGATCAAGCCCACCGCTTTCCTGCTTGAGCCGGCGGGCCTTTCCTCGCATCTGCTGTACTGTCAGCGCCCCGGTATCATCGATGAAGATCGGCGCTTGCTCCAGCTTCCCCGCCGCCTCTGCCAGCCTCCACCAATCCTCTTTCTGCAGCTTGCCGATCCGCAAGGCGTGGGAGTCCACCGAAGCTTCCGAGCTGAGCATGCGCAGCACGAGCTGCTCCTTGGACATTTCCAGGCTGAAGATCCCGACCTTTTGGCCGTGCTTGATGGCCGCATGCTGAGCCATGCCCAAGGCCAGGCTCGTCTTGCCCATGCTGGGGCGGCCGGCGATCACCACAAGATCGGAGGGCTGCAAGCCAGCAGTCAGTTCATCGAGGTCCTCGAAGCCGGTCGGGACGCCGGTGACCGTCTTGCCGCGCTTGTGGAGCGTATCGACGAGATCCAGGCTTTCCTTGATGATGTCTTTCAGTCTGGTGAACGATCGACCGAGCTTCCCCTGGGCCAAGCTGAAGACGGACCGCTCTGCAAAATCGAGCAGCTCGTCCACCTGGGACAGGCCGTCATACCCGCGCGTAATCACTTCCGTCGAGGTCGTGATCAGGCCGCGAAGGAGCGCCTTCTCGCGCACGATCTTGCAATGGTATTTGATGTTGGCGGCGGTGGGCACGACCTGGACCAGCTCCGCTAGGTAGGCGGCCCCTCCGACCGACTCCAGCTCGCCCCTGGTCTTGAGCTGTTCGGTGAGCGTGATCTGATCGATGACCTCTCCATGCTCGGAGAGGTCCAGCATGGCCTGGTAAATCTTCCGGTGAGCGGTCCGGTAAAAGTCCTCCTCCGTCAAGGCTTCCATCGCCTTAGCCATGGCCGCATTGTCGAGCAGGACCGCGCCCAGTACCGATTGCTCCGCTTCGAGATTTTGGGGCGGGAGCCTGGGGTCAGAGAGGTCGGGAAGATTCATAGCGCTCTTAGGAATGGCTCATTGATTCATTGAACCATTGAGCCATTGTCCGGAACATTTCCTGGCAATCGTCACTGTGGCAATCATCACTTCTTCAGAACGGCGGGGAGTTCTTTGATCTTCACTGTTACGGGCTGCGCCGCGGAGGGGCTCCTGATGACCAGGGCTTCGTCGGCAGCCAGCTTTGGCGCTCCCAGGATTACCACCGAGGCAACGGCGAGGCGACGCGCCTCCTCGATGGCGGACTGGATCGCACTCCGCTCCGTTGCGCGCAAGGTTCCTTGGATGACTCTCCGGCCCGCTTCACGCAGCATCCGGGCGACTTGAAAAAGTTGGCCGGCGCGGCGGGCCGGAGCGGACAGAAGCACGTCCGCCCTCTCGCAGGAGCGACCTTCGCCCACCTGTTCCATGGCCTGGAAAAGTCGATCCACGTCGAAGGCGAAACCGGTGGACGGAAGGTCCCGGCCGAACCGTCCGATCAGGTGATTGTACCGCCCTCCTCCCCCCAACTCGCAGCCCACGCCGCCGGCGAACACATCAAACACCACCCCGTCATAGTAGTCGAAGCCCCGGAACTCACCCAAGTCCAGCAAGAGGTGCCCCTTTAAGCCCGAGGCCCCCAGTAGCCGGTAGGCTTGCGTGAGCCGGTCCAACGCGCTCCGTAACCCCCGATCGCGACCAGCCAACGCCAGGCCTCGCTCCAACACCTCGTCTCCTCCATAAAGGCCCGGCGCTTCCAGGATGCCTCGGGCGGCCTGTTTCGGCACCCGTTCCTGGGCAAGAATTTCTTCCAGCCTCGGCAGATCCTTGCGGGCGGCCGCCTGTTCAGCCCGCTTCCGCCCTTCCGGGCTCATGCCGCTCCTGGCCAGCAGGGCTTTGAAGAACCCGACATGCCCCAGGGAGATGGTGAAAGCGGAGAGGCCCAGCCGCTCGAGGCACTCGATCATGAGCGCAACGATTTCCCCGTCCATGGCCACATCGTCCACGCCAATGAGCTCGGCTCCCACCTGAAAGATCTCCCGCTCACGCCCTGCATGCTCCGGCTCGTACCGGAAGACCGTGGTGCGATAGCACAGCCGGAGCGGAAACGCCGGCTCGACCATCCCCATCGCCACGATACGGGCGATCTGGGCCGTCACATCCGGCCTCAACAAGAGAATCCGCCCGGTGGTGCGGTCCGCGAACTTGTAGCATTTCTCGATCATCTCCGGTTCCAGCCCGGCTGCCAGCACGTCCAGATATTCGAAGGCGGGCGGGATGATCTCCTGGTAGCCCCACCGGGCCAGCGACGTTAAGAGGATTTCTTCCAAGCGACGGACCCGCTGAGCGGTCCGGGGTAGGATCGTGGACATCCCGACCGGAATCAGCGAACGGTCGTGCGGCTGTCTTGCGGCGCCCGGCTGGCGCGCAGGTTGGCGCGCGCGCTTGAATCGTGAGGGGCGGGACATAGCAGAAGATTTGACGATTGGTTTATTGATTCATTGACGATTGAAGAGAATGGCTCCGACAATCACTCAATGAGTCAATGCTGAAATTAACCAAGTTCTTGCTAGGGGCCTTTTGAGAGATCAACCAGCCTGACGGAGAGAATATTATCCCCTCGCTTGATGGTCTCCAGGATCCCAGACGGCAAGGGAGCATCCAACCCGATGATCAGCAGGGCGTTGCCGCCGCGCTCCTCGCGGGAACATTGCATCCGGGCAATGTTGATGTTGTGTTCGCCGAGGGCCGAGGCAACGGCGCCAATGACCCCGGGACGATCCACGTTGAGGATCAGCAGCATGTGGCCTTCGGGCACCACCTCGACCTGGAAGTTGTCGATCTCGATGACGCGGGGCTCCTTGCGATGGTAGAGGGTGCCGGCCAGGCGGTGGGTTTTCTTCCCTGCTTCCACTCTGACTCGGATAACGCTGGTGAAGTCCCCGGCATCGCTGCTTTTCACCTCTTTGACCTCGATCCCCCGCTCCTTGGCGATCACCGGCGCGTTGACGTAGTTGACGGCGTCCTCCAGAATCGGAGTCAAGAGTCCCTTGAGGACCGCAATCGTCAGCGGCGCAACCGACAGGCCGGCCACGTCGCCGTTGTACTCCACCGTGACCCGCTCGAGCCCTCCTTCGCACAACTGGGCCAGGAGCAGGCCGATCTTCTCCGCCAGCGTCACGTAGGGCTGCAACCGGGGAAGCAGCTCGGGCGGCACGGAAGGAATGTTGACGGCCCCCCGCGCGATCCCCTTCGTGAAATAGTCCACGATCTGCTCGGCGATCCCGATCGCCACGTTCTCCTGCGCCTCGCTGGTGGAGGCGCCGATGTGGGGAGTGCAGATAAAATTGTCCAGCGTCAGCAGCGGGTGGTTCGGCTTGACCGGCTCCTCCTCGAACACGTCGAAGGCCGCGGCAGCGACCTTCTTGGACTTGAGCGCCTCGTAGAGGTCCGTTTCGTTGACGATCCCGCCGCGCGCGCAGTTGGCGATCATGACCCCGGGTTTCATTTGCGCAATGGCGGCCGCGTTGATGAGGGACTTCGTTTCAGGCGTGAGCGGCGTGTGCACCGAGATGATATCGGCCCGCCGGAACAACTCCGCCAATTCGACGACCTCGACGCCCATCTTGCGGGCCCGTTCCTCAGCCAGATAGGGGTCATAGGCGATCACGTTCATGGAGATCCCCTGAGCCAGCTTGGCCAGGTAGCCGCCGATCTGGCCGATCCCCACGATCCCCAAGGTCTTGTTGTAGAGCTCCACCCCCATGAACTTTTCTTTTTCCCACTTCCCGGCCTGCATCGACGCGGTGGCTTGGGGGATGCGGCGGGTCATCGAGCAGATCATCGCCATCGCGTGTTCGGCCGTCGTGACGGTGTTCCCGCCGGGCGTGTTCATGACCACGATCCCGCGCCTGGTCGCAGCCTGGGTATCCACATTGTCCAGGCCGGACCCGGCCCGCCCCACAACTTTCAAGCGGTCGGCGGCCGCGATCACTTCTTCCGTCACTTTCGTGGCGGAGCGGACGATCAGCCCGTCGTACTGCTTGATCTCCTTGAGCAGTTCCTCTTTGGACAGCTTGGTCTTGACGTCCACCGAAAAACCGGCCCGCTCGAGGATTTCAAGACCTTGCTTGGAGAGGCTGTCGCTGACCAGAATCTTCATAGTAGTCTCAAAATCTTTGAAGTCCGAAAGTCAGCAAGCCCAAAAGTCACCGTGTCTCTGCAACTTTCAGACTTTTGGACTTTCTGACTTTTCGACTGTCATTCAGCCCTTCACCATCAACAATTCCTGAGCCTTGGCAACCCCGCTCCCCAGCTTGATGGAATGGCCCAGACCCTTGAGCACCATCTCGATGGCCGCCAGCGTCATGATCACATCGAAGGAATCCATGTAGCCCATGTGGGACACCCGAAAGATCTTCCCCTTCAGGTGGTCCTGCCCTCCGGCCGCCGTGATCCCGTACTGCACCCTCAGATTCTTATAGATGGCTTGCCCGTCGACTCCATCGGGGGCAGAAATCGCCGTCAGCGCGTCGCTGGGCGATTCCTTGGGAAACAGCGACAGTCCGGCTGCCTTGACCCCCTCGCGCATCGCCCGCGCCAAGCCGGCCTGGCGGGCAAAGACTGCCTCGAGCCCTTCGGCCTTGAGCATCCTCAACACTTCCTGAAGCCCCAAGATCATGGAGACCGCCGGCGTGTAAGCTGTCTGGTTCTTGACCTGGGATTCGCGTTCCTTCTTGAAATTAAAATAGAACGCGCCGTTCTTGGCCTTGTCCGCCATCTGCCAGGCTTTCTCGCTGACGCTGACAAAGGCCAGGCCCGGCGGCAGCATCAAGGCCTTCTGAGAACCCGTCACCACCACGTCGATGCCCCAGGCATCGGTCTTGATATCGAAGACGCCCAGCGCCGTGATCGCGTCCACGACCAGAATCGTTCCCTCATGGGACCTGACGACTTCAGCCAGAGCTTTGGTGTCATGGGCCACCCCGGTGGAGGTCTCGCTCGCCTGCACGTAGACCGCCTTGATCGAGGGGTCCCTCTTCAAGGCCTCGGCGACCTGCTGGGGATTGACGGCGTGCCCCCATTCCACCTTGAGCTCCGTCACCTGCGCTCCGAAGGTTTTGCACAGCTTGCCCCACCGTTCCCCGAACTTGCCGCCGTTCACCACCAAGGCTTTGTCCCCCGGTGACAGAAAGTTGGCGACCGCCCCCTCCATCCCTCCCGTCCCGGAGGAAGCCAGAATGAGGACATCGTTCCTGGTTTGGAAAAGCCACTTGAGGTCTTCCCTGACCTCGCCGAACAACTGGGCGAACTCCGGCGCCCGGTGATGGATGATGGGCCTGGCCATCGCCAGCAAGACTTCCGGTGGAACCGGCGTGGGCCCGGGAGCGAGCAAATACCGTTTCAACATCGTCTCGATCTCCTCACAACATATGGAAAGGATGAGCGGCGTGGAGGGGTGTCACGCTATCACCTGGAGCCCCTCACTGTCAAGGCAGCGAAGCTCCATACCTGAGTACATTTTCCTGGACATTCAGGCGTCAAACGCGAAGTCGCCGGTTCTTGCCGTACAGAAGTTTCTTGACAAGCGCCTGAAGGCCCCTTAGGGTAAAAAAATTGCTCTCATCGCTTCTCCATGAGGTACGCACCGTGATACGACCTGTCTTCAAAAGGACCCTCCCGATCGCCCTCCTCTGGTGCATCGGGCTTGTCGGCAACGTCCCGGCGGGAGCCGAGCCGCTGTCTGGAAACGCTCAGGCAACCGCGCAGGACCAGCAGGCGGCCCAGACATCCAGTACAGGTGACCGGCCGCAGGGAACAGAGTCGGGCGCAGCAGGGGAACAGGCCCAGCCGGAGCAGATCCAGGGAACGGAACCTCGCCCGGCCGTGGAGACGTCCGCCCAGGCGGAAGAGGCACTGATCCAGAACCAGCCTCCGCCCCTCGCCGAAACCCGGAATCCCGATGAGGAGTCCCAAGAACGGATCCAGTCAGCCTCTGCTCCCGGCGCAGCCGGCCACGTTCCCGACGAAACAAGCTACAACATCCCCATCATCCGGGATCAGAAAGTGGAGGGGCACATGCGGTTCTTCCACACGACGATCCGCGACCGGTTCGAGCAGTGGCTCGTCAGACTGGATCACTACAAGCCGCTGGTAGAGCGCATCTTCTCCCAGTTCGACCTGCCCAGCGACCTGGTGTATCTCTCGCTCGTGGAGAGCGGCTTCAACCCGCACGCTCGCTCCCGGGCCCGGGCGACCGGCCCCTGGCAGTTCATGAAGGGTACCGCGAAACGGTACGGGCTGCGCGTGGACAAGTACGTGGACGAACGGAAGGACCCCAACAAATCCACCGTGGCTGCGGCCTATTACCTGCGGGACCTCTATGACCAGTTCGGCACCTGGCCGCTCGCCATGGCCGCGTACAACGCGGGCGAGGGGAAAGTCCAGCGCGCCCTCGACAAAACCAATGCGGAAAGTTTTTGGGACATCGCCAAGACCAAACACCTCCGGCGGGAAACGAAAGAATACGTGCCGCGCATCATGGCCGCCACGATCATCGCCAAGAATCCGGATCAGTACGGGTTCAGCCAGACCTCTTCCGACGTGCACCAGTTTGAGGAAGTCGTGGTCGATCGCCCATTGCTGCTGCGAGACATCGCCAAGACCGCCGGCGTCCCCTTCGAAGAGCTCAGGCGGCTGAACCCGGAGCTGCTGAAGGACGTCACGCCCCCCGACGACGAGGACTATCACCTGAAGGTGCCGGTTGGCATGAAGGAGACAGTCGAACAGAAGCTCGAGCTGATTCCCGCGTGGAAGCCTTCCGCGCAGACGGTAAGGGCTCCCCTGCGGCCAAGGGAATCAGGAAGTCAGCCAGGAGGGTGGTATCGGGTCCGGAGCGGGGATAAACTCTCGACGATCGCGAAACGCTTTCGCCTTTCTGTGCAAGAGCTGAAGCAGAGAAACCATCTCACCGGCAGCCGGATCAGGCCCGGCGATCTGCTCTCGGTTGGCCCGAAGTAGCCTGATCATTCAGGGTCAATTCTCGCTCGCGATTTCTATTTGCCCAGCTCCGGCACCGGCGGCGGCTTCTGTTCCTGGCTCGGCTGGGCGCCTGCCTCCGGAACCTTCTTCACCTCCAACGCCTTGATCCGGACGGCGGCTTCGCTGGCAAAGGGAGAATTGGGATAACTCTTGCTCAAATCCTGGTAGCGGGCCAGCGCCCCTTCCGGACGAGATTGGGTCTCTTCCAGCCTGCCCAGCTCGAAGAGGACCTGATCCTTGTTGAGCGCCCCTGGGACTTCCAGCACTGCCGAGAAGGCCTTGACCGCCTGGTCGCGGTCGCCGTTTAACAGGTACGCATAGGCCAGCCGCTGGTAGACCATACCCAGCATGACTTTGTTGGCACCGTACGTCGCCGCATAGTTCTTGTAGGACTCGACGGCCCGACCTAGATCATTCGCCTGCACCAGGGCGTTCCCCAGGTGGTAGAGAGACAGTTGGGCGGTGGGAGTCCGCGGGTACTGCTCCACGACTTGTTGGAACAGGACGATCGACTGTTTGAGGTTCTCGTCGGCCTTCGCCGCCTGGCCGGAGGGACGATCCACATAGAGCGTCATCGCCTGGTGGTGCAGCTCCAGCGCCTGCTCGGCTTGGCGCTGGTCATACCAGATCACCGCGAGCACGGCTGCGACGACCGCGAGGAGGAGGGCTGAGCCGAGCAGGACCGTTCGCCGATGCTCCTCGAGCAGGACGAAAAACCGCTCCATCCCGCTCAAGAGCTGAGTTTCATCGACGGGGCCGCCCCTCGATTCAAGTTTGATCCGGTAGGACATAGAATCCTCTGGAAGCCATCCGCCGACAGCTATCAGCGGAAGCCCCTTGCAAGTCTTTGTGCAACTCTTTCTGCTCTGAAGCAGACTGCGGAAGGCTGATAGCCACTGCTCCTATCCGCCGCGTCCTTATACAGGGGGACCGGAAGCCCTGTCAATCGTCGAGCGGGGCTCAAAGGCACCTCTCCCCAGCCGGATCGGCGCTCGTTGACAGGCCGCTGTAACGCGGTATAGCGTACCGGACAGCCTTGCACGGAGCCGGCACGCCGATGTTTGACGAGGAACTCGCCCAACTCGCAGAGCAACACCTTCAGCGCGAGCTCCGGCTCATCGAATCGGCTCCGGAGCCGGTCGTGATCCTCAACGGCCGCCCCGTCATTGTGATGGCCTCGAATGATTATCTGGGTCTGGCCACCCACCCGCTTCTCAAAAAAGCCGCCAAGGAAGCGACGGACCTCTATGGAGTCGGGGCGGGCGCTTCACGCCTCGTCTCCGGAACGTTGCCGCCACACCTGGAATTGGAAGCAGCCATCGCCCGCTTCAAAGAGACGGAGGCGTCGCTGGTCTTCGGCTCCGGCTATCTGGCCAATCTCGGCCTGATTCCCTCGCTGATCGGCCCGGGAGGACTGATCCTGGCCGACCGCCTCTGCCATGCCAGCCTTCTCGACGGATGTCGGCTGAGCGGCGCCGCCTTCCGCCGCTATCGCCATCGGGACCTCGGCCACCTGGCTTTCCTGTTGGCCGCACGTCCCGGCCGCCGCAAGACGTTGATCGTGACCGACGGTGTGTTCAGCATGGACGGCGATCTGGCGCCGCTGCCTGAGCTGCTCGACCTGGCGGATCGCTACGAAGCCCAGGTGCTCGTGGACGATGCCCACGGGACCGGCGTCATGGGCCGAGAGGGACGGGGCACGCTGGAACATTTCGGCATCGAGTCACGCCTCCCCTTTCACATGGGAACGCTCAGCAAGGCGTTGGGGACCTGCGGGGCCTACGTCGCGGGGCCGGCCACATTGATCCGGTATCTCGTGAACCGCGCTCGGTCCTTCATCTACACCACCGCGCCTCCCCCCTCCGCTGCCGCGGCGGCGCTGGCGGCGCTGGCGGTGGTACGTTCGGACCAGGCGCGGCGTGCCAGGCTCTGGGCCAACCAACAGCGGTTCCAGGCCGGGCTCCGCTCACTCGGGTTCACGCTGCCGGACACGCAGAGCCCCATCCTGCCGGTCCTGATCGGAGACCCGGAGAAGGCCGTGGCGCTGGCCGAGCGGCTGCTTCAGCTCGGAGTCTATGCGCCGGCGATCCGTCCTCCGACGGTCCCCCGGGGAAGCAGCCGCATCCGGACCACCGTCACGTCGGAACATACGGATGACCAACTCGATCAGGTCCTGGCTTCGTTCAAGCAAGCCGGACAGGAGTTGGCGCTGATCTAACCCCACGCGTCGGTCCGAAGGCATGACGTCCGGTCTTCCGAAACAGCCCGGGCGATAGCTCGTTGATAAGGAGCTGTGATGCTGGATTCAAGCGCGAAGTGCAACACCTGAGCGAAAGACCTCCGCGGTGCCGCGTAAACCTATGGCGCGTAAGTTGTGAACATTGGACGTCGAGGGTGAAGGCGCACCCCTGATAACTCACAACAAACCCACGACCGATTGAGGCAAACGATGACAATGCACGAAATCTTAAAGGTGATGGTGGAGAAGGATGCGGCAGACGTCTACCTGACGGTGGACCTTCCCCCCCATGTACCGGATTCAGGGCCTCACGCAGCCGATCGGCGACGCTCCGTTTACGAACGAGCAATTGGAAGCCCTGGCCCACGACATCATGAAGGAGAAGCAGCGGACCGAGTTCGCCGAAAAAATGGAGATGAACCTGGCTCTCTTTTACCCGGACCTGGGCCGCTTCCGCGTCAACATCTTCCGCCAGCGCGGCAACGTGGGGTTCGTCATCCGGCAGATCAAGGTGGAGATCGTGCCGATCGATAAGCTGGGTCTCCCCCCCCCCATTACCAAGGACATCGCCTTGACCAAGCGAGGGTTGGTCCTGTTTGTCGGCGCCACCGGCTCCGGGAAGTCCACCTCGCTGGCTGCGATGATCGACCATCGCAACGCGACGTCCCCCGCACATCATCACGGTGGAAGATCCGGTCGAGTTCGTGCACCGGCACAAAAAATCGGTCATTACCCAGCGCGAGGTGGGCTTCGACACCCACTCGTTCCAGGCCGCCTTGAAAAATACCCTGCGCCAAGCGCCGGATGTGATTCTTGTCGGCGAGATCCGCGACACCGAGACGATGAAGGCCGCTATCGAATTTGCCGAAACCGGCCACCTGTGCATGGGCACCCTGCACGCGAACAGCGCCAACCAGGCGCTCGAGCGCATCATGAACTTTTTCCCCCATGAACAGCACGAACAGATTTACTTGCAGCTCTCGATGAACTTGCGGGCCATCATCTCCCAACGGCTGATCCGCGGCGTGGACGGAAAGCGCGTGGCGGCCCTGGAAATCCTCATGGATACGCCGCGGGTCAAGGACCTCATCAAGAAGGGGGAAACCGACAATATCAAGGAAGCGATGGAGCAGGGGGTCCAGGAGGGTTGCCAGACCTTCGATTACGTCCTGTTCAACCTGTACAAGGACGGCAAGATCACTCTCGATCAGGCCTTGGCCAATGCGGACAGCGCCAACAACCTGCGCCTGAGGATCAAGCTAGCCGGCTTAAAAGCGGACGATGCGCCGGAGGAAAGCGAGAAGCCGGCAGCGGAGAAACCGAAGGGGTTCCAAATCCAGGGACTTGGCGCTCCGGCGAAAAAGTTCTGACCTGCGGCAGCCTTCAGGGGATCGGAAAAGAGGCTTCATCTCGAAGGGGTTCAAGGTAGGTGGCGATTTTCTCCAGCGCGCCGGCGCTGAGCTTCTGCCCATACCAGCGCGGCATGGCATGATCCGGGAAGCCGGCGACGACGTAAGTTCCCGGGCTCAGGATCGACTCGATCACGTACTCCCGCACAGTGCGAGCGTGTCCCCGATAGGCTGGATCGGCCAAGCGGGCCGGTCCCGTCAGCCCGAGGACTAATGGCGGTCCCACCCGCCCTTCGGCGCCGGGGATCCCGGGAATCCTGTGACAGACGGGGCAGCCGGCTTTCGTGAACAGCTCCGGAATCGGCTCCACTCCGGAGACCAGCGGGACCATGGAGGGGTCCAGTGGAGGGCCCGTCGGTTCGACTTTTTTCTGGGAGAGGATCGAGCTGAGCCAGAAGGAGGAAAGGGTCAGAATAAGGAGGACGAGACCGACAAGAAAAAAAACTTTGGAGAGACGGTTCGCACGGCGGTCACGCTCTTTCGTATCCGAAGAAGCAGGCCCTGGCCCACCTTCTGCTTGCTCCGTCTCAGGGCTGGACATGGACCGATCCCGACCATTACCGACTATTAATAGTAGAGCGGGGCCTGTGGACCAGGCCTCATCCCTTCCAGATCAGGATCCGGCTCATCAGGACTCCGCACCACGGATTCCTTCGCTTTTTTCCGCTCCTGCCGGCGCAGTTCTTTCTCTTTCCGCTTCTCCGCCTTGTCGCGCTCACGCTGACGTTTCGCCGCCGTGACTTTGGGGTGAGTCGGCATGTGTTCCCTCCATACCAAGCTTCGCTTGGACCGCTCACTTCGATCAAATGTGAGCGGATAGGTATTTTGCTTCCAGTAGGCTTAAATTCTTCAAGCTTGCTAGAGCCGGCCCCTTCGATCACATGGGCCGGAGAGGTTTTTTGCCTCCAGTAGGCCTATATTCTTCACGCCCATTTGATGGTGCACCCGATCGCGTGCGTGGTCGGCTCCTCCGGCTCACGATCTTGCATGAGCGCCTCCACCGCTTCGCGCAGATAGCGGCGCGTCACCTGCTGGGGTTGCTGCCAATTGTCGTCGATCTTGCCTTGATACCGCAGCCGGCGTTGCCGGTCGAACACGAACAACTGCGGGGTATGGGTGGCGCCATAGGCACGCGCGACCCGCTGGGAAGCATCCCGCAGATAGGGGAAGTTGAAGCCCTTGGCCTCAGCACGGGCGCTCATCTGTTCGAAACTGTCCTCCTGGTAACGCACATCATCGTTCGAATTGATGGCCACCAGTTGCAGGCCGCGCCCCTCATAGTCTCGCTGAATGGCCATCAGCCGATCCTCGTAGGCCTGGACGTAAGGACAGTGGTTGCAGGAGAAGACCACCACCAGCACCCGCTTGTCGGCAAAACTCTCCAGACCATAGGTCTTCCCATCGACAGCGGGAAGCGAGAACGGCGGAGCCGGGTCACCGATTTGGAGTGACATAGAACACCCAAGAGTTAATGGCGTATGGCTTATAGCAAATGGCACAAGCTCAAGAAGAGGAATCAAACCATCAGCCATTAGCTATTAGCCATAGGCTCTTGTTTCCCCAGCCATCAGCCATATGCTCTTACTTCGGCGCATCCATGGCACAGCGCACGCCGAGGGTCCGGTCCCGATAATCCGGTTCGGCCGACACCCGGGCCGTCGTGCGGATACCGGCCGGAGGATCATTCCAGGATCCTCCCCTGATCACGCGCTTGTCGCCTTCACCCGGCCCCTTGGGATTCCGCTCCGGGCTTTTCTGGTAATACTCCCGCTCATACCAGTCCGCCACCCATTCGGCCGCATTGCCGGCCATGTGATAGAGCCCGTAGGGGCTCCTGCCCCCTTCTTTGGTTCCGTGCCGGACGCTCATGCCTCCGACGCCGCTCTCGACCGGAGCCAGAGTCACGGCGTCACTGACCCAGACGCCCCGGTTGTAGTTGGCGATGTCCACAAACGGTTGCATGTGCCCCCAGGGATAGCGACGCCCCTCCGAACCCCTGGCTGCTTTTTCCCACTCCGCCTCCGTGGGAAGCCGCTTGCCGGCCCACTTGCAATAGGCCTCTGCATCCTCCCAGCTCAATCCTACGGCCGGGCGGTTGCCCGCCTGGTTGACGGCATCGTCGTCCCAAGTGGGGGGAGCCGGATATTTGGCGGCGACCAGGAACTTGGCATAGAAGCTGATCGTCACCTCGAACTGGTCGATAAAGTACGTATCCAGGAAGACCTTGTGCTCCGGCCGCTCGTTTCCGGACGCCTCATTATTGCCCATGATGAAGGAGCCTTCCGGAATCAACACCATCAGGGCTCCGTCTTTTCCGGCCGGCGCTGGAGCTGCCGGCGCCTTGGAGTTTTGAGGCGCTTCTCCCGCGCCCAGGGTCAAAATTCCAATCAGAATCAACCAACTGGCTTTCCTTGTTGTTGGTAAGAGTGCCATGAATGCCCTCCGGCTTCAACGTGCCCCCTGGAAAATGGTATCGAGAATCCGGGTGGAAGAAAGTGGCGTCCCCAACGGGATTTGAACCCGTGTTGCCGGCTTGAAAGGCCGGCGTCCTAGGCCAGGCTAGACGATGGGGACGGTGATCGCTCTTATCAGCAGGCCTCGCACGAAAGCCAGCGGGAAATCACAATGTTTCATGCGGGGCCGATCAAACGGGCGCGATTCTAACAGATGGGCGGAACGGGAGTCAAACCGAGAAGTGAAGAATCTCAGCCTCCTGGAGGCAACGGCACTGTCCTCTGAAAGACCTCAAGCAGGAAACGCCGGCGGCTCACACGAAGTGTAGTATGGTGAGCCGGCTGGGACTCGAACCCAGGGCCCTCGCCTTAAAAGGGCGATGCTCTACCGACTGAGCTACCGGCTCACCGAAAAAAGATGCTGGCCCACCGAGAGATGCCTTGTCAATGTTTTTTTGGATGGGGGAACGGTGACCGTCCGCGCCGAG
>Ga0194127_10001207_pt1 | contig 38296 bp, 31 predicted proteins | sample TA2KigC100mmetaG_FD_148624 | JGI IMG/M metagenome (GOLD analysis project Ga0194127, IMG submission 148624) | Freshwater microbial communities from Lake Tanganyika, Tanzania - TA2015036 Kigoma Deep Cast 100m | ecosystem: Environmental > Aquatic > Freshwater > Lake | place: Tanzania: Lake...
ACCCCCGCCAGGCTACCGAACCCGCGTTCCCACCGGAGTTGAGTAGCCTGGCACCGGAACTCCCCAACCGGAACTCCCCAGGAGTTGAGTAGCCTGGCACCGGAACTCACCGGAACTCCCCCGGAACTCCCGCAAGGCTACCGAACCCGCGTTCCCACCGGAGTTGAGTAGCCTGCCACCGGAACTCCGGAACTACTCCGCGACGTCTAGAGCGGTGGCCGCTCCAACAGAAAGAGGCTGACGTCACACTCGACCATGCGGAAGTCTTCCTGCTCGGAAGCCAACGGCTCGAGCGCGTCCCAGAATTGCATCGATCGCGGGCCCTTGCCCACCACGATGACCCAGAGACGCTCGATCCTCTCGGGGATCCGCTCGAAAGGACGAGCGTGGTCAAGGCCGGCGCGGAAGCTCTCTTGAAGCTTCTCCGCGATGTGAGGTTCTGCTCGTGGGAGAAGGAGCTTGCGCACGGTGTAGTCTTCCGGAGCCGAGATCAACCCGTCTTCAGCCCGGACCCTTTCGCTCAACACGCGACAGAGATCGGTCCACTTGTCGGAACGGACCCATATTGGCGGTCTCTCCCGCGGGTGGAGGAGGAGTGCAAGCGGCAAGAGAGCAGCAGCCACAAGAGCCGCTCTCCTTCCACGCGTTCCGAGCCGCTGTCCCGCGGTCCGGCCGAGCACTTCCAACCCTCCCGCCACGAGGGCAATCCAGAGGGGGAAGAGGACGAGAAAGTGCCGAGGTTCGATCGCCTTGCGGGGCTGGAGGAAGGCGATCAACGCGACCGGGAAGAGGAGAAGAACGGCATCGACAAAGCCTCCGAGGCGCGGCCGAGCCCGAACCCGGACGATTCCGACAAGAAGAACGATTGAGGTAAGAACAAAAGAGAGCGCCTTGCCGCCGGAGAACCCAATGAAGACCCTCGACAACGTCAGCACGAAAAGAACATGCGGCGGGGGACCGGGGGGAGGTTCGGCTCCCGGCACCACGCCTTTCGCGAAGCCCGCGGCCGGACCCGCCCAAGGGAGAAAGAGGAGGGCGGGGAGGACGGTTGTGAGGAGATTCCTCCATCTCGCCCGGGGTTCTCCTCCGCAGCCCAGCAGGAGGAAGAGCGCCTGCGGAACGTAGAGGAGGAAGGCAAAGTAGTGAGTGTAGATGTTCAGAGTCGTGGCGGCCGCGAACGCGATGCGGTCGCGATCGGAGCCCCCGGAGAGGACCCGGAAGAAGAAGTAGATCGAAGCGGCCGAGAGACCGAGGAGCATCGCATAGGGTCTGAGCTCGACCGAATAGCGAATGTGGGTCGGCGAGAAGACGGCGAGAATGAGGGCGATGAGACCGACCGCAGTTCCTCCTCGGAGCCGGGCGGCTTTCCAAATGAAGAAGAGAGAAAGAAGACCGAAGGGGAGAGAGACCAAACGAAGGGCTGTCGGGCTCGTGAGAAGGAGACGCGCCCCGCGAAGGAGCAAGTAGTAGAGCGGGGGATTCACGCGAGGCCGGGATGACTCCAGGACCTGCCCCCACGAGGTCGTCATCTCGAGGGAGATTGCCTCGTCGACCCAGAGGGAGCGATCAAAAGCGACAAGACGAATGAGGAGACCGGAGAAGAGGAGAAGCAACAGCCATCGGGTGTCTGCCCCGCCTTCCTTGGATTCGCTCCAAGCCATCTCGTGACTTCAGCCCCCGAGGCGATTCCTGCGGCGAAGAGAGCACGACCCTCCGCGTCGCATCCGACATCCGGTCGCGTGGAACCGGCAGGACTCTTCAATCGCGGGCATGCCCGCCTTCCTGCGAACGGCGGCGACTCATCATACCACTTGGAGGAACAATTCCGATGGTCGACGCCCTGTCGATTTCGTAGTCTTGCGCGGAACGACAGAATCGAGCGCCTCTCCTACGAGCCTCCACGAGGGATACCGGGTGGAATGGTGGGGCGTCGAACCGAGTTCTTTCAATGAGTCGGGCGAAATGAGCAGCGAAAAGCGATGCACGATCATCCTCCCGGTGTTCAACATGGAGGAGACTCTCCCTCGAGCCCTCGAAGGCGCGATCCGCGAGGCGAGCCCGAATGACGAGGTCGTCGTCGTGGATGACGGGTCCACCGACCGATCCGCCGAAATCGCCGCTCGATTTCCAGTCCGTTTGGTCCGGCACGAGAAGAACCGCGGGGTCGCGGCGGCGCGGAGGACCGGCGCGCGGGCTTCGAGAGGGCGCGTTCTCTTCTTCACCGATGCGGATGCTTGCCTGAGGCCGGGAGCCGCGGACCGGGCGTGCCGGCGGTTGGAGGAGGAGCCGGACGTCGCCGCTCTCGTCGGCATCTATTCGGCCGAAAGCGGGGCCGGGGACCTCGTGAGCCGTTTCAAAAACTTATGGATTCGCTATTCGTACCTCAAGGGTCCGCGCGAGATCGACTGGCTCTTCGGCTGCGTGTTCGCCGTTCGCCGCTCTCTCTACGAAGAACTCGAGGGACAAGTAGACGGCCCGAGGGCGGGGCGTTGGGGAACGGACATCGAGCTCGGGCTCCGCATGCGGGCTCGCGGATGCCGGATCCTTCTGGATCCGGGACTGAAGGCTGTGCACTACCGCCGGCACACGTTCCTCGGTCTTCTTCGCAACGACTTTGGCCGAAGCACGGGGTACCTGGTCATCGGACGAGAGCGGCTCGGTTGGAGACGGCTTCTCCAGGAGCGGCGCTTCGCGAACATTCGAGAAGAGTACATCGTCGGGATGGCCCTCCTTGTCCTGCTTGCCGTCGCGCTTCCCGCTTCCCTTTTCCTCCCGCCTCTTCGATGGGGCGTTCTCGGGGTGCTCGGCGTCTATTTGGGTTTCGGGGCTTCGTTCTATCGCACGCTCTATCGCCACGGGGGGCTTCGCCTCGGAGCCGCGGGCATCGTCCTTCTGGCCGCATCGCAAGCCGCGAGCGTCGCGGGAGTTGTGAGGGGCGTGCTTGCGAAGAGGCGTGGAAAACTCGCGACGAGTTAGCACGGGATGCCCTCCCTCCCGGATTCCTAGGACGCTCGACCGAATCCGGACATGGCGGATCCGTACGACCCGAGGAATCCTCAGCGGCCGGCTCCAAGGAAATCCGGAAAGCAGGCACCGCGCCACCGAAACCATCGAGCAGAAGCGCTGGAAACCGGCGTTCGCAGCGACCGAAACATCGACGCGGCTGTTCGTGATGCGGTTGTATCATGAAGGTCGTGCCTGTGCTTGTGGGCGTAGCATCGGCTAGGGGAGAATCGAATTCATAACCTGCTTCATCGCGAGATCGAGCGAGAAGCCCGGCGGCAAGGATGAAGGACGATGGGGAAAGATGATCGTATGCCAGCCTGTTCGGAATGCGGGGCGAGCGTCAAGATCTGCGTATTCCAGGTGCGCCGTATTCCGGGGACACGATACCTATGTCGGGACGATTCGCGACATGTCGCGATCGCGGGCTGGACGAAATAGGTAGGGCGTCCCCGAAATCTCCCTGAAACCGGAAGAACGTGAGAGTAGGAACGCGCGATGTCCATTCGACCCGTCAAGAGGCTCGTGAGGGCGAAGCCGACCATCGAGGGCGCGGGCGTGCGTCTCCGGCGTGTCTTCGGGTTCGGCGACACGACCGATTTCGATCCATTCCTTCTCCTGGATGATTTCCGCGGCGACCGACCGGAGGATTATCTCGCGGGTTTTCCGTGGCATCCCCATCGGGGGATCGAGACGATCACGTATGTCCTCGCAGGGACCGTCGAGCACGGCGACAGCATCGGGAACAGCGGGATCATCGCCGCCGGCGACGTCCAGTGGATGACGGCCGGAAGCGGGATCATCCACCAGGAGATGCCGAACGGCGATCCCAACGGCCGAAGGGATCCGATTTCTTCTGGTTTCGGGCCGGCCGCTCAGAGAGCCGGTCGCGTGGTACGGCCCGATCGTGATGAACACGCATGAAGAGCTGCGTCGCGCGTTCGAGGAACTCCGGAACGGGACGTTTCTGAAAGCGAAGCGGTGACGACGCACTTGACGGCGAAAGCATGCTCCTTCGGCTTCCGTCTCGGATGGAATCGGCGTCAAGGACGGCTCCCCGCGTTCTCGGGGGAGAGGCGGCCGGGAACGTCGCCGCGGCATCCGCCGGGACGATGCGAGCAAGGCCCTCGGAAGGAACGCCCGGCGCCGGCGAACTCGAATTGACCCGGGGGCCGGAAGGCCGGATACTCACCCGTTTACGGACTTCGTCCTGCAGAACTCCGGAGGAGATTGCGATGCTTCACGAGCCTTCCACTCGGTCGAGCTCGGATCCCGCGGCCGGCTACAAGATGAGGCTGGGAGTCTGGATGTTCATTCCCTACGCGGTGGTCTACGCCGGGTTCGTCCTCATCAACTTGGTCAAGCCCGTCGTCATGGAAACGACCGTGATCTTCGGCCTGAACCTCGCGGTGGTGTACGGATTCGGGCTCATCATCCTGGCTCTTGTCATGGCGCTGATCTACAACCAATTCTGTGCTTGGCAGGAACATGCCGTGTACCGCTCGAGGCCGAGCAAGGAGAAGGAGTAGATGGAGCCCCTCGCCGTCGTAACCTTTATCGTATTTGTTGCTCTTGTTCTGGGCCTCTCCTTCTACTTCGCTCGCCGCGCCCGCTCGTCCGCCGGATACTACGCCGCCGGCGGCCGAATTCACTGGTCGGTGAACGGCGTGGCGTTCGCCGGGGACTATCTCTCTGCAGCTTCGTTTCTCGGCATCTGCGGGATGATCGCCACGGCGGGGTACGATGGGTTTCTCTATTCCATCGGGTATCTGGCCGGCTGGGTCGTCGCTCTCTTCGTGGTGGCCGAACCGATGAAGCGTCTCGGGAAGTACACTTTCACCGACGCCCTCGATGCGCGCTTCAACTCGCGGGGGATTCAGCTCGCCGCCGCCATCAGCACTTTGGTGGTTTCCATCTTTTACCTTATTCCGCAGATGGTGGGAGCGGGGGTGTTGGTCACTCCTCTCCTCGGGCTTCCCCACCACGTGGGCGTGATTCTCGTCGGCGCCATCGTGATCACCATCGTGGCCACCGCGGGCATGACATCGACCACCTATGTGCAGTTCATCAAGGGCGGCATGCTCATTGTCTTTTCCGTCATCCTCGTCGCGGCGGTCCTCACGCGCGGGCTCACCACGAATCCGGATCCCGGCGAACAGGTTCCCTTTCGAGCGCCCGCCGTCCTCACCCTGTCCGAAGGACCCGGCGGCGCGGTCCTGAGCGACAGCGCCTACGCCTTCGCCGGCCGCGCGGAGTCGCACGGGAACACGTTCGTGAAGCTCACCCGCGACGGAACGGTCTCGTGGTGGTTCCAAAGAACCGCCGGCGCGGATCGAGCCGAGCTTGTGGAGGCCCAGTACACGGCCGTCACCGCGGGCGGGGAGAGGATCGTGAACGGAGCGCCGGCTTCGTCCGAGAACACGCTCCGCCCCGTCGGAAACATCCAGTCCCTGCAGGGCCGGCAGGACAAAGAGGTTCGCACCGGACCCGTCGGACCGTTCTCCTTTCTCTCTCGGATCGGAGATCCCCAGACGCGGATCAACCTCTGGAAGAAGGAGAAGTTCGAGGACGGCCGCGATCAGGTGACGGTCTTCTATCCGACGCCGGTGGAAGGAAACCGGGTGCTTCGCCCCGGGCTCAAGTTCAAAGTCGATCAATCCACGACCGAGAAGGTCAACTTCGCGTCTCTCATGCTGGCCCTCTTTCTGGGCACCGCGTCGCTCCCGCACATTCTCATTCGCTACTACACGGTTCCGAGCCCGGAGGCGGCGCGCAAGTCGACGATCGTGGCCATCGCGGCCATCGGCTTCTTCTACATCCTGACGCTGTACATGGGGCTCGGGGCGATGACCGGCGGGGTCGTCAACCTGCTCGACGACAACATGTCGGCGCCGCTTCTGGCCCGGTCCTTCGGAACTCTGCTCTTCGCGATCATCTCGGCGATCGCCTTCGCCACGGTTCTCGGCACGGTCAGCGGTCTGATCGTCGCCGCCTCGGGAGCGGTAGCGCACGATTTCTTGGACCGGTTTCTCGGCCGCGGCTACACCGATCGCCAGAAAGTGGCCGCGGGGAGAATCGCAGCCTTCAGCGTGGGCATCGTCGCCATCGTGCTCGGGATTCTCTTCAAAGGAATGAACGTCTCATTCCTTGTCGGTTGGGCGTTCTCCGTGGCGGCCTCGGCCAACCTTCCCGCGGTGGTCATGCTGCTCTTCTGGAAACAGACCACATCTCAAGGAATCGTGGCGTCGATCGCGATGGGAACGATCAGCGCCCTGTTCATCATTCTTCTGTCGCCCGACATGTACGAGCGCTACGGGCTGGACAAGGCGAGCGCGCCGATCCCGTTCGGGAATCCGGCCATCATCTCTGTGCCGATCAGCTTTCTGACGCTTGTCTTGGTCTCGCTTCTCACGCGGAACCGAGGAAATCAAACCCGACCCGTTTGAGAAGGAGCGAGATTCGCGCGGAAGCTTGCTTGAGTAGGGTGCGGTCGAGATCCGTCAGGGATTCGAGCGGAATGCGGTTCACCGGGGCGTGGCCTTCCCGCATCAGCTCCGCCTGACGGTGCAGGCGAAGGCGCATCAAGTACTCGTAGACTTGCACGATCTCATCGTGATCCGGGCCGGGCAGAATCCCGAGCTTGTGGAGGCGGTGCAGGCGCTCGAGCGTGTTGGTCGATTCGATGCCGTGCCGGAGCGCATAGAGACGCGCCACGTGCACAACCGGCGCCATCGCCTCCTTGAGGTTGAAGATTCGCTCGTGCTCGCTCGACGTCTCGGTGACGAGCCTCCCGAAGGCGCCCACGGGGAGACGGAACTCCATTGCGTGATGCGCCATGTGCAGCAGGAAGGGCGCGTTCTGCCGCAGGATTTCGTCGACGAGATCCCGGAGACGGCGCGTGAGCGCAGCCTTCCCGAACGCCAGTCGAAAATCGAAGAAGATGCTGAACGCGAGAAGCTCTTGCGGTTCCGGTTTCTCGATCCAGCCGCGGTAGAGATCTTCCCACTCGGAGAGAGGCCGGTTCCATCGCGGATTCCGCGCCATGTTGCCGCCTTCGCAGAAGGCGTATCCGACCCGGTCCAAGTCGGCGCATACGCGCTCTGCGAGACGGAGGAAGTACGCTCGCGTGGCCTCGCGATCCGTCTCCGGCGGGTCCTCGAAGATGAGGGCGTTGTCCTGGTCCGTGGCGAGAGTCTGCTCTTCTCGTCCCTCGCTGCCGAGCGTGATGAAAGCGAACGGAACGGGGGGCGGCCCCAGTTCCTCGAGCGCCATCGCGACGAGAGTCTCCAACGTTGTGTCCGAGACGGCGGTCAGGATGCGATTGATGCTGCGGGGCGGACTGCCGGTGTCGATCAGAGCCGTCACGAGGCGGGGAACGCGGGCGGTCCGCTCGAGAATCTCTTCCGGAGACCGCGCCTCCCGGATCCCGCGCGTGATCGAGGCCGGAGAAAACCTCTGCGAGGCGGCGAGCTCGCGGTCTCTGAGCAGCCCCACGATGCGTCCGGAGGCGTCGCGCAAACGCAGATGGCGCACGCGGTGTTCGAGCATGAAGAGAAGCGCCTCGCCCGCCAAGCCGCTCTCGGGGAAGGAGAGCAGAGGAGCGCTCATGATGCATCGCGCCGGCTCGGAGGGATCGAGTCCGCCGGCCACGACGCGATCGCGGAGGTCCCGGTCGGTGATGATGCCCACGAAATCGTCCGAGCCGGCTCGGACGAGAATGGCGCTCATTTCCGCGCGGCGCATGCGCTCCGCGGCGCGCCGGATCGTATCGCCCAGCTCGCAAGCGAGCGGTTCGCGCAGGAACTTCTTCACGGGTTCCAGCATGAACTGCAGCGACACCTGGAGCTCGACGGCCAGGTCTTCGCGCTCCCTCTCTGCCTGTGCTTGGGGGCTCACCTCTCGGACCGCGAGGATGGTCGCGCCCCTTCCTTCAATCCTCGCCTTGGACGCCGTCAGCACGACCTCGCGGCGCTCTCCGTCGGGGCGTCGAATCCATCCTTCCCTGGCCGATGGAGCGGACGCTTCGTTCTCGGAAGGCTCGGGGGACGGGAGAGCGGATCGTGGGTCAACCTTTCGCTCCTCAAAGAACTCCTGCGGTTCGCGACCCAGGACTTCCGCTTCGGGGCGTCCAAGGATTTCGATCAGTGTCGGGTTCGCGAAAGCGATCCGCCCGTAGCGGAGAAGCGCGATCCCTTCGGTCGATGCCTCCACGAGCGCGCGGTAGCGCTCGCGCGATTCGAGCAAGGAAGTCTCCGCCCGGTTCCGCTCGCGCTCGATCGAAAGGCTCTGCTGCAGGATGAGCAAGAGGAGCAGGGTCATCGCGGCGGTGATGCCGAGAGAAAGGCGAACGAGATGTCCGGTGAGGCGGTCAATCTCCCGGCCGACGTCTTCCAGGTAGATCCCGGTTCCCACGACCCAGCCCCAGGGATTGAAGGCCCGGATGTGCGAGAGCTTCGGCACGACGCGTTCCGGATCGTCTTTCCACTGCCAGACATACTCGACGAATCCCGATCCGTCCGTCTTCGCTCGGAGCGCCATCTCTGTGAAAAGCCGCTTCCCGCCGGGATCCGCGAACTCGCTCGGGTCTTGTCCCTCGAGGTCCGGGCGATAGGGGTGCATGACCATGACCGGATGCATGTCCGTGACCCAGAAATAGTCCTTCCCTTCTTCCCCTTAACGGAGATAACGCAAACGCGTGATCGCCTCGCGCTGCGCCTCGGCCCGGTCCAAAGCGCCGGCGCGTTCCTCTCGCTCGTATTCCGCGAGGATGCTGACCGCCGACTGCGTCAGCTCCCTCAGCATCTCCTCCTTGCGATCGAGAATCTGTCTTTCGTAAGCCGGGACGATCACGAAGAAGATCGTCACCACGAAGAGACCGATGGCAAGCACGGTCGGGAGGACGACGCGAAGGCTGAATCGGAGATGGGGCCCCGGTCTTCTCATTCCGGCCGTCATGGGTTGTCCTCCGTTCCGATCGGATCCTGAAGCGGGATGGAGAGAGCCCGGCGGAAACGCTCCCAATGGCCCCACGGCATCGCGCACCCAGGCTCGGGCGAGCCGAGAACGCCGTCGCCGTGGAAATCGCTGCCGGCGGTGACCAGGAGATCGTAGCGATCGGCCAGCGCAGCGAGCCGCTCTCTCTCTTCTTGTGGATACGGTTTGTAGAACGCCTCGATGCCGTCCAGGCCGGCGAGCCGCAGGTCATGCAGCAAGTGCTCCAAGCGCGCGTAGTCCCCGTTCGGCTGAAGCGGGTGAGCCAGGAAGACAACAGCCCCCATCCGATGTGCGCGCTGGATGAGCGATTCCGCTCGCTCGGGCGGCGCCGAGTTCCCGCCTCGCATGAAGGGGAAATACCCGGACCGGAATCGAGGCCCCGCGCGGAGCGAATCCTCGAACGGGTTGGAGCCGGTGAAAGGGAAGCCGAGCGCGAGGAGATGAACTTCTCCCAAGGGATGAGAGGCGGTCAGCTCGATGCCGGAGACGACCTCGATGTCGTGCCGGTAGAGCGCCTCGCGGAAACGGAGCAATCCCTTGCTCGTGTCGTGATCGGTCAGCGCGGCGCAGCGCACCCCCGATGCCGCGAGCATGTGGGCCACGTCCGGCGGGCGCGCATCCTTCTCGGAGGAGAGGTCCACCCGCGCATGGGCTTCTTCCTCGACACGGACAGTCCGGGTCTCGGGGAATCCCGGAGCAGGACTCCGTCAAGAGCTACGGCGGGCAGTATCTGCAGGATCTTGTTGTCACCGCCCTGGTGAACAATGGAATCCGTCTCGACGGGGGACTCATCCTCGTGCCCACGAGCTACAATCACCTTCAGTCGGCCGCGACCCATCTCGTCCTGGACTACGGACCCTATACGTTCGTCGAGAGCGGCCCCATGCAGGAGAAGGTGGGCCGCGACACCGGGCTTCAGGCGCGGGGCGTGATCGCGGGGAAGCTCGTCGAATACCGTCTGGGGGTCTTTCAGGGCGTGCGGGGGCGAGGAAACGTCAACCCTCTGCGCACGACGGGCCGCATATCGCTTCACCCATTCAAGACCGCGAGCCATAGTTTCTTCTACGCCGGCAACAGGTTCGGTAAGACCAAGGTTCTCAGTCTCGGCGCGGCGGTCGACGCGCAGAAGGACTGCCGCAACATCCACGGCGACATCTACGCGGAGATGCCCCTCGCGGAGGGATCGTGCCTGACCCTCCAGACGGATGTCTCTTCGTACGACGGAGGAGATCTTCTTCCGGATCTGCCGAAGCAGACCACGTATCTGGCGGAAGCCGGACTGACCTTTCTGAAGAACCGGTTGAGCGTGTGGGCGCAAGCCGCCGTGCGCGACTACGACAGCGAGTTGAGAAGCGACGAAACAAACCTACAGTTCGGCGTCGGCGGATACCTGGACGGGCATCGATCCGCCTTGAAGCTAGCTGTGGACCATCGAAGCTACGATGCGCCCAAGGAAGAAACTGCCAAGCCGAAGAGGACGGCCGTCGCGCTCCAGTACCAGATCTTCTATTTCTGAGGCAGCTGCGACAGACGCGATCTTCCAATCCTGGATGATGCACGTGGTTTCGTCGCGAAGCCGCGGATCGCGGCCGCGTTAGGAAACCCGCGCATGGTCAAGGCCACGAGGTGCCTGTCGCCGTTTCCGATTCAGAGGATGAAGACCGCGGCCGCGAGCACGCACGTCCAGAGGCCGTTCTTGTCTCCGATCGCGGATTGGGTGGTGTTCGTCGTTCGGACGATCTTCCCCGACATCTTGAAGATCTTCTCGCGTTCGTCCCACGCGGTGTCGGGGTTGAAGTCGACGCCGAGGGTCGAGGCGAGCATCGTTGCCGCGAGATCCTCCGCGTAGTCCCCCGCCTTCGTCTCCGTCTCGCCGAAGGAATGGTGTTCGGAGAGGTAGCCGTACATCTTCTGCGGCTCGGCCGGAAGAGCGAGGCCGATCGACGCCGCGAGAAGCCGGTTCGGCTCGTTCGTTTCATTGCGCGCCATGACGCAAAACACGACCTGGCCCGGCGCGATGAGCCGGAGTCCTTCCTCGCGGGAGATCCGCTTGCACGCGGGCGGGAAGATGCTGGAGACATGAACAAGATTGAACCGCTCGATTCCCGCGTCGCGAAGGGTCGTCTCGAACGCGGAGAGCCGTTCCTTGCTCCTTCCCACCCCCTTCGTGAAGAACATCATTCGGGGGATGAAGAATCCCGGCTGGACGTCGACTTGCGGGGGAAGCCCGAGCGGCGTCCGATCGTCATTCGTCGGCGGCATGTTCGTTGTCCCTCGGGGTCTCGATCTCGTCGAGAATTCCTCTTCTTCCCGGCGTCTCCGCGGGTCGCGGGGCCGGCACGCCCTCGCCGTCCGCGGGAGCCCCTCGCGGTCCCGGCGTCTCTTCGGGGAGAGTATAGCAGGTCTTCTCGCAAGATCGAACGATAGACCCCGGCGCGGTCTTCCGGTAATCTCCCGCTCATGAAGCAGTCGATCGCCGTGATCGGCGACGGGGCGATGGGGACGGTGTGCGCCCTCTTGCTCGCCGAGAACGGTCATGAGGTTCGAATCTGGTCCGCCTTCCCGGAGCAGGCGGCGGAGACGGCCGCCAAGCGGGAGAACGTCCGCTTCCTTCCGGGCGTTCCGCTTCCCGAGAAGATCGAGGTGACGGGAGAGGAGGAGAGGGCGTTCGCGGGAGCCGACGTCGCCTTGTCGGCGGTCCCCACTCAGTTCATTCGTGCCGTTTGGACACGGCTCGCGAATCGCTTTCCGCGAGACATGCCTGTCTTCTCGGTCGCCAAGGGGATCGAGAATGGAACTCTCCAGAGGCCGAGCCAGATTCTTCGCGAGGTTCTCGGTTGTTCCGACGATCGAGTCGCGGTCCTCTCCGGGCCGTCGATCGCGCCCGAGATCGCGGCGCGCCTTCCGGCCACGGTGGCGGCCGCGTCGGCGAACACCGCGCTGGCTGAGCGCGTGCAAGCGCTTATCGCCCGCCCGTATTTCCGCGTGTACACGAATCCGGACCTCGTCGGCGTCGAGCTCGCTGGCGCGACGAAGAACGTCATCGCCATCGCGGCCGGCATCCTCGACGGAATGGGAAGCGGCTGCAACGCGAAGGCTGCCCTCCTCACGCGCGGGCTCGCGGAGATCACGAGGCTCGGCCTCGCGCTCGGCGCGCTCCCCGCGACCTTTGCCGGTTTGGCCGGCGTCGGCGACTTGGTCACGACGTGCATCTCGCTGGTCGGACGGAACCGTTCTTTCGGCGAGGCGATCGGGCGAGGCCGGACGGTCGAAGAGGCGCTCGCCGCGACGCGCTCCGTCGTCGAAGGCGTCGCGACGACCGCGAGCGTGATCGCGCTGGCCGCGCGCACCGGCGTCGAGATGCCGATCACGGAAGCGGTGAACCGCATTCTCTTCGAAGGCATCACCCCCTCCCGAGCGATCGATCGGCTGATGACCCGCCCCCCGAAGGCGGAGTGCTGACGGCTTTTGCCGAGGAACCTTCTCGGAAGCGCGGCGGGATCCTCGGCCTCTCGCAGCCGCCGTCGGAAACCGTATGGCATCGAATCGAGTCGAGGGGATATATCATAGGAGACGGAGGACGGGAATTCCCCCCGACCCGACAAGAAGAAGGGGGTAGGACGTGAAGCTTCTTTCGATCATCGGTTCGATGGCGTTGGCAGGTCTCCTCGCCGCAGGCGCCGGTTGCGGCGGAGAGGAGACGCTGCCGGTTCTCGGGGATCTTCCGCCGGAACCGGAAACCCCGGGGCCCACCGAGCAGTTCGATCCGGATGCGGGCAGGAACACGACGAACGTTCCCGCTCCTCCGGGTCAGGGGACGGCGACCTGCGAGAAGAACGCCTATCTTCGGATCGGCGCGTACGCGGTGACGAACAACAAGCACGGTGAATCCCGACTCGAGGAAGGGGACGTCTACGCGCAGTGCGTCGCGATCGGCAGCGCGGGCTTTCCTGCCTCGTGGCGTTGGGAGGTTCGCACGCGGCGTCCCTACGTGAAGGGATTTCCGCAGATCGCCTTCGGAACGAATCCTTGGACGCGGGTTGCGACCTCGAAGCAGCTCCCCGTGCGGGTCGGGGACCTCTCGACGCTCCTCGTCGAGCACCAAGTCGCTGTCGCGGCCGACGGCCTCTACAACCTCGCCTTCGATCTCTGGCTCACGGAAGACGACACGCCGCATCAGAACGAGCGCACGAACGAAATCATGATTTGGCTGGACGGGAGCATCCCGGTCGTAAGCGGAAAGGTCGGATCGGTTTCGATCGACGGAGCCGATTATGATTTCCACGTGCAGCAGTTCGAGAACGGCGTGCCGCTTCTCCTCTTCGCCGCGCACGAGCCTCGGCCGAGCGGCCGGACGAATCTTCTCGAGTTCTTGCGCTACCTCGAGACGAACGGATACGTTTCCCCGGACGTTTATCTGTCGATCGTCGAGCTTGGAACGGAAATGTGGTGGGGAAGGGGCGAGGCGGTCGTGAAGGAGTACTCCGTTCTTCTCGAGAGAGAATGAGCGCCGCGCGCGTCGGCGAGCGTCGATGCCGCGCGGTCGCCCTCCGCAGAGCCGCGCGCCAATTCGGTCTCCCCTCGGTCGCCCCTGCATGATACAATAGACTCAAACAGGTAGTTTCGCCTGTGTTGCCGCGCCGCTCTCCGCGCGCGAGGTGTCGTCATGAAACTCCTTCGGCCGATCCCTTGCTTTCTCGTTTTCTTGCTTGTCCACGCTCCTTCGGTCGCCGACGACTCAAAGCTCCTACAGGAAGGGCTCTCTCCGGCCCGAATCGAGGAGCTGGACGGAACCCCTCAAGCGCCGGCCGTCGGGGCGGCGCGCTGGCGGCAGGCGGTTCATGAGGCGAGACGGTCGCTCGGAGAGAGGGCGGCTCTTCCCGACGCGAAAGCGATTCGCCTCTCGGCGAACGCGAGGGCGAGGAGCGGCCTCGTCCCGATCGCCGTTCTCGACGCGCGGATCCCGGCCGGCGGGGTGAAAGACGAGACGGTCGTCTTCGCCGCGGCGGCGATGAAGGAGCACACAACCCGCGGCGGCGAAGTCCGCTTCGTTCTCGACGAGGAACGCTATCTTGCCCCGAGCGGCGCGCCCGAACGGATCGAGATCGACTTCGAGGACGGCCGAGGGTTTCGGAGCGTCCGCATCGGCGAGCCGGTGCTCGTCCGATACGGCGTCCCGGGAATGAAGACGATCCGCCTCCGCGCCGTCGATGCGGACGAGGCCGACCGTCACGCGGCCTTCCGCTTCGATGTGCGCGCGCTAGAGACGCCGAATCCCGACGATACGCTTGCGATCACCGCGACCGAGCCGTATCTCGGCGAGTTCGGGACCGGGGAGGCGTACGTCTACCTCAGCGATCTTCACACGGAGCTCACGAACCCGGTCGTGGTCATCGAGGGTTTCGATCTCGACGACACGATGGACTGGGACGAGCTGTATGCGCTCCTCAACCAGCAGAACCTCGTGGAGACCTTGCGCGCCGAGGGGTTCGACGCGGTCGTCCTGAACTTCGCCTCGGCGACCGATTACATGCAAAGGAATTCCTTCGTCGTCGAGGCGCTTCTCGAGGAGGTGGCGGGCGCGATTCCCCCGGAGCGGGATCTCGCGCTCGTCGGCGCGAGCATGGGAGGCGTCGTTTCCCGCTTCGCTCTCTCTTGGATGGAAACGCATTCCATCGACCATCGTGTGCGGAGCTTCCTTTCCTTTGACGCGCCGCAGAGCGGCGCGAACATCCCGCTCGGGGTCCAATACTGGCTCGCTTTCTTCGCGGATCTCTCGGCGGACGCGGCGTACCTCCTGAGCCGACTCGATACGCCCGCCGCGCGGCAGCTCCTCGTCTATCACCACACCGAGCCGCCGGGCACGACCGGAGAGAGCGACCCTCTCCGCGCCGCGTTCGAAAGCGATCTTGCCGCCGCCGGCGGGTGGCCCTCGGTCCCCCGCAAGGTCGCGATCGCCAACGGGAGCGGGTACGGCGCCGATCAGGGCTTCGCTCCCGCCGATCAGATCATCGATTACGAGTACGACGGTCTTCTCGTCGACATCCGCGGGAACGTGTGGGCGGTTCCGGACGGCGGCTCGGCGACGATCTTCGACGGCCTCCGGCGCATCTGGCCGTTTCCCGCTACGACGAGGATGGTCACGGTCGCCGGGACCGCCCCCTACGACAACGCGCCCGGCGGCTACCGCTCCTCGATGGCCGAGATGGACTCGACGGAAGCTCCCTACGGAGACATCGTGGCGCTCCATCCGAATCACTGCTTCATTCCCACGGTGAGCGCCCTGGCGATCGACACGGAGGATCTCTTCTACCTCGTGGCGAACGATCCGGAGGTCCTCACGCGCACTCCCTTCGACGCGATCTACTTCCCTGTGGAGAACGAGGAGCACGTGGAGATCACGCCGGAGAGCGCCGAGTGGTTCTTGAACGAGATCCGGCCTCTCACCGGGGTGGCATCGAACCGTCCGCCTTCGCGGTTCGTCTTCCTTCCGAACCGCCCGAACCCGTTCAATCCGTCGACGGAGCTCCGTTTCATCTCGCGCGAAGAGACGCGTGTCCGGCTCGAAATCCATGATGCCGCCGGAAGGCATGTGGCGACTCTCGTCGACGGCCGATTGGGTTCCGGCGCGCACGCCGTCTTCTGGAACGGGCGGCACGATTCGGGCGCGGCCGTGCCTTCCGGCGTCTACTTCGCCAGGCTCCGGACGGGGGGCGAGACCGCGGCGCGGAAGATCACGTTGCTTCGTTGACATGCGAACGAAACCGGTCTTGGCGAGTCGAAGCCAAGAAACATCGCGAAAGGCTCGCGCACGGAGAGGCCCGTGATCGTCCCCATCAATCCCGCCAAGCTGGCGATCCCGACGGCGCCCGGTTCCTATCTGGCCCGCAAGCGGCTCGACCGGCTTTGGCTCGATTGGGCGGACAAGAAGCTCGTTCTCGTGACCGCGGGGGCGGGCTTCGGCAAGACGTCGTTCCTTTCCGCCTCCGCCCGCTCGTCGTCGCGGCCGGTCGTTTGGTATTCCGTCGACGAGACGGACGCGGGGCTCGCCCGGTTCTCCGCGCATCTCGACACGGCGTTCTCGCGAAGAAGGGTGGAAGCGATCGAGATTCCCGACGGTAGGGAAGCCGAGTACGCCCACCGCGCGCTCTCGCGGATGGTTCGCGCTCTCGGAAAGGAGAAGGATGGAAAGGCGATCGTTCTGGACGACGTTCATCTCGTCGGGCGTTCACTGGAGGTCATGCAGCTCCTCGAGAAGGCGGTCTGTTTTCTTCCTCATGGATCCACGCTGATCCTCGCCTCCCGCGAGCCGCTTTCCGTCGCGACGATGAAGCTCCAATCGCAGGGGGCGGTCGCCCGCCTCGTCTCCGAGGATCTCAAGTTCGACGCCGAAGAGGCCGCGCGGCTCTATCGTCTTCACTTCCCGGGCGCTCGTCTCGATCCCGCGCTCGCCAGGAGGATCATCGAGAGGACGGAGGGGTGGCCCGCGGGTGTGGAGATCCTCTTCCAAGCGGTGGGCCGCTCCTCCGGGCGCCGCATCGAGAAGGCTCTCGACCGTCTGTCCGATGCGGGTCTCGGGTGGTTCGCGTTCTTCGCCGAGGAGGTCCTGCGCAATCTGGAGCCGGAGCTCCGGCGTTTCTTGACGCGAACCTCGATCCTCCCGCGCTTGGACGCGGAACTGTGCGACCGTATCCTCGGCGCGAAGAACAGCCGCCGGTTCTTGGAAGACCTCGCCCGCCGCAATCTCTTCACGTATCCCGTGGACGAGGATCGGACCGCGTTCCGTTACCATCACATCTTCCGCGATTTCCTCGTCGAGCAGTTGGAGCACGAAGAGGGCGCGGCCGCGCGGAAACTGCGCAAGCGCGCGACGGCGGTCCTTTCGAGAGCCGGCGCGTGGGCGGAAGCGCTCGTCGTGAGGGCCGAGGAAGGGGATGCGGCGGCCACTCTGCATCTGGTCGAGAAAGCGGGGGACGATCTCCTCCGGTCGGGACAGCACGATCTCATCCGCCGCGCTCTCGCGAATCTCCCGAAGAACCTGGTGGACGAACGGCCGGCGGTGCTCCTCGTTCTTGGGCGCGCCATGGAGATTCCGGGGCACTGGGAGGAGGCGGAAGCGGTCTATCGAAGAGCGTTGCGCGTGTGCCCGCCCGGGACGCGCCGCGTCGAGTTGATGAGCCTCACTGCGCAGATTCGGCTTCGGCGCGGAGACTACAAGGGGTGCACGGCGCTTTGCGAGAAAGCGCTCAAGGAACGCGGTCCGAAGCCGGCGGCGCTGCGCATGAGCATCCTCGGCATGCTCGGCATCTCCGCGTGCGAGCTTGGGCGTCTCGACCGGGGAGAGGACTACCTCAAGAAGGCAAACGCCGTTTCCAAGGGGGATGGAAGACGCGAAGAGAGGAACCGAACGTTCTATCTTCTTCCGGGAAACATCCATTACCGGCGCGGGGAGTTCCGAAGCGCGAAGGAAGCGGTGCGGAGCGCGCTCGTCGTCTTCAAGAAGGAGCGGGACTCCCGGAGCGTCTGCCACAGTCTCGGCGTTCTTGCGCACATCACGGCGGAGACCGCGGATACTCGAGCGGCGAGCGAGCTGGCCCGCGAAGGGCTTCGCATGGCCCAGAGCATCGACTACCCGGTTATGGACGGGTACTGCCGCCTCGCTCTCGCGAAATGCGCGCTGATCGACGGCGATCCGGCGGAGGCGCGAGCGCACGCTCGGGCGGCTCTTCGAGCGGGAGATCTTCTCGGAGAGGTCGGCCTCCGCACGATCTCGATGACGCGGCTCGCGGAGACCGCGCTCGCGTCCGGAGACCGAGACGAGGCCGCGCGGATCGCGAAAGCCGCGCTCGACGTCTCCGTCCGGCTCAGGGACATCTACCAAGAATCGGAGAACTGCGTTCTCCTCGGAGTTCTCGACGCGAAGAAGGGCCGCGGGTCCGCGTCGAGATGGTGGAGGCGCTCGGAGAGGATCATCCGCCGCGTCGGCATGCGCTACCATCTCCATCGTCTTCTCTTGATCCGCCTCGCCGCCGGCGATATCTCCCCGAAAGGAAGAACGAAAGCTCTTCGCGAGCTTCTTCGGGGAACGGCCTCGCTGGACCACTCGTTCCTTTATCTCGTGCTCGAGCGCGAGCGGGCGTTTCCCGCTCTCTGCGACGCGATCCGAAAGGGCGTGGAGACCGACTACGCCGCGCGGATGCTCGTCGAGATCGGGGAGAGCGCCGTCCCGCGTATCGTGCCGCTGCTCGAGGATCGCGACGAGACGGTGTCCGTGCGCGCCGTCGATCTCCTCGCGCGGATCGGCGGGGAGGAAGCGAAGGCGGCGCTCGCTCGACGAGGCCGAGAGGACACGCCCGCCGGCAAGGCGGCGGGCGAGGCGGCGGTGGAGATAGAACCGCCCCCCGAGATTCCTCTCGCGATTCGCGCGCTCGGTCCGCTTCATGTGGCGGTCGGGGATCGCCGCGTCGAGGAGTGGAAGTCGGTCCGCGCGCTCCGGCTCTTCCATCTCCTTCTCGTGCACCGATTCCGGTGGGTCCCGCGCGACGTCGCCGTCGAGGCGCTCTGGCCCGACGCGGAACCCGCGAAAGGGTCGAACAACCTAAGGCAGACCGTCTATCTGCTTCGCAAGACGTTGGAGCCGGACATGCGGGCTTCGCGCGAAACGGGCTACGTTCAGTTCCGCAACGAAGCCGTGCGGCTCGACGCGGGGAAAGACTACTTCTACGACGTGGAGGAGTTCGAAGAGACGCTCCGGAACGCCGACGACAAGTGGAACGCCGGAGAGCGGCGGAAGACCGAGCCGTCCTATCAGAAGGCGCTGGAGATCTACCGAGGCGAGTTCCTGGCCGAGTCGCCCTTCGAGGATTGCGCGGCGGAAGAGCGGGAGCGGCTTCGCGACCGGTTCGTCCGCGTGGTCGGACGTCTTCTCTCGCTCTACGCGGAAGCGAAGCGCTGGGAAGAGATCATTCCTCTTTGTAGATCGGGAATCTCGCAGGAGCCGTATCGCGAGGAGTTCTACTTTCATCTCGTGCAGGCGCACGGCCGGCTCGGCAATCGGCGTGAGGCGCTGGCCGACTACCATCGCTACGAGGAGATGATGATCCGCGAGCTCGATCTCCTCCCTTCCCGCAGCATGAAAGCCCTCCTGGACCAGATCGTTTCGCCGGGACAAGGCGCCAAGAGCGCGTAACTCCCGCGTAACGCGCGTTCCGTACGATGTTCGCGTCCGATCGGGCCGACCGGTCGAGAGGCGGGCGCCTTCCGATGCCCGCAGGGCGCGGGTTCGATCGCCGGACCCAGGTCCCCGGACGGCCGATCGCGGGAGCATCCGCATGTCGACGTTCATCATTCGACTCGTCCACTCCGCGGACGAACCGCTCCGCGGCAGAGTCCGGCACGTGGGGACCGGCGAGGAGGCGACCTTCTCCTCTGCCGACGAGCTCCTCTCGTTCATGGAGGGGATCGCCGTTCTGGACGGCCTCGGCGCTGAAAGCGAGGAGGAAGGAGAAGGCGAGTAGCCGCCGGGAAGGGCGACATCAAGTGCGTGTCCGCGATGCCGATCCTTGGGGTGACCCCGGGACGCGGCGGTTCTCTGCCGCGAGCATCTCACGAGGGGAGCCACCCGAACGGAGGAGCGAGCATGCGTCGCATTCCGAAGCGCGCGTTCTTGGCGGCCGCACTTCTAATCGTTTCCACATCAATCATCGAGGCAAAAGAGCGGGCGCGCCCGTCGTTTCTCGAAGACCCGGTGGTCCGGTCCGCCTCGGGAGCAATCACGATCCGTCTTTGGGAATGTCAGGTCGGGAACCTCAACTTGCCCCCGTGGGCGATCCCGGGGTTCCTCTTGCCGCCGGAAGAGTACAAACTCGTTTTCGATCCGGAAGGAACCTGCACGGCGTGCCCGGACGGGATTCTGATCGACAAGATCCACGTCATGCTCCAGATGGCCGAAGCCTGCACGCTCTTCATGGGTATCGACCTGGAAACGGTCGCGTATCCCACTGATCCGGATTGCCCCGAGCCGGGCGCGCAGCTCTGCGGCAGCCCCGTCTATGAGGTCTGGATTCCGGGAGCCGGCCTTTGGGATATCGGGATTCCGATCAACTGCCCGTGCGTGGCCGTGGACGATCTCTATCTTCTCGGCCTCAAGATCGAGCGGGTCGGGTCGGTCACTCCCGGCGATGTGCCCGATCTGGTCGTCGACGATTATCCCGCCGTTTGCACGAGCTGGAACAACTACGGGAGCGGCTGGCAAGATCTGGTCGCGACCTACGGATTCCCGGGACAGCTCCGGTTCTGGGCCGACGCGACCTGCTGCGGGGAGACGAAGGCGGAAGAGTCGAGCTGGGGCAGGATCAAGAAGCAGTACCGCTGATCGAGAATCTCCGGTTCGAGCGATCCGCGATGCCGGCGGCTCGACGCGCCGGACCGTTCCTCTCCGTTTCGGCGGATCTCGCGAAGCGTCTCCTTTTGCGCTTGACAGGGCTGCGCTTCGGAACAATACTCCGGACGTGGCGTTTGGGTTCCTCCTACCGAATCGACTCAGCGTTGACGCCCCCGATGAATCGAAAGTCGGTCTTGGAGTCAGGTTCCCGAGTGCGATTGCGAAGGATCGGCCGAGAGGGTCGATCGACACAAGTTTCATTAGGGGCGAAAACGGAGATCGAGAACTGTCATGAAGCTGTATGTAGGCAACCTGCCCTTCAACGCGACCGAGGAAGACATTCGCGCTCTTTTCGAGAAGCACGGAACGGTTCGCGGAGTCAACCTGATCACGGATCGGGACACCGGCCGTCCGCGCGGGTTCGGGTTCGTCGAGATGGATGACGCGGAAGGAAACGCCGCGATCCGAGCCACCGACGGCGCGGAGCTCGGCGGGAGAAACCTGAAGGTGAGCGAGGCGCAGCCTCGTCGGGACGACCGCGGCGGCGGCGGCGGCGGCGACCGCCGGCGGGGGCGCTGGTAAGCACTCCGCATCCCGGATGGGAAACGGACGCGGGTTCCGGGTCGGGGGCTCACGAAGCCCCCGACCGCCCGCGGCGGACCGCTCGATCTCGGAACCGCGGAAGTCCCGCGGAACCGAGTCGTCGGGAGTCTATCGACCCCCCCGATCGAAGACCCGGCATTCTTGCATCGGAGGGAGCGCCGAATCGATGAAAGTCCTTCTCGTTTCCCCGAGAACCCCCGACACGTTCTGGAGCTTCCGGCACGCGTTGCCGTTCATCAAGAAGAAGGCCGGGCACGTTCCTCTCGGACTTCTCACCGTTGCCGCCTTTCTTCCGCGCGAGTGGAAGCTGAAGCTCGTCGATCTCAACGTTTCGCACCTCTCCGACGCGGACATTCTCTGGGCTGACTACGTGATGCTGAGCGCGATGCTCGTCCATCGCGATTCCGCGCTCGATGTCGCGAGCCGCTGTAGGGACCTCGGCCGCCCCTTGATCGGGGGAGGGCCGCTTTTCACGACGGGGTGCGAGACGTTTTCGGAAATCCCGCATCGGGTGCTCGGCGAGGCCGAGGATCTGATGGGCGACCTGATTCGGGACATGATCGCGGGATGCGTGCGCCCGGTCTACGAGGAGCGGAAGAAGCCGGATCTCAAGAACGTGCCGGTGCCGCGGTACGATCTTCTCGACTTCAAGGACTACGCGTGCATGTCGGTTCAGTTCTGCCGGGGCTGCCCCTTCGACTGCGAGTTCTGCGACGTGGTCCTCTTGAACGGACGCGTCCCGAGGACAAAGACCGCGGATCAGGTCGTTCGCGAGCTTGAGAGCCTTCGCTCCGCCGGTTGGAAAGGCCCCGTCTTCCTTGTCGACGACAACTTCCTCGGCCACAAACCGCGCGTCAAGGAGCTGCTCCGGAGGATGATCGAGTGGCGCGAGAGGACGGGCGCTCGCGTCGACTTCCTCACCGAGGCGTCCGTCAACCTGGCCGACGAGCCGGAAATGATGAGCTTGATGGTGAAGGCAGGCTTCACGAAGGTCTTCGTCGGGATCGAGACGCCCGATGTCGAGAACCTTCGCTCGTGCAACAAACTCCAGAACGTGCGGCGCGACCTGGCGGACTCTGTTCGGAAGATCCATGCCGCGGGGCTCGAGGTGATGGGCGGCTTCATCATCGGGTTCGACGGGGACACCGAGGATGTCTTCCAGCGCCAGTTCGACTTTATTCAGAAGGCCGGCGTGGTGACGGCGATGGTCGGGCTGCTCAATGCGCTTCCGGGAACGAGACTCTATCGGCGGCTCGCGTCGGAAGGGCGGCTGCTCGACGAGTCGGACGGAAACAACACCAAATGCGCGTGCAACTTCGTCACGAAGCTCGGGCGCGAGGAGCTTCTTTCCGGGTATCGCGATCTCATGCGGAGGCTCTACGAACCCGAGACGTACTACGAGCGAGCCCGCATTCTGCTCCGAGAATGCAAGTTGTCCGGTCCTTCGGTTCCGATCGGGTGGCGCGAGGTGCACGCCTTCTTCCGATCGCTGTGGCATCTCGGCGTTCTTCATTCGGGGCGCGCGGCGTATTGGCGCTTCCTCGGACACGCGCTCGCCCACCATCCGAAGGCGTTCGGGCTCGCGGCCGCGCTCGCGATTTACGGCCATCACTTCCGCGTCGTGGCGCAAACGCTGTAGCGACGGCCCCCACCCGGACGAACGGCTCGAGATCAGTCCGTCTGAATCACCAAGTAGCGGACTTTTCGGAACTCCAGCGGGTTCAAGATGTGAAGCCCGGTTCTCTCCCCGTCGGCAGGGACCAGTTTGTAGCTCGCGCGATTCTGACCGCTGAGGACGACCGGGTTGCGCCCCGTGATGAAGAGAGTCCTGTTTCTGTCCGTATCGAACGGTTTGAAGTGTCTCGGGTCCTGCGTTCCGGAGAGGCGCACGGACTTCCCCAGCCCGAGGATCCCGCCGGTCTCCTGGACGATTCCGAGGCGCTTCAAGTTCTTCTTGTTGTCGATGACGTAGTGAATCGTGGCAAGCTCCCGGTTCCGTTCGTCGATGACGCGCTCCTGCTCCGCGATCCGCCGCTCGCCCTCGGCGACGTCGCTTTCCAGCTCGCCCACGCGCATCCGGAGCGAATCGACCCGTGCGGTTAGGAAGGCGATCACTTCCTCGCGCTGCTCGATCGAGCGCTTGAGGTTCTCCACGAGCTTCTCCAGCCCCGCGACCCGCCCCTCGCTCTCTTTGAGACGATCCTCGAGATCACGAATCATCCGTTTGCCGATCCGGATCCCCTCGTTAAGGTCCGAGATCCTCTCCAAGATCTGTCGGCGGCCCGCTTCCGTGAGGGAACTCCCCGCCTCGACGGTGCGCGAAAGGCGCATCACCTGAGCCTCGCTCGGAAGGATCGCGATGAGGCTGTCCTGGATCTCGACGATCGCTTCGAGCGCGGCTTCGTAGCTCGTGCGGAGGGAGTCCCTCGATGCGCTCGTGGAATCGTAAAGGAGGCGCGTCGCACGATGTTCCTTCCGTTCCACGAGGAACGCGGCGAGAAGACCGGCCGCGAAGAGCGCGATCAGAATGGGAAGAACGAGTCGTTTCATGACTCAACCTCCTTTGCGGGGACGAACGCTGAGCGAGGAAGAAGAACGCCCCCTTCATCTCGCCGAATTCTACCACCGGACCGGCGGCGCGCGTCCCTGATTCCTGGGCGCGGCCCCGCGCCGCGCGAACGGCGATCATGGTAAGATCGAACGCGCTTGCCGCCGCGAGCGGCGAGGCGCGTTCTCCGAACGGAAGGAATCGAGCGTGTTTCCCCTCCGCGACGAAAACCCGACGCTGCATCATTCGATCGCGACGTTCGCGCTTGTCGCGGCGAACGCGGTCGTTTGGATCTTCGTTCAGAAGATGGGGACGACCCCCGCGCTGATCCAGTCGGTCTGGAAGTTCGGGGTCATTCCGGGAGAGCTCCTCGGGCGCGTGCCGGAAGGTCTCGAGGTGCCCGCCGGAGAGGAGATGGTCGCGATCCTCGACGGAAGGGCGAATTGGTGGACGGTGCTCACCTCGATGTTCATGCACGGCGGGTGGTTTCACCTGATCGGAAACATGTGGTTCCTCTCGGTCTTCGGGGACAACGTCGAGGACGCGATGGGCTCGATCCGCTTCGTGTTCTTCTACGTGCTCTCCGGGATCGCGGCGGTGGCCGCCCAGATTCTCTCCGATCCGTCCAGCGTCCTGCCGATGGTCGGCGCGTCGGGCGCGATCGGCGGGGTGATGGGAGCCTACCTCGTCTTCTATCCGAGAGCTCCCGTTCATCTTCTCGTGCTCTTCGGGTTCATCCCCGCGCGCATCGTGGTTCCCGCTTTCTTCATGCTCGGGTACTGGTTCCTCTTGCAGTTGATCGCCGGGTCGCTCGACCGCGGGGCGGGCGGCGTGGCTTTCTGGGCGCACGTCGGCGGTTTCGCCGCAGGCTTCCTCCTCGCTCGGGTCTTCTGCCATCCCGGCCGCCTCTCGGCCTGCCGCGGGCGCAGGGGCCGCGCGGAGGGCTTGGTCCGCCGTCTCCCTTCTCGGCGCATCTAAAGCGGACCGGCGGACGACCGAAGCCCCCCTGCGACGCTCAACCGATCCTCGCTCGTCCCCGGCGCGCCTTGTATCGCGTTTTTTTGCAATCCGTTATGGCGCCCCCTTCTTTTTCGTTTCGAGGTCCCAGTCGGCGCGCGGTATCTTGGGAAAGAGGGGAACCCTGCGGCCACTCGAGGAAGCCGCTCCGGCCCGTTCGCCGGAGCCGCCGCGAAAGCTGCTTATTTCGGAACGCAACCTATCGGGGGAAGATCCATGCGGAATCGTTCGATTGCACGGTCAATCATTCGTCTCTCAATTCTCGTGTCCGCCCTCGCCGCCGTTTCCGCCTCGGCGGCCGCCCCGGAAGCGAGAACGCACGACATCACGGTCGAGGACTACTTCACCCAGGGGTTCGTTTCCGATTGCAAGATCTCTCCGGACGGACGGCACATCGCCTTCGCCGATCTCCGTTGGGATCTCGACGCGGACACCCGCCACACCGACCTCTGGATCGTGAACATCGCGACCCGCGCGATGAGCCGCGTGACGTTCCACCCGGGGAACGACGGCAGCCCCGAATGGAGCTCCGACGGACGCTGGCTTCACTTCACCAGCGCGCGCGGCAAGGAGGACGAGCTTCCTCCGTCCAACGGCAAGACCCAGGTTTGGAAAGTCTCCGTCGAGGGGGGCGAGCCGGTCCCGGTCACGCGCTTCAAAGACGGCGTGGACGGCTACGCGCTCTCGCGGGACGGGCGGACTCTCTACTACGCCCGGTCGAGCGAGGAGGTCGACGATCCCTGGAAAGAGATGAAGGAGAAGTTCGATGACCTCGAGTACGGCAAGGGGGTCATGAACTACAGCGAACTTTGGGCGCTCGATTTGGAAACATGGAGGACCGAGAAGCTGGTTGACGAGAATCGGGTGATCCGCGAGTTCGCCGTCTCGCCGGACGGGGGACGGATCGCGATGATCACGACTCCCACCGAGGAGCTGATCACGAACGAGGGCCTTTCGCGGGTGGATGTCTGGAATCGGAAGACGCGCGAGACGATCACGATTCCCGACGAGCTCTGGCGGGAGGAAGCTCCCTCTCCATACGGCTGGCTCGGAGGGCTCGCGTGGTCCGCCGACGGATCGAAGCTCGCCTTCCATGTCGATTTCGACGGCTATCCCTCGGAGATTCTGGTCGCGCACTTTGGAAGCGGCGATGTGTTCGCGCAGCGCCTCGCTCGCCCGGGCGAGTTCTCGTTGGGCGGGGGCGGGACGCTCCAGTGGATCGGTACCTCGAGCGATCTCTGCCTCATGGCGGAGGAGAAGGCGCGCGTTCGCGTCGCCTGCATCCGCGACGTGCGGCGCGGCGGCCAGGGACGGTTCGACATCCTCACCCCCGGCGAATGGGTCGCGAAGAGCTTTCACATCTCCCCCGACGGAGCTCTTCTCGCGGCCGCCCTCGGGGACGTGACGCAGCCGAACGACATCTTCCTCACCTCGACACGCGGCAGGCCGAAGCTCGAGCGGATCACGCGCATCAACCCGCAGGTGGACACGTGGAAGCTCCCCAAGATCGAGATCGTGAAGTGGGCGGGCGCGCGCGGGGACACGGTCGAGGGGATTCTCGAGCTTCCGCACGACTACCAGCCGGGCACGAAGCTCCCGCTTCATGTCGCGCTCCACGGAGGGCCGACCGACGCGGACAAGTACTATTTCGAGTATTGGATCTACGGGCGCGGTCTTTGGCCCTCGCTCGGATGGGCGGTCTTCGCTCCGAACTACCGCGGATCGACCGGCTACGGCGACAAGTTCATGACCGATCTCATCGGAGCCGAATGCGCGATCGAGGTCGAGGACGTCCTGAAGGGCGTCGATTGGCTCATCGAGCGGGGCATCGCCGATCCGGAGAAGATGGCGGTGTCCGGATGGAGCAACGGAGGCTTCCTCGCGAACTGCATCATCACCGAGACCGATCGGTTCAAGGCCGCCTCGAGCGGCGCGGGAGTTCTCGATATGTCGCTCCAGTGGGGGATCGAGGACACGCCCGGCCACGTGATCAACTACATGGAGGGTCTCCCTTGGGAGAAACCCGAGGCATACCTGAAGGCTTCCCCTCTCTGGCGTCTCGACAAGACGAGGACGCCGACACTGATTCACGTGGGCGCGGCGGACTCGCGCGTGCCGGCGGCGCACTCGCGGGCCCTCTTCCGCGGGCTCGATTTCTACCTCGAGATTCCGTCGGAGCTTATCGTCTATCCGGGGCAAGGGCACGGTCTCGGGAAGTACACGCATCGAAAGGCGAAGGTCGAGTGGGACATCGCCTGGTTCGATCATCACGTTCTCGGCAAACCGTTCGAGGAGCCGAAGGAGAAGTGAGCGGAACGCTCGGCGCCCGGGCCTCCGCGGCCGGGAAGTGCATGACCCGTCACAAGGAGAAGTCGCCGGGTCTCTACATATGATGGTTCATACCCAAGCATGCGATGCACAATATGACTTGCATTGACTGCCACGGCGCGTCGATGTCCGTACGAACGGCCGATCCCGTACGATTGCACGCTCTGCCATTTGTTTCTTTCGAACGGCTCGAGCGCCCCCTTCGCGTTCCTGGAGGCTCCGGACTCGACCTCCGCCGGCTTCTCCATGCACGCGGACCTGCGGGACGAGCTTCTTCGCTCATCGTCTCGGCAAGACCGAACGCGCTCCGTTTCCGGCTGGACGCGGAGCGCGGCTTCGGGTAGAATCTCCGGGAAAGGCGGCGGCATCCCCCGTTCGCCGCGAGTCAACCCCGAGTTCATGCGGGCTCGTCCCGCCGGAGACCGATGAAGACGCGTGTTCTACGATACGGACTGCTCGGCACGGTTCTCGCCTCGGTGATCTACCTTGCGCTCGGGTTCGGGAGCCGCTCCTTCGAGGCCTATTGTCCTTTCGGCGGGATGGAGGCGCTCTGGGGTCTCTTCCGGACCCAGGAGTTCACCTGCGCCCTCGGCCCGCTCAATCTCTCCATGTTTCTCGCGGTTCTCGGCCTCGCGCTCCTCGCGAAGAAGGCGTTCTGCGGCTGGGCCTGCCCGATCGGATTCCTCAGCGAGGCGGCCGCGAGGCTGAGCGGCCTCATCCGCAAGGGGGCGCGGCGTCCCGGCCCGCGGCTGAACGAACGGCTGAAGCTCCTCCGCTATGTCGCGCTCGTCGTTTCCCTCTACTTCACCTATCGCCTGGGAGAGCTCGTTCTCAGGGGCTTCGATCCTTTCTATATCATCTTTTCGGGTTTCGGGCACGGAACGCTCGGCTGGATCACCTACGCGACGCTCGGTGCGCTCGTCCTCGGATCGCTCGCCGTGCCGATGTTCTTCTGCCGGTATCTCTGTCCGTTGGGGGCGACGCTCGACCCCTTCAGCCGCCTGGGTTTCGTTAAGATCGTGAGGAACCGCGATCTCTGCACAGCCTGCGGGGATTGCGGCGCCGCGTGCCCTCACGACATCCGTCCCCAAGATGCGGATGCGGTTCGGAGCCGAGACTGCACGAATTGTCTCGAGTGCATCGATGCTTGCCCCGCGAAGGGATCGCTGACCCTCCGGGCCACGTTGTAGGTCGAACGATGAACGTACCGCGCTTCTTCCTGCCCGTCCTCGTGATCGCCGCGCTCTTCGGGGGCTACGCGCTTCGGACCTCCTTCACGCAACCGACCGCCCAGGCGAGCTTCGGCGGCGAAGGGAGCGAGACGCTCGTCTGCACGGTCGAGGGGCTGAAGTGCAAGGGGACGGCGGGGTTCTTCATGAAGCTGTACGAAGACCGGCCGGGGATCGCGTCGATCGAGACGTTCGCGACCGAGCACAAGGCGGTCTTCACGTACAATCCCTCTCTTGTCACTCCAAGCGATATCCGCGCGATCATGGAGGCGCCGGTCCCTCTGCGGGACGGACGCGAAGTCCAGGTCTTCCGCTGCGCCGAGATGAAGTAGGTCTTTTCCACCAGCCGATCGACCGGGTCCGCCCTCCGATCGTTTGCGTCATTCGATGCTCGTCGCGGCGGTCCCTTTCTTGAGAGAATGGAGCCCCATGCGGTCTCGCGCGCGGGATTCGGACGCGGGCACTCCGAGCACCCGCCGGGCGCGGAGACGTCGGGAGGTCGGCGGTAGCGGAGGTGCACGATGAGAAGATGGACGAGGCGCGAGTTCCTGGGAGCCGCTCTCGCGGGGGGAGCGGGGCTTGTTCTTCTCCCGCCGCTCGGGTGCGGGACCGCAGCCCGCCGGGGAATCCTCGATGTTCCGGCGGAAGGCTATCCTCTCGTCGAGGCGGAGGGTTCCTACGGGGAGATCGGCTATCAACTCGGTTTAGCCATGAAGGAATCGATCCGTGAGTTCTATCGATACTCGAAGACGTTCGCGCGATGCCGCGAGTACGCGAGCGGCGGCGGCGAGAAGCGCCTCGATGCGATGTTCGAGCGCGCGCGTTCGGTCTTCCCCCATCTCGTGGAGGAGGCGGAAGGGATGGCCGAGGCGCTGGAGATCCCGTTCGCCGTCTTCTTCGCCTACCAGTGCCGATCGGAGATCGAGGCGCTCGCCTGTTCTCCGGGCTGCTCGACGCTCGCCCTCGCCGGGGGCGGGCGCTTCATCCTCGCCCACAACGAGGACGGCGACGATCTCGAGGTCGGACGGATGATCGTGGCCCGGGTCTCCGCGCCGAGCGGGCGAACCTTCGTCACGTTCGTGTATCCGGGCCTCATCCCCGGCAACGGTCCGGGCTTCAACGACGCCGGGATCGTGCAGACGACGAACTTCGTGGAACCGCACGCGGTGGCGGACGGCGTTCCGCGCTATTTCGTCGGGAGGTCGATTCTCGAGGCGGCGAGTCTGGACGAGGCGGTCGCGCTTGCGACGGTCGAGCCGCGCGCCTTCTCGTGGCACCACAATCTCGGCTCTCTCGCCGAGGGGCGCCTTTTCTCCATCGAAACCGTCGCCCACCCGCGCCCCTTTCACGACGTGATCGAGGTCGAGGGCTTCTTTCTTCACACGAACCACTTCGTCCATCCGGCGATGGGAGGAGGCGACCCGGAAGGGGATCGGCCTTTTGATAGAATCGATGTGTCCACGCGGACCCGCTGGGAAGTGCTCACGCGCGCGGTGAGGGAGGAGCGGGTTCCGGCGACCGCCGCGGATTTCATGGCTCTTCTCTCTCTGCACGAGGGAGGGCCGTACGGCCCGTGCCGCCACCCGGAGGGGAAGGTTCGAGGGGTCACGCTCGGCGCCGGTCTGTTCGATTCGAGCGTTCCCGGAATGACCCTCTACCACGGCAATCCGTGCGAGGAACGGGCGGCGCGGTACGCGATCGTGCCCGAGCCGGCGGTCTTGGAGTCCGCGGGATCCCGGAGATGACCGGGCCGGGCGATCGGGGCGCTCGACCGCCGAGCCCTCTTCGCGGCGAGCCGAACCCGTGGTAGCATAGGGGCCCGGAGACGCCGTCGCGCCGGGCTTTCCCAGGATCGGCGGGCGCGGATGCCGTTTCCTCCTAGCGGACGGCCGGGGCGCCTTGCTTTCCGGCGAGGATGGAATCTCGCGGTCGACCGGACTGCTTGATACAAGAAAGGTCGAGAGGTGTGTCGATGGGAATGACGGTTGTCCAGAAGATCCTCGCCGGGGCGTCGGGCCGGCGGGACGTGTTGGTGGGGGATGTGGTCGAGCCCCGCGTGGACATCGCGATGTCGCACGAGAACGCGGCGCTCGTGATCAATCAATTCAACGAGGTGTTCAAGGAGACGGGCCGCGCGCCGGAAGTGTGGGACCCCTCCAAGATCGTCATCATCTTCGATCACCGCGTTCCGGCGGAGAGCGCGAAGACCGCGACAAACCAGAAGAAGATCCGCGATTTCGTCCGGAAGCAGGGGATTCCGAACTTCCACGACGTGCGCGGGGACGAGGGGGGAATCTGCCATCAAGTCCTTCCCGAGAACGGCTACATCCGTCCGGGGAGCGTGGTGGTCGGCACGGACAGCCACACGACGAGCCACGGCGCGCTCGGCGCCTTCTCGTTCGGGATCGGCGCGACCGAGATGGCCGCCGTCTGGACTCTAGGGCGCGTGCTGAACGTCGAGGTGCCCGGAACGATCCGGGTGACGGTCGGGGGGCGCTTTCCGGAAGGCGTCGGGCCGAAGGATCTCATCCTCTATCTGATCGGCAAGCTGACCGCGGAGGGGGCGAACTACCGCGTGATCGAGTTTCACGGGGACGCCATCCGGAGCTTGCCGATGTCGGGGCGGATCACCATCTGCAACATGACGGTGGAGGCGGGCGCGACGTCGGGGATCGTCCCGGCCGACGAAGAGACCGAGCGCTATCTTCGCGAGGAAGCAGGCCTCTCGGGGCCTTTCGACCGGGTCGCCCCGGATCGGGACGCGTCGTACGCCGAGGAGGTCGCCGTCGACGTGGGCGCCCTCGCGCCGCAGGTCGCCTGCCCGCACACGGTGGACCACGTGAAGCCGATCCAGGAGGTCGCCGGAACCAAGGTCGATCAGATCGTGATCGGTTCGTGCACGAACGGAAGGTTCGACGATCTCGAGACAGCCGCGCGCATCCTCCGCGGGAAGAAGATCGCGAAGGGCGTTCGGATGCTCGTCTTTCCCGCGTCGTGGCGGATCTACAAGCGCGCGCTGAAGGAGGGGATTCTCGAGAGCTTGGTCGATTCGGGAGCGGTCATCGTGAACCCCGGATGCGGCTGCTGCCTCGGCGTGCACCAGGGAGCGCTCGGAGACGGAGAGGTCGCGCTCTCGACGACCAACCGGAACTTCAAGGGCCGGATGGGAAACCCGAACGCGGAGGTCTATCTCTGTTCGCCCGCGACGGCCGCGGCGTCGTCGGTGACCGGCGCGATCACCGATCCGAGAAAGGTTGGGTAGGAACATGGCGAAGGTCGTCTTCAAGATCGGCGACGACGTTTCCACCGATACGATCTATCCGGGGCGCTTCATGGCGACGGTTCTCCCGTCGGAGACGCCGCAGCACGCGTTCGCGGATTTCCCGGAGATCAACCGGATGATCCGCGAGAAGAAGATCGAGCCGGGGAGCGTGATCGTGGCCGGACAGAACTTCGGGTGCGGCTCGTCGCGCGAGCAGGCTGCTTCATGCCTCAAGGGACCGGATCTCGTCGTCGTCGCGAGAGGTTTCGCGCGCATCTTCCTCCAGAACTCGATCAACCTCGGGCTCCGCACGGTGATCTGCCCGGAGATCGAGGCTTCCGAGGGGGACGAGCTGGAGATCGGGCTCGACTCGGTGACGAACCGGACGACCGGGAAGACCTATGCGGTCCATCCCCTGCCGAAGGCGCGCCAAGCGATTGTGGACGCGGGCGGGCTGATCCCATACACGCGGAAGCTATTGCTGGAGAAGAAGTAAGGGGAGGGAGCGAGCCGCAACGAGGAAACGACCGCATCTCGCGGCGGTTCGCGCCCTCCCGTGTTCCGCGGCGGGGAGGTGCGGCCGTGGCGCCGGTGCCTTGCCGCGGATGGCGATCAGCTCTTCTTGGAGGTCCGTACGCTGACGCCGCTCCAGACGCGATTCACCTTCTTGGTGTTGCACTTGGGACAGGTCACCTTCTTCGGATCGTACTCGGTGATCGACCGGACGATCTGGAACTTCTTCTTGCACTCGCGGCACTGGAACTCGTAAATCGGCATGACCTTCTCCTCCGAGTGAATCGGGAAACCCCGCGGATAAGGATAGCACGAAAACGCGGCGGGGCCGCAAGGCCGCTCGGCCGGCCCGTGTCCGATTCTGGTTCCCTCGGTTCGCAAGTCTCGTTACAATCCGGCGAGGAGGAGGCGGTCCGGGGGGCGGCCCGCCGCAAGAATCTCAACGATGAACGCACGAGCCGAACAACCGAACAGCGCGCTGAAGACCATTGCGCTCGACTACTGGTATGGGCTCAAGGGCCTTTTCGGCTGTCCTCGCGAGATCTGGATCGCTTTTCTTGTCAAGATCCTCGAGAGCCTCTGCTATTTCTCGTCGGTTCTCATGCTCATGATCTTCCTCACCCAGGACATGGGGCTCTCGGACACGGTCTCGGGCACGATCTTCGGAATCTTCTCGGCGTCGATGTCCTTCTTCATGCTCTTCGTCGGCTTCATCGCGGATTCGCTCGGAATCAAGCGCGCGCTGATCGTCGGTCTTCTTCTTGCGCTCGTCGGGAGGATCGCGATCACCTTCACGACGAGCGCGTGGGTGGTCTTCCCCGGGCTCTTCTTCCTCTCCGTCGGGTTCGCCTACATGATCCCGCTCCTCGCGGCGGCGGTGAAGCTCTTCTCGAACCGCGAGGCGCAGAAGTACGCCTTCTCCTGGTACTACGTCGTGATGAACGTCGGGTCGCTCGCGGCGGGAATCACCCTTGACCCGATCCGCACCCATTTCACCGAGGTCATGACGTTCCGGGCTCTTGGCGCGGAGTTCCTCGTACGGCCTTCCCAGGTCGTCTTCCTCGTGGGCGTCCTCGCGACCCTCGTCTCCCTCGTTCTCGTCGTCTTCCTGATCCGGAGCCGCATCCCCTCGCGGGATGAAGAGGGCGCGTGCGGCGCGTCTTCTCCCGCGAAGACGGCGGCTCGTCCCGCGCCGGAGCCGAAGCCGAGGGAGTCCGCCTGGGCGATCATGAAGGACGTGACGAAGGAGAAGCGGTTCTGGATCTTCATCGTGTTCATCTTCCTGCTCGTTCTCGTGAAGATGATCTTCCAGTACAACCACTCTCTCTATCCGCTTTACATGGAAAGGATAGGGCTCAAGGAGTGGACCGGGAAGCTCTACAGCATCAACCCGTTCATCATCATCTTTCTCGTGCCGGTGATGACGGCGCTCACGGGGCGGTACCGAGCGTACACGGTGATCTTAATCGGCTCGTTCGTGAGCGCGCTCTCGGTCTTCTTCATGGGGCTCGGCGAGAGCATCGGGCTCATCGTTCTCTTCCAGGTCGTCCTCTCTCTCGGTGAAGCGGTCTACTCGCCGCGTCTCTACGACTACACGGCGACGATCGCGCCCAAGGGGCGCGAGGCTTCCTACATGGCGTACTCGAAGGCGCCGATGTTCTTCGCGAAGGTCGCGGCCGGTCCGATCACCGGGATTCTCCTCGCGAGGCTCTGTCCGGCGGAGGGGCCGAGGAACACCGAGCTCATGTGGATCCTCGTCGGCGCCTCGACGATGGTCTCTCCGATCGCGCTCCTTCTCGGATGGAAGTGGCTCGACGTGGAACGCCGCAAGGAACGGGACGAAGCGGCCGCGGCGGCCGCCGGAGGCCCGGAGCCGGCCGCAGCCCCTGCGCGCGGCGGCCCTTCGGGCTGAGGCGGCCCGCCCTCGGCGCGATCCCGCTTCCCGCGACAAGAACGCAGGCGTCTCTCGGCTCAGCATCCGAGGATTGAGATGTCGGTCGGGGCGGTCCCGGTCTTAGCAGAACCGGCCGCAGCTCCTTCTCCCGCGATCTCATCCGCCCCGAGGACCTCGCGATACCCCTCGATGTCCATGAACCCGTGCCCGCTCACGTTGAAGGCAATGACCTTCTCCTCGCCCGTCTTCTTGCACGCCAGCGCCTCATCGATCGCGCAGCAGACGCTGTATGCCGACTCGGGAGCGGGGAGAAACCCCTCGGTTCGCATGAAGACGAGCGCGTTTCGAAAGACGTGCTTCTCGTCGGTCGGGTACGCGATCGTGTCGATGAGACCGCGATGCCGGAGAAGGCTCAGAATCGGCGAGCATCCGTGATACCGGAGGCCGTCACCCTTGATCGGCAGCATCTCGGCCGTGTGGCCGAGCGTGTACATCTTGAGAAGAGGCGTGATCTCGGCGTGGTCGGCGAAATTGTAGCGGTACTCCCCCTGGAGATTCGGAGCCGCTTGGCTCTGCGCCGCGAGAAAACGGATCCTGCTCCGCTTCGCGAGGACCTCCCCAACGAATGGGAGCACGAAACCGCCGAAGTTGCTCCCTCCCCCGAGGCAGGAGATCATGAGGTCCGGGCGGTCTCCCGCCTTCTCGAACTGCTTCTGCGTTTCGAGACCGATGATCGTCTGGTGCATGAGAACGTGGTTCAGGACGGAGCCGAGGGAGTAGATCGCCTTCGGATCGTTCTTGGCGTCCTCGAGCCCCTCGGAAATCGCGATGCCGAGCGATCCCGGGTGGTTCGGGTTCTCTCGATAGAGCTTCTCCCCGACCTCGGTCCGGTCGCTCGGCGAAGCGTAGACTTCGGCGCCGAGCATCCGCATGAAGCCGAGGCGCGCTTGCTTCCATCGATGGACGGCACGCACCCAGTACACGGTGCACCGAAGCCCCGCGAGGGCGCAGGCGTAGGCGAGCGCCGTTCCCCACTGTCCCGCGCCGGTCTCGGTCGTGAGGCGCTCGTATCCTTCCCGCCGCGCGTAATACGCTTGTGCGATCGCCGTGTTCACCTTGTGGCTTCCCGTCGGGCTGTAGAACTCGGACTTGTAGTAAAGGCGCGCCGGCGTGCCGAGCTCCGCTTCGAGGTTGAGGGCGCGGAAGAGGGGACGCGGGCGTCCCGCCTGGAGGTAGAGCTGGCGGAGCCCCTCGGGGATCTCGATCCAACGCTCTCCGGACATCTCTTGCTTCAAGCATTCGCCGATGAGAAGCTGCGGGAGATCCTTGACGCGCGAAGGGCCCTTGTCCGGATCCTTGGGCGGCGGGAGAGGCTCGGGAAGATCGGGAATGATGTTGTACCACGCACGGGGCAGTTCATCGACGGACAGCTGGATCTGTCTTGCCGCGGGGGACATGGCGACCTCCTTCCGTTCGGGAACGGAAACCCGGGGCGAGTCTCTGCTGGTCCGTCCGTGAGACTACCACGATCGAGCCGTGAACAACACCTCAGCGGGCGACCTTCGTGCGGGGGGAAGATCCCTTGCGCTCTCCGTCGGATCGTGTACGATTCGGGACGCGCCCGACGGGCGCCGGCGCTGATGAGACGCCGGGAGGAACGCGAATGGAGGAGCGAAGAAGCTTCGGGAACGGGCTGATCGTCGGCGGCATTGCGTTTCTCCTCGCGACGGTCCTCGTCGACTTCATCGGGATCGAGCATTCCGCCGGAATCGGAAAGGTCCAGCTCGCAGGGCTCCTCGTCGGCGTCGCGGCGGCGATCGCGGGTTTCCTTCTGCGGCGGGGCCCGAAGTAGGGGAGCCGCGGACCTTCCCCCCGCCCGAACGGAGCATGATCGCGGATGAGAAACGCTCTCCTGCCGGTGCTTGCTCTTCTACTCGGCTCGCCGCTGTCGATCGCCCGCCCGCCCGACGCGCTCGATGAAACGCTCGCTCTCGCCGGTCTTCGGCGCGCCGATCTCGGTTGGGAGCCGAAGGGGTGGTGGCCGCGCTATCCGGAGGTTCCCTACAAGCTCCGCGCGTTCGACTCCCTCTTCCGCGAACCTTTGGACGCCGTGGCGTACACCCGCGCTCTCGCCGAGGCGGCTCGCGAGAAGCTCGATCCGGCGCGTCTCGACGAGAAGGAACCGGAGCGGGACGGCGCGCTCTTTCAGGCGGTTCAGCGACTCGGCATCGATCCGAAGTTCGGCGGCTTTCGAGGCTACAGCGCGAACCTGATCGCGGAGGAGGCGCCGCTCGAAGAAGCCTTGCTCGATCTTCTCCGCGCGGCGGAGAGGCCGACGCGGATCCGCACGTTCGGAATGGATCTCCCGTATCCGAAGCCCGCGGAGGAGCTCGCACGGGCAGCGGCCGCCGTCCCCGCGGAGGTCCGCCCGATCCTGGGCCGCCTCGTGCGGAACGCGATCGACGCGCATCGGTGGGCGGAGCTCGCCTTCCGAAACGTCGACGCGCGCCACCGCGCGCTCGTCGCGACGCGCGAGAACATCGGGTCGGAGACGGTCGACGCGTACGACTATTGCCCCGAGTTCGACGACGTCGCGCGCGTCTTCGACGAAGCGAGCCTCTGGTACGCGGCCCAGAAGTGCGTGCAGGCGCTCGACGACGCCCGTGTCGCCCTCGCCGTCGTCGATCGGCGATCGATCCCCGATTTCCGCTTCGACTACGAGTCGCCGTGGGGATGGATTCGAGTGCGCGGGAGCGGCGACGACATCGTGGACGGAGACGGCGCTCTTCTCCTCGTCGATCTCGGCGGGAACGACACATACACCGGCGGCGCGGCGGCGTCGGCGGCCGATCGTCCGCTCGGTCTTCTTCTCGACATGGCGGGGGACGACCGCTATCGATCCGAAGGGCGCCCGGCGCAAGGAGCGGGGATGGCCGGCGTCGGCGTCCTGATCGACGCGGGCGGGAACGACACGTACGAGGCGGAGCGACACGCGCAGGGGTTCGGGCAGTTCGGGCTCGGGCTCCTCGCGGATCTCGCGGGAAACGATCGATACTTCAACCGTATAAGCGGCCAAGGATGCGGCTTCTTCGGGATCGGCCTTCTCTTCGACGTCTCGGGGGACGATGAGTACACGCTTCACGCGGACGGACAGGGCCTCGGGGGGCCCGCGGGCGTCGGCATTCTCGCCGACCGCGGCGGAAACGACCGCTACGTCGCCGTTCGTTCGCATGCGGTCACCGGCAGGCCGTCGTATCACTCCCCCGGACTCGACGTGGCGGTCTCGAACGCGCAAGGCTGCGGCATCGGCCGCCGCGGCGATGGAAGCGACGGCCATTCGTGGGCCGGCGGTCTCGGAGCGCTTCTCGACGCGGAGGGGAACGACTTCTATTCGGCCGGCAACTGGTCGATGGGCACCGGCTACTGGTTCGGGACGGGGATTCTGCACGACGGGGGAGGGGACGACGAGTACCGCGGCGTCGCTTGGTCGCAAGGGACCGGCGCGCACTTCTGCATCGGTGTTCTCGTCGACGAGAACGGAGACGACAAGCACCTCGCGGAGGAGAACTCCACGCTTTCGCTCGGCATGGGCCACGACTTCACCGTCGCGATTCTCCTCGACGCGGGCGGCGACGATCTCTACTCCGTCGATCGGACCGGTCTCGGCTGTTCGCTTAACCGGAGCGTGGCGATGCTGATCGACGAGGGAGGCGACGACGTCTACGAGACGAAGGAAGTTCCCCGCCCCGGCCACGCGGAGAACAACGAGCGCTTCCGCGCGCGCGGAGGGGTCGGCTCCTACTTCGCCGACACCTCGTCGCTCGGTCTCTTCCTCGACATCGGAGGACGCGATACCTACTGGTCGAACCTCGCGAACGATTCGGAGTGGCTGGACCCGCCCGATTCTCCGAACTGGGAGGATAGGAACTTCGGGGTCGGCGTCGATCGGGAGACCGGAACGATCGATTGGACGCCGATTCCCCGCATGCCGCCGTCCGGCGCGCCGGTTCCGCATCGCTGAGGCGCCCGCGAGCTTTCGGAAGCGCGCATCGGAACGGGATCAGTCCTCGCTCGGCTCGAACCGAACCGAGCTCTCGATGGCCCGGAGGATCTCCCGCGCCTCGGGATGATCGGGGTTCGATCGAAGAGCGGTCGCCAGCGCCTTTCCCGCGCGCACCGGTTTTCTCTGGTCGAGGAGAATCCGCCCCTTGAGAAGCCAGAGCTCTGCCGATTCGGGACGCGTCTCGAGGCCGCGATCGACGAGACGAAGCGCTTCTTCGTTTCGGCCCTCGAGGTGCTCGATCTGCGCGGCGAGGAGAAGCGCCTCCTCGGCGTCGGGAGAGAGCTCGAGCAGCATCTCCGCCCGCCCGCGCGCCTCCGCCCGGTCGCCCGATGCGAACGCCGCCCGCGCTCTCTCGTAAAGCGCGAAGCGGAGCCGCAACCCACGGAGAATCTTCCGCGCGAGATCCGGGTCGAGAGCCACATCCTCGCGCGGCGGCCGGTGCGCTTCCCAAACCTCCTC
>Ga0194127_10001208_pt1 | contig 38287 bp, 39 predicted proteins | sample TA2KigC100mmetaG_FD_148624 | JGI IMG/M metagenome (GOLD analysis project Ga0194127, IMG submission 148624) | Freshwater microbial communities from Lake Tanganyika, Tanzania - TA2015036 Kigoma Deep Cast 100m | ecosystem: Environmental > Aquatic > Freshwater > Lake | place: Tanzania: Lake...
GCCTCCTTAAGGATGCCGATGATCTGTTCCTCGCTGAACCTGCTGCGCTTCATGGTGGGTCCTCCCTGGGTCAAAATTAACGGGAAAACTCACCCTCCGGTTGGACCTAAAAACGGGGGGAAGGTCAATTTCACTTCGATCTATGAACCCGGCCCGTTTGAACGCGGGCACCCAGAAAGACCTCGCTAAATTCCTACTTGTATTGCATGATGTCCATAATATAGTATAAATGATAGTGATCATATAATAATCTTGAGGGCAGCGCCAATTTCGTCTGCTGCCGAAGCAATAACTCAAGGGAGGGGGGCATGCCGATCATCCAATGTGACATCCGCGAGGGCCGCACCGAGCGGCAAAAGCGAGCGCTCGCCCGCGAGATCACGCGCGTCGTCCACCAAACCATCGACGCGCCAGTCGAATATATCTACGTGCTGATCCGCGAGACACCGGGGCTTCATCACATCAAGGCCGGAAAACACCTACCCGACTTCGCCGCCAAGGCTGGTAAGTCCAAAAGATCGGGGCGCGGGATATCCGCGCGGTAGCTGCCTTCAACCTGGAACGCTTTCATGCTTGAGGTTCAAGCCCTGACGCGGTCTTTCGGCGGTCTTGTCGCCGTAAACGATGTTTCCGTATCAGTGGCCCAAGGAGAGATTCTGGGCATCATCGGCCCGAATGGCGCGGGCAAGACCACGCTTTTCAACCTCATCACCGGATTTCTGAGCCCGAGCGCCGGTCGCATCCGTTTCCAGGGCGACGACATCACCCATACGCCGACGCATCGGCTGGTGCAACGCGGCCTCGCGCGCACGTTTCAAACCGTCCGTTTTCATCGCGAATCGACGGTCTGGGAGACCGTGTGGACGGCGCAGGCGCTGCACATCGAACCCTGGGGTTGGTTGCGGGGGCAGCATACGCGGCACGCCAGGGAAGTCGCCCGACATGGCGAAATCGATCGTATCCTGACCCTGACGTATTTGGATGAACATCGCGACCGGCTGGCCAGCGAACTGCCACTCGGATTGTTGCGCCGGCTCGAGATCGCGCGCGCTCTGGCAACCGCCCCCAAGCTTCTGCTTCTCGACGAGCCGGCCTCGGGAATGAACCCTTCGGAGTCCGTGGAATTGGTCGCCGCGATCCGGCGTATTTACGAAAGCGGTCTCACGCTCGTGATCATCGAGCACGACATGGATGTCGTCATGAATCTGGCCCAACGCATCGTCGTCTTGAACTTCGGCAAGAAGATCGCGGAAGGCGCGCCAAGCGCCATTCAACAGAATCTCGAGGTCGTCGAGGCCTATCTCGGCCACGGTCAGGTGGGCCATGCTTGATATCCGCGATCTTGCCGTTGCCTACGGCAGTATCATGGCGCTCAAAAACGTCTCGCTGAGCGTGAACAAAGGCGAGATCGTAACGTTGATTGGCGCCAACGGAGCCGGAAAGACAACGCTCGTGAAGACCATTGCCGGCCTACTCAAACCGAAAAGCGGCGAAATCCGATTTCGCGACGAGAATATCGCTGGCAACGAAGCACATTTGATCTCACGCGGCGGAATCACGCTGGTGCCGGAAGGGCGCAGGCTGGTGCCAACCATGACGGTCGAGGAAAATCTGCGGTGTGGTGCTTTCCACCGCGTCGACCAAGACGGCATCGAAGCCGATCTTGACGCCGTCATGACGCGCTTCCCGGTTTTGCGCGAACGGCGCCGGCAAGAGACCCTGACCTTGAGCGGCGGCGAAAGCCAGATGGTCGCGCTCGGGCGCGGCTTGATGGCGCGGCCCGAGCTTTTGATGCTGGACGAGCCTTCCCTCGGCCTGGCGCCGAAATTGGTCGAGGCCATGTTCGACATCGTCCGCGCCCTGAAGCAAGAAGGGCGGACCATTTTGCTTATCGAACAGCGCGCCGTCGAGGCACTGGCATGCGCCGATCGCGCGTATGTACTGCGCGTCGGCGAAGTGGTGATGGAGGGGCCGTCCCGTCAATTGCTGCAAGACCCGGCGTTGCGCGAGGCCTATTTGGGAATGAAAAGCGACTCTCTCGCTTTAAGGACCGTGGCGGCTCGGGCTTGATCGCCGACACGGCAAGGCAACGAAAGAAACGTGACTGTAACATTCAACCACGAAAGCAACCGGAAGGAGGCTCCTATGTCTAAATGGACAAGACGTGAAACCCTAAAGGCCGGCGCGAGCGCCGCGGCATTGGCCGCCATGGGCGGCGTAATCCCGCGCGCCGCGCTCGCGGCGAAGCAATTCGACGGCGCGATCACGATCGGCAGCATCGAACCCTTGACGGGGATCGGCGCGGCCCTCGGTGCTCCCAATTACATCGGCAAGCTGATCGCCATCGACGAGATCAACGCCAAGGGCGGCATCGCCGTTGGCGGCAAGAATTTCCAGATCAAACTCATCTCGGAGGACGACCAGACATCGCCGGATCAGGGCGTACCCCTCTTCCGCAAGCTCGCGGAAAAGGACAAATGCCTGATCATCACCGGCACGCAATACAGCCGCGTGACCGAAAGCATGTGGGGACTCTTGCAGAAGAAACTCGACGACAAGAGCGATCCCGGCTTGCAGGTGCCGTCCATGTCGTTCCTGTCGATGAAGGCGGGTGTGGCCGGTATTTCGCCGTGGAGTTTCCGCAACGCCGGCAACGAGCCAGAGCAGCACGAAACCACCCTCTCGGTGGTCGAGAAGAAATATGGCCCCTACAAAGTCTACGGCGGCGCCGTCGAGGCCAACGAGGCGCACTCGGTCGCGGCCTGGCGCGCGGCCTATCTTCCGGCGCTCAAGCGCCGCAACGTCGAGCCCGCCGCCTATGTCGAATGGTACGAAACCGATCGCGACTTCTCGGTTCAAATCCGCAAGCTGAAGCGCGCGAATCTCGACCTCTTCGTCCTCAGCTCGCACTTCCAGGCCAACGTCGGCGCGCTTCTGGAAGCCAAGCGCCAGGGGTTCAAGCCGAAGACGATCATCAGCCACATCGGCGCGGACGCCATCGAGATGGTGCAGCTCGGCGGCGACGCCGTCGAAGGCATCGTCTTCCCCGCCGCGGTGCATCAATCGATGTCGCTCGTGCAGCCGCTCGCCGTGGAATACAAGAAGCGGACCAAGGAAAAGTACATGCCGCAATTCACCGGGCTAGGCTACGAGGGCATGTATATCCTCAAGCACGCGATGGAAACCGCCGGCATCAAGAATACGCCCGAATCGCTCCAGGAAGACCGTCGCAAGGTTCGTGACGTGCTTGCGGGGCTCAAGAACTATAAGAGCTTCGCCGGCATGACCCTCAACATGAACGAAAATCGCGACATCGTCCGGCCGACCTATCTCGTCAAGATCGACAAGGGCGATTTCCGCATGTGGTGGGATCAGGAAAAAGGCTTCCTGTTCTGATCGTTCGACTCCTATCGTCCGGGGCGCCGGTTAAGACCGGCGCCCCGGACGACTATCCGACATTCGTCGTGGAACCCATGCCGTGTCCGATTATCTGATCGACCTTTTGCAGACTTCTATCGACGGACTCTTGTTCGGGTCGACCTATGCGTTGGTTGCCATTGGATTCACGGTCATTTGGGGGCTGCTGCGGATCCTGAACTTGGCCCACGGACAGACCGTTATGGTCGGCATGTTTGCCGGCATGGTGTGCTCCACCATTTTCAAGCTGCCGATCATCGTCGGCTTTGTCGCCGCGATGGCGGCCGCGTGCGTTGTCGGCATCATCGTCGATCGGGTGTGCTATCGACCCTTGCGCAATGCGCACGAACTTGTGCCGATGATCGCGACGCTCGGGTTCTGGATCTTCCTGGAAGAAGCCTTCATCAAAATTTATTTTTATACTTGGTTCCGGGGTTATATGGATTTTCCGAACCCCTACACGTTCATCGGCTACGACGTCGGGCCGATACGGCTGCGCCTCGACTACCTGATTACGCTCGCCGTCTCGGCGGCCCTTGTCGCCGTGCTTTATTTGATCGTTTACCGCACCCGATTCGGCCTGGCCATGCGCATGGTCGCCGAAAGCCATGACATCGGTTATCTCATGGGAGTGCCGGTGCGCCGTATCCTGACCGGAACGTTTCTTTTGGCCTCGGCCTATGGCGGCGCCGCCGGTTTTTTGATCGGCATGGCGAGCAACCTCGCCTCGCCCCAGGCCGGCACGCTCGCCGTCGTTAAAGGCCTGTTCGCCATGATCCTGGGCGGTTCCGGCAGCATCGCCGGCGCCATCGTCGGCGGCATGACGCTCGGCGTGCTCGAACTTACCGGCGCCTACGTTGTGTCGTTCGCCTACCGCGATGCCATCGCGATGATCATCCTGTTCGCCGTACTGATCGTCCGTCCGCAAGGAATTGCGGGCAAGGCGACGATCGAGAGGGTGTAACCATGAGTTATTGGTACACGGTTCTGACGTTCACCGGCATTAACGTCCTGCTCGCCTACAGCGTGTACGCGAGCTACATGACGGGACAAGTATCGCTCGGCCAATCCGCTTTTTTCGGCATTGGCGCCTACACGGCGGCTACGCTTACGGTTCTCAGCGGCGCGAATTTATTCGTTGCCGTGATCGCGGGGGGTGCCGCCGGCACGATCGCAAGCCTGTTCGTCGGTGTCCCAACGCTCAGGCTCAGGGGATATTATCTGACTGTGGCCACCGTGGCTTTCGCCGAGGCGATACGGGTCGTGCTTCATAATTTTCGTTTCGGCAAGCCGCGGGAAGGCGCGGCCGGCGACACCTGGCAAGGGCCGGATGGCCCGGTCGGCTTCCGCCACATCAGCTATTTGAACGAGCACAATATCGGGACATTCGAGTACATGTCGATCGTGTGGTGCGTGGTGTTGGTCGTTGTCGTCGTCTTCGCGATTCTCGAACGCTCGCGTCTCGGCCGAGTCCTGCGAATCATCGAGGAAGACCAGATCGTCGCCAAGTCGATCGGGATCAACGTTTCGTTCATGAAGGTGGGCGCGTTTGCTTTCGGCGGGTTTCTTGCCGGCATCGGTGGCGGCCTTTACGCTCATCTGATGACGTTCATCTCGGGCGACGATTTCAAGATATATCTTTCGGCGCTGGTACTCGCGTACGTCGTCATCGGTGGCGGCCAGACCATGTGGGGGCCGCTCGTCGGCGCCGTCATCTTCACCCTTCTGCCCGAAGTCTCCCGGCCGGTGAAGGAATTCCGACTCGAATTGTTCGGCATTCTGATGATCGCGGTCATGCTGTTCCGTCCGGCCGGCATGATCTCGGCCGCGAATGTGCGCAAATGGGCCGTGGGAAGGCGGTTACGGGCACTGCTCGACCGTTCCAGTCCCAGGGTTTCCAGTCCGATGGTCCGGGAGCCCTAGGGCGTGATGCCCGGGTTCGTCCTCCAAGCGGCAATCGAGGGTTTGGTCGCGGGCGGCATTTATGCCCTGCTCGGCCTCGGCTTTCATTTGATTTTCGGCGTGCTGAAACGGGTCAACCTCGCCTATGGCACGACCTTGATGGCGTCGGTCTATTTGGCGGCGCTCTCCGTCAATCTTCATGGCGTTCCATGGCCGGCGGCGCTGCCGCTCGCGCTGATTATCGGGATCGCGATCACGCTCGCTGTCGAACGGCTGGCGTTTGCCTGGGTGCGCGGTGACGGCCGATTCAGCATGGTGGCAACCCTCGGTATCTGGATGATCATCGAGGAGTTTCTGATTCGCACCCCCGGCCACGGGCGCGGTCAAGCCATCGTCAACCCTTTCGATCTGGCCTTGGTATCGGTCGGTCGTTTGGAGTTAAGGGTCGACCATATTTTCGCGTTCGTTTTGAGCCTTGCGTTGTGTGCGGGCATATATGCCTTTCTTTTCCATTCGCGCGCCGGCCTCAAGATACGCGTCGTCGTCGAGGATCGGGCTTTGGCCGGCCTGCTCGGCATCGACGCCGCAAGCGTGACCCGGTGGACATTTGCGCTGGCGGCGGTCATCGGCGTAATCGCCGGATATGTGTTCGCCACCGCGCAGCATGCCATCGACGTTCACATCGGGATGTGGGCGACCCTCAAGGGGTTGGTGATCTTGGTCTTGGGCGGCGCGGGCAACCTCTGGGGCGTAGTTGCGGCCGCTCTTGGCCTCGGGATCATGGAACGTGTCGGCACTGAACTGGCCGGGCCAGGCTACCGGGATCTGATCGGATACGGGCTGATGCTCTGTCTGCTTGCGCTTTTTCCGCATGGATTTGGCGGGCGCGCGCGGCTGGCGAGCGGCTAGGAAACGGCGATGGAATACGGGTTATCCGTCGCCACCGTATTCTCGATCATGGTCGTATTGGCCATGAGTTGCTACGTCGTCATCCTGGCGGGCGAGATTTCCTTCGGCCAACACGCCTTCTTCGGCGTCGGCGCCTATGTGGCGGCAGTGTGCACCGTGTTCCTGAACAGCGGGTTGGGAATGTCGCTTGTCGCCGGCACCGCAGCCGCGGCGCTCACCGCGTATGTGGCCGGCATGCCCATTCTCCGGTCCCATGGGCTGCAGTTCACGATTTACACTCTGATCTTCGCGGAATTTGTACGCCAGGTTATGTTAATGAGCGAATGGCGCGTCGTACGCGATGGTCGCGAGATAGGCCCTCAGGGGATGTTGGGCTTTTCGGGCATCGATTATTTTTTCGTCGCCGGAATGGGCGTCATCGGTCAAGCCGTGCTCTGCGGTACGATCGCGATCGTGGTCGTGATAGCGGTCGGCCTGTTGCGTCGATCTCATTTCGGCCGAACGATCGAAGCCGTTGCCGAAGATCCGATACTTGCCGCCGCCATCGGCATCAACCCGCAAACGACGCGCCTAGTTGCCTTCACCATTTCCGGCGGCCTTGCCGGGCTTGGCGGCGGCCTGTTCGCCCACTACGTGACGTATATCAATCCGGAAAACTTCGGTCTGATGTTCGGCATACATGCCGTCGCCTACACGCTCTTGGGCGGCGTCGGCAGCGTGCTGGGGCCGGTCCTCGGCGCCGCCCTCGATATCGTTCTTTTGGAGCAACTGCGTGTTTTCGGCGGTTATCGGATGATCGCATTCGGGGCGCTCATCGTTTTCGTTCTTATTCTTCGCCCGAGCGGGCTTATCGATCGACCGCTATCCTCTTGGTCCAAGGGTTTACACCACGTCATGTTGTCGAAACGCTAATTCAAATGTAACGGAGATCGACCATGAAAATACCTTCGCGGGGACGGTTGGCGCTTCTAATGGCCATGTTTATTGGCGTCGGGCTCTTAATGAGCATCGCGGTTCCAGCGTCGGCGCAGAACCTACTCGAATTGACTTTTCGCGCCCAGCCGACCAACAAGCCGCTGGAGCGAAAACTCATGATTGTCCTCAAGGACGGTGGCAAGCCCGTGTCCGACGCCATTGTCGAGATCGACGTCGACATGCCGAGCATGCCGATGATGCATCGTGTCCCGAAGACAAAGGCGATGCCGAGCGGAGCGCCCGGCGAGTATTCGGCGAATATCATCCTCGAAATGCCGGGCGAGTGGGCGGCGCGCGTTGCCGTCGACAAGCCACGTCGGACAACAGCCGTTTATAAATTCCAGGTTGAATGACCGAATCAAGTTAACGCGGGCAGGCCTTGTCGATGGCGTCGAGCGCGGCTGAAACGCCGGTCAGGGAATAGGTATCCGTGGTCGGGGTGCCGCGCGACGAGGTGCCCTTGACCACCATGGTCGAGCCGGCCCGCATCACCTTCACCAGTTGTGCGTCGCCGTTTCCATCCTTCGTCCAGGCCTGTTCGCCATGGCCGAAGAGGGCGAACGTCTGCGCACCGATGGTCGCGGTCGCTTCGGCGCCTTCCTTGAACGCGTAGCCGGCCTCGAAACTGACCACGTTAAACGATTTTTCCTTCGGCCGGTGGGTCACGAGCACGAACACGTCGCCGCGCTGGGTGTAGCGACCCTCGGACTTGGTCGGCTTGGAGCCTGCATAACAGAACCCCTCGCGCGGGTCGCGATAGGCCTCCCAATCGCCGAACGTGCCGAGATGCCCTCCATTGGGATTCGCGCCGTTCGCGGGCGCGGCGGCTTTCTTGGCTTTACCGTTTTTGGGGGAGCCATTCTTGGCCTGCCCATTCTTCGCCTGACCGTTCTTGGTTTGCGCCATGACCGGCGACGGCGCGACGAGCGCGGCGCCGAGCAGCAAGGCGACGACGGCAAACAAAACCCTGGACATGGCCAACAGGTAATGCCGCCCGGGTTAACAGGCTGTTAAGGAATGGCTAAGGATTAACGGGCTGCGCTATATCTATGGCGTCATGCCCATCCACCCGCCGATCCTGGTCGAGGCCACCCGCGGTTCGATGGTCGAAAGCCGCCATCGCGGCCACGCGGTCGTCGTCGACGCCGACGGGCACGTCGTCGCCGCGTTCGGCGATCCCGTGATCGCGATCTATCCCCGTTCGTCGATCAAGCCGTTGCAGGCGCTCGCCCTGATCGAAACCGGCGCGGCTAAGCGTTTCGCCGTCGGATCGGAGGAAATCGCGCTCGCCTGCGCGAGTCACGACGGCGGCCCCGAGCACACCGCGCGCGTCGGTGCCTGGCTCGCACGCATAGGGCTCGCGGAAGCCGATCTCGAATGTGGCGCGCACGCCCCGACCGACGCGCGCGCGGCCGAGGAATTGATCCGGCGGGGTCGCGTTCCCTCTCCGGTCCACAACAACTGCTCGGGCAAGCACACGGGGATTCTGGCCGGCGCGCTGCACCTCGGTGAACCGACGCGGGGTTACCTCGCACCCGACCATCCGGCCGAGCGGCGGCTCAAGGCCGTCCTCGCCGACATGAGCGGCGCGAGCCTCGCCGACGCCCCGACCGGCGTCGACGGCTGCGGCATTCCGGTTTACGCCATGCCGCTCAACGGCTTGGCCCGCGCCATGGCCCGCCTCGCCCAACCCGAACGACTGCCCCCGGCGCGGGCGGAGGCCGCGCGCGCGGTATTCCAGGCCATGACGTGCCATCCGAGGCTGGTGTCCGGCCCTGGGCGTTTCGACACCGAAGCGATGACGGCCGGAAGCGGAAAATTCATCGTCAAGGGCGGCGCCGAGGGCATGCACGCCGCCGCGATTCCCGGCGCGGGTCTCGGCATCGCCGTTAAGATCGAGGACGGCGCGTGCCGCGCCTCGGCGGTGGCCATGGCCGCGCTGCTGGCGCGTTTCGCCGGTATCGAGCTTGCCGACTGGCGTGCGCCGATCCTGCGCAACGTCGCCGGGCGCGACATCGGGATCTTGCGCGCGAGCGCGGACCTCGGCGCGTGAATTACGGCGGGAACCGTTGAAATTTCGCGACCGCGCGGCGGAACTTGGGCGAGCCGAACGTGTGCTTGGGCAGAGCCTCGGTCGGGCCGCCCGCGCGCACCGGGCGCGGCGCGAAGCGACCCAAGGTCAATACCCGATCATACATCGCGAGCGCGCCCGCGAGTCCGACGTTGATGCTGAAGGCGGTCGGGATCTTCACCACATGCGCGCAGCGCACGACCATGGCCGCCGACAGCCGGCCCCGTTCCGGTCCGAGCACGTAGGCGGCGACGCGGGGGTGACGAAAGCTCGGCAAATCGATCGCGCCGTCCATCAGCTCGATCCCGACCAGCGCGCAACCTTCGGGCAACAACAGGGATTTGACGTCGGGAAAGGCGTAGAACGGGACGCTTGCGGTCGCGGCCGAGGTGTCCGCCCGTCCGCCTTCCTCGGGGTCGTAGGCGGCGGCGACGGTGAACACGAAGGAAGCGCCGAAAGCGTGCGCGGTGCGGAACAGTGCGCCCACGTTCATCGCCTTACTAGCGCCCTCGATGCCGATGCCGAAATAACCCCGCATGTCCCCCTTCCCCAACCCGCCCGCCACCTTTCCGCTTGGGCCGGCCTCGGCCATAATCGAGTGTTATTCGCGAAAGGGCAACTCCATGCGCGCGGTTGTTTGTCCCGCGCTCGGTGATCCGAGCACGCTTGTCGTCGAGGACGTACCTTCGCCCGCCATGATCGCGCGGGGCGTGCGCATCCGCGTGCGCGCCGCCGCGCTCAATTTCGCCGACACCCTGATGATCAAGGGCACCTACCAGGAAAAGAGAACGCCGCCCTTCGTGCCGGGACTCGAGGCCGCAGGCGAAGTGATCGAAACCGCACCCGGCGTCACGCGCGTCAAGATCGGCGACCGGGTCATGGCGCTGGTGTCGGGAGGTGCCTTCGCCGAGGAAGCGGTGGCGGAAGAGGGTCGCGTCTGGCCGATTCCGGACGGCATGGATTACACCGCCGCCGCCGGGTTCCCCATCGTCTACGGCACGTCATACTTAGCGCTTGCCGACCGGGCGCGACTTAAGGCCGGCGAGACGCTGGTGGTCCACGGTGCCGCAGGCGGCGTCGGATTGACCGCGGTCGAGATCGGCAAGCGCCTTGGCGCCACCGTGATCGCCGTCGCCGGCGGCGCCGACAAGCTGGCGTTGGCCAAGGCCCACGGCGCCGACCACGCGCTCGATCACCGCACCGAGGATCTGCGCACGCGCATAAAGGAATTGACCGACGAGCGCGGCGCCGACGTGGTCTACGACCCGGTCGGCGGCGGCGCGTTTGAGGCTTCTTTGCGTTCGACCGCGCCCGACGGGCGCATCGTCGTGGTCGGCTTCGCCAGCGGCGAGGTGCCGCAAATCCCAGCTAATATCCTTCTGGTCAAGAACCTGACCGTAATCGGCCTCTATTGGGGAGCCTACCGCAACATCCGGCCGGAGGATTTCGCGCGCCAGTTCGACGTGCTGCTCGGCTGGTGGAAGGAAGGCGCGCTCAGGCCCCATGCCTCGCACGTCTTGCCCCTGGCCGAGGCGCGAGAAGCGTTCGCCGCGTTGCTGGCCCGCCGTTCGGCGGGCAAGGTCGCCCTGGTCATGGAGGACGCATGATCCGGCGCATGGCCATCGTCGCCCTCGCCCTTCAGACTGCGGCGTTGGCCGCGCCGCTCGCGACGGCCGACTTTCGGTCGGCGAAGGCCGAAGAGCCGACGCCGGTCAAGATCGGCGTGCTCGCCTTCCGCGGCGACGAGGACGCCCGCAAGCGCTGGGCGCCGACCGCCGAGTTCCTGTCCACCGCTATTCCGAGCGTCCGCTTCGAGGTGGTCCCGCTCGCGCCCGCCGCGCTCAACGACGCGGTGGAGACCGACGCGCTCGGTTTCGTCGTCACCAACACCGGCAACTACGTCGATCTCGAGGCGCGCCACGGCATTTCGCGCATCGCCACGCTCCGCACGCCGACCGGAAGCGCGTTCGGGGCGGCGATCTTCGTCCGCGCCGATCGCCATGACCTCAAGACCATCGCCGATCTCAAGGGTAAGTCGTTCATGGCGGTGCAGCCGGAAGGATTCGGCGGCCTGCTCATGGCTTGGCGCGAATTGAAGGCGCATGGCCTCGACCCGTTCAAGGATTTCGGGTCCCTGAAGTTTTCGGGATTCCCGCAGGATTTGATCGCCTTCACCGTGCTCAAGGGCGAGGTCGACGCGGGAACGTTCCGCACCGACACCCTCGAATCCATGGCCGCCGAAGGCAAAATCCGCCTCGAAGACTTTCGCGTGCTCAACCCGCGCAACTACCCCGGATTTCCCTACCGCGTTTCCACCCGCCTCTACCCGGAATGGCCGTTCGCCAAGCTCCGCCACACGCCGCCGGAACTCGCACAAGCCGTCGCGCTCGCGCTGTTGCAGATGCCCCCGGATTCGCCTGCCGCCCGCGCCGGCGATTACCGCGGCTGGACCGTGCCCCTCGATTACACCCCGGTGCACGAGCTGTATCACGAACTGCGCCTCGGACCTTACGCCGACCTCGGCGAAATCACCATCGCCGATCTCGCCGAACAATACGGCCATTGGATCGCGGCTGGCGTCGTGGTGCTGATCGTGATCGGGCTCTGGCTTTTGCGTACCGAACAGCTGGTCGCGCGCCGTACCCGCGAACTGTCCCTCGCCAACGCCAATCTCGAGCGCGAAGCCGCCGAGCGCCAACGCGCCGAAGCGAGCGCGCGCGAGCGCCAGGCCGAACTCGCCCATGTCCACCGCCTCAACACCATGGGCGAGATGGCGTCCGGCATCGCCCATGAGTTGAACCAGCCGCTCGCCGCCGTGGTCAATTACGCCAAGGGAGCGGTGCGGCGCCTGAGGCAGGGCACGGCCGACCCGGCCGAATTGTTGGGCGTGCTCGAACAGGCCTCCGCCCAGGCCGAACGCGCCGCCGCCATCGTCCGCCGCGTCCGCGCTTTCATCCGCAAGGAAGCGCCGCGCCGCGCCACCCTCGACGGCAACAAGATCGTTCGCGAGACCGCCGAGTTGATGACCGCCGAGGCCGGCCGCGCGGGCGCGCGCCTGGTCCTCGACCTCGCCTCGCCGGCACCGCGCATCCGCGCCGATTCCGTCAAGGTGGAGCAGGTGATCGTGAACCTGATCCGCAACGCGATCGAAGCCATGGCCGAGGATTCTTCGCCGGTGCGGGAAATCACGCTTCGCACGCGCGCGTGCACCGACGGCGCGGTCGAGGTCGCGGTCGAAGACACGGGGCCGGGCCTGCCGCTTGAATCGCGCGAGCGGCTGTTCGATCCCTTCTACACCACCAATGCCGACGGGCTCGGGCTGTCCATCAGCCAGAGCATCGTCGAGGCCCACGGCGGCCGCCTGAGCGCGGCGCCCCGGCCGGGCGGCGGCACGATCTTCCGCTTCGCCCTGCCCGCAACCGAGGAAGCGCGCCATGACGCCGCTTAAACCCGCGCCGGGATCGTTGCCCGGCCAAGGCTCATTCCCTGACGAGCCTATCGTGTTCGTGGTCGATGACGACCAAGCGGCGCGCGAATCGCTCTCCCGGCTGATCGGCTCGGTTCACCTGCGCGTTCGGTCTTTCGCCTCGGCCGCGGAATTCCTCGCCGCCTGTTCGCCCGGACAGCCCGGTTGCGTCATCGCCGACGTGCGCATGCCGGGCCTGAGCGGACTCGACCTGCAAGCGGAACTGTGCCGGCGCGGCATCGATCTTCCGGTCATCGTCGTCACCGGCCACGGCGACGTCCCCATGGCGGTAAGGGCGATGAAGGCGGGCGCCCTCGATTTCGTCGAAAAGCCGTTCAACGACCAGGTCCTGATCGATCTGGTGCAGAACGCGGTCAAGCACAGCCTCGCCGCCCGGCGAAGCGAGCGGGAAAAAAAGGGGGTGCGCGCCCGGCTCGAACAACTGACGCCGCGCGAGCGCCAGGTGCTGGACATGATCGCCGCCGGCGAATCCAACAAGGGCATCGCGAGCGCCCTCGGCATCAGCGAAAAAACGGTCGAAGCCCATCGCGCGCACGTCATGGACAAGATGCAGGCGAAGTCGTTCGCCGAATTGATGAAGCTCGTCATCGCCCTCGATTGAGGAAATATTAGAAAAAACTGTTTAATTCGGGAAAACCCTAAGTTGATTTCAGGAGTCCCCCAATTCCGGCCCGTCCGGTTTGGCTTTTAAACTGAAGCCACGAATTCGCACGAACGTTCGCAAGCCTTGCAACAAAGGGAGACTTCGCATGAGGAAAGCCTATTTGACGGCCGCCGCCGCGGCCATCGCCTTCGGCGCGCTGGTTGGCTCGGGCGCCTTCGCCCAGCAATCCACGCCCGCGAAACACAAAGTCGTCTATCACATCAACTACGCCGGCGGCGATCAGGGCAAGCTCTACGAGGCCGCCATGACCAACGTCCAGAACCACATCTCCGCTGTCGGCGCCGACAAGGTCGACATCAAGGTGGTGATGCACGGCCTCGGCCTCGACATGCTCACGGACGCGAAGAGCAACGACAGCATCCGGAACAAAATCAACAGCCTGAAAAATCAGCAGGTCTCCTTCCAGGTCTGCGGCATTGCCCTGGAGCGCCGCAAGATCGACTACAAGAACCTGTACGACGTTTCCGAGGGCGACATTGTGCCGTCGGGCGTGGCCGAGATCGCCAAGCTCCAGCACCAGGGCTACGCCTACATCAAGCCCTGACAACGGCGGACGATAATCCGGAGAACGGCGCTCCAATGGGAGCGCCGTTCTTTTTTGCATCAGCGGGAATAGCGCCGCTTGATCGCGAAGTGGTCCTTCCACTTCTTCCAGGCGCGGAAACCGACGATGATTTCCTCGTCGGGATGGCCGATGGGAAACTCGCCGGTCGCGTCTTTGTCGCTCCAGATTCCCTGGCTCTTGCGGGCCTGACGTTGCTCGACCAGCCAGTCGCGATAGCTTTCGAACACGATGTGCCCGCCCGGTCCGTCGAGGCGGGCGGCGCGGACGCGCCCGTCCCATTCGATCCACAGCTTCCGATCGGCCTCGGAAATCTCCAGCGGCTCGACGTCGAGGTCATAGCCGAGTTTCCGGTGCACCTCGCTGGCGACCGCGGCGTAAATGCGCTGGTCGCGGAGACTGAGGAGCTGCTTGTAAATGCCGAGATGCTCGGTCGTCACCGGCTTCGCCAGCAGCGCGTGATCCCTTTGTTTGCCGCGCGCGGCGGCGGTTGCGGTTTTGTGAAACTCGAGCATGGTCGGGGAGTAATCCTCGCCGAGGAAATCACAGACTTTTTTCGTGATCCCGACCGGATCGACCACCAGGTCTTCATAGCGGACGTCGTGCCAGATCTTGGGCCCGAGCTTGGCGCGGAACGGCATGACGAAAGCGTTGGCCGCGCTCCAAGTGTAGGCAGCCATGTAAATGTGCCCGACGCCGAACGCGGATTCGAGGCTGATGGCCGATGCGTCGCGCCCGTCGCGGGTGATGCATACGAACTGCGCGTCGGGAAAGTTTTCGAGGATCTGCGGCACGAAATAGAGATTATTGGGCGTCTTCTGCCCCCAACGCGGCCTGTTGCCGAATTGCCTGGCGTAGCGGCGGTGCATGGCGGTGTAGATGCCGGCGAAGCTGCGCTCCGGCGCCATGGCGCAAATCTCGGCCACCGCCGTCGCCGGATTCAAATCCATCCCCCAGAGCGGCTGGTTGAGGCCGAACAGCATTTCCGACGCGAGGGTGCGGAAGTTGGCGTCCACGCTCAAATCGCCGTAGGTATAACGCCAGGGATAGATGCGCGGGAATAACCAACCCACTTCGGGAAACGAAAGTCTGGGATGATTGCCAAGCATGGCCATGAGCAGCGTCGTGCCCGAACGCTCGCAACCGATGACGAAGATCGGCCGGTCGCCGATGATAGGCATGGGGTCGCCTCCTGAATTGACGGCGGCCCGATTTTACGGCTTTACCCGGGCATGCCAATGTGCTCCCGGGCACAGTCGGCGGCCCGGCGGGGATCAGGCAGCTTGCGTGCGGGCAATCGGTTTGTCCGCGATCGGCAGGTGGAGCAGGGCGGCCACCAGTCCAAGCGCGATCGACAACCACCACATCAGATCGTAGGACCCGGTCGCGTCGAATATCCGGCCGCCCAGCCAGGCGCCGAGGAAGCTGCCGAGCTGGTGGCTGAAAAAGACGATTCCGAACAGGGTCGCCATGTAGCGCATGCCGAAGATTTGCGCCACCAGCCCGCTGGTGAGCGGGACCGTGCCGAGCCACAAGAGGCCCATTGCCGACGCGAACACAAGAACGACGGCATCCGTTTTCGGGGCGTACAGAAAAAGCACGGTCACCACCGACCGTATGAAGTAGATGGCGCTGAGCAGGTATTTCTTCGAATGCCGGTCGCCGAGCACGCCGGAGCCCCAACTGCCGATGATGTTGAAGAAGCCGATCAGCGCCAACGCCGCCGCGCCGACCGACGCCGGCAGGCCGTAATCGCTGACGAACGCCGGCAGATGGACGGCGATGAACACGATCTGGACGCCGCAGACGAAAAAGCCGGCGTTCAGATACCAGAACCCGGAATGGCCCGCGGCCTCGCGCAAGGCCTCGCCGATCGTCTGCTCGCGCCTGCCCGCCGCGGCTTCGGTGCGGCCGCGCAGCACGGCTGCGAAAGGCAGCATGAGCGCGGTCAGCACCGCCATGACCCAGAGCGCGTCGCGCCAGCCGAATCCGCCGATCAGTTGCTGGCCGACCGGGGCCATCACGAATTGTCCGAACGAACCGCCGGCGGTGGCCAAGCCGAACGCGAGCGTACGCTTCGCCGGCTCGACCACGCGGCCAACCGCGCCCAGCACCACGGCGAAGGTCGTCCCCGAAAGGGCGAAGCCGATCAGCATGCCGGCGCCGACATCGAGATGCCAGGGCGCCGCCGCCTGACCCATGACCAGAAGCCCGGCGACGTAACCGATAAGCCCGACGGCGATCACCCGGCCCGAACCGTAACGGTCGGCGATCATGCCCATCGCCGGCTGCAGGATGCCCCAGACGATCTGCTGTAACGCGAGCGCGAAGCCGAAGGTTTCGCGGCCGATGCCGAGATCGACCGCCATCGGCGGCAGAAAGAGGCCGAAGGTTTGGCGCACGCCCATGCCGACGCTGACGATCAGCGCTCCGGCGAGCACTACGATCCATACGGCCACGGGCATTGGCGATCCCCCTCGCCCGGCAAGACTAGCCAGTGAGCCCCGCCCGCACCAGCATGGCCGGGCCGCGATTCCGTGGGGTCAGCCCCGCAAATCGGTCATATCCCAATAAAGTTCGAGGGCTTCGGGTCCGGCGCTCAGGGGTCTTTGATGAATTCGGCCAGGGCAGCGGCGACGTTTTTCTCGATGCCGATCAAACCGTGTTGCGCCAGGGCCTCGCAGGGTTCGGATTGCGGGGGATCGCCGCCCTCGAAGATCAACGCCTTCTTGCGCGGGCTGGCGCGGGCGGCCCGGACGATAAGTTCGGCGCCGTTCGGGGGCGTGACGTGGCAATCGTCGTCCTTGTGGGCGACAGCGAGGACAGGAACGCGAACCGTGTCCAAGGGAAGGCGGAGGATGTTTTCCCCGCCGCGATTTTGGACGGTGATGCTGGACGTCAGGATCACTCCGTCGATGCGCGAGCCCAGCTTGATCGCCAGCGACGCCGCCGACTCGGTCCCTCGGCTGGTGCCGACCAGCTAAACCGGAACCGGCGCTTTCGCCTTCAAAAAATCGACGACGATGCCGATATCCCGGGCATGCTCGTCGCTGTGGCGGAAGGTTATCATGCCGCCGGTTTGTTGGTCGGATGGAACGTCGACGACCGCCACCATTAAACCGAGGCGCTGCAGGTGGTAGCGGATCCGGACCAGGAAATTGCCTTTCCGGATCATCTGCCCCGGCTTGAGAATATGCAGCGCTGTCTTGCCGTTTCCGCCCGGAAACAGAATAACCGACGCGACCGGCCTATCGGGAACCAGCAGGGCGAAGCTCTGCGTCACGCCTTCGCGAGTCTTCAATGTGACGATTTCGTCGGCGCGGGCAACGGTGGCCAACCACAGGACCGACAGAGACGCGACACAGGCAATGACGGCGCGCACGTCGATAACCGGCGCCGTCATGATCGCAATGCCGGCAAGTTCCGGTAAAGATCGAGGGCCTCGGGATTGGCGAGGGCTTCCTTGTTCTTGACCGGGCGGCCGTGGACGACGTCGCGTACGGCGAGTTCGGTGATCTTGCCGCTCTTGGTGCGCGGAATATCGGCGACCTGGACGATGCGCGCCGGCACGTGGCGCGGCGAGCAGCCCTCGCGCACCTTGCGCTTGATCTTGTCGCACAATGCGTCGTCAAGCGCGATGCCCTTCCTCGGCACCACGAACAAGACGATGCGCACGTCGTTGTCCCATTCCTGGCCTATCGCCAAGCTTTCCTGGATTTCGTCGAGGGTTTCGACGACGCGGTAGATTTCGGCGGTGCCGATCCGCACGCCGCCCGGATTGAGCGTTGCGTCCGAGCGCCCGTAAATAATGTAACCGCCGTGGGCGGTGCGCGCGATCCAATCGCCGTGATGCCAAGCACCGGGAAAGCGTTCGAAGTAGGCGGCGCGGTAGCGCACGTCGCCCGGATCGTTCCAGAACCCAAGGGGAAGGGAAGGAAACGGCCGGGTACACACCAGTTCGCCCTTTTCGCCCGCGGGCAGCGGCCGCCCGTCGTCGCCGAACACCTCGACCGCCATGCCGAGCCCGGCCGCCTGGATTTCACCCCGCCATACGGGCGCGGTCGGATCCCCCGCCACGAAGCAGCCGCAGATGTCGGTGCCACCCGCGATCGAGGCGAGGTGCACGTCGGTCTTGATGTTGGCGTATACATAATCGAATCCCTCGGGCGCGAGCGGCGAGCCGGTCGAAGTCAGCGTGCGCACCGTTTCGAGCCGATGGCTCTTGATCGGCGCGAGTTGCGCTTTCCGCGCCGCGTCGAGAAACTTGGCCGAGGTTCCGAACAAGGTCGCGCGCTCGGCGTCGGCGAAATCGAACAGAACGTTGCCGTCGGGGTGAAAGGGCGATCCGTCGTAGAGCAGCAGCGTCGCCCCTGCGGCCAGGCACGTCGCCAGCCAATTCCACATCATCCAGCCGGTGGTGGAGAAATAAAACACCCGGTCGCCGGAACGAATGTCGCAATGCAGCCGTTGCTCGGCCACGTGCTTCAGCAACGTGCCGCCGGCGCCGTGAATGAAGCACTTCGGCACCCCGGTCGTGCCCGAGGAGTAAAGAATATAAAGCGGATGGTTGAAGGGAACCTGACGGAAGCGCACCGGCCCCGGCGGATACGGCGCGATGAAGCGTTCCCAGGACTCGGCCTTCGGGATGCGGTCAAGGCCGCCACCGCCCATGTATTCCGCCACCACCACCCGCTTCAAGTCCGGAATGCGGCCGGCGATTTCGGCGGTCTTCGCCGTCACGTCGTGGGTCTTGCCGTTGTAGGGGTACCCGTCGACGGCGAACAAGACCACGGGCGCGATCTGGCCGAAACGGTCGAGCACGCCTTGGACGCCGAAATCGGGCGAGCACGACGACCACACGGCGCCGAGGCTCGCGGTCGCGAGCATGGCGACGATCGCCTCGGGCATGTTGGGGAGATAACCCGCGATACGGTCGCCGGACTGGACGCCCAGCCCCTCGAGCGCGGCGGCGACCCGGGAAACCTCGGCCCGCAGTTCGCGCCAGCTCAGGCGTCGGCGCGCCTCGGATTCTCCCCAGAAGACGAGCGCGTCCGTGTTGTCGTCCCGACTTAAGAGATTTTCGGCGAAATTGAGCCGGGCGTCGGGGAAAAACGCGGCTCCCGGCATGCGATGCTTATCGCGGATTGCGACCGTACCCCAGGTTTCCGCCTTGAGACCGGCGAAGTCCTTGAACGCGGTCCAGAATTTTTCCGGCTGCTCCAGCGAAAAGCGATGCAGCACCGCGTAATCCGGCACGTGCGTGCCGTAATCGCGCTCGATCCGGGAACGGAACGCCGCCAGGTTTGTATCGCGGATCCGCGCCGGGCTCGGGGTCCACAACGGGCGTTCGGACATTATGCGCGCCTTACGATTTCACGGCGACGCGGAATGACTTGATTTCCAGCGACTGCCAGACGCCGCCGATGGAGTAGGGATCGTTCTTAAGCCAGGCTTCGAGGCGCGCGCGGTCGGGAAAATCGAACATCATTACCGAACCGATCATGGTGCCCTTGTCGTCGAGCATGGCACCGCCCATCAGCATCTTCTCGGGTTCTTTCAGTCGACCGACGTTGGCGAGATGCGCCTCGCGCGCTTTCAATCGGCGCTGCGGCGCCTCCGCGTCGGTGCCGTCGCGCGCGATAACCACGAACTGCATGGATGTGCCTCCCTCGTATCCGGTGGTTTCCCTTGTACACCGGCTTCAGTATGAAATCCGACGGACGCTTTCGCAACCGGGCGCCTTCGCAACCGGTTGGAGGCGTGTTAAGACCATCCGCGAACGAGGAGCGACCGATGGACCCCAAAGGACTGGCGGCGATCGTAACGGGCGGAGCTTCGGGGCTCGGCGCGGCCGCCGCGCGGGTGCTGGCTGAAGCCGGAGCCAAGGTCGCCGTCCTCGACCTCAATCTCGCCGAAGCCAAAAAAATCGCCCGCGACATCGGCGGGCTCGCCTTGGTCTGCGACGTGGCCGACGAAAAGAGCGCCGAAGAGGCCGTCGCCGCCGCCCGCAAGATCCACGGGCCCGCGCGGATCAACGTCAACTGCGCCGGCGTGTGGTCGGCCGCCCGCACCGTCGGGCGCGACGGGCCGATGGCGCTGGAATCGTTCGCCCGCGTCGTCCGGGTCAACCTGATCGGAACGTTCAACGTGCTGCGCCTCGCTGCCGCTGACATGGCCGGAGCCGAGCCGTTGGCCGGCGGCGAGCGCGGCGTGATCGTCAACACCTCCTCGATCGCCGCGTTCGAGGGCCAAGTCGGCCAAGCGGCCTACGCCGCCTCCAAGGGCGGCATCGCATCGCTGACGCTGCCGGTCGCTCGCGACCTCGCAAAGTCCGGAGTGCGCGTCGCGAGCGTGGCACCGGGCCTGTTCGCGACGCCGATGATGTACGGTTTGCCCGACGAGGTGCAGAAGGCGCTTGGTGATTCGGTTCCCTTCCCGTCCCGCCTCGGCGAGCCTCGCGAATTCGCCAAGCTCGTCCTTCATATCGTGGAAAACCCCATGTTGAACGGCGTGACCATCCGCCTCGACGGGGCGCTGCGCCTGCCGCCGAAATAAGCGATTGTTGATCCGGATCAAGGCGCGCCGGTCATGAGAACGCCTTAATTATCGTCGCAGATCGAGTGGTCGAAACCCGCGTATGCCCCGAAAATTCAATACGCCGCCCGATCTCGCCGACCTCGATCTGCTCGCGCGCGAGGCGCTTGCGAGCCTGCCCGAGGTTCTCCGGCGCCACGTCGCCGACGTTCCGATTCGGATCGAGGACTTTCCCGACGCCGAGACGGAGAAAGAAATGGATCTGGATAGCCCCTTCGACCTGCTCGGCCTCTACCGGGGCGTGTCGCTCGATCGCAAGAGCGTGGCCGATGCGCCGCACGACATCGACATCATTTTCCTCTATCGCCGACCCATTCTCGATTACTGGTCGGAAACGGGCGAGGACCTCTACCACGTCGTTCGCCACGTCTTGATTCACGAAATCGGTCATCACTTCGGCCTTTCCGACGAGGAAATGGAGCGCATCGAAGAGGGTGCATGAACGACCGTTCCGACGCCGCCGCAACGGCATTGCCGTGGCAAGCTCTGAGCGCGCCATGCGATCCCGCCTGCCTCGGTTTCGCCAACACCGACGACCTCGCCGTCCCTGACGCCGCCATCGTCGGCCAGGACCGGGCGGTCGAGGCGATTGCATTCGCCATCGGCATGCCGCACGGCGGATTCAATTTGTTCGCGCTCGGCGAAGAAGGGACCGGCCGCGCGACCCTGGTGCGCCGATCCCTGGCGCGCGAGGCCGGGGAGCGGCCGTTGCCGCCCGACTGGTGCTACGTCAACAACTTCGTCGATCACCGCCGGCCGAAGGCGCTGCGTTTGCCCGCCGGGAGCGGGCGGACTTTGGTGGACGATATGAAACGTCTGATCGAGGAATTGACGATCGCGATTCCCGCCGCGTTCGAAAGCGACGATTACCGCAACCGGAAGAACGCGATCCAGGAACGTTTCAAGGAACGCCATGAGAAGGCTTTCGCCATGCTTCAGGAAAAGGCGCGCGAACGCGAAATCGCCCTGATCCGTACGCCGATGGGCCTGGCGCTCGCGCCGATCAAGGGCGACGAAGTCCTGGATGCCAAGGAGTTCGAGGCCCTTCCGGAAAAAGAGCAGGAGAAGCGCCGCGCCGCGATGGAGGAGTTGCAGGCGGAATTGGAAGAAATCTTGCGTTCCATTCCGCGCACCGAGCGCGCCCAGCGCGAAAAGATACGCGAGCTGAATCGTGAAATCGCCCAATCCGCGGTCGGTCATCTGATCGACGACCTCAAGCTGCGCTGGCGGGATCAGCCCGGCGTCATCCTCCATCTCGACGCGGTGCGCGACGACATGATCGAGAACGCGCACGAATTCCTGCCCCAGGAAGGCGGTGTGCCTCCGGCGATGGAGGCCTTGATGGCGCCGGCGGCGCGGCGCGCGCTGCAGACCGCGGGGCCGGCCTTCCGCCGTTATCAGGTCAACCTGCTGGTCGACAACGCCCCCGCCGGCGGCGCCCCGTCCGGCGTGCCGGTGATCGAGGAGGACCATCCGACCCAACCCAACCTCATCGGCCGGGTCGAACATCTCGCTCAGTTCGGCGCGTTGGTCACCGACTTCAACCTGATCAAGGGCGGCGCGCTGCACCGCGCCAACGGCGGCTACCTGATCCTGTCGGCGCGCAAGGTTCTGATGCAACCGTTCGCCTGGGAAAGCCTGAAGCGCGCCCTGCGCACGGGACGAATCCGGATCGAGTCGCTCGGCGAGGAAATTGGTTGGGCCTCGACCGTGACGCTCGAGCCCGAGCCGATCCCGCTCGAGGCCAAGGTCGTGCTGATCGGCGAACCGATTCTTTATTACCTGCTCCATCATTACGACCCCGAGTTCCGCGAATTGTTCAAGGTCGCCGCCGATTTCGACGACCGGCTTGCGCGCGACGCGGCGGGCGAAGCGCACTACGCCCGCCTGGTCGCGACCGTGGCCAAGACCGAGAGCCTGGCTCCCTTCGACGCCTCGGCCGTCGCGCGCGTCGTCGAACACGGCGCGCGCATGGCCGACGACCAAAAGAAGCTTTCGGCCCGAATCGAGGGCATCGCCGACTTGGTGCGCGAGGCCGCCTATTGGGCGCGCCGCGCCGAGGTCGCGGTCGTTACCGCCGAGCATGTGGAAAAGGCGATCGCCGCCGGTATTTACCGCTCCGACCGCCTGCGCGCGTTGATCCAGGAGGCAATCAAGCGCGGCACTTTGGTGATCGAAACCGCGGGCGCCAAGAGCGGCCAGGTCAACGGCCTCTCCGTCATTCAGCTCGACAACTTCCGCTTCGGCCGGCCGAGCCGCATCACCTGCCGGGTCGCCGCCGGCAAGGGCGAGGTTGCCGATATCGAGCGCGAGGTTGACCTCGGCGGTCCGTTGCACAGCAAGGGCGTGATGATTCTCTCGTCCTTCCTCAATGCCCGCTACGGCCGCGATCAGCCGCTCTCGTTGAACGCGAGCCTGGTGTTCGAGCAGTCTTATGGCGGCGTCGAGGGCGACAGCGCCTCTTCGGCCGAGCTATATGCCCTGATGTCCGCGCTTGCCGACATTCCGATCAAGCAATCGCTCGCCGTGACCGGCTCGGTCGACCAGTTGGGGCGCGTCCAGGCGATCGGCGGGGTCAACGAGAAGATCGAAGGCTTCTTCGACATCTGCGCCGCGCGCGGCCTCACCGGCGACGAAGGCGTGCTGATCCCGAAGGCCAACGTCGAGCACTTGATGCTGCGTCGGGATGTGATCGAGGCGGTCAAGGCGGGACGCTTCCGCGTGTTCGCGGTCGAAACCGTGGACGACGGCATCGGGATTCTCACCGGCGTACCCGCCGGCGAAGCGGACGCGGACGGCGCGTATCCCGCCGGCAGCGTCAACGCGCGCATCGTCGCCAGACTCGCGTCGTTCGCGCGCAAAGCCCGCGCGCGCATGCTGCGGGAGCGCGGACTGGAGGAGTCGGGCGAAAAATCCCGGCGGAAGCCCTGATGTTGGCGCGGCGTCCCGAAGCGGGAAGCCTCGCGCCGTTCCGACGGTTGCTACTGGTGCTGGACGCCATGTCCGGATACGCCAGCGCCGAAGCCGCCGCCCGCCTCGCCCGCCGGTTCGAGGCGGAATTCGCGGCCCTTTATATCGAAAGCGAGGAACTGTTGCGGTTGGCCGGCCATCCGGGCGCGCGTCTGATCGGGCGCTCCCCGGAAACGGAGCCGGGCGAGACGACGTCCTCAAATCTCGACACTGCGGCGCTGGCCCGCGCGCTGCGAGCCCGCGCCGACGAAATTCGCCGCGCGGTCGAGCGGGCGGCGCGGGAAAGCGCCCTCAGTGCCTCGTTCGAGGTGCGGCGCGGACGGATCGCGGCGGAAGTGGCGGCGTGCGCGGCGGAAACCGATCTCGTCATCGTTGCCTGGGCGGAACACGCGGCCTGGCCGGGGCCGATCTCCACCGGCCGTGCAGCCGAGGCGATCGCGCGCGCTAATCCTAGATCGATTTTGTTCCTGCGCGAAGATCGCGCGTTGTCGGGTGCGGTCGTCGTACTGTTCGACGGAGGCGCCGCGGCTGAACGGGCGCTGCAAGCCGCCGCCGCCATCGCCGGGGCGGCCGGAAACCCATGCGAGGTCGTCCTGCGGACACCGAGGATCGCCGAGGCCGATCGCTGGCGGAGCGATATCCGCGCGCGCCTTGCGGACGCGGGAATCGAACTCGAATTCCTTCATCTTCCCGGCGGCGACGGCGAGGCGCTTTGCGCCGCCGCGCGCCGGCGTGGCGCGTCCTTGGTGGTCGTCGGCACGGACGGCGAATCGGAAAAATCGATCGCTGGCGATTTGCTCGACCGACTCTCCTGCTCGCTCTTGCTGGTACGCTAATATAATCCTTCCCACATCTGACGAGCCCATCCTCTGGTGACCGTTAACCCTCCTGTCGCCAGGGCTAGATTTCGTTCATCAATCGCGCAACCGGCCGGAATCGGGTAAGCTCCCGTCCAATCGCGATTCGGATTTTTGCGGAAACGAACATCCAGGGAGGGAGTTCATGGCGCGACTGACGATCAACGGCAAGCCTCATACCATCGACGTCGAGGCCGATACGCCGCTGTTGTGGGTGATCCGGGATCATGTCGGCTTGACCGGCACCAAGTACGGCTGCGGCATCGCCGAGTGCGGTTCCTGCACCGTGCACATCGACGGCCAGCCGGTGCGCTCCTGTTCGCTGCCCGTCAGCGCGGTCGAAGGCAAAAGCATCACCACCATCGAGGGCCTCGCCCAAGGCGGGGTGCTGCACAAGATCCAGAAGGCTTGGATCGACCACGACGTGCCGCAATGCGGCTATTGCCAGTCGGGTATGATCATGGCCGCCGCCGCCCTGCTCAAGGAAAAACCCCGGCCAACCGACGCGGACATCGACAAAGCGATCACCAACATCTGCCGGTGCGGCACGTTCCAGGAAGTGCGCCAGGCGATTCACGCCGCGGCCAAGGCTTGAGGGGGGCGACCATGAATTACATTCCGAACATCAGCCGCCGTTCCTTCGTCGTCAGCGCCGCCGCCGCCGGTGGCGGATTTATGCTCGGTTTTGCACTGCCCGATGGCGGGCCCAAGGTCGTCCGCGCCAAGGACGGCTCGCCCGAAATCAACGCCTGGGTCGTGATCCGGCCCGACGACACGGTCGTCGTCCGCGTCGCGCGTTCCGAGATGGGGCAAGGCACCATCACCGGCCTCGCCCAGATGGTTGCCGAGGAGCTGGAGTGCGACTGGAACAAAGTCACCACCGAATACCCGACCCCGGGGCAAAGCGTCGCCCGCAACCGGGTGTGGGGCGATTTCTCGACCGGCGGCAGCCGCGGTATCCGCACTTCGCACGACTACGTGCGCCGGGGCGGTGCGTCGGCGCGCATGATGCTGGTCCAGGCTGCCGCCAACGGCTGGGGCGTCCCGGCCGCGGAGTGCACCGTAGCCAACAGCGTCATCACCCATAAGACGTCCGGACGCACCACTACCTACGGCAAGGTGGCCGAGGCGGCGGCGAAATTGACCCCGCCGCCCGCTGATTCGGTCAAGCTCAAGGACCCGAAGGAGTGGAAGATCATCGGCCAGTCGATGAAGCGGCTCGATACCGCCGACAAGGTCGACGGACGGAAAGTCTACGGCTTCGACTTGAAGCTGCCCGGCATGCTGGTTGCGACCATCAAGGATTGCCCGGTGACCGGCGGCAAGGTGAAAAGCTTCGACGCCGCCAAGGTCGCCGGCATGAAGGGCGTCAAAAAGGTGGTCCCGGTCGGCGAAACCGCCGTCGCCGTGGTCGCCGACACCTTCTGGCGGGCCAAGATGGCGATGGACGCGCTGCCCATCGTCTGGGACGAAGGCCCCAACGCCAAGGTCTCCAGCGCTTCGATCGACGAATGGCTCAAGGCCGGATTGACCGCGAGCGAAGCCTTCGTCGGCAACGAGAACGGCGACGCCAAGGGCGCGCTCGCCTCCGCCACCAAGAAGCTCGAGGCGTTCTATTTCTATCCCTATCAGAACCACGCCTGCATGGAGTCGATGAACGCAACCGCGCTCTACACCGCGGACCGCTGCGAGGTGTGGGTTCCGACCCAGAACGGCGAAGCGGCGTTCGCGGCGGCGTTGCAGGCGTCCGGCCTTCCGGCCAGCAAAGTCGATGTTCCTAAGATCGACTTGGGCGGCGGCTTCGGCCGGCGCGGCAACTTCCACGACTACGTCACCCAGGCGGTGTTGATCGCCAAGCAGATGCCGGGAACGCCGGTCAAGCTGTTGTGGACGCGCGAAGAAGACATGCTGCACGGCCGCTATCACCCGGTCATGCATTGCAAGCTCACGGGCGGGTTCGACGCCAACAACAACCTGACCGCGTTGCACATCCGGCTTTCGGGCCAGTCGATTCTGGCGAGCGCGCGCCCCGAGGGCCTGGACAAGGGTAAGGACCAACTCACCTTCCAGGGTTTGTGGCCGTCGGGGGATTTCGCCTTCGGCTATTCGATTCCCAACCTGCTGGTCGACCATTCGATGCGCAACCCGCACATTCTGCCGGGGTTCTGGCGCGGCGTGAACATCAACCAGAACGCCATCTTCATCGAATGCTTCATGGACGAGCTGGCCAAGTCCGTGAACCAGGACCCGCTCGAGTTCCGCCGCAAGCTGATGGGCAAGCACCCGAAACACCTCGCAGTCCTCAACGCGGTCGCCGACAAGATCGGCTGGGGCAAGCCGGCCCCGGCGGGCATCTTCCGCGGCCTCGCCCAGATGAAGTCGTTCGCGAGTTACGTCGCGGCGGCGGCCGAAATTTCGGTTTCGGACGGCGGCAATAAGATCAAGGTCCACCGCATCGTCGCCGCGACCGATCCGATTTACGCGGTCAATCCCGCGCAGATCGAACGCCAGATTTCGGGCTCGTTCGTCTATGGCCTCTCCGCCCTCTTCTTCCAGGAGTGCACGGTCAAGGACGGCCGCATCGAACAAACCAACTTCGATACCTACAATTCGATGCGCATCGCCCACATGCCGAAGGTAGAATCGATCGTCATGCCGTCCCGCGGCAGCGATCCGTGGGGCGGCGTCGGCGAGCCGACCATTTGCGTCGCAGCACCGGCGGTGCTGAACGCCTACTTCGCGGCGACCGGCAAACGCATCCGCACCTTCCCGCTCAAGAACCACAAGATCGAGATGGCGTGAACAGGGGCGTTCGGGCGGCGGCCGTCGTTCTGGCCGGATTTCTGTCGGGCCCGGCGGCGGCGGCGGGATTAAAACCCTTCGCCGTCTCCGGCGACTCGATCCCGGCGTCGCTCACCGGCGCCCGGGGCGACGCGGGGCGCGGACGCGCGATCGTCGGCGACCGGCAGGTGGGCTTCTGCCTGCTCTGCCATCCCGGCCCGATCCCCGAAGAGACGTTGCAAGGCACCATCGGCCCCGATTTGCGGGGTGTCGGCTCCCGCCTGAGCGAAGGCCAGATCCGGCTCCGCGTCGTCGACCAGCGGCGGGTCAATCCCGACACCATTATGCCGCCTTTCTACAGCATCGAGGGCCTCGTCCGCGTGCCCGACGCCTATCGCGGACGCAGTATTCTCACCGCCGAACAAATCGAAGACGTGGTGGCGTATCTGGCGACCCTCAAGGAATGATCGTAAAATAGCGTCATGACCATGGCCCCGCGAACGGAACACGACACCGCCGGTCGGCGCGCATTTTTGCGTTTCGCAACCGCGTTCGCCGCGGTCGTCGCTGTGTTCGCCCCCAGGCGTTCGCCCGCCAACGAAGTGCCGCCGCAGCTCCAGGCCGGCAGTCGGAGCTCGCCGCGCCCCCTGACCCCGGCCGAAATTCAAGCCGCCGTCCACCGGGTAACCGGCGGGGCCAAGGTTACTCCCGGCCGGGTCAAGCTGGATCTGCCGCCCATCGTCGAGAACGGCAATTCGGTCCATTGCACGGTCACGGTCCAGAGCCCGATGACGCCCGCGGACTACGTCAAGTCCGTCCACATTTTCACCGAACGCAACCCGCAGCCGAACGTAATCGGCGTGCGTCTCGGTCCGCGTGCCGGGCTCGCCAAATTTTCGGCGCGCATTCGGCTGGCCGACACGCAGAAGGTTACGGCGATCGCCGAAATGTCCGACGGCACGTTCTGGTCCGACCGGGCCGAGATCGTCGTCACCGGTGGCGCCTGCCTGGAGGACACATGACCGCGCCGCGCGCCATCGTCAACGTGCCGGCCAAGGCGAGGAAAGGTGAAATCATCGCCATCAGCGCGCTGATCGGGCACGTGATGGAAAACGGGTTCCGCTACACCACCACCGGCGTTCTTCGCCCGCGCGACATCATCACGTCGTTCGTCGCGCTCTACAACGGCGAGGAAATTTTCAGCGCGCAATTCTTCCCCGCGGTCGCCGCCAATCCGTTCATTTCCTTCCACACCGTCGCGACCGAAAGCGGAACCATTCAGTTGCGCTGGACCGGCGATAACGGATTTGCCGCCACCCATCGGGCGAAGATCGCGGTGGAATGAACGCCGCGCGTCTTTTTGTCTTCATCGCCGCCTTCCTCGCGGTCGCCAACCCGCCTGCGCGCGCGGATGATATTCCCCTTGCCGAGCGTCGCTCCGGTTACGACCAGATGAGCGCCGCACTCAAGGCGATGCAGGATGACGATACCGCCAACCCCGGCATGCTGTGGGTGCTGGAAGGAGAAGCGTTGTGGTCGGCGAAGGCGACCACCGCCGGCAAGGCGTGCGCCGATTGCCACGGCGATGGGACGGAAAGCATGAAGGGCGTGGCCGCGCGCCATCCGGCGTACGACGAAAAACGTGGCCAGGTTGTCAATCTCGCCGGCCGGATCGAGGCGTGTCGCGTCGAGCGCCAGGGCCTTGCCCCGCTCGGGCCCGACGCCAAGGAATCGCTTGCGCTCGCCGCCTACGTCGCGCGGCAGTCGCGCAACCTGCCGATCACGATTGACGAAAAGGCGCTCGCCACGACCATCGCGGCGGGGCGCCAGTTGTTCATCGCCCGCCAGGGACATCTCGATCTGTCGTGCGCCCATTGCCACGAAGCCAACTGGGGCCGAAAGCTCGCCGGGCTGCCACTCTCCCAGGGACACACGACCGGCTATCCGCTCTATCGCCTCGAATGGCAGTCGTTGGGCTCGCTATACCGGCGGCTGCGCGCCTGCCTGTTCGGGATGCGCGCCGCCTATTATCCGCCGGGCGCGACCGAGTATCTGGCGCTGGAAACGTATTTGATGTGGCGCGCGCGCGGCCTGCCGATGGAAAGTCCGGCGGTCAGGCCGTGACGTCGCGCGCACGGTACCGCGATGATACCGGAAAATGGTGGAGCCGAGGGGAGTCGAACCCCTGACCTCCTCATTGCGAACGAGGCGCTCTCCCAACTGAGCTACGGCCCCGGAAACCGGGTGGCGGGATGGACGGTCCAGCCCCCATTTCCCGCGAAGCGGGGCGCATAATGGGGAGCCCTCCATGCCCTGTCAAGAAACCCCGCTTTCTTCAGACATTGGAAAGAGGTACGCCATAATATAACCATTTCCCGACGTTGCCGGATCTTTTCGATCCCCATGTCAACGTCCGTTCCGGCCATGCAAACACAATCTCCAACCTTCGAAAGATTTCCGGTGATCCTGCTGATCCTGTCGCTGGCCTACTATTTCGTTTTTTACGTCGTCAGCGGGTTAACCCAGCATTCGACATTATTCCCCCAGCCGGTTCCGGGAGAGATCCATGGCTATTACGCGACCCCGATCGGGCTTGCGACGTTCGCGGTGCTCGGCGCGGGGGTTGCCGCCCTGATTCTCGGCTATCTATCGGGAATTCGCGCCGCACGAATTCGGGCGGCCCGTTCGGCGGAAACCCCTCCGCCGGATTTCTCCTTGGTCAAGACCGATATTCTGTATCTGTTGTGCGCTTTCAATCTCTTTGCAGTCGCAATGTTTTACCTTCTCGAGATACGCCCGCCGATTGTCTATCAGCTATCTCACAGCGCGTTCTTTTTTTCCTTGGCCGCCGTCCGTCACGGGCAAATCACCCGGTCCGTCTCGCGCCTCGCGCGCTGGATCGGTTACGGCGCGCTCGTTTTCGTATTGCTGTCCCTGGCGCCTCTTCGCCAGGGGACATTGTTGTTTCTCGGCGTCCTGTTTCTTGGAATTTTGGAAGTGATCTACGGCCGGCGTAAATGGCTGATCTGGGGAATATTGTTCGCGTTGATTCTGTCGGTATATCCGTTCAAGCGAACGCCCCTGCCGCTGGAAATAGTGAAAATATGCCAGTCCGAACTTAACATCGAACCGCCGCTTGCCCGCCGAGTTTTCGCATCTGCTTTCGAAACATGCCGATCGAACGCGGATCGCATCAATTTCGCGAACGCGGGAATTTCCTGGGCGCGTGACCAGGTGCTGCGGCGTATTTCAACCGTTCGCTTGCTTGACCGCGCGGTTTCGGAAACGCCCGCTCGGGTGCCTTTCTTCGCGGGCGAAACCTTGCGCCCGTTGTTGTACGTACCGATCCCGCGATTCGTTTGGCCGGAGAAACCGCGCGAGGACATCGGTAACCAGATCGGGCATCTTTACCGGATTCTCAGTCCCGGCGATATGACGACATCGATCAACCTGCCTTGGGTTGTCGAGTTTTACATTAATTTCGGCTTGGTAGGCGTCGTTCTCGGCTTGGGTCTTTCCGGTTTCATCCTCGGAGGTTTGGCCCGCCGCGGTACAGCCGGAACACGAAGTCCTATCCTGCCTCTGCTGACCATCGGCATCTTGTTCCCGTTGGCCTACCAGGAAAGCAATATCTCCCTGATGGTCGGCAACGCGCTGCATGGCGTCGCGGGCGCGGTGGCGATGATCGCCGTGGCCTGGATCGTCGGGCCATATTGCAGAAAATCCGACAACCGCGTCTCCGCCCGCTAAACCTCGGACTTGCGCGGCGACGGGCAGCATTGTTAGGCTGGTCGGCACCCCTTAACCGACGGGAAAACATGGGAATCCGCAAGCCATGGATGTCGTCGTCGCGCCGCTCATCGCCCTCGTTTCGACCGCGGTCGAATTATATATCTGGGTCGTGATCATCGGCGTAGCGGCAAGTTGGCTGGTGCATTTTCGCGTCATCAACACCTCCAATCGATTCGTCTATTACGTGCTCGAATTCACGTACCGGGCGACGGAGCCCGCCTTGCGTCCGATTCGACGCATAATTCCCGATCTCGGCGGCATCGACATATCCCCGGTCGTCCTGATTTTGGCGTTGTATTTCGCCAAGGACGTCCTCGTACGGCTTTTGGCGAAACTCGTTTGATCGCCATCGAGCCGCCGCGCGAGCCGGATGCGGGACCGAAACGGGGTTGCACCGAGGCGGCGCCTCGCGTTCGCCGGAACCGATCCTGATGCAAGCGCTTCTCCGACTGAGCCGCGCGATCGATTGGATCAACGATCATTTCGGCCGATTCGCCGGCTGGATGATCGTTTTGTCCTGCGCCGTCAGTGCCGCCAACGCCATGATCCGCTATGCCTTCGGCATAAGCTCCAATGCCTTTCTTGAGGTGCAATGGTACATGTTCGCGGCCGCCGTCCTGCTGGGAACGTCATTGACCCTGCGGCGCAACGAGCATATCCGCATCGACATTATATATCTGTGTTACTCCGACACGGCGAAGCATTGGGTCGAAATATTCGGAACCCTGTTCTTCCTCCTGCCGATGTGCCTGCTGATGGCCTGGCTTTCATGGCCGTTTTTTTACGAGTCCTTCCTCATCAACGAACAATCGAACAACGCCGGAGGGCTGGTCCGCTGGCCGGTCAAATTTCTCGTGCCTTGCGGCTTCGTCTTGCTCGCCGCGCAAGGGATCTCCCAGATCATCAAGCGCATTGCCGCGCTGCGCGGCCGGATCGCCGTCGATTCCCGCTATGAAAGGCCGCTCCAGTGACCGCCGGCGGCCTGATGCCGCTCTTGATGTTCGGCGGCCTGGTGGTGTTTACCCTGATCGGCTACCCGGTGGCATTCTCGCTTGCCGCCGTCGGCCTGTTTTTCGGATTGATCGGGATCGAAATCGGACTCTTTCCCGTCGACTTCCTGGGCGCGATTCCGCTGCGCATCTTCGGCGGGGTTTTATCCAACGACTTGCTGTTGGCCATCCCTTTTTTCACGTTCATGGGCATGATCCTGGAACGCTGCGGTTTGGCGGAGGACATGCTCGATTCCATGGGACAACTGTTCGGTCCCGCCCGCGGCGGCCTGGGATATTCGGTCATTCTGGTCGGGTTCATCCTCGGCGCGGTCACGGGCACGGTTGCCGCGCAGGTCATCGCCATGGCGCTGATCTCGCTTCCGGTCATGATGCGCTACAAGTACAACATGCGCTACGCGACGGGCGTGCTGGCGGCATCGGGAACCATTACCCAACTCGTCCCGCCGTCCCTGGTGCTGGTGGTTTTGGCCGATCAACTCGGCAAATCCGTGGGCGACATGTATCTCGGCGCCTGGGGCCCGTCGCTGCTGCAAATAGCGCTTTTCGCCGGTTATACGTTCTTGCTTGGCCTTGCCAAGCCCGAGTGGATGCCGCCGGTGCCCAAAGCCGACCGGACATTGCAGGGCTGGGCGCTGTGGCTTAAATGCCTGGCCGGCATCATCCCGTCGGCCGTGCTCATTTTCCTGGTGCTCGGCACGATGATGCTGGGCCTCGCCACTCCGACGGAAGCGGGCGCAGTCGGGGCGGTCGGCGCCCTCGTCCTCGCGGTGCTGCACCATCCGAAGTTGGGGCGCGACGGCCGCTGGGCCATGTGGATCGGCACCGCCGGTGTCGGTGTCGCCGTCGCGGCCGTTATTTTTCTCAAGGACATTCATCTTCTCTTTCGGATCGCTCTCGCCGTAGCTTATCTTGCCGTCGCTTGGCTCGTGGTGAAGGCGATCAGGCTCGACGATTTGCGCGACTTAATCGTGCAGGCTTACCAGCGGACCATGCGCCTGACCGCCATGGTCGTCTTTATCCTCATCGGAGCGACTGCCTTCTCGACCGTGTTCCAAGGCATCGGCGGCGGCGTTTGGATCGAGCACCTGCTGACTTCGATTCCGGGCGGCGTTTGGGGATTTCTGATCTTCATCAACCTGTTCATCTTCTTCCTTGCGTTTTTCCTCGATTTCTTCGAGATCGCGTTCATCGTTTTGCCCTTGATTGCTCCGACCGCGCAGAAACTCCTGGCGCCGATCGTCGGCCCGGATGCCGCGTTGATCTGGTTCGGCGTCATGGTGTGCGTCAACATGCAAACGTCGTTCATGCACCCGCCGTTCGGCTTCGCCTTGTTCTACCTGCGCGGCGTCGCGCCGCCCGAGGTGCGCAGTTCCGACATCTATTGGGGCGCAATCCCGTGGGTGCTGCTCCAGCTCGTCATGGTCGGCTTGGTGATCGCCTATCCGAAGCTGGTGACCGTCTTTCTGCACGCGCCGTTGGACGTGGATCTGAATACGATCATCATCGAGAGTCCCGAACCGGCCTACGACCTCGACACGCCACAGGTTGAGCCCGAACCCAAGCGCTGAGTCCGACCGGCGCGTTGCCGCTTGCCCTAAAAGAGAAGACCCCGCCGCGATGGCGGGGTCGAACGTCGTCGAGGTGTACAGGCCGGCTATCCCCTTTTGGGACGCGTAGCGCCGATCATGTAGCCGTCGAACCGGGCCTCGGCGAACTGCCACCAGGTAAACTGATCCTCGCGGAATTTCACGAACGCGTCGTAGATTTTCTTGAAGCTGGCGTTCTTGGCCGCGGTTTCGGCGTACAGCTCGTTGGCCGCCTGGAAACACGCGTCCATCACCTCCTTCGGAAAAGCCCGCATCTGGGCACCACCGGCGACCAGACGCTTCAACGCCGCCGGATTTCCGGCGTCATACTTGGCGATCATCCAGTTATAGCCTTCGTGACAGGCCGTCTCCAGCGCCGCCTTATAGGCCGGCGGCAGGCTTTCCCATTGCCTGAGACCGACGACTAATGAAAGCTGCGGCCCGCCTTCCCACCAGCCGGGGTAGTAGTAGTATTTCGCGACCTTGTGGAAGCCGAGTTTTTCGTCGTCGTAGGGGCCGACCCATTCGGCCGCATCGATGGTGCCTTTTTCCAGGGCCGGATAGATGTCGCCGCCCGCGATCTGTTGCGGCACCACGCCGACCCGGCTCAATACTTGTCCGGCGAATCCGCCGATCCGCATCTTGAGTCCCTTGAGATCGTCAATTTTCTTGATTTCCTTGCGATACCATCCGCCCATCTGCGCGCCGGTGTTGCCGCACGGGAAGTTGACGACGTTGTAGCTCTTGAGAAACTCTCGGATCAGTTCGAGCCCGCCGCCCTGAAGTATCCACGCCGTCTGCATGCGGCAGTTCAAGCCGAAGGGGATGGCGGTATCGAAGGCAAACGTCGGATCCTTCCCTACGTAGTAGTAGAGGGCGGTGTGGCCGCACTCGACGGTGCCGGCCTGAACCGCGTCCAGAACCTGCAGCCCGGGCACGACTTCGCCCCCCGCGAACACCTGGATCTGGAACTTGTTGTCGGTCATTGCGGCGACGCGCTTGGCAACGACCTCGGCCGCGCCGTAGAGGGTATCGAGGCTCTTGGGGAAGCTGGAGGCGAGGCGCCATTTGATCTCCGGCTGGCCCTGCGCGATGGCGGGTCTGGCCAGGGCGGTGGCAGCGATGCCGGCCACGCCGGCGGTCCTGAAGAATTGACGCCGTTTCATTGGTCGGGTGGCTCCCTGTTCTGCGTTTGAAGTCGCTTTATTTTGCCGCCCTACCGCGACCGAACCGTACGGCCAGAGGCGGCCTGCGGAAAACTACCCCCGCGGCAAGGTCAGGCAAGGATAGCCCGCTCCTTGCACCCCCGCAACAAATCGCCGCCCCAACGGCCGCGCGGCCTATGGCCTTGACCTGTCCGGAATGCTAGAAGCGCGGCCCATGACGACCGATCTCTCGCTGATCCGCAATTTTTCGATCGTCGCCCACATCGACCACGGCAAGTCGACGCTCGCCGACCGGTTGATCCAGATGTGCGGCGCGCTGCCCGAACGCGAAATGCGCGAGCAAGTGCTCGATTCCATGGATATCGAGCGCGAGCGCGGCATCACCATCAAGGCGCAGACCGTGCGGCTGGCCTACACCGCCAAAGACGGCAGAGCCTACCAGCTCAACCTGATGGACACCCCCGGCCACGTGGATTTCGCCTACGAGGTCAGCCGTTCGCTCGCCGCGTGCGAAGGCGCGTTGCTCGTGGTCGATGCGACCCAGGGGGTCGAGGCGCAAACGCTGGCCAACGCCTATCTCGCCATCGGCAACGATCTCGAAATCGTGCCGATCCTCAACAAGATCGATCTGCCCGCCGCCGAACCCGAAAAAGTCCGCAAGCAGATCGAGGATGTGATCGGTCTCGACGCGTCGAACGCGATTCCGATTTCCGCCAAAAGCGGCCTTGGCGTCGATCTGGTGCTGGAAGCGATCGTCACGCGGCTGCCGCCGCCCGCGGGCGAGCGCAACGCAACCTTGCGCGCCCTCCTGGTCGATTCCTGGTACGATTCCTACCTCGGGGTCATGATCCTGGTTCGCATCAAGGACGGGACCATCCGCCGGGGCATGAAAATCCGACTGATGGCGACGGGCGCGGATTACCAAGTCGAACAGGTGGGCGTGTTCACGCCGAAGCCGATGAAAGTGGACGAACTCGGCCCCGGCGAAGTCGGCTTTCTCACCGCCGCGATCAAGACGGTGGCCGACACCCATGTCGGCGACACCGTCACCGATGCCCGAAGCCCTTGCGCCGAACCGCTGCCGGGCTTCAAGCCCTCCGTCCCGGTGGTGTTCTGCGGTCTTTATCCCTCGGACGCCGCGCAATTCGAGGATTTGCGCGATTCCCTGCAGAAACTTCGTCTCAACGACGCCAGCTTCCACTTCGAGACCGAATCGTCCGCCGCTCTCGGCTTCGGTTTTCGTTGCGGGTTCCTCGGCCTGCTGCACCTCGAGATCGTGCAGGAACGGCTCGAGCGCGAATTCAACCTCGATCTGGTCACCACCGCGCCGAGCGTCGTCTACCGTGTCCACCTCACCGACGGTACGACGAAGGAACTGCACAATCCGGTCGACATGCCCGATCCCGCGCGCATCTCCCGAATCGAGGAACCTTGGATCAAGGCCACCATCATGGTGCCCGACGCGCACCTCGGCGGCATCCTCAAGCTCTGCGAGGACCGGCGCGGCGAACAGGTGGAGCTGACCTACGTCGGCGACCGGGTCATGCTGATCTACAACCTGCCGCTCAACGAGGTGGTATTCGATTTCTACGATCGGCTCAAATCCGTCTCGCGCGGCTATGCGAGCTTCGATTACGAGTTGACCCCTTACCGCGAAGGCGACTTGGTCAAGATTACGATCCTGGTCAACGGCGACCCGGTCGACGCGCTCGCGTTCATCGCCCATCGTTCGCACGCCGAATCGCGCGGCCGGCAGATTTGCGAGCGGCTCAAGGATTTGATCCCGCGCCAGCTGTTCAAGATCGCCATTCAGGCGGCGATCGGCGGGCGGGTCATCGCGCGCGAAACCGTAAGCGCGCTGCGCAAGGACGTGACCGCGAAATGCTACGGCGGCGACATCACGCGCAAAAGAAAGCTGCTCGAAAAACAGAAGGAAGGCAAAAAGCGGATGCGCCAGTTCGGCAAGGTCGAGATTCCGCAGTCGGCGTTCCTGGCCGCCCTCAAGACAGGGGACGATTGACGGGCGGCGGTTTAGCGGTATCCGATTCCGGTGCCGGGCTTGCGTTGCGCGATTCGCCAGGAGGCGCAACGATGGGGTTCCGCGCGAGATCGGCGGCGGCTTCGCGCGCGGACGCCTCGGCCGCCGCATAGTCGTCCGCGGGGAAGCGATCGTCGGCGTTGGCGTGACCCTCTTCCTTGGCGCGCTTGGCGAGTTCTTCGTACAGAAACACTTCGTCGGGATCGATGTCCGTCGGCGTGGTGTCGCGGCGGCGGCCGTAGACGACGGCGAGAACTCCCGGCAGCCCGAGCAGCAGCCACGCGGGCGCCTTGAGAAGCGGCTCGAAGCCGAACGTCCAGAGCGGACGAGCGGCGGAACGGAACCACGAGCGGAATTCGGCGTGGGATTGGGGCGCGAGCCCGGCCCAAAGCTCCTCCGCCGAGAGATAGAGACCGCGCGTCTCGATCGGACCGCGAACGGCGATCTCGCCCGCCAGCGACAAAAAGGCGAGGCCAAGAAGGACGACGCCGACCGTGAGAATCCCCGCGCGCATGGGGCCGTTATGGGCCAGGAACCGCCCCGAGGGCAAGGGATGTGGGCGGGCGCGATTATCGGGGAGATTTCAGCCAGCCCCGCCCGTTGCCGGTCCGTGCCCGCTCCGATATGGTGCGCCCGTCGCGCGGGGGGCCCTTGTCGCTCGACAAACGACCGGAGGGATGGCCGAGTGGCTTAAGGCGCACGCTTGGAAAGCGTGTATACGGGAAACCGTATCGTGGGTTCGAATCCCACTCCCTCCGCCAATTTCTATCACAACAACGCTCTCCGCCTCCGAGCGGCGCCGACGAAAACCCCAGTATCCGCGCGGTTCACGCATCAAAGCTATTGACCGAGTGAACCGCGCCGGAGCAGAAATTCGTCTCTCTCCGGCCCTTATTCTCCAAAGCTCCTGACTTCGCCAAAACAGTACGGATTTTTAAGCGTCTGATTTGCCAGCGTTATTCGGCATGGAAAATCCGTAGCTTTCGTATCCCTCTCGGGGCGCGAGAGGAACGGCGTCGAAACGCGGCACCGAAATCGCAGCGGATTTCGATTCTCTCGGTGTGTCGCCAGTTCTTCCCGCCACGCCACAGGGCGGATAGCCGGAGGTCCCCCAACGCGATTTCCCGACAAATTCGATTACTTCAATCCAACGGTTTCAGACTCTCGATCAATGGGTTTGGAATTCTTCACGGACGACCTCTCAAGTATTTGTAGTTTCGGATGGGTCGTCTTCGTATTCAGGGGCTTCGGAGTCGAGGACCGCAGAGGCTGCGGCGTCTATATCCCCGCTTTCCCAAAGATCGATCAATTCTTCCCCGCCCACCGTTATTCGGACTTTTCGGGTGGAGCGCTCGAATTCCAGAACGCAAACATCGCCCGGTTCGGCTCCCGCGTTCACCAGAGGACGCTTGAGACCCCACAAGAAGTTGTCGCGACACTTCACGGTGGCGTCGAGTTCGCGGCATGCGATTTCCGGTTGCCACTGGCCCTCGGCATAGTTTT